>CAJICE010000144.1_pt1 | contig 10257 bp, 9 predicted proteins | sample 9199531 | NCBI WGS metagenome assembly CAJICE01 (sample SAMEA7708327, study PRJEB35096) | sediment metagenome | biome: marine neritic benthic zone biome [ENVO:01000025]; feature: sediment [ENVO:00002007]; material: shallow marine sediment [ENVO:03000034] sea grass bed [ENVO_01000059] ... | reverse complement strand
CTTTCATCTTCATCGTGCTGTTTGTATCGATATATGATTACCAAGTCCCCGTTCATATTTTCAGCGGATTCTGGATCATCCTGATTCAGAAGGGTTATGTTTTTTATCGTTACAGGAATCTCTGTAATATCAGCTTCCGGATCGCGATAATAACATTCAGGCCATACGTCCATCTTCCCGCGGAAAAAATAATTCAAAAGCTCCTCAGAATAACCTACGGCTCGGGGGATGAGTTGGCTGGCATAATCAGAATAAACATAGCTATCGAGGTTATAAAGCCATTTTCCCTGTGGTATCAACCCACCATTATCCCAGAAATAGGAATAAGCCGCTAAATTCAGAGACGTATAACCTTGCGCATACCAGACTTGATCTAACTTTCCATCCCTGGCGTTCCGTTCAATGAGGTTCGCAGTTGTATTTTCGTATGCAGGATGGGGATAGTCGGTGAAAATTGTGTCTTCGCTGAAAAAGTTCGCGTTTGTAAATTCTGCTAGGCCAATATCAGAAAACAAGGGATTCGTTGGATGGGTCAATTCCGGATTTGACCCGTTGTATTTGTTCTGGTCCCATAATGCTGTAATCAGAACAGGAGCTGCGGAATGAGATACAGCCTGGCTGAAGATAGACGGATTGACTTGAACTCCGGTATAAGTAAGATTTCGCCAGTTGGCCTTGACCCAGCTTTCGTATGTTCCCCTCTTACCCAGTGTCACTTTTCCCAAGGTAAGGGGAAAGATATGAATATCGTTTCTAACGTGAGCTGGCACTGACGCATCAGAAAGGAGATGCATGACCTGCCCGAGGGCCTGAAAGGTCTTGGCAAAATAGTCTTCTCTTTCTGCTTGATCCTGAGCAGTCAAGGCACGGTGATAATATTCCCTCGCTTTAGGCCAGGACCAGAAGTTCCCGACAAAGACAGGCTTCTCCTGTGCCCAAACCATAGAGGAGTCAGAAAAAAAATCTCCAGCATCGCTTGTACAAAGGAGGTTCAGAATAACATTATTAAGACCCGCATCATCCCACGGTTCCAACGGATTATGAAAATGATTTCGTGCTCGACAGTGCGGGTTGTCTTCAAGTTTTCCTCCTTCTTTTATCCAACCCCTTACATCTTTACGCCTTCCTTCGTTATTTCGAAAGACCTCTCTGATACCATCAGACAAGCCAACTTTATTTCCTAAGTATTGGTTAACATGAGATTGTAAGACAGAAAACTCATTAATATTTGGATGAACTATGAAGTTTTCATAAGAAATACACATTCTGGGACTTGTAACTATAAGTATGAAAACCAATAAACAACCTGCTTTTCTCATATTATTCTCCTGTATGTGTAGGTTGTAATCCCAATCGTTTGCGTTCAATATTATTAATACCAATTAGCTTCGTCATTTTCTCATCTGGAACTGACATAGGGAAGCAATCAGTGTTTTCCAAAAGTTCTTCTTTCTCTACCAATTTTGGCAACTCAAACATTACTCTTTGATTCTCTGGTATGGTTCCATTAGGTACAAACATTGGATTTACATCCTTATGTCTGGGGTAGCATCCATAGCCGGGTTTAAATATAGTAACGTACCCGTTTTCATTCCACGAGTGGAGCGGCCTGATGCCCGTTATCCTTTTTCCGGGAATATTAAATTCTCCATTCTCATCAGTGAGTACTTCAACTGCATCTATGAATTTACTTTGCGACACCGTAAGACCCCATGTCTCTGTATAAAACACGACCAACACAGCCGCCCCTTCAATCGGCTCCCTGGTTTCAGTATCTATTACTTTTCCGGAATAGGGGCCATATTCATGTGTGATGGTACAACCAGTAAATGTTAAGGTAATAATAAGTGAGATCAGGAACGTTGTTAAAGTCTTCATGTTGTCTCCTCGCTTAGTAAATGTGACTCTAGTATAAAATCGGTTATCGTTCAAAACTGCTGTATCTTCCACAAACCATCCTCATCATGAAAGAAATAAATGTAATAGGTTACTTCTCCAACATCTTCCAGCCTAATTATTCTGCATTCTGCAACACCATTCTCTGTTGATATCATCTCAATTTCTCGCATCTTTGAGACAAGGTCCGGAAGTTTATCCAGCAGACTCGTAAAGATATATTGGTATTTTTCTTTAGATGATTTAAGAAAATACTCCAACGCCCCTTCCACATCTTTATTGGCGAGTTTTTGTTTCATCCCCTCCCATCGAGACTTCAGAAGACTATCCAGCTCCTGCTTGTTCTGGACGTTTATTTCAACTGAGTCAGTGTATCGCTTATTTTCAGAATCTCGTACCTCAGCGGTGAAGGTATAAAACCCATGCTCCAGAATTTTTGCAACATAAACATCAAAGTTTGGATCATAGGATAGCTCCACTGGGCCTGGGCCTGTGTAATTCATGTCGGTAGAGGAATTGCTGAAACTGAATGAACCATCCACTTTCAATGTGGTTTCCAAGGGAGGGATGCCTGATTCCACATTTGCGAAAATTCTTATGTAATCACCCTGAGTTATCGCGTTGACAGTGATGGATGAGGAGACTGTGTTGCCCGCAGCATCCGTAGCCTTGGCTGTAATCGTATTTTTTCCGTAATTCACCGGCACCTCCATAGCAGCAAAATTATTCTCAAGGGTATTCGCCTTCAGATCATTTACTAAAATCGATGACGGGGTTCCTGAAAATGTCCCGTATATCTCTATCGTTTCCCTATAAACCTTGCTCTCATTTTTCGGGTAAGTGATAGAAAGGGACAACCCTTGTGCACAATCTTCATCAACCACCCCATCACAATTATTATCGATACTGTCACAGACTTCATCCGGCAGAGGGCCGCATTCACCGCAGTCATTCAGAACACCTTCATCTGCCTGAGTATCACAGTCATTGTCTACTCCATCACAAGCTTCATCAGCAACGGGAGAGATGGATGCATCGTTATCGTCACAATCTCCCTGATTCTCACTGTAGCCGTCTCCATCATCATCAAGATCTTCAGGAGGATAAAATCCCACAATCGTAATTGTAATGAAAGAACTGGGAATACTGTTAAGCTTTACTTCAAGTCGGTTCTCATTATGAAGAGGGACAGACTTTTCTAAGGAAGATTCATTCTGATTAAAATCTTTCTGGTTGAGCACAGTGTTTCCATTCAATGTCACCACCGCACTTGAAATCTGATTCTCTCCCTCCTGGGAACCGTTCTGGACTTTTAACCGATACGAAGCTGCAAAGATTGGAACAGAAAAATTGAGGCTGACTACTTGAGGGGAACCGGAGTCTCTTACGAACATCTCCGGCCCCAAGAGCGTAACCTCCCTTAACGCCTCCTCTGCATATACGTTTGTATTGTGAAGAAAGAATGAAATGACCAGGAAAAACTTGAAAAATGGTATGAACTTCATCGGGATTTTGGGCATAGTCTCCTCCTTTAGTTAGGTTTAGAAGATTGGCTCAAAACCCGCTTTCAGGCGGATAATGGTCAGCAATTGGGATAATGAGCAGAAACAATTTGATTCTAGAGAAGCTGAATCGAGCAGATTTTATAATCTTTTAGCATGATGCCAGCGGAAGGTCAAGTAAAAAAACGAGGGGTTCAAACCTTATTTTTCAGGCCAGGTAAGCTGGGCCATGAACTGGTCCTCGTCGTGGATTTTGGTGCCATGTGTTTTGGCACGGGTATTGGATTTTCATAGATTTTGGCATAGGCATAGATTTTGGTAGATTTTGGTGCCAAGGTAGATTTTGGTGCCAGGCAAACTATGCTGGAAGAAGGTAGATTTTGGTGCCAGGCAAACTATGCTGGAAGAATAGAAAGGGCTAGAAGTCAGGTCTATTTCAGTCAATCATTGAAGATAGAGTCCGCTTTGATCTGTCTTTGACCTGAAATGACTTGAAAAAAAACTGTCACAAGAACGTTTGTGCAGACTTATCTTGCAGGATTAATCTTCCGAATCTATTTTAATGGTTCAGAAAGATTATGATTATAAAGGACGGGCTTCCTTGAGGCGCTTCATTGAATAAAGACCGCCTGCGCCATGGATCCTGACCGGATCACGATTTGATCGGGTTTTCAGATAAGGATGAAGCTTGCCGTAGACCTTCTTGACAAAAACCTTCGAGCCGAGCACCACACTTTCCGTAAAATAGCGGCTCCGATATCGAAACAGAGCAGATCTTGTGATACGATAATCTGCCCTCTCCTCTTTTCTGGAAATTATCTCAGGGATGGGACGCTTCCAGCCTGACCGTTCAAGGCTACCCACTTCATAGACATAACGCCTGTATAAAACAAGAGGCGTCTCTTGAGCATTCTGGAACTCTATAAGATCCAGACTCAAGAATCTATTTTTGTTACTGCTCTGAACATGATGGCCCAGACCGCAAAACCTATAGTCTTCCGGCCGGTCCACCAAGTTTGCACGAACGGCATTTAAATCAATGTAAGCCATACAAGAAATCAGGGCCGCACCATCCTCTACCACCACACTCTTGAACCGTTCCGACCAGAAATAGCCGCGACGATCATGCTGGCGATTGTACCAGAAGGAGAACCCTTGCTTGATCTCTTTTACATACTCGGACAGATCCGACCATTTCTTCCTGAGATCATTGATGTTTTCTTTTATAAAAGGACGTTTGTGACCGTAATAAACCTTAAATCTCCTTTCGATCTCTTCATCTGAATAATTCTCATGACTTTGCATCTGAGTCAAGAGATGGAAGTGGTTGGAGAGGATACAGAAAGTAAAGACCTTGACAAAATAGACCGAACTTAATTTTCTGATCCGCTGCATGAGAAACTCTTTTTCTACATCTCCGAGTGCGAATTCCTGGCCTGTGGTCCTGGAAATAATGTGGTAACAGCGGTTCTGATCTTTAATGAGGTGTCTCGGGATTCTGGGCATGGGCTTTCTCCTTATCAATGTAACGATACAGAAGATCAGCTCAAAATCCTTATTTAGAGTATTAGGCAGGTCGACTGGATTAGAGCGGAAGTTTAACAAGAAGTAAAATATCTAGCAGGTATTAACCTTGTAACAGAGATTGAGAACAAGATCAAGATCATAATGCATTATTTGCCTTCTCTAAAAAGGCCGATCTTGTCAAGTAATTCCATCAAAGAACGATTAAAAAGGTTCCAGCGTCTTCAGGCTTCTCTCCGCACTCTCCGTCAAGGGGTGCATGATGATTTAGGATCTGGGGCCCAATCTGTATCCCACGGATTCTGTAAAAGCTCCAAGGCAAATGCGGGATCCCCAGATATCGAAGCTGGAAACTTTTCCCCCTTGCAGGTGCAGGATCATGAGTACTCGGATCAATACTTAACGTTGTGCACCTATGCTGTACTCAAAAGGTCTTTGTGTCACCCACATCCGGTGAAGCAACACGGCCAGACGTCTGGCCACGGCCACCCGTGCTTTCTGAGGACCGCTCCGCTTCTGGATACGAAGCCCCCAAGCCTTGAGCCAGCTCCACTTCTTGGAAACAGCCAAAATGGAGTTGGCGGCCTCCACCAGATAGGAACGAAGCATCCGATCCCCATACTTGGTAATCCTCCCGTGATGGCAGGTCTCTCCTGACTGGTAGAGCGATGGTGCCAACCCCAGGTAACTCCCAACCTGACGAGACTTCTTGAAACGATGCGGATCTTCAATCGTTGCCACATACGCCAAAGACGTCACCGGGCCTACGCCAGGAACACTCATCAACAAACGAGCAACGGGATTCGACCGGGCCTTCTCTCTTAATGAGCGGTCCATCTCTTTGATCTTCTGAGTCAAATCCTCAATCAAATCGATGAGAGGCAAAACAATGGGGCGAAGAAACTCAGGAAAATCATCCGAAAGGACCCGTTCCTGGTAGCGGCCCCATCCTGTACCGGGCACCTTCTCATTCCAGGATCGTAAAATCCCTCGTACCTGGTTGCCTAAATCATTCCGCATCGAAACCAGTTTACCCCGAACGGACAAAGTCGAACGACATAGCCGACTCTGGTCTCCTTTACGATACGTCTCTGTATAAAAATTGGATCGAAGAACGTGGGCCAAGGTCCGGGCGTCCAATCGGTCATTCTTCCGCTTGGATGAGATAATGGCTTTGCACGAGCGAGGATCGATCACGACCACCTCGTGGCCCAACTCCTCCACAATATCCGCTACCCAATGGGAGATCCCACAGGCTTCTATAGCTACACGAAGGAGCCCTACCTGACGGACATCTAAGGCTTTGCGGAACGCTTCGGGAGTTGTAAGTATTTCAAACTCTTTCAGAATTTGTCCATCTTTCGTAACCATGCAAACTGCACTTGATTTTACCGCTAAATCCATGCCACTATAATTCATGGTCGACCTCCTTACTGTTTGCAGCATCCCCCATGGATGACTGCGTGCTCAAGGTTAAATATAACCTATCAACAGTGTGGGGTCGGCCTTTTTATATCATCTGTCCCCATAATTTTTTTTTCTTTGTCCCTCAAGAATAGAGCCAAAGAAAAAGTCAGTGAATTGTCTTGTTATTGTATTACATCAATGTTACACTTTAGTAGAAGCTAATTATAAAGTATTTTCCTGATGAGCTTGTGAAAGCAAATTCCTATCTTCCAGAGATAGATGCAATCTATCTATAATTTAATCCACTGCATTGAAAATGGGGGTAATAATCATGAGAACCAAGAAATTTTTTGCCGGGCTTTTATTTATGGGCATGGTTTCGGCTGTTATTTCTGGTGCTGCACAGGCCGATCCATTCAAGATAGCCATCATGCAGGACAAAAAAGGCGCAGCAAAGAAATACACCCCGCTCCTAAATTATCTCAAGAAAAACGGGATTGATGGCAGCTTTGTAGGGACCAAGAATTATGACTATGCTGCCAAAATGTTTGCTTCGGGTAAAGTGGATGCCATGTTCAGTGGATCCGGAGTAGCCGGCACAATGATCATCAAGGAGGTCGCCTATCCTCTGGTCCGGCCGGTCGATAAGAAAGGGAACAGCACCTACTGGGCAGTGGTGATTGCGCCGAAAGGCTCTTCCACATACTCACAGAATGCTGATTATTATAGCAACAAAAAGGTGATCTTCTGTAGCCTCGCCTCTTCCGGCGAGTTTTATTTCCGTTCAATCTCCGGAAGCTTAGACGTTGGCGCAACTATGGAAAAGGCCGCATCACATGGGGCAGCTATTGATGCACTCTCAAAAGAAATGGCAGATGTCGCGATTGTGAAAAACAGAGTTTGGGATAAGGTTCAAAGCAAGTATTCAAACCTTATGCTTGTAGGTAAAGACGACGGAGAAAATCCCAATGATACCTTGATCATTTCCCGTAAGGTTAATAACGCATTAGCCGAAAAGGTCAAAATTGTGCTTCTGGCTTTACAGGATGATCCCTCGGCTGAGGCACAGGCGGTTCGGGATAGTCTCGGTATCCAGGGCTATATTGTAACGACGAAAGACGATTTCAAACACACCATCTACCTGTTGAAACGTGCGGGTGTGAGTAAATATTTTAACTTTGTTTTTTAGGATGCAAGAGAAAGGATAAGCAATAAGAGTATGGGTTTTGGTGCCAGGCAAACTATGGGGTGCCTGTCCCTTTTTCATTTCTGTTAAGGCTAATCAATGTATACCCACTCTTTCAGGTTAAAGACATAGGTTGGCCTGCCAAACGGTGGTAAAGATACATAAAAAATTGAAATGTTACTTTTATAGTTATTGTATCTGAAATCGTTAAACATTAGAGTGTACTTTGCCTTTGGAATCTTAGGAATATACGAAGGGACTAGTTCAGTTAATGTCCGCGGGTATTGTCCCGTGGTTTGGTGGAAATTCTCGATAACTTGGATAAGCGTGTTTGCGCGATTTCTTGCTATTTTATTATTGATGACATTCGATGAAAAAACCGCGATTGACACCAATCCGTAGATTAGAGCTTTAGTGAGTTCTATTTTAGGGCTTTGATCCCTATGTTTTTTTATAGCGGATTTTGGTAACCACAAAAAAATAATCAATAGAAGCAGAACTATTGAAATAGCCCCCTGATTCAGAACAAACGCATCTAGAATAAATAGAATTGAGGCTGTAATGAGCAGTTTCTTAGATTTGATTGGTTGATGTTCCATGTAATGCCTTAACGTTGCGGTTGAGGGGCCGAGCTATGCAAGGTCCCTCGAATTGTTATGCTTTACGCCTTATGTTCTCTAAATAGAATTTGCTGATCTCTACCCTAAACTCTCTTAAGCTGCCCTGGTAATACCAAACCAAGCCGCACATGCCATATAAGGATAGGGATGCCAAAAAATTAGCTGACCTCATTAATTCAAATGTTTTCGGGTCTTGGTAATGCCAATATATCCAGTAGCATCCATCTATAGAAAACCAAGTAAAAAACAGCATTAATGGAAAGTTCCGGAACTGACGCTCTACTAACACTCGCAAACTCCAGGAAGCCGTTAAATATGTAAAAAATGCCATGATAAAGCAAATAGGAATATCCCAATCTGGTGCCTTGTAGTAGAAAGATCCCATGATTATAAGAAAAACCCCAACGCATAAAGTGAACAGTTTCCAAGGCCTTTTATATTCATTTAGAATTCTCATCAACTTTGCCTAATTGATATAAATATGATCGTTCTTTAAAGGCATAACGATTTGCTTGAGCGGACGCCGGACAATGACCCACAAAAGAAAACTCCCCCAGAGTCACATCTCAAATATTAAGTATTTCATATAGCCATATAAATTGAACCTGCAAACTTAATATTTCAGATGTGACCCTCAAAGATTCGCGCTCCCTACTGGTTGCGCCCGGCCATAACCCCGCCGTCCACATTCCAAGTCGCACCGGTTACCCAACTTGCATCGTCGGAGAGCAGGAACACGATCACCGATGCCACATCGCCAGATTTTCCGATCCGGCCAATGGGGTGAAAATCATTGAAGGCTTGCAGGGCCCCGTGAATCTCGTCGGGTTTGATGAAGGCGCCGTAGATTGGAGTCTCCACCACGGCGGGAGCCACTGCGTTGACACGTATGCCATATTCCGCCAGTTCCATCGCCAGATGCTGAGTCAGGGAGTGCAGGCCGGCCTTGGCCATGGAGTAGGCCGACGAGGGTGTGGCCTTAATCGCCTGATGGGCCCACATAGAGCCTATGTTGACCACTGCCCCGCCGCCGCTCGCTGCCATGTTCTTCGCCACCTGCTGGGTCACAAAGAAAGCGGCTTTGTTAAGATCCATGTAGGCATCATAGTCCTCGCTCGTGTGCTCCAAAAAGGCCTTGGGGGAGAATACGCCCGCAGCGTTGATCAAATATTTCACGTCCTTCATCTCATCACGCACGTAGCGCACCAAACTGCCCACGTCATCCTTTCTCGTAAGGTCGCACTGAAAGGTGTGCACCTTGTCGGAAGTATCGAACGTTTGACGTGCTCCCTTCAATTTTTCCTGACGGCGGCCAACGAGCGTCACCGAGGCACCCCTCTGCACCAGAAACTTGGCCGCTTCCAGTCCCATTCCACTGCCGCCTCCAATGATTAGCGCTTCCTTGTCTGAAAAGCTCATCTTTTGCGCCTCCTTTTTAGTCAATCAAAATCGACTCTGCCGCGAGAGGGTGCCGATCAGCCGCTCGAGCGTAGCGAACGGCGGCGGCAAACGCCAGTTAGACTGCCAGTCCAGCTCCCTCCGACGATGGCTTGAGCGCTAGGCCCCCTGGCTACGAGTTTTCCTTCAGCAGGTCCACCACCAGCCGGTAAGCTATCCCGACCGCCGGAAAACAGACCGTCTGGGGTGTGTCAGAGCTCATGAACTGCTGGATCCCCTCCTCCGTGCTCAGATCCGCCCCCGTTAATTCGCGGCAGCTGATGGTCCTCATCTCGGCCTCGAAGCAGCGACGAAACTCCTGCACCACCCCCAATGTGCGGAGCGCTTCTTCCATCGTGTCGCCCCGCTCAATCTTGAGGCCGATAGCCATCACGGCACCGGCGACGGCACCGCAGACGGCCCCCGTGTTGCCGATCCCGCCGGCGAAGCCGAAGGCGATCCGCGGGATGGCATCGTTCCCTATCTCCATCTCGAATTCCTGGCACACGGCCAGGAGTACAGACTCCGATCAAACGTAACCTTGTGCCATGAACTGCGTGGCCCGGTTCTGCTCCATGGTCTTCTCCTTCCTACGGGATTCGGGGGAACCCCGCATAGATAAATCTGGCCGTCGAAGCAACCTGCAGCCAGAAATCTGCCATCAGGTGAGAAGGCTATTGCCATT
>CAJICE010000040.1_pt1 | contig 10705 bp, 10 predicted proteins | sample 9199531 | NCBI WGS metagenome assembly CAJICE01 (sample SAMEA7708327, study PRJEB35096) | sediment metagenome | biome: marine neritic benthic zone biome [ENVO:01000025]; feature: sediment [ENVO:00002007]; material: shallow marine sediment [ENVO:03000034] sea grass bed [ENVO_01000059] ... | reverse complement strand
TCTCCCGCAGGGCAAACTCGGTCTTTTCCGGTGTCGCCGTCTTCACATATCCCCATCTGTTGGAGATCCGGTGAACATGTGTATCCACACAGATCCCGTACTTGTTGTAACCAATGGTCACGACCAGATTTGCTGTTTTGCGTCCCACGCCCGGAAGTTTCAGAAGTTCATCGATTTCATCGGGGACCTTTGAATCATACTCCCTGATCAGACGTTTTGAAATTTCTTTGATGTTCTTTGCCTTCACCCTGTAAAAGCCGACCGGATAGATCAGCTTTTCAATTTTTCCTCGTGGTATCCTGCATAAGGCTTCAGGCGACCGAGCCACATTGAAAAGACGGGCCGACGCCTCCGCGGTGGTACCGTCCTGTGTCCGGAGAGATAGAACACAGGAGATCAGCACCTGAAAGGGGTCCCGTGTTCGCTCCGCAACACGCCCCACGATCGGCACCTTCCACTGCTTGATCTCCTTTTTCAAAATCTTGACGACCTGATCAATCTCACTGTTCTTCATGGTCATTCTTTAGGCTTTAGGCTTTAACCTCCAGCCTTCAGTCTTCAGTCTTCAGCCTTCAGCCTTCAGCCTTCAGTCTTCAGTCTCCAGCCTCCAGCCTCCAGTCTTCAGCCTTCTTCCCCTGCCTTCCTGATCTCCGCCATGAGTGCTTCAGCCAGTTCTTCTTCCCTGACCTTACGGACAATCTTTCCTTTACGAAAGACCAGTCCCACACCTTTGCCTCCTGCAATTCCGAAGTCCGCCTCCCGAGCCTCGCCGGGACCGTTCACCACACATCCCATGACCGCAATATCCAGGGGTGTTTTCATATCCGAGAGGCGTTCCTCCACGTCTTTTGCCAGTCCGATCAGGTCGATCTCGCACCTCCCGCAGGAAGGACAGGAGATCATGACCGGCCCCGCTTCCCGGAGACCCAGAGATTTCAGGATCTCAATCCCGACACGCACCTCCTGCACAGGATCATCGGTCAGGGAGACCCGCAGGGTATCACCGATCCCCTCAGCAAGGAGGATTCCCAGCCCCACAGAGGACTTCACCGTACCGGGAACAAAGGTCCCGGCTTCGGTAATCCCGATATGGAGAGGGTAGTCGGTCTCCCCGGACATCAGCCGGTAGGCTTCCACGGTTCTCTTTACATCCGAGGCCTTGAGAGAAATCTTAATCAGCCGGAAGTCCAGATCTTCCAGAATACGTATATGATTCAGTGCACTTTCCACCATGGCCTCTGGTGTGGGGCCCCCGTATTTCTCCCAGAGTTCGGGTTCCAGGGAACCTGCATTGACCCCGATCCGTATGGGGATCTCTCGCTCTTTCGCAGCGCGGACAACTGCTTCGACCCGTTCCGGTTTTCCGATATTACCCGGATTGATTCGAAGTCCATCTGCCCCGGCCTCCAGGGCCTCCAGGGCCAGTTTGTAGTTAAAGTGGATATCCGCGACAAGGGGGATTCGGATCATCTCTTTGATACGGGAGATGGCCTGGGCGGCCTGGTCATCGGGGACAGCGACACGAATGATGTCACATCCCGCCTCCTGAAGGCGGAGGATCTGGTTGACCGTGGCCTCCACATCCTGCGTATCCGTATTGCACATGGATTGAACCGTAACCGGGGCCTCTCCTCCTACAGAGATTTCTCCAATTCGTATCTGACGGGTCTTTTTGCGTTCTGTTTTCATAAGGAACAGGTTAACGTTTTCTTGTAGCAGGTTGCGGGACGCTTTCAATCGGGTCGTTCAATCCCGACAACCGGCTATCCAAATATCCTCATAATATCATTATAGGTGACGAATAGAATCAGGGAGAGCAGAAGCAGAAGGCCGACCTGCTGGGCCATCTCTCTTTTTTTGATGCTGAGCGGTCGCCCGCGCACCCCCTCGATAGCGAAGAAGAGGATATGGCCGCCATCCAGGATCGGGATGGGGAGAAGGTTCAGGATGCCAAGATTGATGCTGATCAGTGCCATAAACTTGAAGAGTTCCAGAATCCCGTACTGCACCTGCTGTCCCGCAAGCTGGGCAATCAGGATAGGACCTCCAAGAGTCTCTGCCGGAATGACCTGCTGGATGAGTTTGACCAGACTGACCAGAATCAATACCGAAAACTCCCAGGTCATGACCAGCCCCTTAAAAAACGCGGTAATGGGATTATAGCGGACCAACAGGGTTGGCCCGGGTTTCGGATAATAGGAACTGTATATCCCCACCTTACCGACAGCTATTTTATTGCCCAGTATATCCTTTTCTGTTCTCTCCTCCGGGATAACATTAAGAGATAGGTCTTCCCCGTCCCTGACCAGCTTTAAAGGAACTGTAATGCCGGCTTTTTCACTGATGATATCCTGAAGATCGGCAAAACTGTGCATGGGTTTCCCGTTGACTTCGACGATGCGATCGCCTGCTTCAACCCCGGCCTCGTCGGCTGGAGATTCGGGCTCCACCTTCCTGACAAAGAGTTCAGCAGAAAAGAGGCCGATCCTGTCCAGTATCCGGTCACTGTTCTCATGAAAGGACTGGAGTTCATCATCGGAAAGAGTGAGGAGGAGGGATGATGTTTTTCCTTCACGCTCTATCTCGAACCGAATTTCATTTCCCAGGTTCTGATACACCACCTGTTTCAGGTCCGGGAGGGTTGCCACGTCTTGTTCATTCACCTTGAGAATCTGGTCACCGGTTGCAAAACCGGATCTTCCGGCAGGTGAACGGGGTGATGAAATACCGATGACCGGAGCAAGTGTTTGGTGCTGAATGCCGATTTCAGGACTTTGTTCATGTTCTCCGAATATATTCTTCCCTTCTACCACCTTGGGATGGACCGTCACGACCAATTCGGATTCATCACGTCTGATCTCAAGGGATAAGGGACTGTACCCTTTATCCTCTATCCCCCTGGCAACCTCTTCCCATAATCGGGTCTCCTCTCCATTCATCTTGAGAATCTGATCCCCGGCACGGAGACCCGCTTCCCAGGCGGGTGAGTTTTCCTTGACCCAACCAATGGTTGTGTCATCGGAGGGATAACCGATCATAAACATCCCCCAGAAAACAACGACCGCAAAGAAGATATTAAACATCGGTCCTGCAAAGACAATCCAGAACCTCTTGACCACACTCTGGTTGTTGAACGCCCTCTCCTGATCCTCCGGGGACAGGGGTTCTTTGGGGTCCTCTCCCACCATCTTGACATAACCGCCGAGGGGAATAGCGGAAAGCAGATATTCCGTCTCCCCATGCTTCTTCCCGATAATCTTCGGGCCGAAGCCTAGAGAAAACTTCTCCACTCCGACGCCAAAACGCTTGGCCAGAATGAAGTGACCTAATTCATGGACAAAGATCAAGATACCCAAAACCACGATAAAAGCAACAATACTCGATAACATATATTTCCTTAAAAGATATCCCCCGTTTTTGGCGGGGGGCTGATTTTACTCCAAATGTTCTGATTGATCATTCCCGATTAATTCTACAACGTAACATAAATAAAGGTAAAAAACAAACGTAATCCTTTCTTTGAGATGGACACAAAGGACCGCAAGACCTGAAAGGTGGAAGGATTTCAGAGATTTTCTGGGATACGTTGTATCAGTAGAATAGTATTCTATTTTGAACGGTACAACCGTTCTGTGGATGCCCCTTCTCTAATCCGCACATACATATTTATCCCGGATTTTACATGAGTAAACCTAATATGATCACGTTCATCGTGGTTTATGAATCCGGATTCAATGGCAATCTCACCCAAATTCTTTTCAGGTTCAGATCTGATGACAACTTAATTGTCTCATCTATACCAGAACGCACTACCGATTGTCAATAATTAATTCATGAATACATAATAATTTAAATAGGTTATGCGACTTTATTAAAGTATCATGACAAGATATGCCCCCCTATTTATATCATCTCTTTAGCAATTCTCCTGGCTCTCCTGTCTGTACGAAGCACTTCTTCCAACATGGTATATTCCCTGACCTCGAACTCGCCAAGTGTTTTTTGAATCAGCTCCGGTATCTCTGAGAAGCTGATCGTCCGGTGCAGAAATGCATCCACAGCCACTTCATTTGCGGCATTCAGGACAGCGGGCATCAGCCCGCCCTGTCGTATGGCTTTGTACGCCAGGCCGAGACAGGGAAACCGATCGCGGTCAGGATGTTTGAAGGTCAGAGGCCCCTTGTCGACCAGGTCAAGAGGAGTGAGCCCCCCTTCCAGTCGATCCGGATATCCCAGGGCATAGGAGATTGGAACCTTCATATCCGGGATACCCATCTGTGCCAGAACCGAACTGTCCACGTATTCGACCATGGAATGGACAATACTCTGGGGGTGGACCAGGACATCAACATGATCTACATTCATATCAAACAGCCATCTGGCCTCAATCACCTCCAGTCCCTTGTTCATGAGTGTGGCTGAATCGATACTGATCTTCTGTCCCATATCCCACCTTGGATGGCGCAGGGCATCTTCAGGCGTGGCCCTGTTCATCTCTTCAGGAGAGTGATCATAAAAGGGCCCTCCCGATGCTGTCAAAATCAGACGTCGAATTTTTTCCCTGTTCTCTCCCTGCAGACATTGAAAGATCGCGTTGTGTTCACTGTCCACGGGGATGATTTCTGCACCCGACTTTTCCGCCTCATCCATGACCAATCGGCCCGCCATGACCAGGGTCTCCTTGTTGGCCAGGGCGATCCGTTTCCCTTCCCGGGTAGCTGCGAGAGTCGGGATCAGACCTGCTGCACCGACAATGGACGAGACAACAATATCAGCATCCCTGAGTGTCGCGATCTCAATGAGATCCTCCACGCCTGAACCTAACCGAATAGATGAGGTATCCAGCATGGCCGCAATGGTCCTGGCATCCTCCGGACCCCCTACCGTTACCATGCGGGGACGGAAACGCCGTGCCTGCTCAACGAGAAGCTCTACGTTTTTGTGGGCGGTTAGACCGATGACTTCAAAGCGTTCAGGAGATTCCTCGATCACCTTCAGGGTATTGACACCCACTGAACCGGTTGCCCCAAGGATGACAATCTTCTTTTTAGGAGGTGAAGACATGGTTACTCTTGTCATATCCGGACTAGAACGTCCCAAGCCACACATAGTAGTAAAGGGCGGGAGATGCAAAAAGGATACTGTCAAAACGGTCCAGGACACCGCCGTGCCCGGGGAAGAGCGTACCCGAGTCCTTGATCCCGGAGCTTCTCTTAAGCAGCGATTCAGACAGGTCCCCGACCTGGCCGATCAGTCCCAGGGAGATCCCTAAAAGACTCATCTCGACAAGGCTGTACTCGGGAAAGAAGAGCACCTGTCCAACCATTGAGGCAATAAGGCTGCATAAAAGGCCCCCAACGGCTCCTTCCCATGTCTTTTTCGGGCTGATCCTGGGATAGAGTTTGTTCTTCCCGAAACGGCTTCCAAGATAAAAGGCACCGGTATCCCCCGCCCAAACCACAAGAAAGAGAAAAAAGATCCAGGCCGGTCCGTTTTCCAGGCCCCGTATCAGAATCAGAAACCCGAGGAGAAAGCAGACATAAAAAAGCCCTGTAAAGGTGATCCCGATCTCCTTGATGGCATGTGTCATATCCCGGCGGGAGAATGTTCGAAAAGTGAGAATGAGAAGCAGGGAGAGGACGATGACCCGAAGAATGAGAGTAAAATCTTCATAAAAAAATCCTCTCAACAACAGGGCACCCATAAACATGCCGAGCAACTTCTGCACCTGCACGCCCTCTACTTCCAGTAGATTGTAAAATTCTTTTTGTCCCCAAAGCGCTACAATAAGAACTGAAATAAAGAAGATAGAGGGGGATCCCCGGAAGATTAAAAGAACAAATAGCGGTAGTCCGATCAGTGCGGTCAGCACCCGTTTAGAAGGCATCATCCTTCCCCTTGACAGTCCTCACCTGGTCGCCGGTCAGTCCGAAACGCCGTTCTCGATTCTGGTAGTCGATAATGGCCTTTAAAAATTCCCTGCGTTTAAAATCAGGCCATAGAGTGGGAGTGAAATAGAGTTCGGCATAAGCCGACTGCCAGGTCAGAAAATTACTGATCCGCTTTTCTCCACTGGTCCGGATGACCAAATCCGGATCCGGCATGCCAGCCGTGTATAGATGGGAGGTGATGAATGTCTCATCCACCTGGTCCAGGGGGATCGCTTTTTCAGAAAATTCCCGGAGAATAGAACGTACCGCATCCACGATCTCTGTTCGTCCCCCATAGCTCAATGCCAGGTTTAAGACAAGCCCGCGGTTCTCCCGGGTATCCTCCTCTGCCCGTTTCAGCAAAGCCCGGACATCTGCAGACAAATCCTGAATCCTCCCGATGACCTTGAAACGTATATCGTTTTTCTGCATCACTGAAATTTTCTTTTGAATGAACTCTTTGAGAAGGAACATTAAGGCACGAACTTCTGACCTGGGACGCTGCCAGTTCTCCACGGAGAATGCATAAAGGGTCAGGATCTTTACACCCATCTCACTGGCACAGGAAACGACCTCGTCCACAGAATGGACCCCTTCCCTGTGACCCCGTATCCTGGAAAAGGCCCGGGCTTCAGCCCAACGGCCGTTTCCGTCCATTATAATCGCCACATGCCGGGGAACGATTGAGAAATCGACTTTCTTCAACAGGTCATCAGACTCTTTCCCGTTCTTTATCCCGACAGCAGGAATGACTTTTCTCATCAACACCTGAACGTGTCTTCACCGGACTGTTCCACACAGAGCGGATAAAAGACTACACCTCCATGACATCCTCTTCTTTTTTATGAAGTATCTTGTCTGCTTCCTGAATATGCTCATCCGTCATCTTCTGAATTTCATCCATTGCCTTGTGGAGTTCATCCTCTGTAATCTCTTTGGCCTTCTCCGCTTTCTTAAGATGATCGTTCCCTTCTTTTCTGGCCTGACGAACGGCCACGCGGCAATCTTCGGTCATCTGTTTAATGATCTTCACAATCTCCCGTCTCCGCTCCTCAGTGAGCTCCGGGATCGAGATGCGGATGAGTTTTCCATCATTGGAGGGTGTCAACCCCAGATCCGACGTGAGGATGGCTTTTTCAATGGTTTTCAAGGATGAGACGTCCCAGGGCTGGATGGTAATCATCCTGCTCTCCGGAACCGAAAGGGTGGCCAGCTGATTCAGCCGTGTCGGAGTACCGTAATAGTCTACCATGACATGGTCCAGGATCCCTGTGGATGCCCTTCCTGTACGCACTCGGCCAAATTCATTCTTCAATGCAGTCAGGGCCTTCTCCATCCTCTCAGCGGTATGGGCTTTTATCTCATCAATCATTGCTCCCCTCCTTGTACAATAGTCCCGATCTTTTCCCCCTGGATCACCTTACGGATGTTTCCCTTCTGCAGCATGTTAAAGACGATAATCGGCAGGGAATTTTCCATGCATAGAGATATGGCCGTGGAATCCATGACCTTGAGTCTCTTCTTCAGGACATCCAGATAGGTCAGCTCGGGCAGGAACTCTGCATCCTTTTTGATCATCGGGTCTGCATTATAGACGCCATCCACCTTCGTGGCTTTGAGTATCACCTCCGCATTGATCTCCATGGCACGGAGGGCCGCTGCCGTATCCGTGGTAAAATAAGGATTACCGGTTCCGCCTCCAAAGATGACCACTCTCCCCCTTTCCAGGTGTCGCGTGGCCCGTCTGCGGATATAAGGTTCAGCAAGTTCTTTCATCTCCAGTGCGGAAAGCACACGTGTATAGATGCCCGCATCCTCCATTACATTCTGCAGAGCGAGGGCATTCAGCATAGTGGCGAGCATCCCCATATAGTCGCCTGTGGCCCGGTCCACACCTTGTGCCGCAGCCGAAATCCCGCGGTAGATATTCCCTCCTCCGATCACAATGGCCAACTCGACAGGAAGTTCATGGACTTCCCGGATCTCCTGGGCAATGGACTGCAGGACCTTCAGGTCGATCCCGTACTCTTTCTTCCCCATTAAGGCCTCACCGCTCAGCTTCAGTAACACCCTCTTGTATTTCAGGCCTTCCATCCTGTCCAAATCCTCCGAAAAGGTTTGCGGCGTATTGTGTGTTCGATCAGCACGCTGGAGCCCGGGGCAATCAGTCCCCTTTTAGCTGCGCCTGGATCTCTTCGGCAAAACTCTCTTTTTTCTTTTCCATCCCTTCACCCAGTTCATACCGCGTAAACCGCCGGATCTGGATATTCTCTCCGATCTTGGCAATACTCTGGGCAATCAGGTCTGCAATGTTGATGTCCGTATCCTTAACAAACGCCTGCTCCATGAGACAGACATCCCCGAAAAATTTCTCCAGGCGCCCTTCCACGATTTTATCAACGACCTTCTCCGGCTTGCCGGACTCCAGGGCCTGTTCACGGTTAATCCTTCGCTCCCGATCCAGGATATCCTGGGGCACATCCTCCCGATTCAGATAAAGAGGGCGGGCCGCAGCGATATGCATGGAAATATCCTTGGATAATTCCTGAAAATCCGGGTTCCGGGCGACAAAGTCTGTTTCGCAATTAACCTCGAGCAGCACTCCTATTTTGCCCCCGGCATGGATATACGAACTGACCAGCCCTTCTGAAGCGATCCGTCCGGACTTATTGGCCGCTGCGGAAAGTCCCTTTTTACGCAGGTATTCAACGGCCGATTCCAGATCGCCATTCGATTCTGCAAGGGCCTTTTTACAGTCCATGATTCCGGCTCCGGTCTGGCCCCGCAACTCCTTCACCTGAGCGGCTGAAATACGGCTCATCTTTTCCTCCTAATAATATATTATGAAAGATACCTGTCTTCTTGGCAGAACAATACGGTAATGCTATTCCTGCGCGGGGACCGATGGGGGCTCGGTCTCCGGCTCCTGACTGATAGGAGCTGGCTCGGCCGTTGCGGACATCATCTCCTCTTCAATTTCAGGCATTTTCTTTTCGCTGGCCTCCAATACGGCATTGGCGATCTTGGACGTAATCAGGCGGATCGAACGGATCGCATCATCATTTCCGGGGATGATATAATCAATCTCGTCGGGATCACAATTGGTATCCACGATAGCAATAATAGGTATTCCCATAATTCTCGTCTCATGTACGGCAATCCGCTCCTTCTTGGGATCCACAATAAAGACGGCCCCGGGAAGGCCATTCATGTTTTTAATCCCACCGAGATATTTCTCCAGCTTTACGCGCTCCTTGTCAATCTTAAGCGCTTCTTTCTTGTGAAATTTTTCTAACGTCCCATCCTCTTTCATCTTCTCTATGTTTTTCAGTTTTGCAATGCTGTTCTTGATGGTATCGTAATTGGTCAGGGTCCCGCCCAACCAGCGCTGGTTCATAAAAAACATGTTGCATCGGGTGGCTTCGTCCGAGATAGAATCCTGAGCCTGCTTCTTGGTCCCCACAAAGAGGATGGATTTACCATCCGAAACAATCTGCTTCACCAGATTATGGATCTCCTTGATGTTTCGCAGGGTCTTCTGAAGATCCAGAATGTAGATACCGTTCCGTTCACCGAAGATAAACTTTTTCATCTTCGGGTTCCATCGATTGGTCTGGTGTCCGAAATGGACACCTGCTTCCAGTAATTCCTTCATTGTGACGATCGGCATTGAATGTTCCTCCAGTTTAAAGTTATACCTCCATACCCTTCATCTCCCCGGGGACGTCCGGGACGCACCCCCCGCAGGATCCGGATATGTGTGTGATGTCCGGAAGGATGAAGAGGGGGAAGTCCGCCTCTCGCCCTTCCGGAAGGTCTTGTAACACCTGCATTTATTTTCAGAGTTCAAATTAGAAAATTTACCATAGTCGTATATTCTTTTCAAGTAAAAACAAGCATTCAACTCTCAAACCAGGTGTTTTCAGGCCAGACACTGAACCCCGCCATGAATCAAAACAAAGAATCCCTATGGATTAAAATTTAGAACATTTTTCAAGAGATGTCTTTTTTTTGTTGACAATCATTTGTCTATTTGTTATTTTTTACTAAAATATTGATTTTATTGACTATATTCCGATAAAGGCTGTAGAAGGTCGATCAACCCATCCGCCTTTTGATTATATTGATCAAGACTATGAAGAGAATCAGGAGCAAAACCCGGATCACCTTCTTTTTCTTCACCCTTGTCTCGGCTGTTCTGATAGCCGTCACACTACTCGTCCCACCCGATCTCCAATCCCAGCCGGAAAATAACGCCCTTTCTTTTTTTGAAAGAGGGAACGATTCAAAGGATAAAGGGAATTACGATAAGGCCCTGGAATACTATCAGAAGGCCATCAAGTTGAATCCCGAATATGAAGACGCCCATTTCGCCATAGGTGTCGTTTATTATAAACAGGACAGGCTTACCAGTGCCATTGATGCCTTTGAGCGAGTCCTGCAGATTAATCCCGCATCCCGGGAAACCCACAATAACCTTGCCGTCATCTATGAACTCCAGGGCGATTATGAACGGGCCATGAAGGAACTTCAGGAAACGATCCGCCTGGATCCAACCTATGAGAAAGGTCATTTGAATCTGGCCAAACTCTATTTTGCACGATCCATTCAGGAATATTTTCAGGTGATCCAATCCCCTGACAAGAACAACGGCGAGGTACGTAAAAGACTGCGTCATCTCCTCGAAGCGGATCCAGACAGTGCGGACCTACAGTTATATCTTGGCATCCTGAACCGGATCGAGGGGGATCCGGGTCAGGCAGAAAAAAATCTCC
>CAJICE010000014.1_pt1 | contig 10751 bp, 7 predicted proteins | sample 9199531 | NCBI WGS metagenome assembly CAJICE01 (sample SAMEA7708327, study PRJEB35096) | sediment metagenome | biome: marine neritic benthic zone biome [ENVO:01000025]; feature: sediment [ENVO:00002007]; material: shallow marine sediment [ENVO:03000034] sea grass bed [ENVO_01000059] ... | reverse complement strand
GATATGTCCGGGCCGGGGATGGTTCTGCAGGGATTTTTTATTCTCAAGCTCCTTGCTGTCCAGTCAAGGACCGACCCGCTTCCAATGACCAGAGGGATGTAAGTACCCTGGACATCCTTCTTGGAGAGCAAGGAAAGGATGATTTCCGGACCGATACCGGACGGATCTCCCATGGTGATCCCGATCACAGGTAATTTTGACATTTTTCTAAACTCCTGAAGATCTTTTAGTGCCGATCCTAACAAAAACCCAAAGTCTATGTCAAACTTAAGTAGTTAAATGGCGGCCTGTTTTTTCCTTCATTTGCATTGACAAACGACAATTCAGTGATATAATTTAGACCTTCATTCGGGTAGCAAGGGTAAATGAGCTATAATCAACCACCATACAGACCTGATCCTTGAAGGAGGATTCAGATGAAAAGAAGTTCTTTGGAGAAGATGAGCAAGGCCGCCTTATTGGAAGAGGCAAAAAAAATTAATCTTCGCGGCCGGAGCAAGATGCTCAAGGCGGAGTTAATTGAAGCCCTGCTCAAAGCCCAACCCCGAACACCGTCTCTGAAGAAAAAGGAAAAGGAAAAAGATTCTATTCTGCGTTCCGATCATGGGTTCAAGATCCGACGGCGGACGGAAAGAGTTCCCGATTCCTTTCAGCAGGAAGTGGAACGGGGACGTTTTGATCTTGGAGTCGAGGAAGAAAGGATTGCCGAACAGATCGGTGTTACTGAACCTCTCACCTATGCAGAGGAATTGCCGCAGGGATACGGGGATGATCGGATCATGCTTCTGGTCCGGGACCCTCATTGGCTTTATACCTACTGGGAGGTTCAGGATTCCACAATAGCGCAGGCCCTGTCCGACAATAATTTATCAGGTTATTATACGCAGAAGGTTTTGCGGGTCTATGTGGGTGACGAAAATACATTTCATGACATCGATGTGGAGGGGTTGATCAATAACTGGTATATTCACATGGGACGTCCCGACCATGAATTCTTTGCGGATTTTGGTATTCGTGTTGAAGGCCGGTTTATTCCTTTGATGAGATCGAACCGGGTTCGAACACCCCGTGAAGCCATGTCAGACGTGATTGACGATCAATGGGTGTGCCTGGAGGAAGAGGCACGAACACTCTATGCCCTTTCCGGAGGTTTCCGGATGGGGGAAGGGTCTCTGGGTCTTCAGGAGATGATGGAGAGGCGGCTTGCTGGCGAGATCTCTTCGGGTGCGATCAGCAGTTTCTTCGGTAGTGGACAGTTTCGAGAGCGTCCCAGGGGATTCTGGTATCATCTGGATGCAGAGTTGATCGTTTACGGGGCAACCGAGGCGGATGCCAAGGTGACGCTTCAGGGAAGGCCGATTCAGCTAAGGCCTGATGGGACATTTTCGGCCCGTTTTGCATTGCCCGATGGGAAACAGGACATCCCGGTGACCTTTGTGTCCTCAGATGAGGTCGATCAGGTTACGGTCATGCCGAAAGTGACCCGGAAGACAGACAAATTCTAAATGATTGTACCAAGACCTGTCCGGGCGGTCGTTCGAGTCCGTCCTTTTTTGTTTCTATACATTTTGACAAACAAGATGATGCGATACATAGATGTAAATTTTGATCAGCCGCTTAACTAATCTCTCAATGAGGTGATCAATGTACAAAGGTTATCTCTGCTTGCTGTTTCATGCCCATCTCCCCTATGTCCGCCATCCCGAATACGATGATTTTTTGGAGGAAGACTGGTTTTACGAGGCCATGACTGAGACCTATATCCCGCTCCTTGAGGTCTTCGAAGGTTTGGTCGAGGATGGGGTGGATTTCCGAATCACCATGTCATTGACCCCGACCCTCCTCTCCATGATGACCGATCCTCTTCTGCAGGAAAGGTATCTCCGTCACTTGGACAAGCTCATTGAGTTGGCTGAACATGAAGTGGAACGCACCCGCTGGCTCCCTGAATTTCAACCTCTGGCCCAAATGTACTTTTACCGTTTCCATCGGGCAAGAGAATTCTTTGAAAACAGATATCAAAGGAATCTTGTGTCAGCATTCAGGAAGTTTCAGGATCGGGGTGTCCTGGAAATCATCACCTGTGCGGCCACACACGGTTTTCTGCCCCTCATGGATGTCTCCCGTGAGGCGGTCCGGGCACAAATCAAAACAGCCTGTGACCATTATGAGAAGCATCTGGGGCACCGTCCCCGGGGGATCTGGCTTCCGGAATGCGGCTTTGCCCCAGGTATCGATGAGATCCTCCAGGAGCAAGGGATCCGGTTCTTCTTTACTGAGGCACACGGCATTCTGCATGCCTCACCGAGGCCGAGATACGGGGTTTTTGCTCCGCTCATCACTCCTTCAGGAGTCGCCGCATTCGGGCGGGATCTGGAATCTTCCAAGCAGGTCTGGAGTACGGAGGAAGGGTATCCCGGAGATTACGATTACAGGGAATTCTACCGGGACATCGGGTTCGATCTGGAATATGACTACATTCATCCTTATCTCCATTCCGATGGAATCAGGATCAATACAGGGATCAAGTATTACAGGATTACCGGCAGGACTGTTCATAAGCTCCCTTATGATCCGCACCGTGCGCAGGAAAAGGCCGCACAACACGCGGGGAATTTCATGTATAATAGAGAGAAGCAGGCGGAGTTCCTTCACGACTATATCGGCAGAATGCCCATCATTGTATCTCCTTATGATGCCGAACTCTTCGGGCACTGGTGGTATGAAGGGCCGGAGTGGATCAATATGGTGATCCGGAAAACTGTACATGATCAGAAAACCCTGCGTCTGATTACCCCGTCTGAGTATTTGACCGAAAATTCTACCTTGCAGGTCTCGATGCCTTCCATGTCAAGCTGGGGCTATAAAGGCTATACGGAAGTCTGGCTGGAGGGGAGCAATGACTGGATCTACCGGCATCTTCACAAGGCTGCGGAAAGAATGGTTGAACTGGCGGAACGATTTCAAAATCAAAATGGCCTCTTCAGGCGTGCGTTGAACCAGGCGGCCCGTGAACTCCTTCTTGCCCAGAGTTCTGACTGGGCCTTTATCATGAAGACAGGGACCATGGTAGAATATGCGGTGAAGCGGACCAAAGACCATCTGCTCCGTTTTGACCGTCTGTATCAGGACCTCATACAGCAGAGAGTGGATGAACCTTATCTTTCCAGGCTGGAACATCTGGATAATGTCTTTCCGGATATCAATTTTGAGGACTATAAACCTTCTCAAGTGTAGAGGGATGACCGCGTAACCGGTATGGGATGTGACAAGCCGTGTTGACGGCTCAGAACCATTGTCACGGAGAGGCCTTTACAGGATCGTTTTGTTTTTTACATAAAGAAAACGGTATGCACATAAAACTGGTCGTCAAGTTTTTAAATGGAGAAACCAAAAAAGGCGTTTCCGATGACTTTCTCCTGAAACGGGAGACCTTCCATTTGAAACTGGAAACGGAGCAGGCAGACCCGGAAGAGGTTCACATTTCTGACTTGAAGGCGGTCTTTTTTGTTGAGGACTATGGGGGAGATACCCGTTACAATGAAAAAAAGTTGGCGAGACGGCCGACTTATCACCAACGCATCTCGGTCCGGTTCCAGGACGGAGAGGAGATTGTCGGCTATACCGATGACGATCTGGATCGTAATCAAATCATCCGTTTGGTCCCCGCCGACCCTCTGAGCAACAACACCCTGGTCTTTGTCATCAAGAGGAATACGGAGTCTATCCACACTCTTGAAGATTAACCCCGGTGCATGCCAATTCAGTCATTACGATCTTCTTGATGCAAGCTATTTCACTGTGCAGTTGAAAGGAGATGCCTATGCCGGTCATCGGACTGACAGGCGGCCTTGCCACAGGCAAGTCTTTGATTACAGATTATCTTAAATCAAAGGGGGTTCACGTGATCGATGCCGATCAGCTCTCCCGTGACGTGGTCCGGAACGGGCAGCCGGCGTTCAAAGAAATCGTTCAGGTATTCGGGAAAACCATCCTGCATAAGGACGGATCCCTCAATAGAAAAAAGCTGGCTCATCTGATTTTTGACAAGCCTGAAAAGCGGAAGGAGCTGGAGGCGATCATCCATCCCCGTGTCTATGAGGCAGCATGGAAAGATATACACAGGATTCAGGGTCAGGATCCGGATGCCTTGATTATCTTTTCCGTTCCCCTGCTTTTTGAAACAGGCCACGAAAAGAAAGTGGACAAAGTCATTGTGGTCTATGCAGATGAGTCCACCCAGCTTGAACGTCTCCAGAAAAGAAACGGGTTCACACAAGAGGAGTCTCGGAAAAGGATTTCGGCCCAACTCCCCATTGAGGAGAAGAAAAACGCTGCAGATTTTTTGATCCACAATACAGGAAGTATTCAAGAGGCCCTCCAGCAGGTTGATAAACTGCTGCCTACACTCACGTTTTGATCTTTTCCTGGCGATCTTAATCCTAATCCTAATCGTATTCTTAATCCTAATCGTAATCTTAGTCATTAACCAAGATGAACTCGTAAAAATGCCTTTTCCCCTCCTCTGGTAGAAGGGAATGACGGGGAGGGGGATCATAAACCCTCTCCCATTCAAGGGAGAGGGAGGTTTTGGTCTTTTTACGGAACCATCGACCAAGGCTACGAACCGATTAGGATTACGATTAAGATTACGATTGAGATTGTGACTAAGATTACGATTAAGATTATGATTAGGATGCATAATCAAACGTCTCTGACACCTTTGAAAACCGATAAAACCCTGATGTTGACTCTCTCTGCCGGATCGATTAGAATGAGCTGAAAATATATTGATATGTTTATATTGTGAGTGATCATGCATTGTCCAGAGTGTTCCCTCAAGATCGAACCGGAAACAATCCTCTGCCCTCATTGCAGTGTCAAAGGTGCTGCCGAGGGAGATGCGGATCAGGTGTGTGACATCTTCCTGATGGGTTTCTCAGATCCATCAACCTACGATGAATTGATCAGCTTTCTTCTGCAGCGTTCTTTCTGGGACTTCCGGGAGGATATCCTTGCCCGCGTCTCTAATCTTCCGGTCCTTGTGACAAAAGGGGTGGTGGCCGGAAAGGCACACCGTCTTCGGGATGAACTTGAGAATTTAGGGGGTATCGTTGAACTTCGAGACAGGCAGATGAGGGCCAGGGGAACCGCGAAAAAGATCATTGCGCAAGATGAGGAAGAAGCAGAGGGGCTTCCTCCTCCCGGGGCACCTTCACGGGGCGGCAAGGGCTATTTGATCCTGTTCCTCCTATCCATGGTGGCGGTGGTCTATCTTGCCTATGATCACGACTTCAGTCAGGATCGGAAGAGGGTACAAAAGGCCGTACAGAAGATCACTTCTCACTTTCCTTCCTCAGCTCCCAAGAAAGAGATTGGTAAATCAAAGGTCGGTGCTGCAGAGAAGGTCTCTTTAACAGAAGATCTGGATCCGGAAGGCGCGCGTCTCAATAATGAAGGGGTTGCCCATATGGATAAAGGGCGCTATGACGAGGCAATACAATCCTTCCAGGCCGCTCTCCAACTCATCCCGGGAGAAGGAACCATACTGCAGAACCTGCATCGTGCCTGGATTCAACTGGGTTACAGGAGACTGGAAAATGGAGAGTATGAAAAATCGATCCGGGCTTTTGAGGAAGCTTTGAGGATTTCGGATCAGTCTCCGGAAGTCTACAAGCTCATGGGCATTTCGGCAATGAAATTGACCGATGTCATCAGTGCGGAAGAATTTTTCAGTAAATATCTGGATCGAGTACCGGACGACCCCGAAGTCGCCCGCATCCTGGGTGAAATTTACTACAAACAGAACAGGCTTGAAGAGGGCATTCAACTTCTCAAGGTCTACCTTTCGATTAACCCCGATGACCGCCGTGTGCAGGATCTTGTGAACAAGGCAGGGCGGGAAATGTCTGCGGAACAGGGATTTGATACCCATGAAGGGGCCCATTTTGATGTCCGTTACGACGGCCAGGAAAATCTGGAGGCCGGATATCTGGTTGTGGGGATTCTGAATGAAATATTCCAAAGAATCGGTGCCGAACTCAATTACTACCCCACGGAACGACTGGTGACCATTCTCTATTCCGATGAGGATTTCCGGGTTTTGACACAAACACCGGACTGGACCAGGGGTCTTTACGATGGTAAGATCCGTATCCCCATAGGTGGGCTCAAGGAGAAGAATGAAACATTGGAAAGGGTGATCTCCCATGAATATACGCATGCCATCATCCATCAGATGGCGGGCGGCCGTGCGCCGACCTGGCTGAATGAAGGCCTGGCTCAATATTTTGAAGGGGAACCGGGAGAGATGCATGCCCGTAATGTCGACTATATCCTCAGGACTCAGGATTCCATCCCGTTGCGGAATTTAGAGGGCTCATTCTTGAATATGGATGCCGGTACGGCTGCCATCGCTTATACCGAAAGTTTTACCCTGGTGGATATGATCATTCAGGAACATGGGATTTACGCCATACAGAAACTGTTGTCTGAACTGGCTGATGGATCGGATGTCGAATCCGCTCTCCAAATCAGTGTGGGATCTGACTACGCCAGCCTTCAAGAAGAATGGCTGCGGTATCTGACCCAGTAATCTTCCTGAGCCATGGTGGAATGGGTCTTCCGTAGACCCCACGCGATGTTCGGGGCTCACGTCACACGGGGACCGGGAGAGAAGAACCTTAATGATACGACGAAGTCTGACCATATTTTTTGTCGCCTTTCCCTTTGTTGTCTCCTTCCTTCTTGACTTCCACCGTTTTATACTCTTCGGTCCGAGAAGAAAGGTGAGCCTCCTGTTCCATCAGGAAAGAGCCCGTAAACTGACTGCAAAGATTGCATCCCTGGGGCCTTCCTTCATCAAATTAACCCAGGTGATCTCGACCCGTTCTGATATTATCCCCCCGGCATACCTTCACGAGCTCTCCAAACTCCATGATGAAGTCCCCCCCATCCATCAGGATCTTGTGAAGAAGATCATACAGGGGGAGTACAATCGTCCCTTTGATGACGTTTTTGAAGAATTCGAATCAGAACCCCTGGCGGCGGCATCTCTCGGCCAGGTCCATCTGGCAAAATACCGGGGGACGGAGGTGGCGGTAAAGGTACAGCGTCCAGGTATTCATGAACTGGTGACGACAGACCTGCGAATTATCCAGTCAATCCTGAAAATTCTGAACCAGATCTTTCACTCCAATCAGCTTCGGGCTCTCCAGGTCGCCGTTGATGAATTTTCCAGGACGATCTATGAGGAGATGGATTTTGAACATGAATCCCGAAACATCAAGCGCTTTCAGAGTCTGATGAAGGACCGGCCGGAGATCCTTATTCCTGACTTCTTCCCGGAACTGACGACACCCCGCATCCTGGTGATGCGTTATTACCATGGGATCAAGATAACCGAGTTTGAGCGCCTGAAACAGGAGGGAATTGATGTAGACAAGGTCCTCTCTAACCTGATTGAGGTCTATACGCAACAGATCCTGTTGGACGGTGTGATCCATGCAGACCCTCACCCTGGAAACATATTGGTGACACGGGATGAGAAGATTGTGCTTCTGGATTTCGGTCTTGTGGTGGAACTGGATGAGAAAACCCGCAAGGAATTGATTGAAACGACCATGGCCGGTGCCCGGAGGGACTTTGGCCGTCTGGTAGAAGGGTATTACAATCTTGGTATCGTGAACCGCGAGGTGAGTTCCGCTATTCTTAGAGAAGCAGCGGAGATCATGTTCGACATCCTGACTCAGGAGGGGATTACACAGAGGCGGATTCAGGAGATAGCGATTGAGGTGATTGAAAGCTTTTATGCCTTTCCCTTTGAACTCCCGAGCAATCTCGTCTATCTCTTCAAGACCGCTGCACTGGTGGAAGGAATCGGGACACAATACCGTTATGACTTCAATGCGGTCAAAGATATCATCCCGTTAGCCAAACGGGTGCTTCGGGAGGAGAAGGCGCTATCCCTTATCAACCAGATTGAAAAGGAGCTTAAGTCTCTTCGACAGGTTCACAACGATGTGTCGCAGGTCTTACAGACCATGCGCCGCGAAGAATTGCGTGTGCGGATACATCCTTTGAGTATTACACAAACAGAACGTTATATTGCAAAGGTCTTTAGGAGGGCCATGATCGGGATGCTTGCCATTGCCGTAGCACTTGTCTCATCGATCCTTTACATCGCCCATCATAATCTCCTGTTTCTTTTTGCGGGTCTTTCTGTAACGGGGGTTCTCCTGCTGATTATGATCTTTGTCCCCATTCCCACAACATATGGATTTCAAGTCTGGATGGATATGGGAAGACGGAAGAAAAGAACAAATGACAGCGAGGACTCTATCAGTGTCGATCGGAAGGGATAAGATCCCTGAATCCATTTGGTCGTGCGGGGGACATCAATGAGTCGGTATTTCAATGTTGTGGGGACGACGATCGGTTTTCTGATTCTCTTTTTCATCTCTGCATGGGTGACTGTTTCATGGATGACATCCGGCAAAACGGTAACGGTTCCGGAACTGCACGAAAAGAACGTGGTCGATGCGTTAAAGGAAGTGGGAAAGATCGGCCTGGATCTCAGAGTGATCCGTGAGGAGCACAGCCCGCTTATACCAAGAAACGGAATCATTGCACAGTACCCCAAGCCGGGGACGCAGCTCAAAGTAGACCGCAACATCCAGGTTGTCCTCAGTTTGGGGGTACGGGATATTGCCATTCCTGATGTCAGAGGGATCTCCTTCAGAAAGGCTGAACTCATTCTCAAGCAGGATGGCCTCTCGTCAGACCGAACCACACGGGTTTATCTGGAGGGCGAGGAGAAGGATACAGTCCTTTCTCAGAATCCGATGCCTCTGCTTTCGGACATCCAGGAAAACACCGTAGACCTGCTGGTCAGTGACGGGCCCCGTTTGCCCGAATACAGAATGCCCGATCTGATCGGTATGGACTTCATTCAGGCCGCTACCCTTCTGGAGTCTAACGGACTGGTCATCGAAAATGTCCGGCATGAGGACTATCCCGGTGCAAAAGAGAATCAGGTCACCAATCAATTCCCTCATTTCGGATATCCCGCAAACCAGGAAACATCCATCACCCTTGTGGTCCAGCAGAAGAAAGCCTCCCCGCGGGGTGCGACAGTGACCCGCATGCCCTTTACATACCGGATTCCTTTTCGGATCCCTTTTCCTATTGCAACCGATATATTTCTGGAAGATAGTCAGGGGCGAAGGCGGATCTTTACAGGTCATAAATTTCCGGGAAGCCATATTGAGATGACCCTTGAGATTGCTGGAGACGCAGTGGTTGAAATTTACCTGAATGGGAAGAAGGTCCAGTCCAGAGAGTATCGGTAATGATTTTGCAATGTATGTGGAGGATATTTCTGGCTTATCTGAAAATCGAGTCCTTAGGGCCGTGCCGTTTTATTTCGTGCGATAATTTCGAAATTCGAAGCACTAAATCCGAAACAAATTCGAAGGACCGAAATCCAAAATTCAAAACGTTTAACCCGGATATTGCATGGTTTTGAAAATTTGAATTTTGAGTTTAGGATTTATTTAGGATTTAGATATTAGGATTTCGTATTTCTTGCGGGATCCTGGTTAAGCCCCATTCAAAGGTAATACAAAACCACGTCCTCTGGGTGTGGATGATTACTAAGAGGGTTGAGACATGAGCAATGAACCGAATAAGGTGATCTATTCCATGGTGGGTGTCAGTAAGTATTACGACAAGAAACCGGTCTTGAAGGGGATCTATATCTCCTATTTTTATGGTGCAAAGATCGGCGTCCTGGGTCTTAACGGTTCGGGTAAAAGTTCTCTTTTACGTATTTTTGCAGGAGTGGACACATCATTTGATGGTGAGACGGTCCTCTCTCCGGGGCATAAGGTCGGTTTTCTTGAACAGGAGCCCCAACTGGACAACACCAAGACGGTCAAAGAGATTGTCGAACAGGGGGTGCAGGAGACTGCCGATCTTCTCAGAGAATATAATGCGATCAACCAGAGTTTTTCTGAACCCATGTCTGACGAAGAGATGAACAGGCTTATCGAAAAGCAGGGAGAAGTGCAGGAGAGACTTGATGCGCTGAATGCCTGGGATCTGGACTCACGTCTGGAGATGGCCATGGATGCCCTCCGATGTCCTGATGGCGAAACATCGGTGAACATTCTCTCGGGAGGAGAGAGACGACGTGTGGCACTCTGCCGACTTCTCCTCCAGCAGCCGGACATCCTGCTTCTGGATGAGCCCACCAACCATCTGGATGCCGAATCGGTTGCCTGGCTGGAGCACCACCTTCAGCGTTATCCAGGCACCGTTATTGCGGTCACCCACGACCGGTATTTCCTCGACAATGTGGCAGGATGGATTCTGGAACTGGACCGGGGAGAGGGCATCCCATGGCAGGGGAACTATTCATCCTGGCTGGAGCAGAAGCAGAAACGTCTGCAACAGGAAGAGAAGAGCGAAAGCCAGCGTCAAAAGACCCTCCAGCGGGAGCTGGAGTGGATCCGGATGACACCGAAGGGGCGTCATACAAAATCCAAGGCGCGAATCAATTCTTATGAGTCGCTTCTGACACAGGAAAGTGAAAAACGGGCAAAAGAGTTGGAGATTTATATCCCGCCCGGTCCAAGATTGGGAAAGATGGTTATTGAGGCAGATAACGTGAGCAAGATCTATGATCAAAAGATCTTAATGGAGAATGTTTCGTTCTCCCTTCCTCCCGGAGGTATCGTTGGAGTGATCGG
>CAJICE010000115.1_pt1 | contig 10946 bp, 2 predicted proteins | sample 9199531 | NCBI WGS metagenome assembly CAJICE01 (sample SAMEA7708327, study PRJEB35096) | sediment metagenome | biome: marine neritic benthic zone biome [ENVO:01000025]; feature: sediment [ENVO:00002007]; material: shallow marine sediment [ENVO:03000034] sea grass bed [ENVO_01000059] ... | reverse complement strand
GATGGCTATTGACCTTGTTCGGTTTTCATCTGTGGGGTTGCCTGAGGTCATGTGCCCTCCCGCAAACTTTTTCAGTTGCCGATTCAGATAGTGGGTTAGTCGCTTTTTGGAACAGCGATTTTCACTTCAGCGTCATGGTAGATTGTGTAACTCCAGAACTCCTGACCGTCCTGCCCGAACCCTTCCCTCTTTCGCAGCACTCATTAGGAGAAGCTCTATCCAGCTGAGTCGCTGGAACACCTCCTGATGAAACGGAATAAATCTGCCTTCGGCCACCGGACCCGCACCCCTCATGACAATGTCTCCTCATTGGGACAGATCAAAATGTCTCCCTGCAAGGCGATTCAGTGCTTTGCTTCCGGCGCCCTCGAAATCTTCGAGCAGGCCCAACAAGCGTCCATCCGGACCTACAAAATAGATATTGATGTAAAAGATATTCCCCTGTGACTTCTCCGAAACATGGAGACGGCAATGTACCTTGGAGCCGGACAATGATCCGAAGCGGCGGTAGCGCTGTAAACGGGAGGGAAGCGGTGTGACGTCAAGACGTGCCCTCGTCCAAAGGATAAACATCTGCAAACCGCTGTCAAAAATCACTGGATCGATCAACCATTGGCCATCCGGCGCTTCCTGCAAACACTGCTGGGGTGATGAGGGTACAAGGATAGCCGTCATCCCTTGATCATCGAACCCCTCAATTTTTGAAATCCCCTGATAAAGAGGACCGTGAAACAGCCATTTATCATACGCTTTTTCAACAGACATCGGGAAAGGCTTGAGATTTTCTGGAGAAGAGGGCTGATAGGGTGGCGGTTCGGGTAAGCCCTCGGATAAATCGACAATACCCTGATAATAAGGTCGGCCACCTCCCGCAGAATCCGCAATGACAACGTCGGTACTTATGCCTGAATGTTCCCGGGAAAATTCTTGTCTCTTTGTTGCCGTCAACCGAAGGGTCTTCGGACCATTCTCCAGAACGATCCCTTTGAGCATAGACAGATTGCGTAGACCCGAGACCTCCAGACCCGGCCACCCCTCCTGCGCAATCTCCGCCATCAGCTCCATGGCCATCGCAACGGGCAAAACAGGCTTTCCGTCCAATTGGTGATCTCTAAGATAGAAGTCATGAGACGGATCAAACGTTCTGATAACCTCAATGGTATCACCGCTTCCGTTAAGTACCTTTGCGTTGTGAATCATCGGTAAAGAGGCCTTTGTTTGGTTACGCCTCTGCTTTTCGGCGTCCCACGTCCCGCCCAGGGCAATCACCACTGCTTCACCTTTTTCGCCGTACCGCAGTTCTCGATCGAAAATGCGACAGCCAGTCGGGACAGGAATGAGAGAGACCCCTCTCTTCTCAAACTGCCGCTTCAAGTCGGGGGAAACCATTCCGGTCTTGTCCCATGGCCCCCAGTTTATGGAGACCACGCGCCCGGGACTACGCTGATCCAGATATACAGCCAGTCTGTTCATAACTTCATTGGCCGCTGCGTAGTCACACTGGCCGCGATTCCCGAACGTTCCGGCAGTGGATGAGAAAAACACCAGAAACTTCAGGGACTCAAACCGCACTTCACGGCTCAGAATAAAGGCACTGTCCGCTTTGGTATCAAATACAAGATCGAAAGAATCCGTTGTCTTATCCTTTATTAATTTGTCTTCTATAATTCCCGCACCGTGAATGACACCGTCCAGACGCCCATATTCTTTGTAGATCCCCTGAATCAGATTTGTCATTCCCTGCGCATCCCTCACGTCCACCTGAAAGTACCGAACGCTCGATCCCGCACCCCTTATTTTGTCCAATGTCCGCCGAATCTCCCGGTCCTTCAACAAACGTTTGTATTTTTCTTCGACCTTGGCCAGCGTGACCTGTTCACCCACCTCACGCATCTGCTCCATCAAGGCAAGCTTCAATTCCTGCGGCGAATCCTCGTTCGCCGTCTTCGGTGATTCTTTTGGCTCCGGCAATGGAGAACTGCCCACGAGCAAGAGTGTCGGTTTATAGCTTTCGGAGATAGCGTAGGCCACTTCGGCTGTGATACCGCGGGCACCGCCCGTCACGAGCACAATCCAGTCGGAATCCATGGTCAGATGCGGCTTCCTCTTCTCGTCCAAGGCTTGTAATGCAGGACGAAAGACATGGCGTTTCAAACCCTGGTATTCAGCCTCCACAGCCCGATCGCCGGAACCGAGTTCGTCCAGTATCTGCTTTGCAGACGAAGAGACGGGATTCTGCAAATCCAGGCGGATTGCCCTGCACAGGACCTTAGGCCACTCTACGGCAAGCGTCTTTATCAGACCGGAGAGGCCGCCCAGGCCCGGGAACCGGGATTCCCCCTTTCGTCCGTCGGCAGACGAAATACCGGTTGTACACGACACAGCCATGCACCATGCCTTGCCGTTATCGCCGGCCTGAATGAGGTCCTCGCCCGTCATCTTTGCCAGGTGAAAGAGACTCTTGACGTCCCGCCGGAGCCGGTCGCGCCACGCAGGCAAATCAAGTTGTTCAAAAGCCCCGCCCTTACAGAGTGGTAGAAGATGGATGAGACCCCCTACAGGCCCATATTCTTTGCGGATCGTGTCCATAAATTCAGAGATCTCCACTGAGTCCGTGAGATCTGTCCGGTAAAGATCGTCCCCGATCTTCTCTGTCGCTTTACCCAATTTGATGACGACAACGCGACCTCCTCGCTCCCTTAATTGCTCCGCCAGGGTCTGGGCAATGCCGCGTTCATCATCCGTGACAAGGAATATACGGTCTGCTGTGAACTGAACGGGGCGGCTCCGCACCGGTGCCTCTACCTTAACCATGGTACAGCGGGGAACCTCAATCTCTTTATCGTCCTCTCCCGGTGTTTTCTCAGTGCGCGTGTCTCCCATATTCAAATCGTTCTCGGATGGAGCTGCTTCCTTAACCTTAGGTTCCTGCTGTTCGCCTCCCAGGGTGCGGTCCACCCAGTCCACGACACCCCGCAGTGTCTTAATCTGCGTGAATTGATCCATGGTCTCCTGGTCGATTTGAGAATCGGCCGGGAGGCAGGCGTTCTGAAAGGCTCCGAATATTTCCACACGCTTAATGGAGTCGATGCCTAAATCTGACTCCATATCCACGTCGAGGTCCAGCATCTCCTGAGGATATCCCGTGCGATCACTCACAAGTTTAAGAAGCTGCTCCGTTAAGTGCTTCCTGTCCAATTGTGTTTCATCAAACGTATCAGAAGATTCATCCGGAACAGAGTCGTCAACCGCGGCAGGAGGTTGAGGGGTGTCAGGCTCCGGAGCTGCAGGCACAGGGAATGTCTCCGATACCTTGGGAACAGGGGTTGTCAAAGAAGCCGGATCGGAAAGACCCGTCCCGTCAAACTCCTTTGAATTCCGGGAATCTTGTCGGCCGCCGTCAGGCGAGGTCTGCCCTCCCTGAAGATAGGAGAGCATCACATTCTTCTGTGTCTCCAGGAAACGATTCATCAACTGTTGAAAACCAAGAATAACTTTCCCGTCTTCATCACTTCCATTAGGGGTAGGGAAAAGATTCTCAGGTCCTGTCAACCGATCCGGCGGGGGTGTTGAAAGTTCCTGGACGGAAGGCGTCCGGCCATCCGACGCAGGCTTCTCTGGTCTTCTGAGTGCAGGCTGTTGACCTCCGGGGCTTTTTCCCTGCGCCTTGGCAGTGGAATCTCCGTCCACACTGGCTTGGCTCACAGGCCGCAAAGAGACCGTTGGCTGACGAGGGGGTTCAGCTTTCTGATGGGTGGGTCTGGCCCGGCCGCCGTTGACGAACCAGGTGGTGGGCGACAAGGGCTTCTCTTTGGTTTCTTCAATGAGCGTCTTCATATTCAGTTCGCGAACGGTTCGGCCTTCAAACAAACGATTCAGTTTGATCGATGTTCCGTGCGCTGCCAGCTGAGCCAAGGCATGTTGCAACTGAGTCAGAGCGGGTCGCCCGGAAATATCGGTCGGAATGGCAATGTGCTTCCTTTCCGCGAGGATCTGCTGCACCAGACCGGTAAGCACATTGCGCGGTCCAACCTCTACAAAAATGCGGGCTCCCCCATTGTGCATGGCCTCCACTTCATCGGCGAAACGTACTGGCTTGACGAGATGCTCTGAGAGCAGTTTGATGATGCTTTGAGGGTCCTCGGGATAAGGACTGCCCGTGGTGTTCGAAAACACCTCTATTTGCGGTGCAGCGAAATCGATCGTTGAAAGAAACTCTGATAGGCGTTTCTGGGCGGGGGCGACGATAGGGGAATGGAAGGCACAGGCCACGGGTATGGGGCGTGCTTTTATTCCCTGTTGACTCAGAATTTCATTCGCCTGCTGCACCGCTTCTTTGGTCCCTGAAACCATCGTCTGTCGCGGGGCATTAAGATTTGAAATCCAAACGTTTTTGAGCGAACTTAATGCCTTGGCCACGTCGTCCGGGCCTGCCTGTACAGCAGTCATCGTCCCCAGATCCTCTTTTGCCGCCTCCATAATGGATCGGCCGCGAAGCTCAGAGAGGATCATCAACGTATCCTCGTCAAACACACCGGCCCTACAGAGAGAAACATATTCGCCATAACTGTGGCCGGCAACCATATGCGGTTTAATGCCCAGAGTCTTGAGCAGATGGAGTAAAGCCACCGTGGTGGCTCCCAATGCCGGTTGTGCCACGTTGGTTTGGGTCAGCGCTTGCATCTGGACCCGCTCCTCTTCCTGCCCGAAAGCCGGTACGGGAAAAACGTAGCTGCTCAAGGATTCTGGAAATCGCTCTTGAAGCACCAGGTCCGCGTGTTCAAAACACTCTCGCACTTCCGGGAAGTGCACGGCCAGGTCTCGCAGCATATTGGTATACTGGGAGCCTTGGCCCGGAAAAAGGAACGCCAACTTCCCATCCTGAGCCAACGGTTCTTCCAGAAAATAGACACCTCGGGGGTCGAAGATCTTTATCGGTCCGGATCCATTTAAGGCCTCGCCTACCTGATACAATTTCTTCCTGAGGTCGTCCAAAGAACTTGTGACCATGGCCAGTCGGAAGCCGCTCCCACCGTTCCTGACCAGCTCATCAGCGGACATGTGCCAGTACGTATAGGCCAGGTCAGGCAATTCCGGCCTAGCACCGTTGTCCAGTGCCTCCGACAGGGATGCAACAGAGATCGCCAGCTCCCGTCTCGATCTTGCGGACAAGATCAGCAGCTCTGTTGGCCAATGCTGGGAGACAGATTCTTTAGCCAGGAAGTCCCCAGTGTATTCTTCAACCACTGCGTGGAAGTTTGTGCCGCCAAAACCGAAGGAGCTCACGCCTGCACGCCTCGGGTGGTCTTTTCCCCGCTGGATCCATGGACGAGTCTCCGAGTTTATATAGAGAGGGCCTTCTCCGAAACGTGCATTGGGGTTCGGGTTTGTCACACCTAAGGTCGGCGGCAGGATCTTATGGTAGAGGGCCAAAGCGACCTTAGCAAGCGCTGCAACACCGGCCGTGGCTTTTGTATGGCCAATCATGGACTTTACCGAACCGATGGCACAACTTTGCCGCGCAGCCCCTGATTGTTCAAGGAAAGCGGAGAGTGCCAGAGCTTCGGTGCGGTCTCCCACGACCGTACCCGTACCGTGGGCCTCGAATAAATCCACTGTTTCAGATAGAATCCCCGCTTTTGTATAGGCACGCTCGAGTGCCAGCATTTGCCCCTCGGGCCGAGGGGCCGTCAGTCCCATGGCCTTTCCGTCACTCGAGCCGCCGATCCCCTGGATGACGGCATAGATACGATCACCGTCTCTCTCCGCATCATCCAGTCGCTTCAGGACAAGCATCACAATACCTTCACTTATGGTGATGCCATCTGCACCGGCGTCGAAGGTGCGCGGCTGACCTGACGGTGACAAAGCCTGGGTCTTGCTGAAACAGAGATACCCGAAGGGGTTCTGTACGGTGTCCACACCTCCAACGATAACCATGTCGGTGTTTAGCGTTTCAAGCTCCCGGACAGCCGTATGGACTGCGGCCAATGATGAAGCACAGGCCGCATCGACAATACAGTTCATCCCCCCAAAATCCAATCGGTTGGTGATCCGCCCAGCCGCAACATTCAGCAAGAGACCGGCGAAGGAGTCCTCTGTCCATTCCGGCAGAATGCCATCGGCCTCGGAAACGATCTCAGCTGCGCTTTCTCCGAACAACAGGGGGAGGCCGGAACGCAGGACCAGAGCGGCACCCAGGTCACCCGATCCTCCGCTCGCACCCAGAATCACAGATGTCCGACTCCGATCAAAAGGTCTTTGCAGATAGCCGGCATCTTCCAGGACAGTCCTTGCTGCCTTGAGAGCGAGCAATTGCATTGGGTCAATAGAGTGCATAGAGTTTGGCGGCATGCCGAACTCTACGGGATCAAAAGGGACGTCGTCAATGAATCCCCCCCACTTGGAGTATATTTTGTCTCGGGTTTTTCGATCGGGATCAAAAAACAGCTCCCAATCCCATCGATTTTTTGGAATCTCAGTGATGGCAAAGACTTTGTTGAGGATATTTTCCCAATAGGCCTGGATGTCCTTGGCCTTTGGAAGAAAACAGCTCAGACCAATAATTGCAATCCGAGAGGGTTTGGCCGGAGGCCGTGTCGGAGAGAGCAGCTGCATAGGCAGCTCCTCCAACTTGCGGGAACCATCAAATGCAATAGTGTGATGGAGTTCTTTGATCGTGTAAGAGTGCTTGTTCAAGGAAGCTAGTTGGCCGATCATATACATTCCCTGATTATGTTGCTGCTCTTCATTTAACGTCAAAAACTTTGGATCTCGAGGATTTTGAGTAATGTTAGGATTTCTTACGATACCCTTGGAGGCAATCCGCAGCCGTCCACGCGTCATTTCTTCAAGGGTCTTTCGGATTTCATCCTGCGACTTTTTCTGATCGGAGAGCCATTGTTTTTTCTGGGTGAATGTCTTGGCGTAAGGTGTGTTGGCACAACGGTTGGCGTGGCCTGTCCCGGTTTCCAGAAGCGTGGTCTGATCACATTGGAGAACCTCCTGTTGATATCCTTGAACAATGGCCCCGGTGGTGACCGCTTCCTGCGTAAACAAATAGGCGGATCCCAGTTGGACGCCAACTCGAACCCCGCATTCGGCTAATGGTGCGGCCATAGCTGCCACCATGGATGACGATAGGGCATCGTGGATGCCGCCTGCAAAAAGCACATGGCATTCCTCGGTCCGGTCATTCGATACGAAGAATTCCAGGAGAACATTGATCGTCATTTCCCACAACACAAATCCGCAGAGAGGCCCAACATGTCCACCGGATTCCCGGCCCTCAAATACAAACCGTCGAACGCCGTTTTCAAGAAACATTTTTAGTAATCCTGGCGACGGAACGTGAAGATAAGTGGGGATGCCTTCCTTTTCCAGAACATCAGCTTGGTCAGGCCGCCCACCCGCAATCAAGACGAAAGGCGGGCGCAGTGCCTTAATCGTCTTCAGCTGTTCCTTGTACAACTCGGCAGGAACGAAACCTAACAGCCCGACACCCCACGGACGGTCCTTAAGCATCTCCTTCGTTTCCCTAAGCATGGCCTCCGCCTCTTCACCGTGCAACCACGCCATCGCAATAAACGGCAGACCGCCCTCCTGAGCGACCTTGTATGCAAAGGCCGGCATATCACTGACCCTGGCCATAGGTCCTTGAACGATTGGATATCGAGTCCCGTGACTCTGTGCTAGGGGTGATCCATCCTTCAAAATAGCCAAAGACCTGGACGCAGCAATGTGGTCGTGTATCGATTGTCTCAACGCCTGGAGCACGGAACCGACAGTTCCATACCTTTCAGCCAGGAGAGTTGCCAGCGCAACATCCTGGCCGAGAAGCCATAAAGAAGTGTTGCAATCGTTCCAAGCCAGATTGTCTTGGATAACTCTGTGCCATTGTGTTCGAATGTCAAAGCTGTTTTCGTGATCCTTTTTCAATGAGCTTGCTTTATCCAGCAGAATATCTTTGACGGAGGAACCTGGCCGGGCGTATATGCGGCATGGTACACCCAGGCTATCTCCTACACACAGGGTTTCGCTGCCGTCCATGCGGCGCATCTGCTTTTTTACATGTTCGGGGAGTGGGGACTCGCGGGTTAAGGCAAGCTGGGAATCCAAAACTATGCCGGCCGCGCCGGCAGCGTAACAGGCAGCGGCGGTATGCAGTCCGATGCCACCCTGAATCCAGATGGGGAGTGGAATTTTAGGAACAATCTGCTGCAGAAGGATAAATGAAGTCTTTTCATAAATGAACCCGGCCGCTTCATTTCCCTTTGCCAAAAGTCCATCGACGCCAAGACGCTGACCCAGCCGGGCCTGATCGAGAGAGGTAACTTCAAGAATCACCTGTTTGTTCCGGTGATGTAATGCCTTTATAAATTTTTTCAGTATGCTCGGTTTACCGGGGGTAAGAACGACCCAGTTGATCCCTTCAGTAAGCCTGGGTTTGATGGCAGTGATAAAGGCATCATGATCTCCATTCAGTTTGACACCGCATGCACTTTTGGCAAAGGCGGCCATCTTCCTGATGGCTCGGACCGACACTTTGATGTCCCTGGTATACTCCAAATCCAGGATACCGAGCCCGCCTGCTCGACTCGCCGCAATCGCAAGTGACGGATCAGGCAGTCCAGGTGGTGTTATAACCACAAGTTTGAACTGCTGACTCCATTCATCGTTATGATTCGTCGGACCATTAAGTTTAGGAACCTGTTTTAGCATGATAACTATCTACCCTCCGCAGACAGCTTTCCAGTTAGGAAACCATACCTTCCAAAATCGTTCCTTATTTCGGATCATAGAACACCTGAATAATCTAGATCTTTATCATTCCGATTGTGGATTATTGTTCGATCAACCTCGTGAATGCCTGAGAACTGTAAAAAACTCTTCCCATCTCCTCTCTGAACAAAAAAACCCCTTAATCTAGAAGCATTTACCATAGATTAAGGGGTTGCTTTGTGTTGATAAGTCTGATAACATCACAGATGCGTTCTCCTTGGAGCTTTACGCGGAGCATACAGGGAGAAACCCGGGAAGCGGTGTGATAAGCACCGCTTCTCCATTTTTGAGGTTTATCAAGTGCTAAGAAGCACTCGATGGACGTTTGTTAAGGTGAATACAAGACAACCTTCCAATGTTTCTTCATTGATTTTGATTTACGGATCCTTTCACTCTTTTCTGTCTGACCGTTTGTAAATGTTTGTTTAAAACAAAAGACTCTGTTAGGGCTGACTGTGACGATTGCAGCCATCAATGCTCGAAAAATCTCAATGAATTGGGACTAATAACAATCCGGACATTCAACTCCGCCACAGAAACAGATACAGCTCCGCCCTCTAAGTTACAATAACCAAAATTTGAAATTCCCAAAAATTCAAAAAATATTATCTTTTTAAAACAAAAAACGTCATTAAGGTGATGATATTACGTGTATTATTCAATATAAGAGAAAAATCGTTTAAATATTATATTTTTTTGGATTTAATCTTACATTAAAATAAAAACCTATTATAATTTTCTAATATGGAAAGAATTTGATTGATTAAACTTTACAGAACAAGGTAAATAATAATATTTGGATGTTTCTTATATAAACCATAAAGTATCCTATTTGTCAAATAACAAAATGTAAATCCCATAAATAAATAAATGACATTTACAAAAAATAAAATTATAGATTTATTCAAAATACAAACATAGTTGATAAACAGCAAATTTCATGCCAAGCCTCTAACATTTTGTTTTTATTAATTTTAATTACAAGTTTAATAAAGATGAATGTTGTTTTAAACATTGTTATAAGAGATTTCTACATCTGGATAAGGAAATATCATTCTATTATTTGAAAATTATTTAAAAACAAACAATTAAAACTGTAAAGATATCCGACACTTTTTTCCGATAAATTCGTTTCTGTTTTAAACATTCTGAATAGTTTCCTTGTTTACGGGTTCTGTGGCGACACCGAAGAGGTCCAAAAAAAATTATAATGAAGTCATTTTGGCTGATATTAGTCGAAATTAATGTCTAAAAAATAAAATAACCCCACAAATAAGTCACAACTACTCTAGGAATCAAACTAAGGCTCAACGTCGTATTAAAAGAACAGGTCATGAAATATTTTGGAAAAAGGGTGACATGAGCAATATCCGGTGATGTGGCGGCCGGTATTTTATTACTTGACAAATATTAAAACACCTGTTTAATTTAAACGTATGAATTATAAGTTCAGTTATCAGCTTTCAGGTAAAATATGAAAACAGAATAAAGTAAATATATTTTTTTAAAGATCGCTGAAAGATGACAGATGAACACTATAATCTTCCTAGCCTTGGAGGGGACACGAGATTATGGCGCAAATCGATACCAATCAGGAAATAAAACAGGATACAAAAAATATGATTCTTGATGCGGCGGAGAGGCTATTCGCCAGGGAAGGGTTTCATAATACGTCGCTTCGGGCTATTACCGGTGAGGCGGGGGTCAACCTGGCGGCGGTGAATTATCACTTTGGTTCCAAGGTGGGTCTGCTGGACAAGGTTTTTGAGAGACGCCTCCTACCTTTGAATAAGGTCCGTCAGGATAAACTGCAGGCGGTGCGCGATGCGTCCAGGCAGGAGAACCGCCAGCCCGGGGTAAAGGAGACTCTGCAAACCTTTATCGAGCCAACCCTACATTTCCGGGATTCCGGACCGGGAGCTAAAGACTTCATAACCTTAGTGGGTCGGTCTCTTTCCGAACCGAATGATACGGCACGGAACATATTCATACATCACATGGAGCCTCTACTTTTTCTGCTGATTGACACGCTACGGAAGGCACTGCCCGATCTTTCCGCTGACCTGGTCTTCTGGAGACTGCAATTCGCTCTTGGTTCAATGAGTCACATCTTAAGAATGACCGGCAAGTGGCAAAGCTTTCCAGAGGACATCTCCCCCGATAGT
>CAJICE010000137.1_pt1 | contig 11375 bp, 9 predicted proteins | sample 9199531 | NCBI WGS metagenome assembly CAJICE01 (sample SAMEA7708327, study PRJEB35096) | sediment metagenome | biome: marine neritic benthic zone biome [ENVO:01000025]; feature: sediment [ENVO:00002007]; material: shallow marine sediment [ENVO:03000034] sea grass bed [ENVO_01000059] ... | reverse complement strand
TTTCCAGTGCAGCACGCCGATTCAAGGTCAAGGTGGACGTTATTCAGTGATCTCAAGCGTTCAGGAAACCGTGAGGTGTCAGCCCCGGACATGGGACAGATATAAACAGGAGTCAGGGGCCAGGTGTCAGGAGTCAGGGGTCAGAATAGAAATTCTTGAAAAACCATTTCTCGTTCTTCACCGCAAGACGCAGAGAGCGCGGAGAACAAAGAGAAAAGAAAGCGGAGAAGTTGCTGTCGTCCGTCATCCGTCTTCTGTCCTCTGGCTCTCAGGGCGCGCAAAGAAAATGAACGAAATAAGTTTTCAGCTACTAAACTCAAAAACACTTATTCCAACGACAGCGTCTTCATCCCCTTCACATCACTCCGGAATTTTTCCCGTTCCTCCTCGGGCATGGGGATCAGCCCTTTTTCTGACAGATATCCCTCCTCACCCCAGCACTTTTCACTGGTGAATTCAGAAAGAAACTCGGTGATCCCCGGCACCACATCCATGTGGGCCTTCTTGACATAGATGTAAAGGGGCCGGGATATTGGATAGTCGCCCGCGGCAATGGCCTCAAAGGTCGGCTGAACTCCGTCTACAAAAGATCCCTGGACCTTGTCCGTGTTCTGGTCCAGAAAGCTGAACCCGAAGATGCCCAGGGCGTCCGGATTGACCTCCAGTTTCTGCACGATCAAGTTGTCGTTTTCTCCTGCCTCCACATAAGCGCCGTCTTCACGTATGGTATGGCAGATCTCTTTATAGCGGCTCTTGTCTTTCTTCTTCATGGCTGCAATCCAGTCAAACGTCTTGCCGCCGCCTTCCATGGCCAGCTCCACAAAGGCATCACGGGTCCCGGAAGTGGGCGGAGGGCCCAGGACTTCGATCTTTTTGTTCGGAAGGTCCGGATTGACGTCCTGCCAGGTTTTGTGAGGATTGGGAATGAGCTTTTCTCCACCCTTTGGATCGGGGATGTTTTTGGCCAGGGCAAGAAAGATGTCCCTTCGGGTCAATTTCATGGGAGGGGCTTTTTTGGAATTTGCCACCACGATCCCATCATATCCGATCTTGACTTCCACAATCTCGGTCACACCATTGGCCTCACACTTCTCAACCTCTGATTTCTTGATCCGTCTCGACGCATTGGTGATGTCCGGGTGCTCCAGCCCGACGCCTCCGCAAAAGAGTTTCAGCCCGCCTCCGGAACCGGTGGACTCAATCTTGGGGGTCTTGAACGAGGTGGTCTTGCCGAACTGTTCTGCAACCACCGTGGCAAAGGGATAGACCGTGGAGGAGCCCACAATGTTGATGTAGTCCCTGGCCTCACAAACGCTGGCAGTGACTGCCATGAAGAACACTGCTGTGGTAAGCATCAGTTTACGTACCATGATTTCATCTCCTTTTTAAAAAAAAGAAAAAACATTTTTTAGACAGGATAACAGGATTGACAGGATCTGTTAAAAAAGAATTGATTCTTGCTGTCCAGTTTATCCGGTACATCCTGTCAAAAGATTATCGTGCTTCCACAAAAGTAAAAAACCTGTTGTCAGACGGGATAATAAGATTGACTGGTTCTTTTAAAAGATTGATTCTTGATATCCTGTTTATCCGGTAAATCCTGTCTAAAGGTTTGTATGTTTCTTGTGTTTACTCCTCCTTCGGACATTTGTATCTGGATCAAGATCATAAGATCCAATTGTTAAGATATGATTAAGATTCCATGTAAATTGCATGAAAGATTTATTTTCCGGGTTTACTCGAACGGGACCATGGGACCCTTCTCTGAAGTCAGCATTTCACTGGTCCAGGAATACTCAGCTCAAGGATGTGGTGATGCTAGCCCGGATATTGCATGAGTAAATCCATTGCGCTGCCGGATAAGCTGCCGGTAAGGATGTTTCGGTGCAGGCAGCAGCACTTATTTCAGGGGAAGATGTATGGTGAAAGAACTGCCTTTGCCTGGAACACTTTCTAAACTCACGCTCCCTCCGTGGGAATTGACAATATGCTTCACGATGGCCAAGCCCAGGCCTGTGCCTCCGAGTCTTCGGCTACGGGCCTTGTCTACACGATACAGACGTTCAAAGATCCGGGGAAGATGCTCCCTGGCAATTCCCATTCCCTGATCGCGTACGTGTATTGTAATCTCAGAGCCTTCCCGAGCCCCTTCAATACTCACGGAGCTTCCTCTTTCACTGTATTTAACGGCATTATCGATCAGATTCTGAACGGCCTGTTCCATCATGGGAAGGTTGATCTCCGCGGACAGATCGGGATCGCAAGACAGTTCCAATTCTATCCCGAGTTCCTTGGCTATGGATTCACAATTCTGAACCGCCGACTGCAGAAGATCACTTATCATTACCGGTTCGAGTTGGATAACTCCTTTCTCCGTTCCCTCTTCGATGGCAGAGAGCGCCAGCAGGTCGTCAATAATGGCGGTCAGTCGATCACTCTGCTTGGCAATAACTTTCAGAAACCTCTCTTTATCTTCCGGCTTATGGCTGTCTGATTGAAGCAGTGTTTCCACATAACCTTTGATGGACGTAATCGGGGTCTTGATTTCATGAGACACATTGGCAAAGAAATCGCGTCTCACCGTTTCGAGCCCTTTTAAGCGGGTGACGTCATTCAGAACGACAAGCACGGCACTTTTTTGGCCGTCCAGATCCCGTAACAGAGTGCCGTGGGCCTGGAGATATTGTTCCTCCCCTGTATACAGGACAATATCCTCCTCAATGATCTCATCACTCTCAAAGACCCGCTCCACAAACTTCTGCAGATCCACATTTCGGACAATCTCCTGAAGGTACCGGCCTTTACTCTCCTCCAGGGAAACCCCAAGCATTCTGGAGGCAGATTGATTCATACTTATGATCTGTTTCTGCATATTGATGGCCAGCACACTCTCAACCATCCCGGACAGGAGAGCTTCCTGATCATTTTTTTGTGCTTCAATGGTTTCGATCCTCTCCTTGAGTTCCGTGGCCATACGGTTCAAAGCAATCGCCATCCCTCCTATTTCTCCCGAGTCAGGAACCTCAAGCCTGTAGTCCAGCTCACCCCCTGCAAACCGCTCGGCTCCCTTTCTGATCTCTATAAGCGGCCGCTTGATCCGCTGGGCCATGGCCAGGCTGATCATGGCTCCGATCAGGGCAATCAGACCCATACCGACCAGCATCCTGTTCCTGAAAGACTTTAACAGCTGGTCAATATCTGTCACCGGAACAGACGTGCGGACAATCCCCGCGATCCTGTCCTCTTGTTTGACCGCCAGCGCCAGGTACATCATTTTTTTCTGCAGGGTATTGCTGAACCTGATAGACTTTCCCACTTCCCCTTCCAGTGCCTGGATCACCTCGGGGCGGCTGCCGTGATTGTCCATCTGCACCGGATTTTCCTCGGAATCTCCTGTCACCGTTCCATCAGGGAGAATCACCGTGATCCGGGTGTCTGTTTTCTGGCCGAGATTTTTGCACAGTGCATCGACGCCGGGATCATTGGGGCTGCTCCAATGATCCTCTATCTGACTTTCGAAAAAATGTGCCCTTGCCTCCAGGTCTTTGGAAATTTGGACCAGATAGAAATCGCGCAGGGTAATGCTCACATACCAGCCCAGCGCACCGAGAGCTACGAAAAGGACCAGTAAGAATGTCGGTATGAGTTGCTGTAGAAGGTGCTTCTTGCGCATGGTTTATTCCACAAACCGGTAACCGACCCCACGAACAGTTTCAATGCATTTGCCGTAAGACCCCAGTTTACGGCGGAGGCCTACGATCTGGACATCAACTGAGCGGTCTGTGACGGGATAGTCCTCTCCGCGGACAGCATCGACAATCTGGTATCGTGTGAATACCCATCCCGGTTTTTGAGCCAGGAGTTGGAGAATCCGGAACTCGGTCAAAGTCAGGTTGATCACTTCTGTGTTGACCCTGACCTCATGACGTCCCTGGTGAATCACCATATCTCCGATGGTGATGATCTCTTCATCCTCATCCTCTTTTCTTTGAGATCTGCGGAGTACGGCCTTTATCCTGGACAGAAGGACCATGGGGCTGAAAGGTTTCGTGATATAATCATCGGCCCCGAGTTCCAGACCGGCCACAATATCCGTTTCTTCACCTTTGGCAGTGAGCATCACGATCGGAATGGAATCGGTCTCCGGGTTTTTCTTGAGGAGCCGGCACACTTCTAAACCGTCCGTCCCCGGCAGCATGAGATCCAGCACGATGAGATCAGGGAGTTTTGAGCAGGCCGTGGTAAATCCTTTCTCTCCTGACGATTCACTGATTACAGTGTACCCCTCTCTGGCCAGGTTGTATCGCACAAGTTCCAGAATGTCCTCTTCGTCTTCAACAATAAGGATGCGCTGCTTTGCCATCATCAATCCTTATGATTCGATGACAGGTTTGTCCATCTTAGGAATATATATCAAAAGGCATTCACCCTCAAGGGTATTCCACAGATACCAGAAAAAGCCCCTTTGCCGGGGCCGTGGGTCCTGCCCGGGTCCGGTCGCGGCCCCGGAGGATTCCTTCAACATCAGCGAAGGCAATTTTGCCCCGTCCCACTTCCACCAGTGTCCCGACGATATTTCGGACCATATGTTTCAGGAAGGCGTCTGCAGAGATCATAATTGTCATCCAATCGCCGTCTTTGATGATCTCAAGCTTTCGAATCTCACGGTTCGGGTGTTTGGCACAGCAGTCCGAAGCCTGAAAGGAGGAAAAATCATGCCTTCCCAGCAGAAAGGATGCAGCCTTCCGCATCGCTTCCAAGTCCAGGGCATAAGAAAGCTGCCAGCAGCGGTGATGTTCAAAGGCAGAGGAATAAGATCGATTCAGGATGACATAACGATAGGTCTTGCCCCGTGCACTGTAACGGGCGTGGAAATCTTCGGGGACCTCTTCCACCTTTTGCACCACAATATCATGGGGAAGCAGGGCATTGAGCCCCCCGTGCATCTCTTCGCAACCCATACGGCTCCGTGTCTTGAAGTGGGCCACCTGGGCCTCGGCGTGGACACCGGCATCGGTCCGGCCCGAACCGATGACCGTGGGTCTCGTACTGGTCAACCTCTCCAGAACCTCCTCTATCTTTTCCTGAATGGTGACGCCGTTCGGCTGAACCTGCCAGCCGTTATAAAACGTGCCGTCGTACTCAATAATTAATTTCAGTTTCCGTTCCATGTCTTAAAACGATTCCATGACCAAAGGTGTAAGACACCTTTGATTCCAAATAGCCAAAGAACAAGAGATGTAAATTTATGACAGGTTCTGTGGATTTGCAAGGTTTTTGATGAAAGACAACTCTAATAGGATGTCTTTCCGGAGGGGAGCGGACTTCCTGTATATGCATACTCTGATGATTTGATATAGTTTGAAACGCCATTTAATAGGGCCCCTGCAACGGCATTTCGATACTGGTCGGTTTTCAGTCTCTTCTCTTCTGTGGGATTGCTGATAAAGGAGACTTCAATGAGGACACTGGGCATACGGGCGTTGACGAGGACCATAAAGGGAGCCCCTTTGACCCCCAGACTCTGGACATTGCTGAATCTCCGGCTGAGGTCACTGGTCAACGCTTCCTGAAGCACTTCCGCCAGCCGGCTGGACTCCTGGGTCTTGTTATTGAGCAGAAGATCATTGAGTGTCTTTTCCAGGTCACCCATCCGTTTCTGTGAAAAAAGATTTTCACGGGCGGCAACTTTTTTGGACCGCTCCGAGGCGCCAAAGTCCAGAAACCAGGTCTCGATGCCGCGCAGGGAACGGTTCTTGGCAGCGTTGACATGGACGGAGATAAAAAGATCCGCTTTTTCACGGTTTGCAATGGCTGTCCGTTCATCCAGAGGCACAAAGATGTCCCGGTCACGGGTCATGACCACCTCCATATTCAGCCTCTCTTCCAGAAGTGTCTTCAAGCGACGGGAAATATCCAGGGTAATATTTTTTTCCATGACACCGCTCTTCCCGATGCAGCCCGGATCCTTGCCCCCGTGCCCCGGGTCAATGACCACCTTGTTAATCTTCATCCCCAGTTGTTCGGCTAGTGTGAGAGAGGATGCATTCCCCCCTTTGAATTTGCTCCGGATTCTGGTGAATCTTTCCGTTGTGGACTCCTCGCCTGCCACATCCATGACAATCCTGTCCGGTCCTGTGAGCTGAAAAACAGCCACATCTCGGACCTTTTCGAAATCCAGCACCACCCTGGCTGTGTCGTGCCTGTACTGCCCCGTGCGGATCGCCTTGAGATATCCCTGGGATACCGGGATCGGGGTTTTGTCAAGATCGGGTGATAAGCGTGTATTTTTCAAACTCAAATAGACCCGGTCCGGATTAGGAAGCTGATGCTGTGAAAAATCTACCGGCCCATCCAGGTCGATCACAACACGGACATAATCGCTCCCCGCCCAATGGCGGATCCCGGTTATTTGTGCCCGCCCATAATTCTGCTTGGGGATCTTCTTCACGCGGGTCATGACCGGCGGCGGTGCCGGAAGCTCAGCGAGCCGATTCCTGGCTTTCAAGACCATATCCCCGCCTGGGAAGTGTTCAGGGATGACTGCATAAGCCCGATAGGCTTCTTCAGGTGAATTTTGAATCGTTCGATAGATCTCACCGATCATGTACTGAGCATCATCGGCATAACGGCTCTCAGGGTAGTCCCGGGCCAGCCGCTGGTAGATCTCAAGAGCCGATTCCGTGTCACTGGAGGCCCTGGAAATCTTTCGGAGTTTAAGGGTGATCATACCGGCATTGTAAAGGGCATCATCGGCCCGGTTTGAATCCGGATGGCGATCAGCGACTTTGACAAACCCCTGAATCACCCTCTCCCACTGATCCCTGTATTTCTGTTTACGTTTGGACTGTTTGAGCTTGAGATAGCTTTTTTTCGCAGACTGGTAAAGATTCTCAGACGAACCCTGAGCATGGGCAAGGTTTACAAAGGCGGTTAAAAAAAAGAGTAAAACGAATAAGGATAGTAATGTCCCACCCGTTTTTCGGTAGAATCTATTCATAATCCATACCTTAAATGGGTTTACTTAATCTTAATTTAAAGAAAACCAAACTAAATGTCAAGTTTTTAATGTGTTTCTTTGACAATTCACATTAACCCGTACATTGCATGAGTGATCGTGATGAGAGGCCGTAGAAGCGCCTCAGGTACTTCTATAATTTGCCTGGCACCTATTTTTCCACTTCTATAATTTGCCTGGCACCTGTTTTCCTGTTTTCATACAAAGGAGCGGGATTTTCAAGGGGTGAGGCGCAGGAACGATCCGTTGCGGTAAAGAGAAAATAAGAACAACACCGCAGAGGGAGTTTTTGCGGCAAAATCAGGGGTGTTGCATAATCGTCGAGATAACCCTCTTCAATTCCTGTATCCTGATCGGTTTGTTAATATATTCATGGGCCCCTAACTTCATGGATTTCAGGTAGGTCTGAACATCCCCGAAGGCGGTGACCATAATCACCCTGATCTGGGGGTTAACTTTCTGTATTTCATTCAAGAGCTGGAGCCCATCCATTTCCGGCATCTTGATATCGGAAATCATGAGGTCGAACTGTTTATTAATTGAGATGGAGATCGCCTGGTTCCCATCCTTGGCCGTTTCCACGTAAAATCCCTCCTGCTGCAGGATTTCTGATAGACCATCTCGTACATGGATCTCACCATCGACGATCAGAATAGATTTCTTGGTTGGATGTGCCGGAGTTGCCATGGGCATGGGCCTTTATAGTGTAATCACTAATAACTAATTTATACCACGTAACAAGGCGTATCGTCAAGATGTACTGGTCTGCCTGGGAACGACACATCACCTACATCCGGGGGAAACCATCGGTTATATAAAAGTTAACAAATTTTCGATAAATGATTATGTGAGGAAGAATCTCAGGCTGCTTAACCCGGATTGCATGAGTGATTCTATTACGAGGCCGGATTTCTATGGTGACAGCCGGTGGTATGCAATACAAAGCCCTTTGAGGGTAAGATGTTCATCCACAACGGTGAATCCTGAGCAGATCTCCGCCATCATGGCTGCATATCCCCCGGTGGCGATGACACGGGGATGTCCTCCGATCTCATCTGTGATTTGCTTGACCATCCCTTCCACCAGACTTGCATACCCGTTAAGTACCCCGGATTGAATACTCTCCACGGTGTTTCGACCCACAGCGAAAGGAGGGCGTACCAGATCCACGGGCTGGAGCCTGGCCGCTTTTTCGAATAGGGCATCCAGTGAAATCCCGATCCCTGGAGAGATCGCTCCCCCCATATATTCCCCTTTCTCATTGATCACATCAAAGGTAATGGCCGTTCCGAAATCAACGATAATCAGGGGAGGCGGAAAGTCTTCCAATGCAGCGACCGCATTGACAACCCGGTCGGCCCCCACATCTTCGGGTTCATGATAACGGACTGGAATCCCGGGAAGGTTTTCCGCAGTCACAAAATAAGGCTGAAGATTAAAATAGGCCTGAGCCATCTCTCTGAGCACCGAGTCCAGAGGAGGGACCACATTGGAGATGATCATCCCCTCCAGTTCTTCCGACTCCTCCCTGCAGCAGAGGTCCCGTATCAGGGCCCCGTATTCATCAGCTGTACCGTCCCGTATGGTGCGGATCCTCCAGTTCCGGACCCGTCTCTTTCCGGAAAAAAGACCCAGGACGGTCTGGGTATTCCCCACATCCATGGCAAGAAGCATCACCGTTACTCCTCTTTGATGATTTGAGGCGCATCATTTCCTATCTGGTCAGGCATGACCGTCACATCACCGCAGACCGCATCTTCGACGGTCCCATCATCCATCTTTATTCGCAGATACCCCTGTTCCCCGATCCCCAGCGCCATACCGGTAATCTCCCGTTTGGGCATCCGGACGCGTACCGGATGACCGATGGTCATAGAGAGATCGGCCCACCTTTTCTGAAAGGGCTTGAAGCCCTCTTCGCAGAAGTTCCTGTAGTCATTCTCCAGCCCGCAAAGAAGTCCCTGTATGAGTCCCACCCGAGAAAGCGGACGTCCCAGTTCCAGAGAGAGCGAGGTGGCCATGTCCCGCAGCGCTACAGGAAACTCTTTGACCGGCATGTTCACATTGATCCCCATACCCAGGACCACATAACTCACCTGATCCATATCTGAAGACATCTCAACCAGTATGCCCCCGACCTTTTTTGTTCCGATCCATAAGTCATTGGGCCATTTGATTCGAACAGGGAGCGCAGTCTGTTCATTCAGAAATTCCGAGATGGATACAGCGGTCATCAAGGTAATCTTCGGCATCTCACCCGGCAGGATGTGAGGCCGCAGGATGATCGAGAAATAGAGATTGTATCTTGCCGGGGAGATCCAGGAACGGCCAAGTCTCCCCTTCCCGCCGGTCTGGGCATCGGCTACCACCAGCGTCCCCTCGGGAGCCCCTTCCCGGGCCAGATCTCCTGCCATCCGGTTGGTCGAGTCTATCCGTTCCTTGTAGTAAATCTCCCGTCCAAAAGATTGGGTCTGGAGACCATTCCGGACCTCTTCGGGCAGCAGGGCATCCGGGGCAGAGACAAAACAATACCCTGCGGATGGCGTGGATTCAATACGATACCCTTTTGCCCTGAGCTGATTCACCTTCTTCCAGACCGCCGTCCTGGAGACCCCCAGGGTCTGACTCAATTGAGAGCCCGAGACCATCTTGCCGGAATCTTTACGCAGCAACGCAAGTAATTTTTCCATGAACGCTGTCCCGTCTTCTATCTCTGCATTCAAACTAGTCTTTACTCATAGCTACAATCATAGTCGTAATCGTACGCGTCCTTCAGAAAAAAACCGATTACGATAATGATTAAGATTACGATTCAGTGTACGGCTTATCAACAACAACATCAGAGCTTCATCTCCAGTGAAATATCCACCGCCCGTACCGAATGCGTCAGGGCACCCACAGAGATCTGATCCACACCGGTCAGGGCCACATTCCGGACATTCCCCAGATGGATGTTGCCCGACGCCTCCACCCGGGCCTGTTTATGAATGAGTTCCACTGCTGCGCTCATGGTATCCAGGTCCATGTTGTCCAGCATGATCACATCGGCCTGAACCTCAAGGGCCTCCTGTACCTCTGTCAGGTCCGTGACCTCCACTTCAATCGGTTTGATCCCCGGGAATCGATTCCGGACCTTTGTAACGGCCGGTCCGATTCCGCCGGCTACGGCGATATGGTTGTCTTTAATCAGGACAGCATCGTACAGGCCCATACGGTGGTTCTCTCCCCCTCCCATCCGGACCGCATATTTGTCCAGGATTCGAAAACCAGGCAGGGTCTTACGGGTATCCATAATCTTCACGGGAAGTCCCGAGACCTTATCGATAAAGGCAGAAGTCATGGTGGCCACACCGGAAAGGTGCTGTAAAAAATTCAAGGCCACCCGCTCCGCTTTAAGGATCGACGCGGCCTCCCACTCAACCCTGGCGATCCGATCCTTTTTGCGAATCCTTTCACCGTCTTTAAAGAGAGGGTGGAAAGAAAGACCGGGGTCCACATGGAGAAAGACTGCCTTGGCCACGTCCAGACCGGCCAGTACGAGGTCCTCTCGGGCCAGGATCTCGGCAGTAGAGGTGACACCTTTTTCAAAGATGGCCTCGGTGGTCAGGTCCTGTGATCCGAGATCCTCTTCAATACCTTGCTCGATGAGTCTTCTGACTAACGGGTCTGTTAGCATAGCTTAATGAATAAGGTTCTTGTCCCATCTTGTGGGTAATAAAGGTTCTAGGATTCGAGGGTTATCTTTATCCCCGCCCTACGCTTCGCTGCAGGCGGGACAGTTCCCCGCTTCTCACATACTTGCTGTCTGCGGCAGCTTTACAATAAGGAATCTTGGGGTCAAGGGTCCAAGTGTCTGATTTCCGATGATTCAAAAGAAATTTGTTTATACGACCAACCTCCCCTATATCTTCTTACCTCTCTAAACTGAAAAGGCTTTTCTAAACCTTGTAACTCGTTGTAGCATTTGAGCATCACACTAGAATCCTTGACCCCTTGACCCCTTGGCCCCTTATGCTTCAACCCACTCTTTTGGAGATTATCCATGAATAAGAAACCCTAAACCTATCTGAAATGAGTTTATGACGAGAGGGCTTCCAGTCCTTCTTCGATCTTCTTCTCTTTGATGAGCAGATCGTCCATCTTCTTCTGCTCTTTCCCCACAACGTCTTTTGGAGCCTTGGCCATAAACGATTCATTGGCAAGTTTGCGGTTCACTGCAGAAAGGTCTTTCTGAACCTTTTTAAGGTTTTTAATGAGGCGTGCCCTCTCCTCCTCGATATCTATCACCCCTTTCAGCGGGACAAATACCTCCATCCGTTCGCTCACGGACATCGCCGAAGAGGGGGGGCGGGAAAGG
>CAJICE010000117.1_pt1 | contig 11430 bp, 11 predicted proteins | sample 9199531 | NCBI WGS metagenome assembly CAJICE01 (sample SAMEA7708327, study PRJEB35096) | sediment metagenome | biome: marine neritic benthic zone biome [ENVO:01000025]; feature: sediment [ENVO:00002007]; material: shallow marine sediment [ENVO:03000034] sea grass bed [ENVO_01000059] ... | reverse complement strand
GGCCGACGAACGCCATCTCTTTATCGGGGCCGACACCATCGGCTGGAATGCTGTCGAACTGGACCTCTCCCCGACCGCCGTGGCGAGACGTTTTGAACGGGAGATGGGACGTTCCGTCATCGTCATCGGTCTCTCCCCGCAGCCTATCGGACACATTGATATGATGCTCACACCGCTGGGGAATGGTACGGTGGCCCTGGCTGACCCGGCCTGGGGTGCACGGATTGCATCGGAAGAATTGGAAAAGAACCCCGAAAAGATTGAGGCCTTTGAACGGTTCTGTATGGAGGAATTTTTTGGACACCCATCCATTCGGGAGATCCGGGACCTTCAGGGCAACATTATCAAGGCTCCGGAGATCATCGGAAGGACAGCCGAAGCCGTGGAAAAAAGCCGGGCCATCGCGCCCGACCTGGACAGCCTCGCCCAGGCACTCAAGGAACGGGGGTATCGCGTCATCCGGATACCATTTATCTCTATCGGGAGACCGGAACCGGTTGAATCAAAAGAAGCCGGCAAAGACATCGCGAACAAGACAGAAAAACCAGCGTTTGAGCCTGACTACCCTACCCTGACCTACAATAACGTTCTCCTTGAAACAGCGGATGGAAAACAGACGGTCTATCTTCCCCAGTACGGCTGGGAGGCCCTGGATGAAGCTGCGCGGAAAGCCTGGATCGCCATGGGATACTCGGTACAGCCAGTACCTGGGCTCACCATCTCTGCCATGTATGGGGGTTCCCTTCGATGCTGCGTGAAAGTGCTCGAACGGAAAAACAACTGACCTGGTGCCATACCTTGAAATTACATTTAGTGCAGGGTCGTTGAGTGTAGTTTCAAGGTTTGACCCCGGGAGGTTAAAAGCTAAATTCAGCAACCAGGATTTCATTATCTCTTTTATAGGCAGCACATGCTCCCATTTTCTTCATATTTCTACCCATTAGATTACAATAAGAGGTAAAGCAAGATTTGTTGCTCCAGGATTTGACACCCTCTCAATTGGTGGTACATTTGAGTCATCAATGAAAATTTATCCGGCGAAAGGAGGAGAACCATGTTCACAAAGATGCCCATGATCGTTTCCTGCAGCGGGTCGGACTGCTCATACAATGCCAACTTGACGTGCAATGCTATGGCCGTAACCATTGGCGAGAAACGGGAAGCGTTCTGCGATACTTACTATAAGTCTGGCCAAAGGATCGCCTATCCAGACATGACAAGTTTTGTGGGTGCATGCAAGATGGAAAATTGCAGATTCAACAGAAAGCTTGAATGCACAGCATATAAAGGGGTCAGTCTCATGGGAAGGGACGGTCACGTGATATGCAGCACTTTTGAAGAGAGCGTCAAGGAACCAGGAATGAGGCCTTCATTTTCCATTTAACAAAACGTCTCATAAGGGCTGTCCAACTTCAACCAGGGATATTTCCCGGAGGAGAATTGAAGGGACATTGTTGATTTCGTTGAATGATTCCATTCTCTGACAAGTCAACAAATTCAACAATGTCCCTTCACAGTGGTCCTCTCCTTAATTAAGACGTTATAATCTTTTTGCTTTCATGAATGAAATTATAAGGTTTGACCCCAAGAGAGTTTTTAATAAACCTCTGCGCTGGACAAGACCTGCCACAAGCGTTATCTTTACAAACAGGTCAATAACTATTGATTGGCACCAGATGGGATGATCTCAAGGACGCATGTTTTCTCTTTGATCAAGTGATGGGACACCAGATAAATGTCCCTTTCCACACCATATGCTGGAGACTTAACCATGAAAAAAATCACGACACTTAAAAACATGATGACTCCAACAGTCATGTTTATGTTCGTTATGGTATGGTTGTTTGCGGTACCACATTCCGGAGCAGAATTCACGAGGGACCCTATTGTGGTGATCGTGAATGCCCAGAATCCTGTACAGTCCCTGACTATCAAAGAAGTTAGAATGTACTACGAAAACAATCTTTTAAACTGGCCTAATGGGCAAAAGGTTGTCCTCTATGACTTTAACTACGATGGCAATGCACCCAAGGCATTTTACACTCGTCTCCTTAATAAAGATTCGTGGCGGATTGCCTCAGAGAGGGCATGGAGGAAATTGACCAATACGGCAAAAAATCCGCCCCGTTTGGTTTACTCCGCAACAGTATTACAGAATAGAGTGGCGAATGATCCCAGGGCGATGGGCTACATCTTAAAGAGTGATCTCAGGAACGAAAATGTAAGGGTTGTCGCAACCATAAATTAAGAGCTGACAGGGTTCAAATTCGGAGTGGGCCCCGTTCGGTTCTTAAACCTCCAACAACAGAGTCTTGGATTGCCTTACGAGGCAATCTTCGAGATATTCTCCGACTGTTTACCAGGTTTTACCGCGACAAGCGAAATCCCTATTTTGTTTTCAAGAGCTCTTATTTTGGAAATCTCTTCCTGCGTCAGGGTGAAATTTTGCCTGGCACCGAATGGGTAACCATTACAGCTTCAACTAACCGCTTCCTGTAATTTCCCCAGCAGTTTCACCATACCCAGGGTGTCCAGCCGGCAGTAAGCCAGAAGGTCCTGCCGTATCTTTTCGACCTCCTTTGCATCTTCCACCAACTCAAGGGACCTGTAGATTCCGGAGGCCTCCCCCCCGTCGCTGACGGCCATTCCTTCGTAGCTGAGCTCTGGAACGAGAGCAGGCAAGACGGCTTTGATCGAATAACGCCCCTGCATATCTTTTGTATAGTAGTGCTTTTTTTGAAAGAGAGTCATGAGGTCATGGATATTGTCATGAATCCTCATCAGTTGTTCTCTGAGCTCCGGAAAGTTTTCAGCGAGGCTGGTGATCACCCCTTTTTCAAACCCCATGTTATAGGCCAGGACACAGGCATCCTTGGGAATCAGCTCTGCCAGTTTCCCGGCGATCTCTTGCCGGGGGTCCAACCCGGGTGTTCCCAGGAATTCCTCATGCTTGAGCTCTCCATCTACATGAGCCAGACTGTGAAGGGAGAACTGGAAAGGGATCTGCTGATAGGGTCGGGTCCCATCAAAGGGCGGGATGGCAGGCATGACCGTTTCAAAATCGAGAAAATAAAGAGGATAAGACAGTTTATCCAGAAACTCCCGGATTTCATCTTTCTCGAGGACCTCATTTCCTTTTCGTTCGATCAGGATCTGCTGCCTCTGACTTTCAGAAAGCTCATAGTCTGCCGGAATATCCTTGAGATCGACGATCCCCCTTTGATAGAGGTCCCATTTCTTCTTCCCGATCCTGGAGATATTGAAAATTGAATAAGTCGGTACATGGGCCCAGCACCGTCCTTCGAATCCGCAGTATTCATAATTGTCGCACTGGAGACCGATGTCAATTTCCGGCTCATCACTTTCCAGTGTCTCTTTCAACCTGCTGACTGCGTCCGGTATCGACACCTGTCTGGACAAGACGACCCTGGTCAGGTCCTCTAACACGAAGAGTTCGGACAGATTCAGATCACCATCCCTGACGTACTCATTGTTGAGATAAACCAGGGAGGCTTTCAAGATGGGAAGGCCGGCCCCCCTGGCCACATAAAACTGTATGGCCACATCGTCAATATAAATATCCTTCACTTGTGTGGAACCTTTGACCTCGTAAATCTCCCACCCCTCTTCCCCGCGGTGCAGAATGTCCACCATTACGGCCACGCCATCATGAACGAAGGTCGCTTCATAAATAGTCGACACCCCCTCTTCAATCCACTTGGTCGTCAGCGAAGCCTTCTCCTGAAGGGAACTTCCTTTGTAGACGATCTCTTTGCCTCCGGGGAAGAGCCCTGTTGCAATGCGCCCCACCTCCTTGCCTTCATGAAATCTTGCCTTCCGCGCTTCATCCGGTGGAGGAATAAGTTCATACATGTGGACATAGAGCCAGAGCGACCGGGGGCATTGCAGGCCACGGATGAATTTGGATTTGGAGAGGATGGATTTCATTTCGAAATAAACCTGCCCCTTTTTGTTTCCAAAACTCACCACAAAAAGTAACAGGCCCTCTTTCTGGATTCTTTATTGTGGAGGGCGTGACGGTTTGCTTAGAATAAATCCCGCACCCAATAACATCACAATCGCCGTGACTCCTTTGACCCAGACAGACACCTCAGTAAACAACCCTAAATAGGAAAGACTCACGATCATGGTAACCACGGCCAACAGTTTGGCTTTAGCCGGAATCACTCGATGAGAACGCCACCGCTGCAGCGGCGGCCCAAACACCTTGTGCTCATAAAGCCAGTCGTGAAAGCGTTTCGAACTTTTAGCGAAGGCCCATAAGGCAAGAAGCATCAATGGTGTCGTAGGTAAGCCGGGTACCACCACACCGGTCGCCCCCAAACCGAAAAAGCTCCAACCAAGCAAGAAATAGACAGTCCTCATTTTATATTATGACCCAGAATCTTGGTGAACAGTAAACACTTGACAGCTTTCTCACCCTTTAAAGGTACAGTCATCTCCTTTGAAAAAACATACTCAAACTATAATCCCAAGTCCAGGTTAAGGTCAAGCAGGGTAAAATGAGAGACCTTGGTCTTCAGAAAAACCAACCCGTTCCTTTCTCACAGCTTTAGGCGTTAGACCTGGGATCTCAAGAGTGATCTCCAAGAGTCAGCCTCCAGCCTTCAGCCTTCAGCCTTCAGCCTCCAGCCTTCAGCCTCCAGCCTTCAGTCTCCAGCCTTCAGTCTCCAGCCTTCAGTCTCCAGCCTTCAGCATCCAGTCTTCAGTCTTCAGTCTTCAGTCTTCTTAACGAGCAAAAAGGATCGAAAAATAGCCAAAAACCTCTAAAGAATCAGTCTTTTATATAAAAATAGCTGCTTACATCGAATAACGACAATTTATTCTCAATATTATATTGACATTTCAAAACTTAATAGGTATAGTATTCATATAGGCCCCGCTGGGAACGGGCAAGGAATCACTGGCATTACTCGAACCGGAAAAGAGCGAATGATCGCTCGCAGAATGGTTCTCTAGAATTGGGAGGTAGGAGATATGATCACATCAACATACAAAAACAGCCTCGAAAATTATTGTGACTCCATTTTTGATGAGCTTACCGGGATCAGTAAACAAGTGCGGGATCTCATCTCCAAGCTTGAGCGGCTCGAAGGCAAAACCAAACAACAGCTTGAACCAGAGGTGAATCTCCTCAACGAGATCTCTCATACCATTGACTGGAAGCTGGACATCATCGACAAAACCTGTCCTCTTGCCCCGAACAGCTCCGAGAGGGATAGCGAGTCGGAAATTTCCGTACGGGTCCCAGGATTTTGACGGCAAAGAATTCCGGGGACACAATACGTAATTGCTAGATACGAACTAGATGAATCAAGTATTGTGTCCCCGGAATTTTCAAATAGGGACGGTTCTATTTATTGCTCCAATTATTTCATTTAATAGAACCGCCCCCTTTATTTCACACTAAGACCATTTATCTCCAGAAAGTTTCCTTCCACCAATTGTCAACTTCTAATTATGGGTGTATATTTAAGTATTAACCATCGTAACCGGTTATCTTTCCTTATAAGGCTTTTCGGTGGAGAAAAAATGACACAAGAAGAACTTAAAGGAAGGCCCGCTGAGTTTGTTCAGCACCCTGCCACTCGCAGTAAACCAGTCAAACGATCGGTCTGGAGCCAGAGTCTCTATGAAACACTGGCCAGAACAGCACCTGTCGGGATCTTCCAGACTGATGAAAAGGGAGACTGCATCTACGTCAATGAGCGGTGGTGTGAGATCGCAGGCATGTCACCTGAAGAATCTACTGGAACGGGCTGGATGAAGGGCCTGCACCCCGAAGATGTGGGAAAGGTGAGCCAGGAATGGTACTTGTGTGCAGAAAACAATCTCCCCTTTAAATTGGAATATCGCTTTCAACATGCAGAGGGTGTAGTCACCTGGGTCTTAGGCGAGGCAGCCGCTGTTCGGGAGAAGAGCGGGGAAGTGACCGGATACGTGGGTACGATAACGGAGATCACCGGATCCAAAAGCAATGAAGAGGCACTACGGCAATATCGTGACCATCTTCAAGAGTTGGTCCAGAAACGTACTGCCAAGTTATCTCAAACCAATCAAGTTCTATTGGACGAAATTACTGAACGTAAGCGGATAGAGGAGGCCCTTCGCGAGAGTGAGGCGCGGTACCGGGCTATTGTTGAGGATCAGACAGAACTGATCTGTCGATTCATGCCTGGTGGGACCATGACTTTCGTCAATGAGGCCTATTGCCGTTATTTTGCCAAAAGCAGCGAGGAATTGATTGGCCATACCTTTATGCCGTTCATTCCATATGAGGACCGGGAAAAGGTTGCAAAACATTTCGCATCCCTTTCGGCCCGGAATCCCGTGGCCACTCACGAGCACCGGGTTATCACACCTGCTGGCGAAATTCGCTTGCAGCAGTGGAGCAATAGAGTCATCCTGGATGATCAGAACCAAATCATAGAATATCAGGCAGTTGGAAGGGATATCACCGAGCAGAAGGTAATGGAACAGGAATTAAAGAGTACTTCAGAAAAAATAAAACTCTTTGCCTACTCGGTTTCCCATGATCTCAAAAATCCCGCCAACGCACTGCACGGACTGACCAAACTTCTCAAAAAGCGGTATGGGCATACCTTTGACGAAAAGGCGAAGCAATACTGCGATCATATCATGAACGCAGCTGAACAGGTGGATTCACTGGTGAAAAACATCAATATTTACATTACAACCAAAGAGAAACCTTTACAGGTGGAGAATGTGAGCCTCAAAAAGATCTTCCAGATAATCCACACTGAATTTACCGACGAATTGGATTGCCATAGCATCAAATGGATTGAACCACAGAACCCGCCTGTCATCTCGGCAGACAAATTGTTGCTCCTCAGAGTCTTTAGAAATCTTGTCGACAATGCCCTGAAATATGGCGGTAAGGGATTGAATGAAATTCGAATGGGTTACGAGACGTCTGACGAATTTCATATTCTTTCGGTAAAAGACAACGGGGCTGGGATCAGAAAAGAGGATTCCGAGATGATTTTCGGAGTATTTCAACGCCAAAAATCCGATCATACCGTAGCCGGGGCAGGTCTGGGGTTGGCCATCGTGAAAGAAATCGCCGAACAACTTAGAGGAAAGGTATGGCTCGAATCCGATCCGGGGCAAGGTGCCACATTCTATATAACCGTTTCAAAGCATTTGTAGGTCTCCAGATTATATAAGGGTATACCTGTTGTTCCCTTTTTCACTCCGAAAACCATAATCAATTGCAACAGAATATCTTTAGACTCACCAAAGGATTTCCCTGAGCATCAACACCTTTCCCCTTTTTGGATTCTAATTTTAAGATTTGCCCCTGGGGATATACTCATCAATGAGCTCCCAATGGGATAAGTTCCGATAGTGCTGTGTCCTGATATTTCTCACCGGGATAGACTTCCAGGATCACGATCTGAACCTGGTCTCCCGGTTTTATCAAAAAATATTTAAAATGGGCTTCTTGTATATCCATGTTGTCTTGAAGCGTCACGGTATACTTGGGATTGGAGTTATGCTTGATGAGGATTTTTTTGACTCTTGAATTAGCCTTCCAGACTTTTTCGTTTTTTTGATAACCATTCAGGATTCTTAGGCCCCAGAAAGAAACACCTTCATCTGAAACGTGATATTGGGAATAATCTTCGGGAAATATGAACGTGATGGTTTCGCCGATGCCTTGTCCTGTTACGCCCTCAACCCAAGCTGTCTTGTCGATACCATCTTCCAGGTTGCCGGCACCATAAACATTTGCATCCTGTTGTTTTTGATGTGATGATGATTCAATTTCCCAGCCGAGAGCGCAGCCCAACGAGCACGATGCGCCGATAGGGTCATCTCCAACAGGCCCTAGGGATATTGCCCTGATATCCGGCGGCAGAGTCTCTGCAAATGAGGAGAATGAACTGAAAAAAATAATCAGCAAAATGAGCAGGGGAGAATATTTTCTCAAGGTTTCTCTCCTTTTTTCATAACACGAACGCTGGACATCAGCTACAACCATTTGCTGTAGCCCGGAATTTTAATTGCTGTTATTACTGTTTTCGAAATGAATAAAATCGATGAGGAACACCGCGCCCAATAGGAGGAGCCTGGCCTTCTGGTCCCATCCCTTGGGAAAGGTGATGCCGAAGTTCTCTGCATCGCTAAAGGCTTCCTTGAGCAAGCCGCTCCACTTCTTGGTGATTTTTCCATGGCTCCTGCCCCCCTTCATGATCTCAAAGGTCCAGGGTTTTAACAGGGGACCGAAGAGCTGGAACAACTCTCTTCCGGAAGTGTCCTGTACCGTATAGATGCGACGCAAAATGGAAAAACGCCGCTTGATCAGCCCCAACGTTCTGCCGTGAGGATCAACCACTTCCAACTCATGAAAATAAAAACGGAACGGCCTCTTTGCTCGCAAGATTGTATTACGACCAGGGTCCGTGACAGTGATTACAAACGGACGCAACGCCTTAAGAAAGAGCCTCATGAGAGTGGAACCGTCTTCTTCAACAGCGGTATAGAGTTGTTGCCCTGAAGGGTCCATAACGGTGTACTGGTTTTTCGTCTCAAATCCTGTAATGATCTCACCCCACTCTTTCTGTTGACTGATGACAAGACCGTCTACCGATGCAAGCCGTTCCATAGAGACCTCCTGATATTTGCTAAGATTGGTGTCTTATAACAAAATGTGGAAATTCCGTTCGTATTTAGCCATTAACCTATCTATAATATATTATAGGCCAAGCATCATGGTTTCGTACATACTTTTTGGAAGAAGAATTAACCCGTAATTTTGAGGTTACTGTAAACTGCAAATCGTTTGACTTAATTTCTTTTCACTGCTTTAATTTTAGGCAATCTCATGCTGTCGGTGGTAATGGCAAAATGATCATATAAATATCGTTGAATTTACCGATGAGACAATGGATTAAAATTGAACGCATACCGGGTGTTCTGGCGTCTGCCTATGAAAAAGGCACCCGTATGGTTATTGACAGCTACTACAGCCATGTCGCTGAGGAAATCGTTGCTCATCTGCCTGGCGGTACCATTTTGGATATTGGCACCGGTCCGGGGTATTTGCCAATCGAAATTGCCAAAAAATCTTCAGACGTTCGTATCATCGGTGTCGATTTAAACCGCAAGTTAATTGATATGGCGCGCTCAAATGCTGCCAGAGCCTGCCAGTCTGATCGGTTGCAATTTAAACTCGGAAATGCCGGCCGGATAGAGTTCGAAGATTCGGTCTTTGACATGGTTATCAGTACCGGCATGCTGCATTCGCTCAAGGCTCCGGTAAAGGTCATACAGGAGATGTATCGTGTGTTGAAACCGGGAGGAGAAGCCTGGATTTTTGATCCGGCCCGGGTGAGCTCTGGGGTGGACCGTAAAAAATGGAAAGCATCGCTTAATCTGCGAGAACGATTTTTTCTAAGACTGTTTCAATTGTCCGGTTTGCATAGACCGATTAAAATCTGCTCCCGCGAAGAAGCAATTGCGTTGATCGAAAAAACCGATTTTCAGAATTACCGGATTGACGCGCACGACAACGAAATAAGAATAAAACTGAAAAAGACTTAAGGGCTACGCTCAAAGGCTCAGGGGAAGAGGGAAAGATCAATATTTTTTAATAAGAATCAAGAAAAATTCCTATTTTATTCGCTGTCCAGGGAATCCAGGGATTTCTTAAAGGCCCTGTTGGCATATTGGACATAGCTCGCCCTGGGGAGGAGTTCACGACTGACGATATCGAGGGTCCCGGTTGCCATCTTGCCATCCCTGACTAACTGACGGCCGGCCTCCCTGGCGGCATCAAAGATGTCCTGCACCGCTTCGCCCATCTTCAACATCGTCCGTAATGCCTCGCCGTGCGGCCGCAGAAGTGCCCCCGCAAACTCGCATCCGGCATTCCGGCAAAAAGCCTCCATGTGGGCCAGTATAGGATCAAAATTGTCCTTCTCCCAAAACCCGCAATTGGAGACAAGCACCAGCTTGCCGGGCAGGGTCCCTTCCCTGAGCGGGTGGCGGCAGTGATCATCACGAATCTCAAAATAAGGCTGTACCATCGGAAGCATTCGATCCATCAAGGTCTTCACAGGGCCGGGAATCCCGTCACAATAGACAGGTGCCGCGAACACCAGAATATCCGCAGCATTGAGCTTTGGAAGGAGCAGTGTCATCTCGTCTTTCTGAATGCACTGCCCTGGCGTCTTGAACCAGCAGTGAAACTCACCCAGACAAGGGTTAACCTTGAGTTTCTGTGTATAGACAAGATCGACCCTGGCACCGGCCTCTTTCATCCCCTCTAAAAACGGAACAAGAATCAGAGCGGTGTTGCCCATGCCCATCTTGGGACTCCCATTTATTGCAACGACGTTCATAGCACCTCCGGAACAGAAAAAAGGGGACAGGTGCGCCCTTTAATGTTTTCATGTAAAATTGCAGAAGTACCAATGCCCCCAGAGATGGTTCACATGCCTCAGGCCGCCGCCGTATAAACCTCCGGCCTTTTGATACTCCGGGTCAGACATGTTTGAATAATCCCGTTTTAGAATATTCGCGTTTTCTACGAGCCCTGTCTCATCGTAACAGATTCCATACCAATTATCCGCTGCCCCATACCATGGAAAGGCCACACGTAAGGGTGATGTACTCTCCAGGATACATCCACGGTCACATTGATCTTCCTCTTTTACGATGGACTCTATTGTATCCTCGTATCCGTCTATTTCCACAAACAGCCTCAGATATGAGCTCGCCATACGGAGAGGAGACAAGGCTACGATAAGGACAAGGAGAAGCATCCCTACGGGCTCCATGAACGGGGCCGGATTCTTTGTTTTGTATGACCTCCATGCTGCCAGGATAAAAAGTACACCGAGGCAAAACACCAATACTGAAAGAGGAATCAACCAGATGAGGTAATGGATGAAAGAAAAAAACAAGACCCATCCCACCGAGATCGCAACGATGATCTTCGAGAGCAGTGAAAAACGCATTGTTGTCACTCATCTTTATAAAGGGGCTTCTTGGGGATCCGTCTTAATGATTAAATATTCTTATAGATTGATGGTCAAAACATTTTCTAAACTTAATCGTTAAGATGTGACCCTCCAGGGTTTGCCAATTTCCCGGACTGGTATGACTCTTCCGACTGAATATCTCCGTTCTCATACCAATACGTCCACTTCCCCTCTTTCATGCCGTCCTTGTAATAACCTTCCCGATTCTTTTGTCCATTTTCATACCAATAAGTTTCTGGTCCGTCCTGATACCAATCAGTGAATCCATTTACATTCTTCAATTTTAATTGATTCTTGGAACGCAACTGTCCATTGTCGTAATAACCAATAGAACTTCTTGTTCCATTCTCGAAAAGTGATTCATAACGTTTTTGCCCGTTTTCATACCACTCCGTCCATG
>CAJICE010000157.1_pt1 | contig 11558 bp, 8 predicted proteins | sample 9199531 | NCBI WGS metagenome assembly CAJICE01 (sample SAMEA7708327, study PRJEB35096) | sediment metagenome | biome: marine neritic benthic zone biome [ENVO:01000025]; feature: sediment [ENVO:00002007]; material: shallow marine sediment [ENVO:03000034] sea grass bed [ENVO_01000059] ... | reverse complement strand
TCCTTTTCAGAGACCCACGCTCCCGAGGAAGTCGTGGCCATGCTGAATGAGTACCTGGAGGCCATGACCGAGGTTGTGTTCCAATGGGAAGGGACCCTGGACAAGTTTATCGGGGATGCCATCATGGCGTTCTGGGGTGCGCCTCTGAAACAGAATAATCATTCCGAACGTGCGGTCAAATGTTCCCTGCACATGATCAAGAGACTGGAGGAACTTCAGAGAAAATGGAAAGCCGAGGGTAAGTCCCCCTTTGATATGGGGATCGGCATCAATACCGGTGACGTCCTGGTGGGCAATATCGGGGCCGAAGACAAGAAGATGGATTACACGATCATTGGAGACCATGTCAACCTGAGCTCCAGGGTGGAATCCCTGACAAAGAAATATGGTACCCCGATCCTGATCACCGAGTATACCCTGGAGCGGATCCGCAACCTCGTCCAATCAGGGCGTATCGCCCACATCTATATCAAAGGATTGGAGCAGGTCATCGTCAAAGGAAAGGAAAAATCTGTGGGAATCTATGGGATTGAGTCCATGCCCCATGGTGAGGAATCAAGTATTACAGCATATGAAGAGGGAGTGGTTCGTTTAAAAAATAAATAGTCTGCTCTCTTGACAGGCCGCACATCCAAGGGTAGGTTTTAAGACATGGCAACGCTTAAGGCGAACATTTAGAACTTATGGCACAAGCATATGCAAATAAAGGGAAATACGATTTAGAGAGTGGTGCCGATATTGCTGTAATCGGCGGCGGCCCGACGGGTTCATTCTTCAGCATCTTTGCACTGAAGCTGGCTAAAATGGTGGACAAGGAACTGAATGTCACCATCTTTGAACCCAAGGACTTCACCAGAGACGGGCCGGGAGGGTGCAACCGCTGTGGCGGGATTATCTCGGAACTTCTTGTACAGAACCTTGCCGTAGAGGGGATCAATCTTCCCGATTCAGTGGTTCAAAGAGGCATCCATTCCTACAGGCTCCACACCACCCAGGGCAGGGTTGATATTGCCACACCTGCCTTTGAGAAAACAATCGCGACTGTGTATCGAGGAGGCGGGCCCAAAGGGATCATCGGCGCCGATATAGAAAGCTTTGATCACTTTCTTCTGGATCTAGCCGTCAAAGAGGGTGCCGTCCATAATCCTTTGAAGATTGATCGGATTGATTATCGCAATCAAAAACCGGTCCTGTCTTCCCAATCTCAGGAGATCATGGAGTCCGATCTGGTTGTCGGGGCCTTCGGTGTTAACACCAAGACGACAAGTGTTTTTGAAGAAATAGGTTTCGGATATGAAAAGCCGCGAGTCATCACGACTGCCATCGCAGAGATCAGTGCAGACAAGGAGATCCTTGCAGAGTACTTTGGGAACTCCATACATCTCTTTCTTCTTCCGATGAAGGGTGTAAAATTCGCTGCCATGATTCCCAAAGGCTCCTATGTGACGCTCTGTATATTGGGAACGGAGATGAATATAAAGAAAGTTGATGATTTTCTTTCCCATCCGGTGGTTAAAGAGTTTTTGCCCGAGGCACATCAATATGAGATCGGTTGCCGTTGTCTGCCCAAAATGAATGTGGCGGCACCCAGGAAGCCCTATGCGGACCGGGTGGTGATCTGCGGTGATGCTGGGTCCACAAGGCTTTTCAAAGATGGACTGGGGGCGGCATACCTTATGGGCAAGGCCGCTGCCAAAACCGCTGTGCTTAAAGGTGTGAGCAAAGAGCATTTCAGAAAGGATTATTATCCTGTCTACAAGAGTATCATTGTAGATAACCGGTACGGCAAGTATCTTTACGGCATTACAGATCTGTACAGGAAGTACAGGATTCTGACCAAAGGAATGATTGCCGTTGTAGAGGAGGAACAAAAGGAGCCTGACAATGCGAAAAGGCTGAGTTCCATCTTATGGGATATGTTCACAGGGAACGAACGATATAAAAATATATTTGGTACAGCTGTGAGTCTGCCCATGCACCTTGACCTGTGGAAAGAATTTGGAAGGATCTTAGTAAGGAGGACATCATGACCGGGGGTGAACTGGGAAGAATTTATGATGACGATGAGATCATTTGTAGGGAAGGAGAGAAGGGTGATCGGATGTATGTTGTCCAAGCCGGTCACGTGAAAATCATGAAAAAGGCCTCGGCAGGGGAGAACACCATTGCCACCCTTGGTCCGGGGGATATCTTTGGGGAAATGGCGCTCTTTGACAGAACGCCGCGATGTGCAAGTGCCGTCGCGTCAGGAGAGACAAGAGTCTTGAGTATTGACAAGAAAAAACTTTTTGCAACGATCAGCCGGGACCCGACTCTGGTGCTTAGAGTGCTGGAACTCATGAGCCACCGGGTGCGAAGGCTCAATGAGAGTCTGATGCAGCTCAAAACCGAGAAGCTGGCGATGCTGCACCATGTGGACGAGGAGGAGGCCTGTAAACTCGTACTGGAACAAGCCCAAAAGCTGATCGAGGCGGACAACGGGTCGGTGATGCTCCTGGATTCGGAACACAAGACGCTGGCCATTAATGCGGCGTTTGGGCCAGAGGCGGAGCCGAAGATGAAACTTACTGAGGGAGAGGGAATCGCCGGAGATGTTTTGAAGACAGGAAAAGCGGAATTGGTCAACGATGTGGAAAAGGACGAACGGTTTTTACCTGGCTCCTCGAAGATCCGATCCATGCTTTGCGTGCCCCTGGGTTGGAAAGGGCAGAACTTTGGAGTCATCAATCTGAGCAACCGATCGGAAAGGCCCTTCTCTATCGATGACTTAAAACCCCTGGATACCCTGGCTACCAATGCGTCACTGGCGATTCAGAACGCGGCCGTATTCTCCAAGCTCAAACAGGAGACCGAACGGCTTGTGACCCATGCGTCCATGGAGCATCTGATCTAATGTTTGTGAGCGTCTGATGTGGGGAAAGCTGCTTCAATTGGATTGAAATGGAGCGGCTTAAGAGGAGGCAGGATGCGTTCATGAGGTATCATCATGAACTCCGTTCAAAGATTGAGGGGCCTTCACTTATCTCTGATCATCGTGATCAGTTGCGTCATTCCGCTGGACAGGGCCTCTTCAGAAGGCCCGATCCCGATCCATCGTACTTCAATTAGCTATCCCATCTCATCACCCTATTATCCCATCGTTCTCACTGGGAATCACCTGGCATCTCTTCATAAAGCGGCCATCAGTGCAATGGGTCTTTATGCGCTGGACGGTGAGAATGTGCAAGCCATTCCGTTCCAGATCGATGTGAGGGACAGGAAAGGAAGATTTGATATCCCTGTGAGTAAAAAAGCCAAGGCCAAACAAGAAGCACATGTTTTTGACTTGAATGATGAGCTTGTATTCATGGCGGGTGACCTGGGGAGCCGAATGGTTCGTGATCTGGAGAAACCCGAAGCTTTATCGGTCACTGAAGTTGAGCTGACAGATCCCGCGACAGGACAGCAAGGCTGGATCTATGTGTATCAGTTCAATGGGATACCACCGGAGAAGAGTGATCATGATTATGTCTCTTATAAACATGACTCAGATTCAGTGGAATCGACTTCCTTCCGCGTCGGTTTTTCAAAGAAGAGGCCATTTCTGGTGGACCGCATACAATGGAAGGAGGGTGAGACGGGCACCTGCACTCAAAATATCGTGGATATCATGAAGGTGAGGCATACGGGAAAGCTTTTTCACCAGTTTGATTTTGTCCGGACACAAGAGGATTACAAATCCAAGCTGATTGCCGTCAAGGAAGGGCCTGTGCGGGTGATCCGAAAAACGGAGAACAGGATACGTATGCTCTGGCAGTTTCGGACACTCTCCTTTGACATTGACTATCTTATTCATAGCGGCGGTTTTGTCATGGATACCTTGATGGACTTTCCTTTCAAGCCGGGCTTGTTTTTTTCGGAGCTGAAGATGATTTCTACCATCGATGGCAAAGAGGACCCCTCCTTACCTCCATTTTGTATATACAGCAATTCATGTCGGCAAGGAGTTGTTGTGGACGGGAAAATGAGCAACTTGGAAAAGGTGTTTAATTCATCCCGTGACAAGGAACTGGTGGTCTCCTGTTCAAAGGGGCAGATTCTTTTCCGGATTGATTTGGAGAAAAATTTCCCTGTTCAATCAAGAGTCTATTTAAACGATGACCAACGCATTGCCGATCCACCGGAGAAGGTTCCCGGACAATTCGGGAATGTGGGATTTCAGCTCACGGGCTGGGAAAAGGTAGACACCTTGCCGCACCACATGGTTTATTAGGTTTACATCATTCCCGGCATCTCTGTTCAACAGGGTCTCGATATACTGAAGAATGCTCCTTCCATGGTGAAGTGAAATCAAGGTTAATGATTAAGGGCGGCAAATCTACCGTATTTTTTTTACCCGGAGGCCTGCATGTAAAATAATTTACGATTACACAAGAAAGGCAATAATGAAAATGATTGATCCCGCTTTGTTAGTGGGATTTACTATTTCGGCAGCCTCTTTGCATCAATTTCTTGAAAACCATGCCTCTATAAGTTCTTGCCCTTGACAACAAGACCCAAGAAGTCCCAAGCCCTGTCTCCTGGACGATGGGGCCTCATTTTTCCGTTTCTTGACAAATTTTGTTTAAGTGCTATTAATATAAGTGAGGGGTGCAAGGTTCAGTGCGCAGAGAAACTCAGCAGATCTAACACCGTATCCGTAAACACCCTGTATGACGTTTTCACAGTGAATGCTCTCCAAAAACGCAAGCGGTGGATATCCGACCGCCGTTCGTTGGAGAGGGATTTGAAAGACTCCTTTTATGGAAAGGAAAGGCTACCATGGAAAATGTTAAAATCACCAGGACTGTTGATGCCCGAGGAGCGTTTTGCCCGGGACCGTTGATGGAACTGATCGGTGCCATGAAGATAGAAGAAGTCGGTGCGGTCATTGAGATCCTCTCTTCCGACCAGGGGTCTGCCAAGGATATCCCGGAATGGATCGCCAAGGTTGGACATGAATATCTGGGCACGGAAGAGAAAGACGGTTACTGGAGTATTGTTGTCAGGAAGACCAAATAAGATCCTGAGGGATGTCTGGCCGGTTGGATTGATATTTTTCAATACGACTGTTCTGCACTATGCATTCGTTTTTCGAACAAGAAACCAGCCCATCGTAAGTGAAAGGGATGGACTCCTAAACACAGAAGAACCGCCCGCAACGGCAAACCTAACGGGGTTCAGGCGCCTCTTTGGGTAAGGATTTGAACCTTTCAATTTCCTGTCGAATCTGTCCGGCCATCTGGTTATTCGGGTCGAGTGTGAGGACCTTTTGCCAGGCCTCAACTGCTCCGTCGTACTCTTTCAGATCATAGGCCAGAACAACGCCCAGATTCGCCAGGGCATTGATATGGTTCGGCTGGTACGTCAATCCCTTCCGGTATTCCTCTGCGGCTTTGTCCGGCTGACCGATATTTCGGTAGCAGGTACCCATGTCCACGCGGACGTTCACGTTATCCGGGGCGATGTCAAGGGACTTCTGATAGGACTCAATGGCTTCCTTGTAGCGTGCGTTGTCCATCATCAGGTTCCCGAGTCCGGTCAGGGCATCCAGATTCTCAGGGTGCTCCTTGAGCAGTTCTTTATAGATATTGATTTTGTTCTGGATGGAGAGTGATGCAGGAGGGGGCGCCGCTTTGGGAGAAGGTGCAGGGGGTGTTGAAGAGTTGTCGCTGCAGCTTGTTATCAGTCCCAGAGTCAAGACGGTCGTTAACAAAAAATGATTGATATGTTTACGGTTCATGCGGTCCTCCTGGTCAAGAAAAAAATCCTATGCAAAGCTTTGATGAATAGACAGACATGAAAAAACTCTGTCCCATACGGTGGATGTAACGTAACTTTTTTTCTCTATGCTGTCAAGAATAGACACTGTGAGAAAGTAACGAGGATTCCTAGAAATGGATAAAGGGGATAACCAGCTTTTGGCTATCCCCTTCTGCCGGTATATTATTTTACTCTAAGAAACCGACAAACTTAGAAACCTTTTTTTGATTATAAGGAAAAAGGGAACGAAAAACCTTTAACTACATATTTATATTAGCAAGAAGTATGCCAGGGCTATAAGTTATTAATTTTATTGATTTAATCATAATTAGACAGGGATTTGATGTGCCAGAAGTGTTAAAACTATAAAGAATACCGACAGTTATCGCCTCAGAGTACGTTTGCTCAATTTCAAAACATAATAAAAACAGGAAGTTAACAGTGTTAAGGAATCCGACTCGAATTGAACGAACCTTGATTCATCAGTCAGTGCCTATTTATGGTCAAACATCCCATAGTCGTACCGCAAAGCGATGACCACACCGACCCAGATCACACAAATTCCCATGGTCAGCCAGCTCAGATGGGCAACACCCAGTTTAACGGGCAGCCATTGTGTGAGGAGCAGAATCATAAAGGAACTGAACCCTTTGAAAATACGGTAGCCGAACATATCAATCCACGCCTTGGCCTGGTAGATCAGAACCGGATTCACAGGCACATAGAGCAGTTCTTTGGAGGCCCGGTTAATGGAATAGGAGAGTCCCCGGTCGCTGATCTTGGTGGCGGTCCCCATGAACAGAGTGGGCTGGAACAGAAATCCGCAGGAAAACAAGGTGATCATCATGGGCTGGACCAGTAATCCCGCAATGACACCGATGCAGCGGTGAATGAGTGGGGTCAACAGGAGGTTTACTCCAATGGAAACAATTCCCATAAGACTGAAAATCATGGAGAGAAAGGCCGTACGGGCCTCACGATCCTTGTATATCTCTTCGACCGTTTTGAGATACTGGAATTCGATCAGGGGTGATGCCAGCTGTGCCAGAAGAAGAATCGCAGCAATCAGAATCAGGTAACGGCTGTGACTCAGTACCCGCCAGCCTTCACGGGTCTCAGATGCGGGTTTCACGGCATGATCAACTTCACAATAAATGCCGAGACGCCCCATGATCCAGTTCAGTGCAAAGATCAGTGTCAGGATACTGGCTGCGACCAGCAGGAGGTCAGGCGTCTGCAGGGCTGTCTGTTTGATCATGAGTGCAGCAAAGGCACTGCCGGTAACGCCCCCGATCAGGCCGCCCGTGCCCACAAAGCCGTACCATCTTTTCCCTTCGTCGGTATTATAGATGGAGTTGGTCAGGCTCCAGAACTGCTCGACTAAAACTACGCTGAGGATATCCACAGAGATATAGAAACAGACCGTAACAAAACCGCCGGGTTTGAACAGCATGATTCGGAACAGGACAAGCAATAAGGTGGTGAACGACAAGGTGCCCAGAACCACGTTGAATCTGTTGTAACGTTCCACGATACGGTGGTAGTAAGAAATAAGCGCCACCATGGTCAGGGCCGTACCGATCCAGACATAGGGTAGCCGGTCCGCCCCCAGGTACTCGATAAACAGAGAACGGCTGGCCGGCTTCAGTTGGTAAATGGCCATAATAATGAGCAGAAAGTTAATGAATAAAAAGGCCGCACGGATCTTCAAACTGCGAAGGGCCCTGTATTGCTCGCGACATTCTTTTGACCGCTCTTTTTCAGAAATTGACATTTTTTCTCTTCACAATAAAAAAGGTTGATTTTGTATTTTAAATGTTATAATAAATGTATGATGTATTCAACTGCAAGAATGCTCATATATCTGATTGTAGCGATACTCATCGTTCTGCCGGCAACTGCTCAGCAACCTTTCCCTCCACTACAGCAGTGCGGCGACCCCATATTACAAGAGGGACTGGAGAGGTGCGTCACCACCCTGGGTCTTGACAAAGCCGCAAAAAGCAAATCTCTCTGCGTTGCCCTGGTGGACATAACCGATCCGAACGCTCCCCGTCTCGCCGCGATGAACGGTAATGAAATGATGTATGCGGCGAGTCTCCCCAAGATTGCCATCCTTCTGGGTGCATTCGAAAAGAGCGCCCGCGGCGAGCTGACTCTCGATGATAAGACCTGCGATACATTGACATGCATGATCCGCGATTCATCCAACCAGGCGGCCACGGAGATGCTGAATCGGGTGGGCAAATCTTACCTTGCCGAATTGCTGCAGTCACCCCGGTACCGCCTCTATGATCCGGAGCAGAATGGCGGCCTCTGGGTGGGCAAGGATTATGGTAAGGCTTCCGCCTGGAAACGTGATCCCATCCATAATCTCTCCCATGGCGCCACAGCCCTGCAGGTGGCCCGATTTTACTATCTGATGGAAACAGGCCAGCTTGTCTCGCCGGAAGTGAGCAAAGAGATGAAAGAGATCCTCGGTCAGCCTGCGATTCATCACAAGTTTGTCAAAGGCCTGGAACAATCCCGGTCGGATGCAACCATCTACCGAAAATCCGGAACGTGGAGGCAATACCATTCGGATAGTGCTATTGTGGAACGGGATGGCCGCCGCTATATCGCCGTGGCCCTCGCTGAGAGCCCCCAAGGCGGGGAGTGGCTCAGCCGACTCATCGTGGCACTGGATGACCTTATTTCCCGGTCCGGGGTCCCGCAGATTTAGATCTCCCTAATCCATGAAACGATTCGATCAGCCGGTGAACACGCATGGCAAAGGTCTGGTGTTCGACGGCTGAATTTTTCCGTAACACGTTCGACATTACCGCTGTCATATAAAACATCTCTCTTTCCTCAGCCGGAGCCTCAACAACCGCCACTGAATTCATCATGTTTAACACGTTGCCGTGGTATTTCTTGCAGATAAAATCGGGTTCGGGCTCACACTTATACAGTGATCCCGACTTGAAATAGACTGCCGAATCGGCAAGGGCCGGTGCCGAGGCGTAGCGAATGCGGCGCTGGGTCATGTAGATGAGGCGTTTGATCTCTCTGCTCGAAAAAGGATCCACGATTTTCCCCTGTTCCAGCTTCAACAGAAAGCGCACCATTTCACGGCTGCTGGCATGGCTGGTCGTGCCAGGCACTTTTTGCTTCCCGGCCCGCGTAAAGAAACTGCCCTGCCGGAACATTTCGAGATCCAGGCCGTTGCGTGAGACCGGGCTTTGCAGGGCCTTTTCCAAAAGTGCGGTAAGTTCTTTTTTAGGTGTCTCAGTGAAGAATTGATCGGCCTGGGTCTGGGTCACCGGATAGGTTCGACCGAAGTGAACCATGAGCATCAGGTGTTCCATGACCATGCTGGCTGCAGCATTTGAGCTGGCCGATAACATCCAGTCCAGATAGGTCCAGAGATTGGCGGTATCCCCTGTCTGTATCGGCCGATGACGGAATTTCAGTGTTTCCGGATTCCAGAGCGGCACCTTATGGTGATCGGATACAATGAAGCCGTCTGCCGTGACCATTGAGTCTCTAAGCACCTTGAGGCGTGCTTCGGTGCCATCGGGATAGATGTCAGCCAGAGCCTGGAAGATGCCCAGAGCAATTATCAGTTTGCCCACACTACCGGGATTATTCCGCACCGTGCCGCGATGTTCTGCATACCGTGGATGTTCCGGGCTGGTGAGATCCAGTACAGCGAAACCGTAACGGTCCGCCCCCGCACCCAGATAGCTTCGTATCTGTTTACTGAATTGAGGATCCGGTTCGGGCAGGGTCAGGTCCGGGTAATTCAATAGACGCAGGTCAACCTGTTCTGTTTTCAGCAGGGCGCCGGCAGGAAGTTTATGCCCATGTACTTTACCTTCCTGGGCCAGCCGGTATCCTTCCAGCCGGGTAATTCCTGTATATTTGTCTCCGTCCAGAGGAAAAGCCCGGACCATCGATGCGCCGGATAGAATCAGAAGCAGAACCAGAGCGATGACCGGGACACGCTGCCAACGGCCCGGCGATTCCTTACAAACGGAAACTGTAGAGAGAAGGTTCATTGTGATTTCTCCATGGGGATCTTGTCCATTTCGATCTTGCTGACCTTAACCCTCTCCAGACCCTGATCCAGGGCATTCAGGAAATGGCTTTGCCGTGCATAGGTACTTTCCAGAAAGGGCCGGATTTGAAACAGGACCAGCCGCCCTTGATAAAATCCGAATTCGATATCGGAGGGAACCGGTTTTCCTTGAGCGTCAAGTTGGGCAGGAAAACGGTCGGGTAGTACCCTCGAGAGTTCAACCAGGTGTGCGATCTCATGATTTTCCAGGACCGTATCGGTTTCGATGACCGGGATCTTTTTCACACCGCCTTCAGATGGCAGAACTCGTCTGAGGGGCTCCGCGGCCTGAGCCATGAGCCGTACCTTCCCGGATTCCACATTGACCCGCAATTCTTCTGCTCCCTCACCGCTCACGGCACCTCCTACCCCCTGGTTTACAGCCACGGAAAGCCAGCCGGGATCGCCGCTTTCCAGATCAGTGGTCACCATGACACCGGACTTGTCAGCCGGAATACTTTTGAGGAGAAGCACAGACACATAGACATGTTCCGGATCTTCCATATAGGCCTGGCGCCAGGCGTAGGCCCGTTCGGTGAAAGGGGAGGCCCAGACGCGGGAGATGGCCCTCACAATATTTTCGAAACCCACCACATTCGGTACCGTGAGATTCAATCCGGCGCCTGTAAAGCCTGGAAGGTCTTCCAGGTTGGTGTCGCTGCGAACAAAGAGACCATAGCTTCCGTCAGGACCAAACATTTTATCCATGGCTGCGCGCAGCTGTTTGCGGAATTTTTCGCCCGGGTCGGCGTTGACAATCCACTCATGAATGCGGTTCAAAAAATGCTCAGTGGCCTGTTCAAGTTTCTCAGGTTCATCTCTCATGTTCTGAAGGATGGCATATTGATCCTGCATCCAGCGGAATACCGGTGGCCCATCCGGTTCAATGGGCTGGTCCAGAAGGGACCGGAAAAGGCCGAAGGGGATGACCAGGCCATCGGTCACGGCTTCAGGAAATTGGTGATTGAGCTCTCCCAGGTTGGCTGCTTTGGGACCGGCAATGCGGCCGGAGTCTGTCGCACGGACTCTCTCAAGGGGCATGATCGTGCGTTTTTTCAGTTTCAGTTTCTTGAAGTCCGGACGGATCAATGCCTCCGCAGGTTTGGCTTCCTTGATAAAGACCTGATCCCACTTCGGGCTGTCCTCGTCAATCTTTACGACGCCGCGGGGGCTTACTGCCAGGACCACACTCACCCCTTCCTTTTCTGTCAGCCCCGGCAGGAGCCTTTTGTCCACAACCACATTGGGGATACCCAGGTTCCTGGCCAGCAATTGAAGATGGGAAAGGGCGTTCCCTTCCCGGGCCGTGACAATCCCTGCAACAGGTGAAAGCTCGGCAGTCGTGGCCGGAAGCACGTAGATCCCCTCCGGATCAAGTTTGGTCATCGACTCTCCCTTCTGTGGAAGCATCAGTACACCCCTGGCCAGTCCAGGGTTCAGACCCCGCATGCCGCCGGATACGGTCCTTCCGAAAAATTCGTGACGGATTCCGAGATTCATGTTTGCGTCTTCGATCAGACTGTCTAAAACGGCCGCACAGAAAAGCAGTGGACTTCCACGCAAGCGGTCATGCATGTAGTTTCGGGTAAGAGGTTCAATCTCAGCCAGATGTTCAACACTTTGGTTGAAATAGAATCGAAGCAGGCTGTCAGACCATCCGGGGACGCGGGAGAGGTAG
>CAJICE010000026.1_pt1 | contig 11788 bp, 12 predicted proteins | sample 9199531 | NCBI WGS metagenome assembly CAJICE01 (sample SAMEA7708327, study PRJEB35096) | sediment metagenome | biome: marine neritic benthic zone biome [ENVO:01000025]; feature: sediment [ENVO:00002007]; material: shallow marine sediment [ENVO:03000034] sea grass bed [ENVO_01000059] ... | reverse complement strand
TACTCCAAACCGCCGGGGTAAAATATAAAAGGTTCTTGACAGGAATGTATGGGTAAAATGAAAGCAGCAAAAGGAGGGATAAACAAAGAAACATAAAAAACTTTAGACAGGATTTTCTGGATAAACAGGATATCAATAATCAATCTTTTAAAAGATCCTGTCAATCCTGTTATCCTGTCTAAAAAATGGTTTTTTTTATGAATTACCGTGCAGGTTTAGGTCAATCATGAACTTTTGTTTTTTCCCACACAAAACTGTCTAGAAACATAAAAAACAGGCATCGTGCTATGAAAGCAGGCAAGAAATGGCTACACAATAGATTGGGAGAAGTTTTGAAACATATAAAATTGTTCCTTTCTCTTTGTGTATTTATCGGATCGGCCTTATTCCCTTTTACGTCACTCTCGGCCTCGGAGATCACGGCCGAGTTATCCGCCCGGGACCTTAAGGCCGGTGATGCGATTACCGTAATAGGACGGATTCCTCCGGGTGAAGATATTCTTGTTGTGATTTCCAGTGAACAGGATTTTCTTTGTTCAGACTCCATGGGTTCTCAGGAAAAAAAGAAGCTCACTGAAAAGTTCGGGGAGACCAGGATCCCGCCTGTTTATTATTTGATCTCTAACATCCCTGCACAAATCGCCACCCCTCAAGTCTCTACTCAAGGCAAATGGTTTTTCCCGTTCAAGTACGATGTCAAAGTCAATAAAATCAAGAAGTGGAAGGAGATCCCTCCTGAACTGCGGTCCATGCTCGGCCCCATTCAGACAGATCCTCAGTGGAATATGCTGATCTTTGCCCATGAAGACAAATTCGGGATGAATACGATTTCCAAGGAGAAGCCGATCGGCGGCGGCAGCGCCCGGATGATCATGACCGATTATGAAGAGAACCCGGAAAGATGGAACAGAGATATCCGCCTCTCCCTGGACAAGTCCACAGGAGAGTATATCACAACCATGGTGCCCAACAGGAACCTGGCACCCGGCAGCACTATGGCCGTATATGTGAACGGACACAAGGCCGGATCGTTCCGGATCATGAAGAGCGGCTATTACTTTGTCTCCGGCGGAACCTACATGAATCCCTTGGTGGTCTTTTTAGGCTCACTGCTCATCGGGATCATGTTTGTGATCGTGGGAGCGGCCGGAGGCCTCTTTACCGCCGCCTTCCAGATTATCGTGATCGGAACGCAGGGCATGATCGGGATCAACGCAGCCAATGTGATCAAGCCTACCAACCTGTTTCTCACGATCTGTTCCCCCATCACCGGTGTCTGGACCTATTTTAAAGAAAGGCGGCTGGCCTGGCCTGTGGCACTCTGTTTTGTGGCCGGCATTTTGATCGGTTCCTTCTGGATCGGTCCCACCTATTCGGCCCGATACCTGCCCATGAAGGCCTACAAATTTTACCTCGGTTTTTTCTGCATGATTCTGTCTGTTAAACTCTGGCTGGAGTCTACGCAGCGGGGCATCAATAAGAAAAAGGGGATTAAGGCCATCGCGCAAAAGTACAATGACGCTGTGAAAAAAGCCAAGGCCGAAGGGAGGGTGGCCGAAATGGGTTCGGTCCGGATCGATCAATTTAAACCCGCCGGGATCGATTTTACGTTCTGGGGAGAATCATTCAAGGCAAATCCCTTCGCTCTTTTTTTCGGAGGGATCATCATCGGCTGTATTGCCTCTGCTTTCGGCGTAGGCGGCGGATTTATGCTGGTTCCGTTCATGGCGAGCATCATGCATTTCCCCATGTATCTGGCCGTTCCCATCTCCTTATGCGGGACCTTTGCCACATCCATTGGGGGTGTTGCGCGATACGCTCTGATGGGCTACCAGCCGGACTGGATCATGGCCGGACTCATCGCTGCAGGCGCAATTATCGGCGGTAAGATCGGGTCGAAGATTCAAAAGCGGCTCCCGGAGATCTTTCTCAAACGTGCCCTGGCACTGCTGCTCTTTATTGTCTTCCTGAAATTCACCAATGTCTTGCCCTTTTTGAGATAAAGGTGTTCAGCAGGGACAGCTCGCATCAGTTGAAAGACAGTGTTTTTTTTGCTGGGAGGAAATCAAAATGAATAATAAGATCATACTGGTCATCACCCATGCTGCGGACGACCATGACCGGTCCAATGCAGCCATCGCACTGGCCGCCTCGCTGATCAGTGAAGGCGCCGACCTTGCCCTCTTCTTTATCTTCGAGGGGGCCATGATGGCAAGAAGGGGCGTGGCCGAAACCATCGAGGGGAGGCACCTGACCCCTGTGCGGGAACTCTTCCCCATGGTCCTGGAAGCCAGGATACCCATGTACGTCTGCGGGGCCTGTGTCAAGGCCTATGAGATCCCGGAAGACGAAATCGTGGAAGGGATACTGATCACCCATATCCCCACTCTGGCAGGTGAGATCATGGAACGGGAGACGATTACCTTCTAATATGGAAGGGAGGTTGAGAATGGCAAAGAATAAACTTATGTCTCTGACCCTGGCCGCCACTATGGCTGCCATAGGCCTTCTCTTGCTGACCAGCCGCGCCGCCGCTCCCAAAGAGCCTACCTTGAACGACATTCTCTCTGAAGCCAAAGCTGGCGGTTATCGGGTCATCAACGCAGAAGATTTATGGGAGCGTTATCAAAAAGAGCCTGAGACTATCCTGCTGGTGGATACACGTCAGGATTGGGAATACCGGGCCGGTTACATAAAAAACGCCCTTCATTTTGCAATCGAGCCGACCTGGTGGTCCCGTTGGCGAAAGCAGGGAGAATTGAAGGAAATCCTGGGGTCTGATAAAAATCGTTTTATCGTGTTTTATTGAGCGGGACTGACATGAGTTCGCAGCGACTCTGCAGCCCGTGTGGCTGTGAAACTCGGTTATACGAAGGTTTATCGTTATCCTGAGGGGTATCCTGAATGGGAGGCCATGGGCCTTCCGGTTGAAAGCGCACCGGCATCTTTAGAGGGACCAGACGATGGGAGGGCTGGACCTAAAGCGCCTGGACCGCTGTACGGTTGGGCCATGATTCTCACTCTTTTAGGGGTCTTTGCAGGAGGCATGGCGCTCAACCTCACACCTTGCGTCTATCCCTTGATACCGATCACGGTCTCTTATTTTGGCGGACGGAGCGGGGATAGCAAAGGGCGGCTTTTAGTCCATGGGCTGTGTTACATGGGAGGTCTGGCCTTAACAAACTCCCTATTGGGAGTGGCCGCGGCCTTAACCGGAAGCCTCATGGGAGGCATGCTTCAGAATCCGGCAGTCCTTCTCTCTGTAACCGCCGTTCTGATTCTTTTTGCATCCAGCCTCTTCGGTTTCTGGGATCTGCGGCTTCCCCAGGGCTTGACTCAAGCCGCCTCAAAATCTTATGCAGGATATTTCGGCAGTCTCTTCATGGGGGTGGCCATGGGCGTGGTTGCCGCGCCCTGCATCGGCCCTTTTGTGCTCGGCCTGCTCACCTGGGTCGCAAGCATGGGAAGTCCCTGGCTCGGATTTATCATCTTCTTTACCCTGAGCCTGGGCCTTGGACTGCCCCTCTTTCTCCTGGCCATGTTCTCCGCACAATTGGAGAAACTCCCCCGTTCCGGTGAGTGGATGATCTGGGTCCGAAAACTGATGGGATGGGCCTTGATGGGTATGGCCACCTATTTTGTGAGGCCTCTATTGCCGTTACGCTCGGAGGCTGCCCTTTATGCTGTGCTCTGGCTTGCTGCGGGTCTCCATCTGGGATGGCTGGACCGATCAGGAGCAGATTCTCCGGTTTTTACCCGGCTGAAGAAAATTGTCGGTTCCGGGGCGTTGATCTTTGCCGCCTTCATTATCGGTTCATGGGCATTGCGGGGCCCCGGAGTCTCGTGGCAGCCCTATTCCCAGGAACTTCTCATGAAGGCGCAAGGCCGTGAAAAACCGGCCATCATCGATTTTTATGCCGAGTGGTGCTCTCCCTGCCGCAAACTGGAAGAGGATACCTTTCACGATCCAAAGATCGTGCGGGCTGCGGATGACTTCCTGATGATCAAGGTAGACGTCACCCGGAGCGATAACCCCGTTCATGAACGCCTCCTCCGACAATACAAGGTTAAAGGGGTCCCCACGATAGTCTTCCTGGATCGTCAGGGAAAGGAACGGTATGACTTGCGGCTGGTGGATTACCTGTCGCCCGATGAGTTTCTATCGCGCATGGAAGACCTCAAGGCGAATAATTCATAGCACACGAAGAAGCAGAAAAACTGATCGCTTATTCAATTGATAAGCAAAGACCACTCAGTTAAATTTTAAGTATGAGCCAAGCCCGTGAGACCTGTCAAACAATCGGATAAACATACTAAGCGGCCGATGATCAAGGCCGCCGTTCTTGCCGTATTCATCATCTCTGCTATTCTCGTTATCCGCTTCACACCGGTCAAAGGGCTCCTGGTGCCTGAAAAGCTCAACCTTTTATTGGAGACTACGGGCGCTTGGGCCCCATTGGCCTTTATCTTCATTTACAGCGCAGGTGTTTGTCTCTTTGTTCCGGGTACTTTACTCACCACGCTTGGGGCTGCCATCTTTGGGGCCTACTGGGGCTTTGTTTATGTGTGGGTGGGTGCAGTGCTCGGCGCCAGCGGCGCTTTTTTGATCGGACGTTACCTGGGACGGGATTTCGCCGCCTCTCTCATCGGTGAGAAGCTAATAAAATACGATGACGCCATCGAACGTAACGGCTTCGCGACGGTGCTCTACTTGCGCTTAATCTACTTCCCTTTCACTCCCCTGAATTTCGGTATGGGATTGTCCAAGGTGCGTTTTTGGGATTATTTCTGGGGCACTGCGCTGGGGATTATTGTGGGAACTTTCATTTTCACGTTCTTTGTGGGTACCGTTAAAGAGGTTTGGGTAAGCGGTGAATGGGGACGGCTCTACTCCTGGAAGATATTCTTTTCTCTGGCCCTCTTTGTTTTCTCCTTTTTCATCCCCATGATTATCAAAAAATTGAAACGGTTCCAGAAAACACAAGCAAATCGCTAATTAATTTTCTTCCTGTGAAGGGAATAAAGTGCTGGCTGTATTAGCTCAATAATTCGATAACTCAAAAATGACAGATTCTATGTAGGGCCTGCTCTCCGAGCAGGCCGTTATGAAATGGACGTTGACGGCCCGTTCGGAGAACGGGCCCTACTCTTATTAACCGTCATTGGGAGGTTTCAAAGTGTTAACGAATTACTGAGCAACTACTCCCGGTACCTAATTCATTCCCTACCGACCATACAGAATTGACTCATTCCCATCGCCCGCCTCTTCATGGATTAGGTCTTTTTCTTCTGCATATTCCCTGCCCCAACCGACGAGTTCACCCTTTTCAAAGACCAACGGGATCAGAATGTAGTCGGGTACTCTTCCCTCTGTGAAAGTCGGGTCCCAGTATCCTGTGCGTGTTCCAAAATTGTCTGCGTAGTAATAGAGTATCTCATAGGTCTCATTGTTCACTTTTCGGACCTCTGTTTTATAGGGGTTGGCAACTTCCAATCTTCGATAACCGGATAAACAGCTTTCATGATAGACTTTCTCGACGACCGTTTCGCTGCCGGTGCCCATGAGCCTGTTGACGTCATCCCGGCTCATCCCGATTTGAAGCCTTCCGAGATTTGTGACATTCCGGTGTCGAATATCCTGTATGGGTATCTGTGCACACCCGATTAGTAATCCTGTCAACAAGAACGTTATGTAAACTTTTGCTTTCATCTCAAATCTTACCTCGCTTGTAAATGAAATACCTGAAACAAGAGTTCATGTTTTCCATACTATTATTAGTAAGATATCTCTCATGGCTCCCCTTGTCCATTCCGTTTCGATTGTTGGGAAGTGAACAAAGGGATGAGGGGTTATAAGAATCTAATGTACTGCATCATAAACTTGCCAAAAATCTCATTCTCCGCTTTAATAGAGTGCCATATAAATATTGTTGCCAGGCGATGATCCATCTGCTTGTTTGTATCCGGTTTTATAAGAAAAATGTAAATTAATTCATAGCTATATAATATAAACATAAAGTTATTTCTAATGTTATTATGCCCGCGGTATAGGAGGTGCTTATGATCGTTCTTCACGTAAACGGTAAAGAACATAATCTTGATGTGGAACCGGATGTTCCTCTGCTCTGGGTCCTCCGTGAGCATCTGGAACTCACCGGGACCAAGTATGGATGCGGCATCGGGATGTGCGGATCCTGCACGGTCCATATGGACGGAAAGTCCGAACGTTCCTGCCAGATCGAGGCCAAGTCAGCGGAGGGGAAGAAGATTACGACGATCGAACATCTCCCCGAGGATCATCCGGTCAAGGCTGCATGGATTAAAGATGACGTCCCTCAGTGCGGTTATTGCCATCCCGGCCAGATCATGCAGGCCGCGTCACTCCTGAAGGAGAACCCTGTGCCCACAGATGCCGATATCAGTGATGTTATGTCGGGCAATCTCTGCCGCTGCGGGACCTATCAGCGGATCCGCCGGGCCATTCACCGAGCCTCCAGGTCCATGGCAGAAGGAGGGAGATCGTGAAGGAGATCATCAATCTAAGCCGCCGCAATTTCCTCAAGACCGGCGCACTCATGGGCGGGGGACTGGTCCTCGGCGTTTATCTTCCCTCCTGTAAGTCCTCCAAAGAGCCGCCTGCCAAACCGGGCACCACCTTTGTGCCCAACGCCTTTCTTCGCATCGGTCACGACAACACTGTGACCATTGTGGTCCACAAGTCCGAGATGGGGCAGGGGGTCTATACATCGCTGCCTATGCTCGTGGCCGAGGAGCTGGAAGCGGACTGGACCACGATACGCGTGGATTCAGCTCCGGTGGCCCCCGCCTACAACCATACCCTGTATGGCCCGATCATGGTCACTGGCGGGAGCACCAGTGTTCGAAGTGAATGGGAGAGGCTCAGAAAGGCCGGGGCCGCCGCCAGGATGATGCTGATCGCTGCCGCGGCCGCTACCTGGAAGGCGAACCCTGTCGAATGCCGGGCCGTGAAGGGTGCGGTGGTCCATTCCAACGGCAAGACCCTGACCTACGGCCAGCTCACAGACAAGGCCGTGGAGATGGCGGTACCGGAGGAGGTCAAACTCAAGGATCCGGCAAAGTTTGCTGTCATCGGTCGATCCGTACCCCGTCTCGACACCCCCGACAAGACCCATGGAAAGGCCCTGTTCGGAATGGACATCAGGATTCCCGGAATGCTCACCGCTGTGATCGCCCGTTCCCCGGTGTTCGGCGGGAAAGTGAAGAGTTTCCATGCCGGCAAGGCCGAGGCGGTCCCGGGTGTTCAGCAGGTGGTCCAGATCGACGCAGGGGTGGCAGTGGTCGCCGACCGCTTCTGGCAGGCCGAGCGGGGGCGGGAGGCCCTGGAGATCGAATGGGATGATGGCCCCCTTGCCGGTCTTGACAGCACATCCCAGCTTGAGGAATTCACCGGGCTCGCCCAGACCCCGGGACTTGTGGCACAGAAAAAGGGCGATCCCGAACAGGCCCTGGCCAAGACCCACAAAGTGATCCGGGCCGACTTTGACGTCCCTTATCTTGCCCATGCTCCCATGGAGCCCCTGAACTGTACCGTGGACCTTCAGTCCGATGGATGTGAGATCTGGACGGGCAGCCAGTTTCAGACAGTGGACCGGGATGCTGCTGCCCGGACAGCGGGACTCCAGCCCGAACAGGTCAAGATGCACACGCCCTATCTCGGGGGAGGTTTCGGCCGCAGGGCCAACCCGAGTTCCGATTTTGTGATTGAAGCGGTGCAGGTGGCCAAGGCGGTGAAGAAGCCCGTTAAGGTGGTCTGGACCCGGGAGGACGATATCAAGGGCGGCTGGTACCGCCCCATGTGGGTGGACCGGATTTCGGCCGGTCTCGACGAAGAGGGAAACATCACGTCCTGGAAGCACACCATTGTGGGTCAGTCGATCATTGCCGGAACGGCCTTTGAAGAGGCCATGGTCAAGGACGGCATCGATGAAACCTCTGTGGAAGGAGCCAAAGACATCCCCTATGATATCCCGAATATACTCGTAGACCTCCATACACCGAGTCTTGAAGTGCCCGTGATCTGGTGGCGCTCAGTGGGGCATTCTCACACGGCCTTTGTGGTCGAGACCTTTATCGATGAGCTCGCCCATGAGACGGGTCAGGACCCCTTTGAATTCAGGGTGAAACTGCTCCAGAAACACCCCAGGCACCAGGGTGTGCTCAACCTTGCGGCCCAAAAGTCCGATTGGGGCAGTCCCCTGCCGCAGGGGCGTGGGCGGGGGATTGCCGTGCATGAGTCTTTTGGCAGCTGGATTGCACAGGTCGCGGAGGTTTCGGTAAACCCCGAGGGCAAGGTTCGTGTCCACAAGGTAGACTGCGCCATCGACTGCGGCAGAGTGGTGAACCCCGACACCGTGGAGGCTCAGATGGAGTCGGGGATCGTCTTCGGCTTGACGGCGGCCCTTTTTGGAGCCATCACCTTCAAGAACGGCAGGGTGGAGCAGAGCAATTTCCACGACTACGAGATGGTGCGAATCAACGAGATGCCCGAAGTACGGGTTCATATCGTGCCCAGCAAGGAGCCGCCGGGAGGTGTGGGCGAACCGGGCGTACCTCCCATTGCACCGGCTGTGGTGAATGCCGTCTTTGCAGCCACGGGTAAACGGATCCGGCGTTTACCGATCCCGACTTCAGCATTGAAAAACGCCTGAAAAGAAAATGGGAAAAAGCAGGCAATTGAAAAATACCGGCGTGTCATGGGGAGGAGCGATTCCGGCGGCGAAGCCATCACTTATTCATTTTATGGAGGACTGAGATGCGCCGGCTTTGCACGAATTGCCGGGGATGATCCTTTTAGATGGAGAACGACCATGGAGATTTATGAAGAGCTTCTGAAGTTGAAGAAAGAAGGGAGGCCCTCGGCCCTGGCCACCATTGTACAGTGCCGCGGATCATCGCCCCAGAAAGAGGGAGCCAAAATGCTCGTCCGGGAGGACGGTTCCATCCTCGGTACCCTGGGCGGAGGATGCCTCGAGGCTGATGTGATTCAGGCGGCACGAATGGCCATCAAGGATAGAAAACCCCTAACCCTTCCCTTTGAACTGACCGAAAAGCACGGCGGCCTCGTCTGCGGCGGCAAGGTCCTGGTCTATATCGAGCCGAACCATCCCGAGCCCCATCTGGTCATCCTCGGTGCGGGCCACGTGGGAAAAGCGGTCTCCAAGGTGGCACGGTTTTCAGGTTTCCGCGTAACCGTGGCGGATAATAGGGAGGAGCATGCTAACGTTGAGGCGATCCCCACTGCGAATGAGGTGGTGGTCCATGATTTTGAGAGCGTCTTTTCCACCGTCACTGTGGACAATAATGCCTATATCTTCATCGCCACAAGAGGACACAATCACGATCTCGCTGCGGTCCAATCCGCACTCCAAACCGATGCCCAATACATCGGGCTCCTCGGGAGCCGACGGAAAAAGGCGGTGCTCTCCAGGACCCTGCAGGGCCAGGGGTTCTCCAAAGAGGAGATTAATCGTGTGATGATTCCGGCGGGACTTGATATCGGCTCCGTGACCCCCCAGGAGATCGCTGTCAGCGTCATAGCGCAGATCATCGAAAAAAGGAGGGCGAATGCACCGCGTCACCGCCATTCTTCTTGCGGCGGGCATGTCGAAGAGAATGGGTAGTCCAAAGCAGCTCCTTCCACTAAACGGAAAACCGATGATACGCCATTGTCTGGATGCGATTCTGGAATCAGAGATCGACAGGCCTGTCGTTGTCCTCGGACCGGGGAGTGAAGAGACCCGGAGAGCCATACAGGACCTTCCGCTTAACGTAGTCTTTAACAACCAGAAGGACTCCGAGATGGCCCAATCGGTCAGGATCGGCATCCATGCAGTGGACGATGCCTGTTCCGCTGTCTTTATCTGTCTCTCCGACCATCCCATGGTGTCCATTGAGACATTCAGAATTCTTATGGAATGGCACAGCCAACATCCCGATCAAATCCTGATCCCCACCTACAAGGAAAAGCGGGGACACCCCACACTCTTCCCCCTGCCAGTGCTGAAAGAGATCTTTCCCGACGGCAATCTCAGGGGCATTATTAATCGGAATTCTGAAAGAGTCAAAGAGGTCCCGGTTATTGATGAGGGAGTCGTTCTGGATCTGGATACCGATGAGGATTATCAAAAGATCCGTGAGAAAGTAGAGACCTCCCTCTAATCATCTATCCAACAAGGAATAATTAGTGGCACTCCCCAATTTTAGCCTTGTTTCATTCTTTGCCTGACCCTTGCGTAGGGCCTGCTCTCTGAGCAGGCCGTTATGAAATGGATGTTGACAGCCCGTTCGGAGAACGGGCCCTACTCTTATTTACCGTTATTGCGACCGAAGCCAGGAAATCTCAGTCCTGTATAAAATGAGCTGGAGTCTGTTTTATCATCAGAATTGCTCCTCACAATAACATGACAGAACTTTTTCCACAGGCCCAATGTTCCATAATTGTCGATCAAACATCCTTTGACAAGCCTCAAAGTGTTACCGAATTATTGAGCTAGTAAAACACACTACCCTATTTTCGCTTCTGATTATTTTGGATCTTTCTTGCTTTACTTGAAAACAGGGGAGTGTCCCTAATTTGTTTCATCTTGGTCTGTGTCCTCTGTGGTCAAAACTGGAAAAATAAAAAGGGGAGGTGTAGAAACGCAGAATCCGGGAGTCTGATAATTTCTGCAAAAGGCCGGGATAAAAAAAGATCCCCGAAAGAGAACGGGGATCTTTTATTAATTTCCTTCAACTTTGAATATCATCCTATCCTAAACAGTCATGATTGACCGTGCAGGAGGGATAGCTTTGTATGACTGCGCCGTCCATGAGAATATCTGCACTGGTGTCCGCATTGATGCTGATCGTGGCTTCCCCATCGCTGCCTGTAATCGTATAGAGACCTCCCACGGGACAGGCCGCTAAGGGGTAACACAATGTCTTCCTGGGTCGTGATTTGCAGCCACCCATCGACACAGGGACATTCTATATATCCGTCCATAGAGGTGAGATACTGTGTATTTACTGAATCGAATGTCCAGTCGATATGAAAATCACCGAAGGAGACACTCTCTTGATCTTCGGTGACGGTCCCATCCAGGAGCACGGTCATATCCGTGATTTCACCATTTTGATCATACACTAGATTGGAGACTTCCATGGTGAGATTATTGAAATCCAGGATTGAGACACCGTCATCGATGGTCATGTCCATCTCCATGGTCATGTTCGTGGGATCACCCGCCAGCAAAGTGCAGGAACTTCCGGGGATGGTGACCGTCATGGTGCCGTCCATGGTTTCACCGAGTTCAGAGCATTGGTCCATGGTGAGGGTCATGCTCACGTTTCTCATCTGAGTGCAGTCCAATGGATTGTCCGGCCCATCCCACGTCATGGAGATACTTTCTGTCCCGTTATCAGCGCAAGGAGTCGGGGGCGAAGCAGGTAAAGAGCCGAGGGCATGGACGCCGCCAATCCGGGTCTCATCCGCCACCTTATCCACGATGCCCCGTATCTTACAAAAAATAGTCGGTTGAACCGGGCCTGTTGACAGAGCACCGGCTGTTTCATCACTGCCGTCTGATATTCCCTACTCAATAGATGACACGGATTCGAGGAGTTCCAGTGGAGCATGTTGGGAGATATTGAGGAAGGGCGGCCAAATCTTGGCCCGCAGCTTCATGTCTCTGTTTACCGCTTAATGCAGTTCACACTGCGTGATATCCTCATCCGGGACTTCGACGTGGAGACGGCGGACAGGATATTC
>CAJICE010000145.1_pt1 | contig 12259 bp, 9 predicted proteins | sample 9199531 | NCBI WGS metagenome assembly CAJICE01 (sample SAMEA7708327, study PRJEB35096) | sediment metagenome | biome: marine neritic benthic zone biome [ENVO:01000025]; feature: sediment [ENVO:00002007]; material: shallow marine sediment [ENVO:03000034] sea grass bed [ENVO_01000059] ... | reverse complement strand
CATCCTTCACACCGAAGTGATGGGTCCATGGATGACTTCCCCCTGACCGAGGACGGGAAAAACCATTTTGTCAAAGGGGACGTCCGGGACTCCAAGGGATGTTATACCGGCAGGGACGTTCATGCAAACTCCAGGCGGAATGATGACGGGGCGAAGACCTCGAGCCATTTGAATCCCGTGGGAGAGTATCTTCTCAACGAAGTGGCCTATTCGGACGGTAAGGACAAGGGGCTGTACTGCACCAACTGCCATAATATGATGTCACGGGAACTATATAAGGCGGACCACCTTACAGACGCCATTCTGCAAAAGGGTCAGACCCTCAGGAGCAAGACTTTAAAGGAGATTGCTGCCGCTATCGGGGTGAGCGAGGAGGCCCTGAAAAAGGATTTCATCAACCCGAAGAGCCCCATGAGCGGGGAAGACACCACGAGCGGTGTTTACCGCACCTGGGAGCGGACAGGCCAGATCATTGCGGACATTGCCAGGATTAAAGTGGACGGGGAGGGAAAGCCGGTGCTCACAATGCCTGACGAAGACGGCGACCGATCAGTGATCATCGAGGATATGAATCCCAATGGAACCAAGGGGGTCCCTGTTCCCTATGATGCGGCCACCCACGGCAGGGACTACTGGCTGGCGCCCGGCGAGCCTCACTGTGCGGACTGTCATCGTCCTCCCTTTGTGGAGAGTCTGGGCGGCGGCGCCTTTCCCATTGATCAGCCAGGCAAGTATGCCCTGATGCGATATTCCAAGGGGCATGGAGAGATTACCTGCCAGGGGTGTCATGAATCGACCCATGGTCTCTATCCCGTCAACCCCGAGGTGGATATCGCAAGCTATGAGCAGGCGGCTCTCCTGAATGCAGACGGGAGCCACGGGCCCATCAAGTGCAGCGCCTGCCACAGGGTGAACCAGCATGGGGTGCCGTCGAGACACCTGGATTTGATAGACAAGAAGAGTCCCGTCTGGGAGAGTTATGAGAAGTCGGTGGAGTTTCAGCACACACTTCGGTAGTATCCGTCCTGAAATGGATCGTTCCCAATTTGGAGGTTGGGCGCGTCCGTTTGAGGTTTCCCGATGTGACTGTGAAAGGAGATAACACTAAGAAACAGAAGTGGGGGAGTTCATGAGGAAGAGTCAATTTGTTTTAGCCTTTGTTCTATCAGTGATGTTTCTGACCATGGCCTGCTCACCGTGGGTAAAGGTGAAACCCGGTGAGCCGATACATACGTTTCTGAATGTTCCGGTTGACCACCTGCATTCGGAAACAGAGAAATATATGGGGTCGGTCTTTGAAGACAGTTTCAAATTCTACCGGATCTACCACGATAAAGCCACGGCAGATCCGTCCAAGAGAGAACAGGTGATCCGGGGGAAGACCCATTTTACGGCAAGAATCGTGAAACAATACATTCAAGTTATTCGGGTACAAATCACCCCCCGGCAGGAGGAATGGATCAGGAAGATGGAGATTCAAAGACAGGATGTGATCAAGGCCAGGGTCCGATTTGCCGGTTATGCCCCGGATGGCTCTCTGGCCTTCGATCTTCTTGAGATTCTTGAATAACCGGGGCCAGCAAGGATCATTTTTAACCCTGAATGGAGAACTTCCCTTTCTCCGTATGGCCTTTTGATGGGGAAACCCGATTCCCTCCGGATTCTTTGGATTGTCGTGAGCCTTCAACGGCTGAACTGATCAGTTCGACCTCGTCGGTCCCATCTTCAGGGTAACCGGAAATGCCCCCGCTTATGGTAATCTGTCCTTTGGGCATTCGCTCTTTATGGGGAAAGGGGAAGTTCTGTATCACACCCCGCAGTTTTTCAGCCAGGGATAGGGCATCCTCTTTTCCTGTCTCCGGACAGATCAGAATAAACTCTTTTCCTCCGTAACGGGCGACCAGATCGTGTTCCCGCAGATGGTCAATCAGGATTTTACTCATCATCCTCAGCACTTCATCCCCGGCCAGGTATCCGTTCACGGCATTGTATTTCTGAAAGGAGTCGATACTGAGGTGGCATATGGAGACGGGCCTATTGTAACGACTGGCCTTGCTCAATTCCTTTCTGAGTTCGTTGAGAAAGTATTGCATGGAATAGAGCCCGGTCAAACCGTCCTTCTCAGTGCCTCTCCGGACCTGATCTTTGAGCATGATGTTCCCCAATGCCATGGAACCGAGAGAGGTGATCATCCTGACAATCTTGAGTCCTTGCTCTTGTTCTCCAACCATCTCTCCTATGTTCAGTGCACCCAGGAGCTGTCCGTTGTAGATCATGGGGGAACAGATCTTTGTATTAATCTGGGAGTCGTCCTGGCAAAGTTGATTTCTCACCAGGTTGCTTTCCATCTCGAGGTCTCTTGCACTCATGGAGACTCCCTTCTGAGCGATCCAACCGATCTTTCCTTCACCGATCTGAATGGTCAAGGGGGGATCTGAGATGGGCAGGGTGCCGCTGACAGCCTTGAGGATCAGGGAGTCTTTTTTCCTGAGGAATACAGAAACGTCACGAGCTTGAAGGAGTCTTTCCGTGACCTTTACCAGATTTTTCAGGAGGTCATCCAGTGTCTTGGATGTATTGAGTTTTTCCACGGCATCCGGAAGCAGTACAGAGAGCGAGCTGATTTCGCGATTCTGGCTCTTTAATGTATCAACCTTTGATTCCATCCCGTCTTTATACTGTTTCAATGAGATGACCCGCTTTTCGGCATGGGAAAGGTTCTTCTCCATCTCCTTGATCCGGTTTTTTCTTCTCGCACCGCCTCCCCTGCTCATGAGCGTACCAACAAGAACGGCAGCAACAAGGACCAGGAGAAAGGTGACGGGGCTGAGGTTCTGGATCCATTGGGTGATCACAGACAATGATTCGCCGGAAATCATGTTTCCTCCGGGGGTTAAAAAATCTATCTTATTGTGTTATATGAATATTTTAACATGAAAACGAGGAGGCGTGAGAATAAAATAAGGTTCTAGACAGTTTTGTGTGGAAAAAACAAAAGTTCATGATTGCCCTGAACCTGCACAGTGCTTCCCGAAAAGCCAAAAAAGAAAAGATATTTCAGACAGGATAACAGGATTGACAGGATCTTTTAAAAGATTGAATATTGATATCCTGTTTATCCGGTAAATCCTGTCTAAAGGCTATTATGTTTCTTATGTTTATCCCTCCTTTTGCTTGAGAAAGGTCTGGCGGGATTAGAGATTCTTGAAGGGGGAGGGGCTGTATTTTGTTCTGTAAAATCTTTTATTTGCTGGGCAGGTAAAGCTGCTGGCCGGGATAGAGAACCTTGGGATCACGGATCTGGCCCCGATTGGCCTTATAGATGACCTCCCAGTAAGATTCGTCTCGATACACCGGTGAGGATGCGGCGATGCTTTTGAGGGTCTCGCCTTCCTTGACAATATGGTAGACAGGGAGTTTCTTCTCCAGTTCACTCTTGAAGGTGATGGCCCTTTGAATGCTCTGATCGGCATACTGAATTGATTGATCCGACTTTACCAGGGCTTCTTTGTATCGGCATTCATCCTGTGAGAGTTCCCTGGCTTCCCGCACACTCTCGATGGCCAGCTTGTATTCTTTTCTGGCATAACGGTTGGCCTCGACCTTTTCACCTTCGTGGATCTTCTTAATGGCCGTGACAATCTTTGGCTGAATCTGGTTGTAGAGATCCGATTTGATCCGGGTCGCCTGGATGATCATCTTTTTTGAGATATGCTGCACGTCGTTGGCCAGTTTTTTCAATTTTCGTTTTGACAGGCGGGTTTTTTTCTGTGTTCCCTGATCGATCATGGCAAGTTTTTCTTTTCCTTCTTTCATTTCCCCAGGCATATAGGACATGGCACAAGAATTTTTTGCGGCCTCCAGTAATACACGGGCATCGGAGATCTCCTGTACCGGAATCCGGGCGCAGCCCGTCAGAATGAAAAGAAAAAAGATCATATTGAATAGTACGAATTGAAGTCTATATAAGTGCATGGTTTAGTCCACGATGTCGGTCTTGATCATGAGTTCATTGAGTTGTTTTGGGTTCACCCGAGAAGGTGCCTCGGTCATCAGACATGTGGCCTTTTGTGTTTTAGGAAAGGCGATCACATCTCTGATCGAAGAAGACCCGCTCAGGATCATGGCGATCCGGTCCAGTCCAAAAGCGATCCCCCCATGGGGCGGCGCTCCGTATTTCAAGGCTTCTAATAGAAATCCGAAACGGGTCTGGGCTTCTTCAAGATCCATCCCCAGCGCGGAAAACATCTTTTCCTGCAGTTCATCGCGGTGGATACGGATGCTCCCTCCCCCGATTTCTGAACCGTTCAGCACCAGGTCATAAGATCGGGCCCGTATCCTGGCCGGATCCGAATCGAGCAGGGGGAGGTCCTCTTCCATGGGCGAAGTAAAGGGGTGGTGCATGGCCGCAAAACGTTTTTCATCTTCATCCCATTCGAGAAGGGGGAACTCGGTGATCCAGACAAAGTCGAATCGGTCCTCGTCGATGAGGTTCAGCTGCTTCCCCATCTTGTTTCGGAGGTTCCCGAGGGCTTCAAAGGCCACGTTCGGCCGGTCGGCTACAAATACGAGGAGGTCACCGTCTGACGCTTCAAGCCGTTCCGTGATCTGTTGGAGCAGTTCGGGCGTAAAGAATTTTGCGATGGAAGACTGGGCCTTGCCTTCTGTAACCTTGAACCATGCAAGTCCTTTTGCCCCGAAGATCTTGACAAATTCGGTCAGTTCATCGATCTCTTTTCGAGAGTACGAGGCGCATCGGGGAAGACGGATTCCCCGGACCGTTCCACCCGAGGCAACGGTTTCGGTGAAGACCTTGAACTGTGACTGGCCCGCGAGGTCCGACATATCCTTGAGTTCCAGGCCGAACCGTGTATCCGGTTTATCCAGGCCGAACCGGTCGAGGGCTTCGGTATAGTTCATTCTTTTGAAGGGAGTCTGGAGGGTGACCCCCCGGGTCTCCTCAAAGATCCGGGCAATCATCCCTTCGGTTACATTCTGGATATCTTCTTCATCCACAAATGAGAGCTCCATATCGATTTGCGTGAACTCCGGCTGCCGGTCGGCCCGGAGGTCCTCATCTCTGAAGCATTTGACGATCTGGTAGTACCGTTCCAGACCGGCAATCATCAGGATCTGTTTGAAGAGCTGGGGAGACTGGGGAAGGGCATAAAACCGCCCGGGGCTGACCCGGCTCGGGACCAGATAGTCCCGGGCCCCCTCCGGAGTGGACTTGGTGAGGACCGGTGTCTCGATCTCCAGGAAACCGTTTTCATCCAAATAATTCCGGACGCTCTTATAGATGTTGTGCCTGAGGATCAAGGTCTCCTGCATGGGGGCACGCCTTAAATCGAGGTAGCGGTATTTGAGACGCAGATTTTCCGAGACATCAATGTTCTCCTCGATTATGAAAGGCGGCGTGATGCTGGTGTTCAGGATCTCAAGATGGTCCACATAGACCTCAATCTCGCCGGTGGGGATCTTTTCGTTGGCCATGCCTTCGGGTCTCTTCCGGATCATCCCCCGCGTGATAATTACATATTCGGTTCTCAATTCATGGGCAAGCTGGTGGCTCTCTTTCGAGACCTCAGGACTGAACACAACCTGGGCGATACCTGACCGGTCACGTAGGTCAATAAAGATCAGGCCGCCGTGGTCTCTGCGTTTCTGCACCCACCCGGCGAGAACCACCTCCTGGTCCAAATCTGCGGCCCGGAGGTCCCCGCAAGATCTGTTTCGTTTCAGTGCGTTCATCTTTTCTCTAAGAACTCTTTGAAGAGGACCTTCTCCAGCGTGTCCAGTTTTATTTCCTTCTGCTCTTTGCTCTGCATGTTTCTTAACAGGATCACCCCTCGGCTCAACTCATCCTCTCCCAGCATCCCCACAAAGCACGCGCCCAGTCTGTCGGCCTGACGCATCTGGCTTTTCAGGCTCTTCCCTTGATAATCGGTTTCCGCACGGATGCCCTGTTTCCTGAGTTTGTGCAGGAGTTGGGGGATCCGTTTCCTGGCTTCATCGCCAAGGGATGCAAGATAGAGGTCTATCTGCTCGGACTCTTTTTTCTCATCCGGGAGCAGCGCAGCGATTCGCTCCATTCCCATGGCAAACCCGATGGCAGGTGTGCTGGGCCCTCCGATCTCTTCCACGAGGGCATCATAACGGCCTCCTGCGGCGACTGCATTCTGGGCACCGAGCTTTTCCGTGATAATCTCAAAGGTCGTCCGGGTGTAGTAATCCAGTCCGCGGACAAGGCGTCCGTTGACCTCAAAGGGGATTTCCAGTTCCATAAGCACCCTTCTCACGGCTTCAAAGTGCTCAATGCAGGAACGGCACAGATGGGTCATGACCTCCGGTGCGTTCCCGGTAGCCTCTTTGCAGTGAAGGTTCTTGCAGTCGAGCACACGGAGAGGATTGGTTTCAAAGCGCCTGTTGCAGTTCTGGCATAACTGGTTGAGTGTTGATCCAAGAAACTCTTTAAGGGCTTTCCGGTAGGCCGGTCTGCATTCCCTGCATCCCAGGGAATTGATCTCGAGGACCGTATCGTCCAGACCCAGGCGATGAAAAAGGAGATGGAGCATGGAAAGGAGTTCCGCATCAACCTGGGGGTTGTCGGACCCAAACGTTTCTGCACCGATCTGAAAAAACTGGCGGTACCTCCCTTTTTGCGGCCGTTCATGGCGGAACATGGGTCCCATATAGTAGATCTTTTCCATGGAACCTGAGTTGAGACGGTTATGCTCAATGAAGGAGCGGACCACACCCGCTGTCCCTTCAGGGCGAAGAGAGATATTGACGCCTTTGCTGTCCTGAAAAGTATACATCTCTTTTTCAACGATATCGGTGGTCTGACCGATACTTCTTAAAAAGAGTTCTGTGTATTCAAAGAGAGGAATGCGAATCTCTGAAAAACCATGTTCCTCAAGAGTCTTTCTCGATTCTTCCTCAATAAAACGCCATTTCCAGATCTCTTCAGGGAGGATATCCTTCACTCCCTTGACCGCAGTGATCTTCACTAAGATATTCCTTCATTTAAAATCTGATTACTTTATCTTCCATTGTCGAAAAAGTCAATGAAAAAGGGATTTTCCATAACTTTTTGTTTGACATCCTCCATATTTCTTGATAATTTTTCTATTTCAGGATTGTTAGAAGAGTTGAACGATCTGAAAGCATTTATAGAAATAAGCGGGAATAGCTCAGTGGTAGAGCATCGCCTTGCCAAGGCGAGGGTCGCGGGTTCAAATCCCGTTTCCCGCTCCATTTTTTGTAAAACATTAAAAGGGCAGGGTATGAGGCTGGATCACTTTGAGCCAATCTTTCCTGCTCTTTTGCATCTTTAATTGGGCGGCGTAGCCAAGTGGTAAGGCAGAGGTCTGCAAAACCTTTATGCACCGGTTCGAATCCGGTCGCCGCCTCCATTTTTTATTCCTTATCCCTCATTTAAAATGATTTCATATCTCATGCCCGGGTGGTGGAACTGGTAGACACAAGGGACTTAAAATCCCTTGGAGCTTAGCTCCGTGCCGGTTCGATTCCGGCCCCGGGCACCAGCCTTCGCTTGGAGCGAAGCGAGAAGCGGAGGCTGCCGCGGCATAGCTCGTAGAGCGACGCCGGGCTTCTTCAAGACCCTTATAAAACCTTCGTAATTCTCACAAGGAATATCTTATCTATCCCAACAATTAAAGACCAAGAATCATTACTGATCACAAATTAAAATTTCAGATTTGAGGTAAGCGAAACGAAATGCGAAATATCTGAGAGGAAAAACCGTGCGTTTTTGCGCTGCCCGGACCCCTGCGAAAAGGAGTCCAGGGAGGACCCGATTTTTAGAAATATCAAGACTTTCTTAATTAGAAAAGAAAATGCTGCGAAGGTTTAACTAAAAGAGCGCATTAACCACAGCCCAAATTGTGACATATGGAAATAGTATTGACAAGCCGATAAGAACGGGGTATATTATATTTCGTAATATAACGAAATAAAAAGGAGCATACAATGCGAGACCTGGTGGTGATCTTTAAGGCCCTGTCAGACCCGAACCGGATTCGGATCATCAAGATGCTGGAGGTGCGTGAACTCTGCGTGTGTGAAATCACCGAAATTCTGCAGCTGGCCCCCTCCACGGTTTCCAAGCACCTTTCTATTCTGAGGAGCGCAGATCTCATCATCGATCACAAAAAAAGCAGATGGGTCAACTATTCCCTGAACCGGACCTCCACAAATCTCTACTGCAAAAAACTGCTCCCCCTGCTCAAGCAGTGGCTGCCCGATGATGCGACTATCCTGCGAGACAGGGAAAAAGTGAAGCGTGTGGATCGGGTCGAGATCTGTTCGACATAATTTTTTTTCAGCGTGAATTCGTCAATTGTCCAAATATAGGATTCAGTCGGCCCATGAACTGGAAAGAAGAGTATAAACCTTTTCTATGGATCCTCGTTTTTTTCCTCTTTGCCTACTTTCTGCCCGTGGGCGCAGCACGGTTTGACTCGGCCGTGAATGAGGCACTGGCGCTGGTCAAGTGGTATGCCCGGGAGCATGTGCTCTTCTGCCTGGTTCCAGCCTTTTTCATCGCCGGAGCCATTGCAGTTTTCGTGAGCCAGGCCGCAGTGATCAAGTACTTCGGGGCGGGCGCCGCCAAATGGCTGGCCTATCTGGTGGCCTCGGTTTCCGGGACCATCCTTGCCGTCTGCTCCTGCACGGTACTTCCTCTCTTCTCGGGGATTCACAAGCGAGGCGCGGGACTGGGACCTGCCATCGCCTTTCTTTATTCCGGGCCTGCCATCAACGTCCTGGCCATTATCCTCACAGCCCGGATCCTAGGCCTTGAGCTGGGAGTTGCCCGCGTTGTAGGGGCCGTGAGCTTCAGTGTCATCATCGGTCTATCCATGCACCTGATTTACCGCAAGGAAGAGGCCGAACGGGCCTCGGCCCAGCTCATGATTCCCGAGGACGGTAAAGAGCAGGCCTTATCACACACCATTCTCCAGTTGGCCACGCTGATCCTCATTCTGGTCTTTGCCAACTGGGGACGGCCCGACCGGGAAGGCGGGGTCTGGGCATTCATCTACACTTACAAGTGGTGGATTACGGCCGGGTCCGGCCTTGTCTTTGCCCTCTCCCTCCCCCTTGTGCTCAAGCTCAAAAAAACCTGGGTTGTGGCTGCGGTCCTTTTCACGGCGGTCTTTGCGGTTCTCTTTCCCGAGGACCCGCGCATCCCCTTTGCCGCGGCCGTGATCGGCCTGGGTGTGCTCCTCTCTCTGGGCACGGAACAGGCCAGGGAATGGATGGGTTCCTCCTGGGGATTCACCAAACAGATTATGCCCCTTTTGGGCGCCGGTGTGCTGGCGGCCGGATTTCTGCTTGGCGCTCCCGAGGGACAGGGAGGGATCATCCCCGGTCGCTGGATTGCATCCCTGGTGGGGGGCAACTCTTTTTCGGCCAATCTCTTTGCTTCGGTGCTGGGGGCCTTCATGTATTTCGCCACACTTACGGAAGTTCCGATTCTGCAAGGGCTGATCGGGAGCGGCATGGGGAAAGGCCCTGCACTGGCCCTGCTGCTGGCCGGCCCTGCCTTGAGCCTCCCTAACATGCTGGTGATCCGGAGCGTGATCGGCACACAGAAGACCTTGGTATTTGTTGCGCTCGTGGTGGTGATGGCCACGGTGAGCGGGCTGATTTACGGAAGCGTCTGGGGTTAACACAGTGTATGGAACCGTGAAGAGGGTCACGATCTTTCAAACAATACAGGAGTATGAAAAGATGCGAGACCGGCTGGACGCCCCTGGACTTGACTATTAAGATCTGCGCCGAATTGGGAGTGTAACGTTCGAGTATGGGATGTGCCATGAAAAAAGAACTTGACGGCAAATGAGAGCTATATTACTATATCCGCATACACAAATATATTTGAGGGGTGTCATGGACAATGTGATCAAACTTTACAAGGCCCTGGCGGACGAAAACAGACTTCGCATTATGAATCTGTTGCGAAGGGGGGAGTTGTGTGTCTGCAAGATCACCGAGGTTCTTTCCATGCCTCAGAGCCGCGCTTCACGGCATCTTTCCTATCTTAAGAATGCGGGCTTGGTGCGCGACCGGAGGGATGGGCTTTGGATTCATTACTCCCTTGCAGATTCCCCTTCACCCCTTCATGAGAAGATTCTGGAGACTCTGGATCATCTTTCCGATGAGAGTTCACTCTTTGTGCAAGACGTGAAGGCCTTTGAGAAGAAAAAGGATGCCGCCTGTATATCGTGAAACCAGGGCAGTGTATAAAAAAGAACAGGAACTCAGATGGCACAGAGAAACTCTCTGTGTTCTGTTAAAGGAGGTGGATCAACATGAAAGAGATTAAAAAGAAAAAAGGTCTGTTTGAATTCATCAAGGAATCCATGAACAAGACCGGCGGCTGCTGCGGGCCCGGCGAAAGCTGCGGCGGTTCTGACCCGGAAGAAAAGGAAGAGAAAGAGAAGATCAAGAACCACGAGGGAGCAAAGCAGGACGAGAAGTAAAATGGGTGAAATAGAAAAGACAAAGAAGCGCCTGGATCTTCAGGAGATTCTCCTCCTGGCATTTGTGCCTCTGGCTGTGGGCATCCTGATCCTTACGAGCTGGCCCCTTGCCCATTGGAAGATCGGCCCCGCTTACCTTCATATGGGACTCGCCCTGATCGCGACCCTCTTCGGAGGGTACACCCGGTTCGTGGCAGGCTTCAAAGACATCCTGGCACGGAAGATCACGGTCAACGTCTTCGTGGCCGTGGCCCTGACCGCCACACTGGCCGTGGGAGAGTTCCTCGCGGCTGCGGTGATCGTCTTTATCATGTCGGTCGCCGGCGCCCTGGAAGCCTACACCCTGGACAAGAACCGGAGGAGCATTCGGGAGCTTCTGGATTTTGCCCCAAAGAACGCATCGGTCCGCCGCGGCAATGAGGAGGTCCTTGTTCCCGTGGACCAGGTCGGCATTGATGATCTTGTGGTGGTCCGTCCGGGAGAGCGTATCCCCGTGGACGGCCTGGTTGCGGAAGGGGCGAGCAGCGTGAATCAGGCGCCGATCACCGGCGAATCCATGCCCGTGGAAAAATTCAAGGGGAGTGAGGTCTTCGGCGGGACATTGAACGAATCGGGACGGCTGGTGATTCGGACCACACGGATCGGAGAGGAGACCACCCTGGCCCGGATCGTACATCTCGTGGAAGAGGCGCAGAAGACCCGGGCGCCCATTCAGAACATGGCCGACCGTTTCACGGTCTGGTTCCTTCCCACGGTCATTTTCCTCGCTGCGCTGGGGTATTTTACGTCCGGTGATGTCAAGGTTGCCGTTTCGATCCTGCTCGTGGCCTGTCCCTGCGCCTTTGCCATCGCCACGCCCACGGCCGTGACCGCGGGGATTTCCAATCTGGCCCGAAGGGCCGTGCTGGTCAAGGGCGGCATTTTCCTGGAACTGGGCGGAAAGCTCCAGGACCTGCTCGTGGACAAGACCGGGACCTTTACCCTGGGCAGACCCTCGGTGGAGGAAGTCCTCTCCTTTAACGGCATGGCGGAAACTGAGATTTTAGGCTTGGCCGCGGCCGCGGAGAAATACTCCGAGCATCCCCTTGCCCGGGCCGTGCTCGACAAGGCCAGGGGGCTCAATATTTCTATTTCTGATCCTGAGGAGTTTCAGATCGAGATGGGAAAGGGAGTGACCGCCAGCTGGAACGGCAAGAGCGTCCAGGTGGGCAGCCCCGAATTCATTCGTGAAAAGGGGATCGGACTTCCAGAGACCATCGAGAGGGCCCTGTCGGACCGGGTGAGCCAGGGGAAGACCGTGATCCTTGTTGCCCAGGACAATGCTCCTGTGGGGCTTCTCTCCATTGCCGATGAGGTCAGGCCCGAAACTGCGCAGGCCATTGCATCATTGAAGTCCATGGGGATCCGGAAGATCACCATGCTCACCGGAGACAATGCAAATGTGGCCGGGACCGTGGCTGCACGGATCGGTGTGGATGATTTTCGAGCGGGACTTCTTCCTGAAGACAAACAGGAAGTGGTCCGTGACCTGCAGAGGCAGGGGAGTAAGGTCGGCATGATCGGGGATGGGATCAATGATGCCCCGGCCCTGGCCCTGGCAGATGTGGGGATCGCCATGGGGGGCGGGGGAACGGACGTGGCCATTGACACCGCGGATGTGACCCTGATGAATGACGATCTTGACCGCGTGGCCGATTTTCTGTGGATGTCCAGGAAGGTGATCCGGAGGATCAAACTGAATATCTTCTTCT
>CAJICE010000130.1_pt1 | contig 12281 bp, 10 predicted proteins | sample 9199531 | NCBI WGS metagenome assembly CAJICE01 (sample SAMEA7708327, study PRJEB35096) | sediment metagenome | biome: marine neritic benthic zone biome [ENVO:01000025]; feature: sediment [ENVO:00002007]; material: shallow marine sediment [ENVO:03000034] sea grass bed [ENVO_01000059] ... | reverse complement strand
TCACCCTAGCTCTCTCCCCAATGGGGGAGAGGGGACGAGAGTCAGGAGGACTTTCTCTCCCTGAGTTGGGTGAGAGAACTTTTTCTGGCCCACTTCCTCTCCCCCGCGGAGAGAGGATAGAGGTGAGGGGGGATATAAAGGATAAATAAATGCTTGAAAAAATCATCGAATATTCCATCAAGAACCGATTCCTCGTGATTCTGGGAACGGTCTTCATTCTCTTCTGGGGGATCTATTCCATCAGCAAGACGCCCCTGGATGCGATCCCCGATCTTTCGGATGTGCAGGTCATTGTCTTCACCGAATACGCGGGACAGGCGCCCCAGGTGGTGGAAGACCAGGTCACCTATCCTCTGACCACGGCCATGCTGTCTGTGCCCTTTGCCAAGGTGGTCCGGGGGTATTCCTTTTTCGGCTTCTCCTTCGTCTATATCATCTTTGAAGACGGAACCGATATCTACTGGGCCCGGAGCCGGGTCCTGGAATATCTGAACTATGTCTCCGGGAGGCTCCCGCAGGGGGTGACCCCGTCGCTGGGCCCGGATGCCACGGGTGTGGGGTGGATCTACGAGTATGCCTTGGTGGACAAGACCGGCAGGCAAGACCTGTCGGAATTGAGGAGCATCCAGGATTGGTACCTGCGCTATGAGCTGGCTGCGGTACCCGGTGTTTCCGAGGTCGCCTCCATCGGGGGGTTCGTCAAGCAGTACCAGATAGAAGTGGACCCCAATAAAATGGTGGCTTACAATATCCCCCTTTCCAAGGTCAAAAGAGCGATTCAGCGCTCCAATAATGACGTTGGTGGCAGGCTCGTGGAGATGGCCGAGACCGAGTTCATGGTCCGGGGGCTCGGTTATATCAAGTCCGTGGAGGACCTCAAAACCACCCCGGTAGGTGTGGACGGCAACGGGACACCCATTCTGATCCGTGACATTGCCGATGTCCATTTGGGACCGGAACTAAGACGGGGTGCCGCAGAACTGAACGGGGAAGGCGAGACAGCAGGCGGAATCGTGGTCATGCGTTTCGGTGAAAACGCTCTGGCCACGATTAACCGGGTGAAGACCAAACTGGAAGAGCTCAAGTCCGGCCTTCCTGAAGGTGTGGAAATTGTGCCGGTCTATGACCGTTCCGGCCTGATCACGCGGGCCGTGGACACCCTCAAGGAGAAACTGGCGGAGGAACTCCTGATGGTGGCCCTGATCTGCGTGATCTTTCTGCTCCATTTCCGTTCCTCTTTTGTGGCCGTCTTCACGCTCCCTATGGGGATCCTGATCTCCTTTATCATCATGCAGAGGCAGGGACTCAACGCCAACATCATGTCCCTGGGGGGGATCGCCATCGCCATCGGAGCCATGGTGGATGCGTCCATCGTGATGATCGAGAATGCACACAAGCAGATGGAGAAATACGGGGAGACCAAAGACCATTGGCAGATCATTCTGGATGCCTCCAGGCAGGTGGGACCGGCCCTCTTCTTTTCCCTGCTCATAATCACGCTCTCCTTTCTGCCTATCTTTACTCTTCAGGCCCAGGAAGGGAGGCTCTTCAAGCCCCTGGCCTATACCAAGACCTATGCCATGGGCGCCTCAGCCTTTCTCGCCGTCACCCTGGTGCCGGTGATGATGGGCTATTTTGTGCGGGCCACTCTGCTCCCGTCACGATGGACAGTGAGGAAACAGCGGATTGTGTCGCTGACTGCAACGTTTGCGGCCTTTCTCCTCTCCTGGATCGGCCTCATGCTCTTCTCATCGGGGAGCGGACGCTTCTATTTTCTTGTCAGCCTGCTTGCGGGAATCCTGGTCTTCATCGTGCTCTGGCCCCAGCAGGTCTCTAAAGAAGAAAAAAACCCGATCAGCCGCTTCCTGATCTGGATCTACCGCCCCATGATCACCTTTGTGCTGGAACATAGAAAGAGCACGATCCTTGTGGCGGTCCTCTGTATCATGACGATTCTACCTTACAACCGGTTGGTGGTAGACAGGCTGGACTCTCCATTTTTTAAGAAGGTTGCCTCAACCGTGGATTTCCTTTTTCCTCTGGAGAAGTTAGGCGGTGAGTTCATGCCGCCCCTTTACGAGGGCGATCTTCTCTATATGCCCACGACCCTGCCGGGGATCTCTATCACCAAGGCCAAGGAGCTCCTGCAGCAGACCGACAAGATCATCATGCAGTTCCCGGAGGTCCATCACGTCTTCGGAAAGATCGGCCGGGCCGAAACCGCTACCGACCCCGCTCCGCTCTCCATGCTGGAGACCACCATCATGCTCAAGCCTGAAGAGGAGTGGAGGACCGTTCCAGTGAAACGGTGGTTCTCGTCCTGGCCGGGTTTTATTCGAAAACCCCTCTCCTGGATCTGGCCTGAGGAGAGGACCATTCTCCCCAAGGAACTGATTGACAGACTGGAGCAGGCAATTCAGTTTCCGGGACTCACCAATGCTTGGACCATGCCGATCAAGACCCGGATTGACATGCTCTCCACCGGCATCAAGACCCCGGTGGGGATCAAAGTCATGGGAGAGGACCTCAAGACCCTCTCCGATCTGGGGGAGAGGATCGAGGCCGTGGTCCGGGATGTTCCCGGGACCCTGTCGGTCTATTCAGAGCGTGTGGTGGGCGGTTACTATTTTGACTACACTATCTCCCGGGAAGAAGCAGCCCGATATGGGCTGACCGTGGGAGATGTCCAGGATATCATCCAGACCGCGGTGGGCGGCATGAATGTGACCCAGACCGTGGAAGGACTGGAGCGCTATCCCGTGAATATCCGCTACGGCCGGGAGTTCAGGGACTCGGTTGAAAAGATGCGGAGGATCCTGGTCCCCACACCGTCGGGTGCACAGGTACCGATCGCACAACTCGCGGAGATCTCCCTTCACCAGGGGCCGCCGGGCATTAAGAGCGAGAACGCCAGGCGAACGGCCTGGGTCTATGTGGACCTCAAGGATATCGATGTGGCCACCTACGTGAAGAATGCCAGGAGGGTCGTGTCCGAGCAGGTCCCGCTTCCCCCGGGTTACTCCCTGGTCTGGTCCGGTCAGTACGAATATATGGAGCGGGCCAATCAGCGGCTCAAGGTCGTGGTGCCCGTGACCCTGCTCGTGATCTTTTTGCTTCTCTATTTAAATTTCAAGAACGTGACCGAGAGTATGATTGTCATGCTGTCACTCCCTTTTGCCATTGTGGGAGGCGTCTGGTTCCTCTATCTTCTGAACTACAACATGAGCATCGCCGTGGGCGTGGGATTCATCGCCCTGGCCGGGGTCGCAGCCGAGACCGGCGTGGTCATGCTGGTCTACCTGGACCATGCCTATGAAGACAAACTTCGAGACAAGGGCGGGGTGCTGACGATTTCGGATCTCTACGATGCCATCATGGAAGGTGCCGTGGACCGTGTCCGGCCCAAAATCATGACCGTGCTTTCCACGATGGTGGGACTCTTCCCCCTTTTCTGGGGGCACGGCGCCGGCGCCGACACCATGCGGCGTATCGCTGCGCCCATGATCGGAGGGATGGTCACCTCAACGATCTTGACATTGATCGTGATTCCGGCAATTTATGCCATCTGGAAAGGGAGGGGAACAGTGGACGGATGACAGAAGACAGAATGGTGTCAGACACCGAAGGTGTCTGACACCAATTCCCCATGAGTTCCGGGGAGTTGACTTTTTCTTGTTTTTTGTGCATAAATACAAACCTCTATGGCTTCATATAACAGGGAGATCGTAAAGACTAAAAGGAAGAAAGGAAATGTATCATGAGAAGTGTTAAATCCTATCGGTTCTGGGTGATTGCATTTATATTCTGCTTTTTTACCATTCCAAGCGCTGATCAGGCACGGGGGGAGACCCAGGAAGCAGGTGAACGTCATACCACAGGTGCTATTCTTTTGTCAGAGAACATAAAGAAGATGACCCCTCACCACGAAGTATCTGACGGGTCCTACTGGATGGCCCCCGAGAAGGAGGCCCGGCTGGTCAATCCGGTAAACCCCACCGAAGACTCCGTTGCAAGAGGCAAAGAGATCTTTGTTGACAAGTGTATAAAATGTCATGGAGACACAGGAAGAGGAGACGGGATTCTTGCCGGCAGTCTTTTCACGAAACCTGCAGATTTGGTCGGAGACAAAATCAGCACGCAGCCGGACGGCGCACTCTTCTACAAAATCAGCAAAGGTAAAGGCGCCATGCCTGCATGGGAAGTCCTGCTCACCGGTGAAGACCGTTGGCACCTGATTAACTACATCCATTCCCTGAAGCAGTATGAAGGCGGGGATAAAACAACGGACACAAATAAATAGGCACTCGGAATGAATTTTTCTGATGTCAGAAAGTCTAATTCAACAAAGAATCTATAGGAGGTTTCATCATGAAAAAGTACGGTTCCATGTTTGCGGGAATTTTGGTTTTGCTCTTCACCTTCTCCTTTTCTCCAGGTCTGTTTGCGGAAGAAGGGCCTATGCACGAGAAGATGGAGCATGGGAAAAAGTCGATGGAGGAAACAAAAGAGAATATCGTGATCGATCCGGTCTGCGGCATGAAAATCAAGCCTGAAGAGGCTGCTGGGAAGAGTGAGTACAAGGGAACGACCTATTACTTCTGCATGGATGGAGACAAAAAGGCCTTTGATCAGGACCCGGAGAAATATATCGCCCAGATGCAGAAGGGGGAGCCTGCGGAGGAGATGCACAAAGATCATGAAATGGAAGGCCATGATGAGCATGAAAAAGGAAAGGCAGAGAAGCCCGAACATGAGGGCCATGATGAGATGATGCCTGAAAGCCACTGGATGGCCCCTCCCGAAGAGGCCAAGAAGACCAACCCTGTAAAGACAACCGAAGAATCCCTTGCAAAGGCAGCCGGGACGTTCAAAGAAAGATGTGCGATCTGTCACGGAGAGAGCGGGAAAGGGGACGGGATTCTTTCTGACAGTCTGAACCCCAAACCGAGAGACTTGACCGGTGAGCTGACCCGCAGCCAGCCGGATGGGGACCTTTTTTACAAGATTTCTAAAGGCAAAGGTGCCATGCCTGCCTGGGCCCCTTCCTTGTCCGAGGAGGAGCGGTGGGGGATGGTGAATTATATCCGTTCACTCAATGAATGAAACAGGGAGTGAACAGTATTATGGAAAACAGGGACATCTGGCGAGTGTCATTATGAAAAAAGGAGGGGCTCTTGATCGCCCCTCCTTTTTTTGGTTACGTGTCTGCTCTCTGCCTTAGCAACAAGCCTACTTCCGGTCGAAACCCGTCAGTTTATGGATCTGCAGGTTGCCCCCGTCTATATACCCGAAGAACTCATAGATCACGTCCTGGCTCTTTAAGAGCCCGAGTTGAATGATATTGCCGTCGGCATCCATTGTCACATCAGCGGCATCGACGCCATCGTAGATGGTAATGCGGTAGAAGTCTGGGCAGTCGCAATTGGCTAAGTCAGTCGCTCCTTTCTCGCCAAATCCGATGTCCGGACAGATATCGGGATCCGGCGCCCCGGAATTGAGGCCGCCTCGCTCGCCCAGATCATCGATGTTGATCTCGGCATAGTGAAAAGTCCCGTCAAAGGTTTTGTTGCCGTGGCCCTCTGCTGTGGCGTTTGCATCGGGAATCTCAAAAGTAGGCGTCTTTTTTGCACCCTTACCGATATTTTTGAAGGTGCCGATGCAATCGAAGTCGAGTTGCTTGACCGGTGAAGGCGGATTGCCCGAAGGAGAGCAGCCGTCTGGATCGTCGCAGCGGATCTCGATAATCTCTGAACCTTCGGGGGCGCTTGATGTACCGCAGTGAAAAGTGAAATCCCCGGAGGGACCCTTCTGCTGGTGATGGGTCCACTCACCCGCCGGTTGGGGCGGCAATGCAGTATGGGCGCCTGCCTGTCCGCCAAACTGTGCACGGTCAATACCCTCGGGCAGTTTGCCGGAGCTGTTGCGGATCTTCTCTCCGTTCTCTAATGTGTGGTCCCAGTTGCCGTCCGTATCAACGCCGCCACCAGTGAACCGGCAGCCCAAGGGTTCATCGTCGCAGTCAACAGACACGGTCCACATGTCTTCATCGGTAACTTTGTAATCGCCATCTTTTGAACAGCCGATACATTCGACCCAGTTTGTCAGCTCACCGCAGTCGTCCAGACTCACTTCGTACTCTAGTTCGAAATGGGCGGTCTCGCCTGGTTCAAGGTCCTTAATCCAGATCTCATCGTTACCGAACATCAGGTCAAAGCACCGGGCCGCACTCTTGAAATGAATGTTTCCGCAATTCTCTACGGTGAATGAATAGACGATGGTATCCCCAGGTTGAGCGCTTTTAGGACCTTCCTTGATCACCTTGATGCAGGGGTCCGGTGTGGTGTCTCCAGCTTCAGTATCCGGTATTGTTAAAGAGGATGTTCCTATAAAAAACAACAAGAAGGCGAACATGCAAGAAATCGTGTTCTTGATTTTCCCATGTTTAATCATAATTTTCTCCTTTCTTCATTGTCTGCTGCCATCATCCGAAGCGTGATGCTCCTTCATTCTCTGTTTTATCCAGATGCATTCCCCCTTTCAATTCTTCTGTCAAGATATAAAAACAAAAATATAGCCTCTGGTTTATGAAAGAATAACAAGAATAAGCGAATTTGTGTTTATGAAGTGAGTTCAAAGTATGTATTTCGGTTCTGTATAGGTATTATTCCCTTGGATTCACACTTAACCACCAGTCCGGTGATTTGTCAAGTTATAAAAAGTTGACAATAAATTATTGTCGAAAATAAATGTTTCAGTTCTTTATGAAAAGCATCAATGAAGCAAAACGGAAGAGTGACTGAGTTAGGTAGAAAAGGGATTCAATAGGAGTGAATAGTAGAAATAACAAAATAACAAAAGGGACAGGCAAAAGATGCCCTTGCTCACAACTCAATGAGACGGTTATTATCGCTTTTTCAAGACTTTACATCCTTTGTTTATTGGGATAAGATTATATTAGAATATTTATTTAAAAAATTTCGAGTGCTTGGCTGACTCTTGCCGGTGAGGTGCCATGGGTTGAGTCAAATGCTTTGCCTCAAGTGGTGAGAAAATTTCTATGGAGAATTCAATATCCGGTATCAATGAAAAAGATATCCTGAGTGTTCGCCTCTACCGGGGAGGGATTGTGTTGTCGGCCCTATCCTTTGCTCTGGGAACAGTCATCCTCCTGGTAACCGGGGGGTGGCAGAGTCCGTCCAGTACTGAATGGATTGGTCAAAACAGAGTTTTCCTTTATACAGCGGTCTGGATGATCGTGGTCGGGACCGGGATTTCGGTTCTGACCATCCATCTCTATATACGGCAGTTTCATACACTGCTCAAAATTCTTTACGGGATCGGGTTGATCTCGGTAATCTTATTTCTGGCCCTGGGGATGACCTCAGGGCAAGGGTTTTTGAACATCCTCTATGGAACACCGTACGGGTCCTTCGGGTTCGGTTTTGTGCTGGCCACTCTTTGCGGTATCGCCGTAAAGGAGGCCTTCTGTTTCGGACGGGCCGAAGCCATTCTTTTTGCTGTGGTGACTCCTATCCTGGTCTTAGGGCATATCTTCCATGCATTGAGCCCGATGACTGCTTTTATGCTTCTCTGTGCGGATACTTTCTTCGTCTGTATCTTTGCGGTACGGAAAGTGATCATGCCTGTGGAACCGGACATCGGGGATAAGTCGATCTATACGTGATGGCTGAGTAAACCGACCATCTGCTGCGTTACGCGGCATTCTTTGTTAAGGGAACGAACGATAGAGACGCGCAGTGCCCTCAGGACTTGCGTATGGAGTAATCGGTGTATTTTGTTGTGCCGTAATTTTTCATCACGTTATTCATAATCTAGGTCTGGAGATAAGAACGTGAAGATTCTCGAAGGTACCGGAAGCCGAGTGATCGACTTTGCACGTTACATGGGAGCTCTCTCCCTTTTCGCATTTTCAGCGTTTCGTCATCTTTTCAAAAGGCCTTTGTTTTTCAGGCTGATTGTCCATCAGATTATGGAGATCGGTATCCGATCATTTCCACTCATTGCCATCGCATCATTGGCCATCGGAATCGTCCTTTCCATGCATTCCGTTCATTTGTTGAAACAGTTCGGTGCAGTCCATTACGTGGCCGCTGCAGTGGGGCTTTCGGTGGTCAAAGAACTGGGCCCGGTGATTACGGCGCTCATGGTGGCCGGACGGTCCGGCTCAGGGATCAGCGCAGAGATCGGTTCCATGCGCGTGACCCGGCAGATCGATGCCCTCCAGGTGCTTGCCGTGAACCCGATGAAGTACCTGGTGGTGACCCGGATTCTGGCCTGTATGATTGCTGTCCCTCTGCTTGCCGCCTTTGCAGATTTTATTGGGATTTGCGGTGGGATGATCATGGGCATTACGCGGGGCGGGATCAGTTATAACCTCTACGTGGATATCACCTTCGAATTTGTAGAGATGATCGACCTGATCCCGGGCCTGCTCAAGGCCTCTTTTTTCGGCCTCCTCATCGGCGTGGTGAGTACCCACGGGGGGTTCCGTGCAAAAGGGGGGACGTCTGGCGTGGGACAGGCCACGACCCGGACGGTTGTGGTCACTTCCCTGATGATCTTTATTTCTGACATATTCCTGAGTCAGACGTTTATCCTCCTCTTTGGGAGTTGACCCATGGTTGCCGGCGGGAATGGAAAAGAACCTATCGTTCAGATCGAAGAAGTTACCAAATCCTTCGGAGATCAAAAAGTGCTCTGCGGTGTGGATCTGGATGTCTATTGTGGTAATACCATGGTTCTTCTTGGGGGGAGCGGGTCAGGGAAATCTGTCTTGCTGGGTATCCTGATCGGATTGATTAAGGCCGACAGCGGGCGTGTTATGTTTCATGACAAGGATGTGATGTCCTTCCGGTCGGAATCGGAATGGAAGGAGTTCTTGAAAAAAGTGGGATTCCTCTTTCAGGGGTCTGCACTCTTTGACTCCATGAATGTGCGTGACAATATCGCCTTTCCGCTGGAGATCCATACAGAGCTCAGTCGCTCCGATATTGACGAGAAGGTGGAGCGGCTCCTTTCTATGGTTGGGCTTGGGAATATTCAGGAGAAGATGCCTTCGGAACTTTCCGGCGGCATGCAGAAACGGGTTGCACTGGCCAGGACGATCGCTCTCGAGCCGGAGATTGTCCTCTACGATGAACCCACCACCGGGCTGGATCCGATCACGTCGGATACCATTGCCGCATTGATAGGAGAACTTCAGGAGAGGCTCGGAATCACTTCCCTTGTGGTGACCCATGATATCCGTCTGGCTTTTCATGTGGCCAGCCGGGTTTCCCTGCTGCATGAGGGAAAAATCCTGCTCACATCCACTCTTGACGAGATCAAGGCGAGCACAAATCCGAGAGTCCGGGAGTTCCTTTATGGATAGGAGAGACGAACATGACGAACCCTGAATCTCACAAAACCGAAATCTATGTGGGTATTTTTGTTTTATTGGGCCTGGCCGTAATCTCTGTCCTGGTTTTTGCCATTGCAGGGAAACAGAAACTCTTTGAACCCCGTTACAGACTCACAGCCATCTTCTCCCAGGTTGCCGGGCTTAAGGTGGGATCACCTATACGACTCGCCGGCCTCGAGGTCGGAAGTGTGGAGTCGCTAAATTTTACACCGAGCGGGAAGGTTTTGGCCACTCTTTCACTTCAGGCCCGTTATCGGGGTCAGATCAGAGGTGACTCTGTGGCCACCATCAGTTCTGTGGGGATTCTGGGGGACAAGAGTGTGGAGATCACCATAGGGACCAAAGAGAGTAAGAAATTGCGTGCCGGAGCCCGGATTGAAACCAAGGACCCCTTTGATGTGGCCGAATTTGTGGATAATGTTGGGCCCATGGCTGAAAAGGTGGATGAAATACTCACCTATCTTTCCAAGGTTACCAGTGATTTCTCCATGGAAACTCTTCACTTGTCCGATACCTTGAAGCATGCCAACAACATTCTGATGAAAGTGGATGCCGGGGAAGGCTCTATTGGTGCAGCCCTGAATAATCCTTCTCTCCATAATGAGCTGGTATCACTGGCCCGTTCCGGGAGAGAGGCTGCAAATCAAATGAAAGAGACCCTGGGCCAGTTTGAGACAGCTTCCGAAGATCTTCCGGCACTGATGTCATCCACACGAAAAGCCATGGATGACATCAGCACCATATCCAGAGATCTCCGGAACAGTACGGAGCGGTTCCCTGTGATTGCTGAGCATGTGGATGACTCCGTGAGGAATATGCGAACCGCCACACAGGATCTGCCGGCCATTTCCGGTTCGTTCCGGAGAACGGCACGAGGGGCTGAGGATGTGATGGAGGCCGCTAAAAAAAGTTGGTTTATCCGGAGAAACCTTCCTGTGCAGCCCACGTCGGAAGAGAAGATCATCCTGGATAACTCGCCATTCCTGTACAAGGAGATCGAACCATGAGAGGCTCCTTTCTCTCCTTCCTGGTTTTTTTTCTTGTGATGATGAACGGGGCCTGTGCAGTACAACGCCCGGCACTCGGCCCGGTCACGAGCCAGGCAGTGGAATCCAGCCATGAGGGCATGAGGCAGTATTCTCGGGGGAACCTTCAGGTTGCCCAGGCGGAGTTTGAACGGGCTCTTCAGCTGAACCGGAGCATTGACAACAGAAATGGGGTCTCTGTCAATTTGAACAACCTGGGAGCCCTCAGTCTGAGGAACGGTGATCCTGCAGGTGCCATGACATACTTTGATGAGGCCCTGAGCATTGCGAAGGCTATGGAGGACAAGGCCTCAGAGGCTGACGTGCTTATCAATATGGGCGCTGTAGATGAGATGAAAGGGGATTTTGAGAATGCGATCTCCAGGTATCGGTCAGCCGCTGAACTGTCCTCGGAGACCGGGGATTTGCTCCGTTTAAGAGGGGCCTACGGCCGGATGGGCCGCTTGGAACTTTCCCGGGATGCATTGGACGAGGCAGAACGTTACCTCCATATGGCCTATGAACTGGATAAAAAAGGGAAAGATGAGCCGGGTATGGCAATGAGAGAGAGTGACCTTGGGTTCCTTGCACTGCAGAGAGATCGACCTGAAGAAGCCGTCACGCTCCTCAGCTCGGCCCTCAATAGGCATCAGACTCTGGAGGAGAGTCCCGGTGTTTCTCTTGACCTGCAAAGGCTTTCCAGGGTTTATGTCAGCCTGGGAGACTTGTCACGGGCAGAAGATTATGCCGATCGGGCCCTGTACTCTCATCTGGCCGTGGAGAATCTTTCCGGAGCAGTTCAGGATCTTTTGATTTTGGCCCGGATTCACCACCGTAAACAGGAAGACGGAAAGGCCCGGGAACGGCTGAATCACGCGAAAACCCTTCTACAGGATATGGACAGAGAGGACTTAGCCCGGAGAATAGAGGTTACGGAAGAGGCCTTGAAGTAAGAAATACCTTGATCATTTTCTTCACCTTATGATAGATATGATGTTATAATATAGTTTGTATGGATTGCATGACGAAGGAGGAATCAACATGAAAAGACTTTTTTTCATTGCCTTAATCGTTCTCTGGGCTGCCCAGGCCTATGCAGGTCTTTTTGTATGGACCGATGACAGAGGAGCCAGGCATTATACAGACGACGAAAAGAAGATCCCAGAGAAGTACAGGGACAAGGCCACTGAACCTTCATTAAAAGATCCCATTGTCCAGTCTAATTACAAAGCGGATGTTTCTACAGGAATGGACGTTGAAGAAGGGCCCACGGAGTACGGGGGCAAGCCGGTTTTCTTTTGGGTGCAGCAGATCAACCGTATGGAGACCGATCTGATCGAGGCCAGGAATACGGTCATCCTGCTCGAAAATGAACTGGATTCCCTGGAATACCTTAAGATTGGGCAGGTACGAAGAAACCCCATCGTGGGCAAGTTCTATTCCCGTCCAATCGGCAGCGAGAGCAGCCTCTATTTCGTGGATGATAATGAAAAGGAACTTCTTGAGATGAAGTTGGAACAGGTCAAACAGCAGGCAGAGTCCATCAAGAAGGAAATCGAGATCTTCCGGGATGATGCCAAGAAAGTCGGCGTACCCCCAAAATATTTATAAAGGTTTATGACAAACGATTCTACTCCCTGGGATCAGGAACTCCGGAATGATCTGGACGACCTGGCCCTACCTCCTGAAGAAAGAGAGCGCATTGTCCGTGTAATGGAAAAGATGATGGAGATGGGGATCGCCGTGGTATACGGCGAAGAAGATCCCGATGCTCCGGATGCTGTTGTGGACTGTGCTGATCGGATTGATGAGTGCCGTTCCATTTGCTGTACCTA
>CAJICE010000049.1_pt1 | contig 12292 bp, 11 predicted proteins | sample 9199531 | NCBI WGS metagenome assembly CAJICE01 (sample SAMEA7708327, study PRJEB35096) | sediment metagenome | biome: marine neritic benthic zone biome [ENVO:01000025]; feature: sediment [ENVO:00002007]; material: shallow marine sediment [ENVO:03000034] sea grass bed [ENVO_01000059] ... | reverse complement strand
GTCTCTCTTCCGTCTTTTATGGGTGCTTATTTTATGGGGAAATCAGAAGATCCCCTCCTCCATGGTTACTATTAACCACCACTTTGGCAATCTGTCAAGGATGAGGGGAATAAAATCTGAACCTGATAATGCCGATTAGTTTAGTATTCAAGTCGAAGGAGGGATATTTTGAAGTGAAGCGCTATGAGCTCACCGTAGAGAACTGCATACTTTGCCCTTTTGGCTCCCCAAGATGGTTCTTCAATGTGCAATGTGTAGGCCTGACCCCAAGAGAGGTCTTCGCATTCATGATGTTTCGCTCGATCGGCTTAGGCGTTCTTCTGCTTCCGGGTCTGGCGCCTCGCTTCATGGGTAGAAGTGCTTCGGGTTGTCGGTTGCCTTCGACCCATTTGCGATAATAGCGTGAAAGCTCCTTTCGAGAGATATGATGAGCGGCACAAAGATCTTTAATGAATTTGAACTGACGGGGTGTTACCTTGGCTTTCGTTCGCTCATATTCCTTGAGAATGGGGATCCAGCGTTTGACAATAATTTGTTGTGAGTAGAGCATTCGGTCCTCCTTTGGCATTGATGCATTATACCAAAAAAGTTACCGAATTACTGAGCATCTACACCTGTCCCCTTTTTGGGTTCGTACGAGGGGTTGCAGGGGTTGCAATTTAAAGCTATAATCTGTCCAATGTCAAGGGTTGATCCCAAAAGGGTTTCTACTATAAAGCAGTCTCCAACCCTGGAGAAGGAAAGAAAGCCTTCGGGGAAAGGAGAACGATCATGCGGACAGGTCGGTTCTGCTAAATCGGGGAATCATCACAAACGTGAAAGGACATTCAAACTTCTGTTATGGACCTTACTGTCCCTGGCGGTGGGTTTCGCTATCTGGTCGATGACGCCCTGGATGTCTCAATTTGCGGATCGAACATCTTCCATTTCCCATGAAGAGATATTGACTCCCGTGCCTCAGGTTGCTCCGAGGCTGACCGGAGAGGTAGAGTCCGACATGGGGGTGAAAGCTGGAGACAAAGATACGACAGCGTCGAAATCGGCCCCGGTCTCTTCCGAGTCTGCGTTTAAAAGACGTCAGCTCCATGAGTTTATAGAAGAAGTCCCGCGTTCATCGAGTAACGCAACGAAAACCGCTCCCCGGCCTCCATCTCCTGCGGGAGAGAATACCCATGAAGCCGGAGCAGGTGTGGAAGATCGAAAGCTGGCGGAGGTTCTCGATGTTCGTTACCATCTGAAAAACAATCATGTGGAGATTTGGGTTGAATTGGAGTACCAGGTCCCATATGAGAAATACGAACTGCCGGAAGAGAACATGGTTCTTGTAACACTAATCAATGCGCGTTTGTCTGCCGAATACGAGGAGACCATCATCCCGATCCCTCGGGAATACCTCAAGGCCATCCGAGTGGAGCAATATCATGAGGATGCGGTTGCGATGTTCCTTGAAGTTGAGGGAAACATAGTTTTGGGGGTTCGGGGCCAGCTTAATCCGCCGCGTATGATAATAAGAGTAAGTCATGAGAGACAATCGCCCCAGTGACTTGCTGTGGTCTGTCCCCAAGAGAGGACATTTCCTTCGGTATTTTAATTTCTACTGAGCGCTCAGCAAGTACACTCATTAATGTTTCCAATCTTCAAGCAGGCTTCCGGCGTTTCATTGGGCTCCAACTTCCCGCCAGGAAATTCCCACTTGTCCTTCAACGGTTCATCCTTTTCCCGCCTGGTGATGAGGATCTTCCCGTCTTTTTTGATGATGGCTGCAGTGACTTGTATATGATCAATGTTTTTCAAAAAGTAGCCTGTCCCCTTTTATGGTTAGGGAGGGCTCTCCTATTCAATTCAATACATATGCGTTGAATGAAACACACCTTTGAGGCCATAATCCATCGACCTCCTTCATCAGAACTCCTACTTACTTGAATATATTTTCAATTTTATCAATAATCTAAAGATAAATTAATATTATTTAATGTATTTGGCATATTTCTTGCTGAATAACCAAATTATAACTATTTTTCAAACCCCATGCACCGGACTAAAACAGCCAATCACGCTTGGGGAAGGGAGATTTTATCATGTACAGGATGAATGACGAACGCTGGTTGAAGGTATTGAGCCTTCTTTTATTTATTTTAATTACCCTAACGTTGATCCTGGCCGGATGCGGTAGTGGTGGCTCATCCAGCCCGATTCATCTTCCCGGCCTGACCATCAATGAACATCCACCCAGCATTGAGCCCATTAAAGCCACGGTGAGAACAACGGTTCCATTGGCTTACGCTGCCTCCGTGGCCATGGCCTCTGTCAATGGTATGGCTCCGCCAAATGCTTCAGTGAGCAATACTTGCTCTTCTTTCCCCTGCGCCGCCCTGGTGACGATTGAATGGGCGGATCAATCTTTGCCCATCTATTTTGAGCCCGATGGCATGATTCTTGTCGCAGGGTTATGGACTTCAAAAGATGTGGCTATTCTTACAGTCTCCTTTGTTGATAGGCATGCGGGCAGCCAAATCTTTCCGATTACAAATGTGTCCACTTTCCCTGCGATCAATAGCAGTTTGGACCCCATGGACACAGCAATTACCATCGTATATGCAAGTATTGACATCAATATTGAAACGGATCCTGTCTATTCTATTGATCTCACGGATGAGGAAATTCAGTCAGAGTATGAGCGACTTCTGATGGAGATCCCCATCGACCCAACCATGAGTCTCGGTATGGACGCGTGGATTGTCGATGTTGACAATGCCGGCACTGTGGATGAATTCAGCGACGATCTCTATATTATCAATGGGGCCGGCCAGTATGTGGATCTCTCTCCAAATTCGACGTCCCTTCTGCAACTGGCTTTGGCACAGACCGTTGTGGGGCCGCATTGTGACCTGAATCCAACAGAAGGCCTCTCTGTTCTTCAAGAAATAGGCGTATCATCAGAGGAGAATTCGGAAAATGTCATCCTGGGAACAGCAATGTTCCTTTTTGGTTCGGAGTGTACCGGAGAGGCTGAGTTGAGCTTTGCAACCGGAGTCTATCTTGGGTCCAATGGGCTCAGCTTTCATCTATGGTTGTCTGGACCCTAGCAGATCATGAGAGTTCTGGGGTGTCCTATTTGCCTTTTGGATTCTTCGAGGCTGACCCCTCAGTCTGCGTAAGTCAATAGTCAAGGCCTGACACCTTTGGGGTCGATAAGTCCTGGGGAATTGTCAACCGGAAGAAAGTAATAAGGGGGGCTGGCTGGTTTTTCGGTCTTCATCATAAAAAGTAGCCTGTTGTGCCCTTTTTGGATTCCAAAAAATATAGGGGTTTTGAGCTGCTCTGATAGACACTTTCAAGATCTGGTGTTAACATAATGACAGTGATGTAGGAATCACGTCGTGAGAAAGAGAGAGCATGGCACAAAGCCGTTATCAAGGAAAGGATGAAAAAATGGATAAAAAGAAAAGATATAGAATCTTGCCTGTTTTGATAAGCTTCATCGTTATCATCACACATGCCGTAGCCTCATTTGCAGATGACGTACCCAGAATTACCAAGGAGGCCGTGAAGGAACAGCTCGACAATCCTGATGTGACAATCCTGGATGTACGAAAAGGTAAAAGTTGGGACGATAGCCTTCACAAGATCAAAAGCGCCATCAGAGAGGACAGCAAGAAGTATAAAAAATGGGCGGCGAAGTACCCTAAAGATAAAACCCTAATCCTCTACTGTTCCTGAACCAACGAAGGAACCAGTGCCAGTGTGGCACGGAAACTGATCAAAAAAGGGTTTACCAGGGTAAGTGTTTTGAAGGGTGGATGGAATGAATGGGAAGAAGCAGGCTATCCGGTTGAAGAGAAATGAATCATGGAATGATATGAGTTCGTCACGATCAAATCTGACGGTTACTTCTTGTAAAAAGAAATCAAAAAGGGGACAGCTGTCCCCTTTTATGGGTCCAAGGTCTGACCCCAGGAAGGGATTTTCAAAATGTCAAATGTGTAGGTCTGACCCCAAAAGAGGTCTTATCTTTGTCGGAGTCTGCGAGGAAAATCTTCTGGCGGGCATTGCCGCGTGAGATGACATGATAAAACGCACCGGGATACTCGATCCGCAGTGGTCGGGCCAAAGGACGTTCCTCCTTTCGGAAGAAAAGTACTAATTCAACCTTATCCTGTCAAGCAAAATGTGCAATGTGTAGGCCTGACCCCAAGAGAGGTTTCTGTCGTTTGCCAAAACCTGTTGTCGTTCGCAAAAGTGCCATCATGGCATAAAATCAACACGTTATGAAGGCCGGGGAATTTGACGGTATAGGAGGTTCGTGGGCGTCCCCCAAACTCCTCCCGTCTTTTTTGGGGAAACAACTTGGGGTCGCATCTAAATATTAAGTCTAGCAGTTTATATATCTTGAAGTGGTCCAGAATACTTAATATTTAAGATGCGACCCCGAGAGGGTTTCCTTGCGGCAGGATCACATGCAGGTGGGACGGCAACAGAAAGGGGAGCTTTCGCTCCCCTTTCTAGGACACCCTACTTGAGTTTCAGCAATTAATGGTGCTTATCACTTTCGAGACTATTTTGTCTCTCTCGGCTTCTTATGCTTCACTTGGTGGCAATCGCCACATCGACCGTAGGCCGGCTCCAATGTGTTCATGAGCGATATGAACAGGAGAGGCGCTTTGTCGCCATCGTGACAGCGCACGCAATCCTTCTTGCCGCCCATTTTCACCTTATACTTCTTGGCTATATTGGGTGCGGCGGGCAGAAAGGAGCCGTTGTGGCAGTCTGTGCAAACGGTGCCAAAATTCTCGTACATGGAAATATGCGCCATACCGAGAACGCCGTCCGGTGGATACAGGAGGTCCTGCAAAGCGGTCGCTTCCGCTGCTGTCAAGCAGAGGGCATCGTTCTGGGGGGTCACGTTGCTGATGGGCTCACCCTCCAGCCTGCCGGCGGTCAGATCCACCTTTGAGCTGGTGCCGTCGGGACAGGGGAAGCTGAGGGTCCCAAGAATGAGCGGACGGTTCGTCGCGTCATAGCTCATCTGCAGCCCACCGTCGAGCGGTTGCTTGAACAGCTCATGGTCCCTGACAAAGAAGGCCGCGTCCTTGGAGTGGCAGTCTCTGCAGCCGTTCGAGTCCTCCGAGCCCAGTGCAGGCGGGATCGGACCGACCCCATCCGGATCGGAGGACACGGTGTTATGACTTGTGTTAAAAGTGTTCACGAAGAGATTCAGAGCAGGTTCTGCAATCTGACCACCCGCGCCCATGGGGACAAATCCAACCGGGGCCCCTGCAGGTGTTCCTCCCTGCAGAATGGTGACCATGTTCTGAAGCTCGGTCGAAGTGTTGATGATCAGGGCTTTATCCCCGCCCTGCGGTGAGTTGAGGGTCCAGGAGAAAGGCGCTGTGAGGGTCCCACTCATGACTTGACGCAATTTCTGCGCTGCCGTCTTGGGGAACCGCTTGTTGTAAGGAAGCCCCGTTGAAGCGTCTCTCCAGACCGGCACCATGGTGGTCGTGACCGGGAGAATTTGCATGTCCTCGGGGAGGCAACCGTGCTCTCTGCACCGATACATGTAAAGCGGTTTATAGTGAATACCGGTCTTGTTGGAGACGGCCTGGGCCCTTCCGATTCCGGTCTGCTCTCCGCCGGTGCTGACTTCGTCCTCCTGAGGATAAGGCGTAGACGAGTAGTCGGCCACGGTCTGTTTCTTCTTGAAGTTCTGCTCCGGAATATGGCAGGTCCGGCAGTCGATCTTCTTGAAGTGCAACGCCGGGAATTCCTCATGTGCGGTCATCCCCGGATCCGGGACGTCTTCGTTCAGAGGATCGATGACCCCGTCATGATTCACATCCATACAGTATCCGCTTGCACTCGCACAGGGAACCAGATTCGGATGTGTCCAGTCCACGTGGCACATCTCACAGGTCACCGTATTGTCCAGATCGTCCATATTTTTGCCGTCGGGAAGGTTATTCCCCTTGGCAATCTGGTGATCACCCCTGAGAACGTTTCTCGGTCCTTGAACCGCATTTCCCAGCTTATCGGTCAGCGCGGGGAAGCTGCCTTCCACCAGATAGTGGCAGTCCACGCAATTCATCCCCTTGTCCATATGCACATCGGGATTATGGCCGATGTTGATCGACTCGGCCCGCTTGCCGAACTCTGCTTTGCCCTTTGTGATCAGATACGTCTTGGTGTTCAGGGCACCTGTGTCCGTGTCTGTAAAGGTATTCGGCGGAATAATCTTCTGGAAGGTCGTAAAACCAAGGGGGGTGTTGGTGGTCCCCGAAGATGCAGGCCCCGGCTCAAGCCAGCCGCCGTCTGCGAAATGGCAGTTTGAGCAGTTTTCTTTAATCGGGGACACGAGGATCTTATTCGCCTCAATAACACCGTCCGCGTAGCCCACGATATCACAGCTTGGATTCACGCCCTGTGCCGGAAGCTGGGTTGTCAGGACCTCGCCGGGAGCGGTGGAGGTCCCCGTAAGACCCAAGGACGCAGCATTGGCAATAGCCGTGCCCTTCAAACCATTCCCCGGTTTGGTCATGCAGAAATTCCTGTTTACGTTGTTATACCTCTCGCCATAATGGCAGAGCATACAGTCGGCTTCGGCAACACCTTTGGCCGATGCACCGAACTTGTTTGAAAAACTTCCGGCCGAGAAGACATAGTAATCCCCGTTGCCGGGAGTCGGGTTCAGCCCGGTGAATCCCAAGCCTCCGCCGATTCCGTCATAGCGGTATCCGTCTCTGTCATACTCCAGGGACCCGCCGCCGGGATGGCACCATGCGCATCCACCGACTCTGAAATTAAACGAACTGCCTCCCCACTCTTTCCCACCCAACGGTACATCCGGATCTACTAACTGTAGATTGGACGGGGGTCAATATTTCCCGTACATGCCGGGAGAACTGGTAAAGGGGGGCAGCTTGTAGTAATCCCGCGTGGTCTGGTTCCAGTAGAGGTTCCGGCCTTGCTGGAAATGGTAGCCTGCGGTTACACCGTGCAGCGGAAAGGGCACCGAGTAAGTGACCTCTTCGCCGGAACGGCGGACCTGGGTTTTGATTGCATGGTCAATATCACTCTCATAGTTGTGGCATGCACCACAGGTCATCTTTGGACTGTATGGTTTGCCCGTAACCATCACGCTCTCGCCGTTTACATCGAGCATGTCCACGTTTCCACCTGGATGGCTGGCAAAAGCGGGTGAAAGGCTCAAAAATATTACGGCCATTGTGGACAACCATAGGCTCATTATAGGTTGTCTGTCCATAAAATAATTCCTCCTCATAAGATAATTCCTCCCATCGTTACAAAGAAAACTACTTGGCTCCTTGTTTCTTTGATCGACTCGGAAAAACCGACTCAAACCTGATCACTGTGCCTTTCCGGCTTCCCACCTCCTTTCCTTCATAGGTTTGCCCCTCAATCGGGCCGGCCAATGCTTCTTCTTGACCGTGCGAAAAAGCGATTCCCGCTCTCGAGATAGAGGAGCTAGGAATCCGATCGTTTGTCCGAAACACCTCTCTCCTTCACTTTATTCTCAGAGGGATCGAACAGAATCTCGATATCCGCTTTCTTCTTCAACGCCTTGTGCCATTCTTTCCTTCTCTCTTCTACGGCAGCGCCTTTGTACTTCTGCTCCAGTAACCCCCTTACCTTTTCATAAGGCTGCTGCTCGGCCGGATTCTTGATCGCCACTTTCAAGATGTGGAAGCCATCCTTATCTTTGATCACGTTACTCAATTCCCCGACGTCCATCTTTATCACCGTTTGGTAGATGGCCGGGTGCCTGTGCTCCTTGACTTTCAAACGGCGAACGATGAAGGTGCCGTCCAGCACTTGATCGTATACATTCTTGTCTTCTTTGGTTCTCACGACCTTCAGCACCTGCTCGGCTCTTGCCCGAACTCGTTTTTCGTCCCCTTTCATGATGAAGAAGACATCATCCACCAAGAGCTCCTCCGGGGTCACGTACTTGTGCTTTACTTTCTTGTATTCTTTCTTGAGGAGCTTTTCCTCCACCTTGGCCTTTGCAAAGATCTCCTGGTCGATGATCCGCTCATATCGGTGTCGTCTCTGGATCTGGGCTCGGTACCCCTCCTCGTCCATGCCCAACTCATCGAGATATTCCCGGAAGGCATCATCTGAACCGGCACTTTCTTTTGCCTGCTGGATTGCTTTGTTGATCTCCTCGTTGGCGGGGTTGATGCCCTGACGTTTTGCTTCCTGAACCGCGAGCTCTTCAAAGATAACCCTCTCAAGGGCTTCGGACTTGATCTCGGCTGCCGATTCGGCGGCCATGGGGTTAGTGCCCCGGGCGTACTTCCGGGCGATCTGGTTCATTGCCCTGAGCAGCGAGTCCATGGCAACCTCACTGCCATTTACCTTAGCCACCACGACTTGTTTCGCGGCTTCCCTGTCCGCCTCTTGTTCACCTTCACTTCTTTGCTCGCTTGGAGCACCGGAATCAATTTCTGCTTTTGGTTCGCTTTCAGCGCTTGCAGCGGGCAGATAACTGTTTCCGACGAGCGTGACACTCAAAACCAGAATACAAGCCGTGAGAAAAAGAAATGTTCTAAGCACGCTTTTCCCCTCCTGTTAAGTATAGGAATTTGCTTTCAAGAGCATATCAGGAATAAAGCATAACGATATTCGAATAATAATATAGGTTAATAGTTTGAGTGATAATCTTAATATTATGCAATATATATACCATATATTTAAGTTATAAACCTGTTATGATACAACTTCTTGATAATAGAATTTTTAATTTTTCTCATAATTTATAATTGAATGAAAAGACCAATTTAAATGACTTTTGCCCATGAAGTTTGGGAAATTTTTTTCCCATATGTGGAAAAAGTTTTCCTATAATGGAAAAAATTTTCCTATTCATTCAGTTAGTTATGAATAAAGGAATGGTGTCAGGTCTTGACTTTTGACGTTATTTTACGGACCCTTTCAGCGAGCTTTCTGTCCTTAATCATCTCCCCTTCCAGCCGGGCCGAGAGCCTGCTGACGGAGCTATAGTGCATACCGCCAAACAGATCTCCTATTTCCCGGTTGGTTAATCCAGCATGCCGTTTGATCAAATAGACTGCTGCCTTCCTTCCGATATTCTGCCGACTTCTTTTTTTCATGAGCTTTTCTTCAGTGACTCCAAATTCCGAAGCAACTGCTGTTATTATATCTTCCGGTTTTGCGCCGTCAGTAAATCTCTTTCGTTCTGCGATCTCCTGACTGAGTGCTTTTCCCCGGAATAATCTCTTTGTCTTCTTCACATATTCTTCCCTTCCCAAAATTACCTGGCCATAAAGATCTTTGAATAGATCGGACGGCTCCTTCTCATGTGGTTCCATCAGAAAGTTTTTATATCTATTCCGTGCTATCTCCTTGTCTTTCCCAAATCTTGACAGTATCCACGCATACTCGACCCACTTGGCCTCCTTCCTTTTAGAGAAATAGCCGGGGCAACTGCTCCATCTGTACTGCCAAGGGTCCTGAACTATGCTTGCGCGTACGGGATTCAAATGGACATATCGGCTCAACTCCAGAAGATAGGCATCTTTCTCAATGAGTATCCCTTTGTATCTCCCCTGGAAAAGATGACCGGAACGCTGATATTTTCGATTGAAGTATCCCGTATATCCCCCGTTGAGCCCATGCATGACCTTTAATAGATTGCCTTGCGGTGTTTCCATCACGAGATGATAGTGATTGCCCATCAGAACATAGCTGTGGACCAGGATGCCGTATCGCTCATGATAGTCCTCCAGAATCCTGAGAAACCTTATCCTGTCTGAAGTATCCCGAAAGATCTTTTTCCTTTCATTCCCTCTGCTCATCAGATGGTACAAGGCACCGGGATATTCGATTCTCAGCGGTCTTCCCACAGGACATTCCTTTTGAACGCTGTTCTCAATGCCAAATTGAAAAAGCGGATCATTGTTATCCCCCCGAAATACATGCTTTTGAGGATCAATGCCAGCTGATTGTTTTTGAAACGGATACGGTTCTAGAAATGAAGTATCTAGCAGATGTGATGTTTTCTAACAGGTCTCGAGACAGGAATCAAGCAAAAATGTAAACGTAACTATATATTGGCCAGTCTGCTAAAGGTCAAAAGTCAAGACCTGACACCGGAGGAATGCCTTAAAGGTCCTCCAGCGGTTATCAATCAAAATGTCAAATGTGTAGGTCTGACCCCGGGATAGTTTTTAATCCTTCCTAAGTCAAGCAGTGAACAAATCAACAACGTCCCCTCAGGGCTTCCTAACTTGTTAAGAAAAAAGAATCCTTCTGTGATATTTCTGTGAAGTTTGTGTGGCATCATCTATTGTATCATACCAAAAAGGAGGATCCATGAGTGCCATTAATGAAAGTCATTTTCTTGAAATCTTTCCTTTTTTTCAGAATGCATCGCAGTCTTTAGTCAAGAATATTCTTTCATTGTCCCGGCATATGAATTTACCAGGCAAGATGCTTGTAAAGCTGGAGGGAGATCGGTGCCGGGATTTCATGCTCATGCTGTCAGGAGAAATAAGAATTTACCTGGTGGGTGGTTCCTCTCGGGAGATAACACTGTATGAAATCGGTTCTGGAGATATTTGCGTTTTGAACGCTTCGGGTATTCTTTCAAATACAAGATTACCTGCAAACGCGGCTACTACGTCTGAAACCGAGGTTCTCCTCCTTCCTGCACAGCACTTTCTCGATATGATTGCGAGATATGAGGAGATGAGGGCTTTTGTCCATTCCCATATCAATGCCGGACTAACCTCTATTATGGCACTTATATCAGAGATAGCATTTGGTAAAATGGATGAACGGCTGATGAACTACCTCATCGAGAGATCAGAAAACAGCAATTTAAAAAGGACCCACCAGCAAATAGCTCAAGACCTCGGCACATCAAGAGAGGTTGTAAGCCGCCTGCTCAAGGACTTCGAGAGACGGGGCCTGATTCTTCTCTCAAGGAATTATATTCATCTAAAAGACCTGTAGGATTTTCTCTATGTGACAAAGTCACAAAGAATCAGTGACAATTACACAGCCACTTGATTTTCTTTACGATATTATACGGTCATAGAATATCAAAATGAAAAACTGCTAAAAGTGACAAGAATGTAACACTTCTCTGATATTTGCGTGATATCGGCAATATATAATCAGCTCAAGAGCAGAAAAATGAAAGGAGGTGATAAGCATTATTAAAGGGGACGGCTTTCTATGGCAGTTCATTAGGTAACATGTACGAGGAAAGAAAGGAGGATACAATAAAAATAGAAATCAGGAGATTTTAAGGGCAAAAAAATCTTATGTTTTTATAGGAGGGAATAAAATGTTGAAGAAAATCATGACAATCATGTTTGTTGTAGCTATAAGTCAAATCTGGATAGTCGCCGCACCTGTATCCGCCGGTGTAGTAACTGCAAACGGATGGTATGAAGAGGAAGAGATTTATTATATCCTGAACGGAGTCGAAGAAGGAATAACAGAGCGTGGCAAAAACCAGCTCTATTTTATCGGTGGAGACCGTGCATTTCAGGCAAACGTAGTTCTTTTCATTCCTGGCGAGCGCGGCTATTCACCTCACTGGAATGTCAACGTTGTCCATACTCTTCCAGGGATAACTGTTCAGGATATTCTTGACTCCGGACTTGCATCAGAACACTTTGATGAGGAAGGTGTCCTTTTCGATGACGTTGAAGACATCCTGGAAGCAGAGTTCATGGGACTCGTTCACATTAATCGTCCAGGTGTCGTTGTCCATTGTCCGATTATTTCGGAGAAAGGTGCTGAATCACCGGGCAATAACGAACTGCCGGAGATTTTTGCAGAATTTGACCTGGACGGCGGATTTTAGTATTTCTGACTGTAAATAATCTGTCCCGGAGTGCTGCTTTTTTCTCATGTGCAGAAATGAGCAACGCTTTCTCCATGATATGAGGAGAGAATAGAACAACTGTTGGAACGTTGTTGGCTTTGTAAACTTATTATCAGTTAATTCACATAATTAAGAACGTCCCAAAGTCACACATTTTTTAAACTTTGGAAAGGGAAGAAAGGAGTAAAGAAATGAGACTTAAAATATTTTTCACAATCACAGTACTCGCTGTTTTCGCTTTATCAGGGATGGTGTTTGCAGAAACGAATGCGCCGGGTGCCGTATACACTATGACAAACTCTCTAATGGGTAACAGTATTCTTGTGTTTGACCGGGCTGCTGATGGAACGCTTATTGAGGCCGGCAGTTATGCAACAGGCGGTACGGGCACAGGGGGAGGACTGGGAAACCAGG
>CAJICE010000143.1_pt1 | contig 12616 bp, 14 predicted proteins | sample 9199531 | NCBI WGS metagenome assembly CAJICE01 (sample SAMEA7708327, study PRJEB35096) | sediment metagenome | biome: marine neritic benthic zone biome [ENVO:01000025]; feature: sediment [ENVO:00002007]; material: shallow marine sediment [ENVO:03000034] sea grass bed [ENVO_01000059] ... | reverse complement strand
CCGAGAGGCGATACAGTCCCTGGCCAAGATCGTCACCTATGCCATGATTACCAACGTCTTCTTCCTGCTCCTCGAGTTCTTTACGGCCTTTTACAGCAGGATACCGGGTCACATGCACTCTCTGGAATATCTCTTCTTCGGGCTGCACGGGCCTGACGGCCAGGTCTATGCATCTCTGGTCCCATTTATGTGGACCTTCGTGGCACTGGCAGTGATCGGTCTCACCCTTCTGATCTTTCCTCCATTGCGCAAGAATGAGGGGTGGTTAGGATTGGCTGCTGTGGCCATTGTGGTTTCCACCTGGATTGACAAGGGGATGGGACTCGTGGTGGGCGGTTTTATCCCCAACCCCTTTGAGAAAGTTGTCGAATATACACCGACGGTTCCTGAAATGGCGATCACCCTCGGAGTCTGGGCCATCGGTTTTCTGATTCTGACCGTCCTTTACAAAGTGGCTGTGACCGTTAAGGAAGAGGCCGCCGGCTGAGATGGAATTTCCTGAGGGAAGGAGGGAAGAAGAACAGACGTGACATAGCGTAGAAAGGTGAGGGAGGTTAAAGGCCTCATGTATTCATAATAATCAATTTTTATTTGTAATGGAGGAACACGTAATGGCAACCTTAGATGTAAACAGAAAACAGCTTGAATTAGATGAAGACGGCTTCCTGGTCGATATGACTGAATGGAGCGAGGATGTGGCCCTGGCCCTGGCCAAAACAGAGGAAGTCGAAATGACTGACAACCACTGGGAAGTTGTGAATTTCCTCAGGGAGTACTATGAGGAATATAAGATCGCTCCCATGATCCGGATCCTGACCAAGGCACTTGGCAAGAAACTCGGCAAGGACAAAGGGAACACAAAATACCTGTATGAACTCTATCCGGCCGGACCGGCCAAACAGGCCTGCAAAATCGCCGGTTTGCCGAAACCTACAGGTTGCGTGTAAGAAGAACACCGTTTTCTTCAGAGCAGCTTCCGGAACATTATGTTCAGGAACGGTTTTTCTGGTCTTCAGCCTTTTTCCGTATGAGCTGTTTTGACGCGTAATCACAGTCATTGAATTGGAGGAGAAATGAAATTCGGAATACTGGTACAGGAAGGCCCTTACAACCACCAGGCCTCGGACAGTGCGTACCATTTTATCCAAGCCGCCCTGGCCAAGGGGCATGAAATCACCGGTGTCTTCTTCTATAACGACGGGGTGATTAACAGTACAAAACTGATAGACGTCCCCCAGGACGAACAAAATCTGAGTAAGAGGTGGTCCGAATTGGGCGCAAAAGGTGTTCAGCTGATCGTTTGCGTGGCTGCGGCCAAACGGCGCGGGATCAGCCAGGATGTCCTGATCGAAAACGCACGGATCGATGGACTCGGACAGTTGAGTGAGCTGTGCATTGAATCTGATCGAATGATCACCTTCGGGGATTAATAGAAAGGAGCCGATCACTTATGGAAGAACAAGCACCAAGAAAGATCATGTTTGTCAACAGGAAGGCCCCCCACGGTTCCGTCTACGCGCTCGAAGGGTTGGAGGTGATCCTCATCTTTGGGGCCTATGATCAGGAGATCAGCGCCGTCTTTATGGACGATGCGGTCCTTTCCCTGAAAAAGGGCCAGGACACGAGCGAACTTGGAACCAAGGACTTTTCCGCAACCTTCAGGGTATTAGAAGCCTACGGTGTCGAAAACCGGTATGTGGAGAAAGAGTCGCTGGAACAGAGGGGACTGACCGAAGAGGATCTCATCATTGATGTGGAGGTCGTGGATCAAGCGGTTCTCCGTGAGGTCATGGGAAAGCAGGATGTACTCTTGCCCTTTTAATGGTTAGCGTATTGTTTAGGAGGAGAAAAATTGGTTCATATCGTAAATAAATCACCTTATAAATTCAGACACCTGGACAGCTGCCTGCGGGTTTCACAGCCGGACGATCCCATCATGCTGATCGAAGACGGGGTCTATGCGGCCATCTCCGGGTCTTCGATAGAGAAGATTATGAAGAAGGTCATCGAGACCCATCCTGTTTACGCCATTCAGGCAGATCTCAAGGCACGGGGGCTGGACAATATTATTGACGGTGTCCAGGTCTGTGATTATAACTGTTTCGTGAAACTTGTGGAAGAGCATCTCCCCTATTCCTGGCTTTAAGAGATGCATGGTTGAGACACGGGAAACAGTAAAAAAACTGCTGAGGGAGAAGCAGTACCAGGAGATCGTCAGGCTTACTGAAGCAAAGCTGAAAACGGTCAGACTGATAAGATCGCTGCTGTATGAAGAGGAGACAATCATAAGGTGGCGGGCGGTGACCATGATGGGAAAGCTCGCGGCCGCAAAGCCAAAACTCGTCAAGAAGGAAGTGGAGCGTCTTCTCTGGTCCTTAAATGATGAAGCGGGATTCGTTGGGAGAGGGGCTCCGGAAACGATCGGTGAGATCGGTAGAACCGATCTTCAGCTTGTCAGGAACGCTGTAAAGGTTGTTTTTGAATATCTGAAAGATCCTGAGACCTGCCGACCGCCAAACCGAAACATCGAAATTGTCATCGGTGTCCTGTGGGCCATCGGTCGAGTCGGGAGCGGGCACACGTCCTTCGTTAAAAAAATTCTTCCGACGGTTGAGACTTTTATAGATGATCCTGACCCGGGCATTCGTGCCCATGCTGCCTGGTGCCTGGGGCAGGCCGGTGCAAGGGAGTACAGGAACGAACTTAGCCAACTCGTCCAGGACAAAAAGTATGCAATGCTTTACGAGGATGAGGAGTTGCAGGAGAAAACAGTAGGAAAGATCACATCGGAAGCGCTCGAGAATATGGAATCTTCATCTCAATGACTTGTGTAGGAGTTCAATAAGTGGTTGGGTTGAGACAGTCATGAAGAAAATGATGGATAGAATGAACAGTTAAGATATATATGCAAGATAACCATATGTCCTCCGTCCCCAGGTCGGAGAGGGTGATGAAAGGAGAAGTAAAGAATGGCTGATAAACTAAAACACAAAACTCCCCTTTTGGATGAGTTGGAAAAGGGGCCCTGGCCAAGTTTCGTGAAAGAGTTCAAGACTGTGGCCGCAAGAAAGCCGATGGTCCAGGATCTGATGGGGCAGCTCGAGCTGTCCTACACAGAAAAGGTCGGACACTGGAAGCATGGCGGTCTGGTCGGTGTCATGGGATACGGCGGCGGTGTGATCGGGCGGTATTCCGATTCTGCCGACAAGTTCCCTGATGTCGCCCACTTCCATACCATCCGTGTGAATCAGCCATCGGGCTGGTTTTACACCTCTCAGGCCCTTCGCGACCTCTGTGACATCTGGGATGCCCATGGTTCGGGTATGACCAACATGCACGGTTCCACCGGGGACTGTGTCTTTCTCGGGACAACCTCTGAAGAGCTGGAGCCGATCTTCGCGAAACTGACCGACAAAGGGTGGGATCTGGGAGGATCCGGTTCGGATGTGAGGACCCCGAGCTGCTGCAACGGTCCGGCCCGCTGCGAGTATGCCTGCTATGACACCATGGATATGTGCTACAATATCACCCAGGAATATCAGGATGAGCTCCATCGTCCGGCCTTCGCCTACAAATGGAAATTCAAATTTGCCGGCTGTCCCAATGACTGCGTTGCCTCCATCGCACGGTCCGACCTTTCTGTCATCGGGACCTGGAAAGATAATATCCGGATCGATCAGGCCGCGGTCAAGACCTATGCTGATTCGGGCATGGACATTCGCGCCGATGTGACCCGGCGATGCCCCACGGCCTGCATGAAATATGACGGCAAGGAGATGCATATCGATAATGCACAGTGCAACCGCTGCATGCACTGCATCAATGCCATGCCCAAGGCCCTCCGGCCCGGGACAGACTCGGGTGCCACGATCCTGATCGGCGGCAAGGCCCCGATTATCGAAGGCGCATTGCTCTCCTCCGTGCTGGTCCCCTTCATGAAACTGGACAAGGCAGAGGATTACCAGGAATTCAAGGACCTCATGGAGAGGATCTGGGAATTCTGGGATGAGCACGGTGTGAACAGAGAACGGATCGGTGAGTGTATCCAGCGAGTGGGACTGGGGAACTTCCTGGAAGAGATCGAGGTGGAGCCTGCTCCCGAGATGGTCATGCACCCGAGGACCAATCCTTACATCTTCTATGAAGAGTACTTCGAGGAAGGTGACGAAGACGAAGAGGATGAGGAATAGGGACGGGAAAAAGAAATTTGAAAAATGAAATATAAATATATAGGAGGTAACGACAATGGCTGCACCACAAAGAAAGACAGATATCGGACCACCCCATTATGAGAAGTTTCTTCCTCCCGTGATCAAGGAAAATTACGGGAAGTGGAAATATCATGAGTATATCAAACCCGGCGTCATAGTTCACGTCTCAGAGTCCGGAGCAAAGATCTTTACGGTTCGGGCCGCGTCCCCCAGACTGATCAGTGTGGATACCATCCGGAAGTTTGCGGAACTGGCCGACAAACACTGCGACGGCTATCTCCGGTTCACCAGCCGGAACAACGTGGAGTTCCTGCTCCCAAGTGACAAAAACATCGAGGCCCTGACCAAGGACCTGAAGGCCGCCGGGTATCCCGTGGGCGGAACGGACAATACCATCTCGAATATCATTCACACTCAGGGATGGGTCCACTGCCATTCCGCGGCCACGGACGTGTCCGGTCTGGTCAAGGCCACCATGGACGAGCTCTATGAATATTTTGAAGAGGCAAAACTGCCGACCAAAGTGAAAATTGCTGCCGCGTGCTGTCTCAATATGTGCGGAGCAGTCCACTGTTCGGATATCGCGATTCTCGGGATCCACCGGCGGGCGCCCTTCATCGATGACTCTAAAGTGGCCCAGGTTTGTGAGATCCCGACCACGGTCTCCTCATGCCCCACGGCGGCCATTCGCCCAACCACCGTTGACGGCAAGCAGTCTGTGGAGATCGATGATGACAAGTGCATGTTCTGCGCCAACTGCTTTACGGTCTGTCCGGCCATGCCCATTGCCGATCCCCTGAATGACGGGATCTCCATCTGGGTGGGCGGCAAGGTCTCCAACGCACGGACCGAGCCCAAGTTTACCAAGCTGGCAGTGCCCTTTATTCCCAACAATCCCCCTCGCTGGCCCGAAGTGACCGCAACCATCAAGAAGATCGTCGAGGTCTACGCAGCTGGAGCGAAAAAATATGAGAGGGTTGGAGAGTGGATCGAGAGGATCGGCTGGCCCAAGTTCTTTGAGCTGACAGAGTTTGAATTTACCAAGTACCATATCGATGATTTCAAAACGGCGGGCGAGACCTACAAGAGGTCCACGCACATTAAATTTGCATAGGGAGGTTGAGCCCATGGCAATATCTGTTGAACAGATTGCAGATGAGATGTTTGAGATAGTCAAAGAATACTCCGGGAAGAAGCGCTTCAAATCCAGTGACCTGACCAAGGAGATCATGGCCAAGCACGGAGACGAAGTGAACAAGAAGGACTGCAAAATGGCCCTTCGGACGCTCATGGATTCAGGCCGCTGCGTCTACGGTTACGCAGGCGGAAGTTTTATCGCTCTGCCCGGTGAAGAAGGTGCGGCCAAGGGATAATCCTCACCCTGAATCTTGCGGCACATTGAGTTGAGCCGGATAAATTATGATCTCGGTGACAGGTAGCCGGCCGTCTCCTGAAGAGGAGAAGAGCGCATCACGAGGCGTCCGGCTATCTTTTTCGCTCTTGAAAGCGCGCTTCCAAGTGCGAAAAAGATAGGTTTATAATTTGGAGGGGCCAGTCGGGCCTCCTCCCAAGGATAATTTCGACGGCAATTCATCCCTGGAGAGGTTCAAACAACGGCATCTCTTAACAACTATTTATAAGGAGTACGTCCCATGGCAATGAAGGTGAAGAAAAAGAAAAGGAAATTAGGGGCCCGCGTGGGCGGCAGAGGAAGAGGCAGTGCAGAGACCTCAAACCTGAGACCTAAATACTCGCCCAAAAACCCCCCGTGCACGATTACATGCCCCAGCAGTGAAGACATCCGGGGTTATCTGACCTATATCGCCCAGTCTGAAAACTACAACCGCCCCTATGATGAGTCTTTTAAAGAAGCCTGGTATATGATTACCCACAATAACCCCTTCCCGGCGGTGATGGGCAGGGTCTGCCCCCATCCTTGCGAGACAGAGTGTAACAGGAAAGATAAAGATGTGGCTGTGGGGATCAACAGTATGGAGCGGTTTGTCGGGGATTACGGCATCAAGAACAAACTCCCCCTTAAGAAACTGAACGAAAATTCCTATGATGAAAAGATTGCGGTCATCGGTGCCGGTCCTTCGGGCCTATCCTGTGCCTATCAGCTGGCCCGGGAGGGCTATTCGGTGACGGTCTTTGAGATGTTCAGCAAGGGCGGCGGCATGCTTCGTTTCGGGATCCCCATCTACAGGCTCCCCGATGATATTCTCGATGCCGAGATCCAGAAAATTGCAGACCTGGGTGTGGAGATCAAGTACGGCACCAAGATCGGGAAGGATATTTCCTTTGAAGATCTCCAGAAAAACTACAAGGCCATCTATCTTTCTATCGGCGCCCACACCGGGTGGGACATGAATATTCCCGGAGAAGATGCCTCCAATATCATGAACGGTGCGGAATTTCTCCACAAATCCAATGCCGGCGAGAAGATAGAGATCGGCAAGAAGGTGGTGGTGATCGGCGGCGGGGACACGGCCATCGATGCGGCCATGACCTCCCTGAGGATGGGCGCAGAGGTGACGATCCTCTATCGCAGGACCCGGAACGAAATGCCTGCCATTGAGCATGAAATCGTCCTCGCGGAAGAAGAAGGGATCAACTTCGAATTCCTGGCCGCCCCCGTAGAAGTCATCAAGAACGGCGACGGCGTGGCCACAGAAATCAAGGCCCTTCGCATGGAACTGGGTGAACCGGATGCGTCCGGTCGGCGGCGTCCTGTACCGATTGAGGGTTCGGAGTATACTAAGGAGATCTCTTTTATGGTGTCTGCCATCGGGCAGGCCCCGGATTGGGAAGGTCTTGAGACCTTCAAGAACGAGAGAGGGTGGATCACCGCCAATGAAGACGGGACCACCGATAAGCCCGGCGTCTTTGCCGGCGGTGACGTGACCGTTGGACTCGGTATTGCCACACAGGCCATTGGTCTGGGGACGAAAACCGCCAATGCCATCAATCATTTTCTCAGGGATACCAAAGAGGAGAAAGCTGAAGATCTTCCCGTGGTCCTCAAGGACAAAATGAACATGAACCATTACGCCCCGCTTCCCAGGACCGAAGTGAAATCACTAACGGTGGAAGAGCGTATAGATAATTTTAATGAAATCCATTTTACCTTGGAAGAGGCCCAGGCCATCGAAGAGTCCAAGCGGTGCCTCAGCTGCGGCAAGTGCTTTGACTGTGATAACTGCTTTACCTATTGTTCGGACAGCGCGGTGAAGAAACTGTCCAAGGACCTGCCGATAGGGCAGCATTATGAATTTCATCTGGAAACCTGCCAGGGCTGTAAAAAGTGTGCTGAAGAGTGTCCCTGCGGTTACATCGATATGCTCTAGTTTGTTTGACAGGATATTGAAGGCTGAAGGCTGAAGGCTGAAGGCTGAATTTTAGGAGTGAAAATGGAAGAATATACATTCAGTGAAATTATCAGTTATGCCAAGATTGCGGAAGATAATGCCAAACAGTTCTATCTGAATGCGGCTAAGACTGCAGAACAGAGGAATGTCAAGGAGTACCTGGAATCCCTGGCAGAAGAAGAACAGGGCCATAGCGACCGTCTGGAGGCGCTGCGGAAGAATATCGAGAAAAGCGGCAAACTGCCCAGCTTGCATCAGGACATCCATAGTTTGGGATATGCCGACTTCATCGCTCCATCGAAGTTGGATGCCGATGCCACCTACAAGGACGTCCTCGAGGTGGCCATGGCCAATGAGAAAGAGGCGATCAAGAACTATGAAAGCTTTTCCCGGTATGTGGACAACGAAGAGGCCAAAAAGCTCTTTGACCTGCTGGCAGAGGAAGAACGGAAACATCTCAAACGGTTTGAAGAAGAGTACGACGATCTTCAAGACCAGTATTACTAAACTCTAACCTGTGATTAAGGAAGGCGACCGATGTATGAAATCTTAGAAAAGAAAATATGGTCCGATGAAGAACCCAAGATTAAGGAGTTCCTTGTCAAAGCCCCGGAAATTGCGCGGGCCCATCAGGCCGGCCAGTTTGTCATTCTGATAACAGACGAGCACGGTGAAAGGATCCCCCTGACCATTGCGGACAAGGATGCGGAGAAGGGAACCATCAGCCTCCTCTACCAGGAAGTGGGAAAATCCACCATGTGCCTGGGGATGCTTGAGGAGGGAGACAGTATTCATCACATCGCCGGGCCTCTGGGAAAACCCACCCATGTGGAGAAATTCGGGACCGTGGTCTGTGTGGGCGGCGGGATCGGGATCGCTCCGGTCCATCCCATTGCCGGTGCCATGAAGGATGCCGGGAACAAGGTGATCTCCATCCTGGGCGCCCGCTCCAAGGACCTCCTGATTTATGAGGAGAAGATGAAAGCGGCGAGCAACGAAATCCGGATTACCACCGATGACGGCTCTTACGGACGGCACGGGTTCGTGACCGATGAACTCAAGGCCATGATCGAAGAAGAGAAAATACCCATTGACCTTGTTGTGGTGATCGGCCCTCCCATCATGATGAAATTTGTCTGCAAGGTGACGGAACCCCATAAGATCGAGACCTACGCAAGCCTGAACACGATCATGGTGGATGGAACCGGCATGTGCGGTGCCTGCCGCGTGACCGTTGGCGGCAAGACCAAGTTCGTCTGCGTGGATGGACCCGAATTTGACGGCCATCAGGTCGATTTTGAAGAGATGATGATGCGGCAGAGACAGTACCTGCCTGAAGAGAAGATGGCAGTTGAAATTTGTCAGAAACAGACCTGCCATAAGAGCTAATAGAATTTATAATGATGTGGCCACCAAGGCACTAAGTCACGAAGAGGAACAATGTCGTCAAAGTATTAAGAGATACAGATGTCAAATGTTTTTTATTTTAGTGCCTTCGTGTCTTTGTGGCTGTGAAGTTTAAAAGGGATTAATAATCCATTCAAATGAGGATTGATAGTAATGAATGAGGAGAAACAAGTACAGGAAACCCCGAAGGCAAAACCCAAGAAGCCGAAAAAACCGAAGATCCCCAGGCAGCCCATGCCGGAACAGGATCCCCATAAGCGAGCTAAAAATTTTGATTCTGTGACGCTCGGTTATACTCTGGAACAGGCGGCCAAAGAGGCAGAACGATGTATCCAGTGCAAAAAGCCTTATTGTATTGCCGGCTGTCCCGTCGCCATTGATATTCCCAAATTTATCCAGCTGGTCAAGGACAAGGAATACCTCAAGGCGGCTATGGTGATCAAACAGACCAACCTGCTTCCTGCCGTCTGCGGAAGAGTCTGCCCCCAGGAAGACCAGTGTGAAAAGGTCTGCGTCCTGGGCAAGAAGCAGGAACCTGTGGCCATCGGACGTTTGGAGCGGTTTGTGGCCGACTATGAAGCCGAACATGGCGAGATGCCCCTTCCGGAAATGCCCCCCAAAACCGGCAAGAAGATCGCTGTTGTGGGCGCAGGCCCCGGTGGTCTGACCGTGGCAGGGGACCTGATCATGCTGGGTCATGATGTGACGATTTTTGAGGCCCTTCACAAGGCCGGCGGCGTGCTGGTCTATGGGATCCCCGAGTTCCGTCTTCCCAAGGCCATCGTGGACCGGGAAGTGGAATATCTCCAGAGACTCGGTGTGGAGCTGAAACTGAATTCGGTGATCGGCAAGATCCGCACCATTGACCAGCTCATGAATGAGGACGGCTTCGATGCGGTCTTCATCGGCAGCGGTGCAGGCCTTCCCTGGTTCATGGACATCCCCGGGGAGAACCTGAACGGCGTCTATTCGGCCAACGAGTACCTGACACGGAACAACCTGATGAAATCCTTTGATTTCCCGTCCCATGACACACCCATCAAGAAACACAAGAATGTTGCGGTCATCGGCGGTGGAAACGTGGCCATGGATTCTGTCCGGACGGCCCTTCGTCTGGGAGCGGACAATGCCTATGTCGTTTACCGACGGTCAAGAACGGAAATGCCGGCCCGAAAAGAAGAAATCGATCATGCCGACCATGAAGGGGTCCAATTCAAGAATCTGACTGCTCCTGTTCGTATTCTCGGAAATGATGACGGCTGGGTCACCGGGCTGGAGTGCCTGGAGATGGAACTGGGCGAACCCGATGCATCGGGCAGGCGCCGCCCCATCCCGATAAAGGGGTCGGAGTTTATATTAGAAATGGATGCCGTGATCATTGCAATCGGTACCAGCGCCAATCCCCTGATCGCCCAGACCACGCCGGACCTGAAGCTGAACCGGAAGGGATACCTTGAAGTAGAAAATGAAACCACCTGCCGGACCAGCAAGAAGGGTGTCTTTGCTGGAGGCGATATCGTCACCGGGAGTGCCACCGTGATCCTGGCCATGGGAGCCGGACGGAATGCGGCCAAGGCCATCCAGGAATATCTGGATACCGGTGAGTGGTGGTCGCCTAACGGGGAAGGGGCAAAGGCTGAAGGCTGAAGGTTTTTGAAGATTAGAAGCAAACCTGAATAAGATCTGTATCCACGGAATAAAAGTAAAGGAGAAAAAAATGAGTTTTGCGTCATTTGAAGACATCGTAAAATATGCGGTGGAGAAAGAAGTGGAAGCGGTTCAGTTTTACTCCGAGGCGGCACAGCAGGAACAATATGCGGCAGCCAAAGAGACCTTTCTGAAATTTGCCGAGGAGGAGAAGAAACACAAGGCCCTGTTTGAAGATATCAACCCCAAGGCCATGGAAGGTTATGAGTTCAAAAAGATCGCCGATCTGAAAAGAAGCGACTATATGGTGGATATAGAGTTCAAGTCGGGGATGCCCTATACGGATATCCTGCGCCTGGCCATGAAGCGGGAAGAGAATGCCAAGAAATTTTATGATGATTGCGTCAATCTCGTTGCCGGAGCAGATCAACAAAAACTTTTTCAGATGCTTTCCCAGGAAGAAGCCAAGCATAAACTGGCGCTGGAAACGCTCTATGATAATGAAATGGCAAAAGGCGGTGACTAGAATATATATACAAGAATGAAAAAGGCCGGACGGTTTAAAACCGTCCGGCCTTTTTTAATCAAAGGTGTCAGACACCTTTGATCCTGTTTAGAAAGGAATGATCACATCCTGTTCTTTCATCAATAGGATAATTTCTTCTTCCGTCAGGAACTCCACGTCAATGATAAGGTCCTCCGGCCGTAATCCTCGAATCACCATGGACGCCTTGTCCACACAGACTCTTTCCACACCGTAGTCATCCAGGACTCGGTAAGTTGTGGAAAACTCCTTGGTCCCCAGTTCCGTTGTATCCTGGCCTTTTTTCAACGAATAGACTGCATCGTCCATGAAAAGAACCGTTGTCTTTTGTTCATATGCACAAAAGATGAGCACTGCCTCGAGACCTTCAAGGGCATAGATGGTGCCGTGAGGGGCCTTTTGTAACAAAAACATGATCTTTTTTCTGTTTGCCATCTTCTTGTTATCAAAGCTCCTTTCTTGTAGAATAAGAACATTTAATAATGGTGTTATAGATTAATTATAATAATAATGCATTTGCGTCAAAAAAACAATGTTGATTATATGACATTTTAAGAAAAAATCAAGCCTAATCTAAAAAAAAATCATAGGGTGGGATTTTATTAATGTGATCTGCCATATTGAATTAGCTGTATAGCCACTTTAACAGCCTCAATCAGGCTGCCGGGGTTGGCCAGCCCTTTCCCGGCGATGTCGAAGGCCGTACCATGATCCACGGAAGTTCGAATGATCGGCAGACCAAGGGTTACATTCACACCTTTATCAAAAGCAATCATCTTGAGTGGGATCAGGCCTTGGTCATGGTACATACAGACGACCACATGAAACTTCCCCCTGTAAGCCTGATGAAAGACTGTGTCCGGAGGGAATGGGCCGGACACATCAATTCCCTCATTCTTTGAGTGGTCTACGGCCGGCTTGATGATCCTTTGCTCTTCATCACCAAAGAGTCCTCCTTCTCCGCTGTGGGGATTCAATCCGGCCACGGCAATACGGGGGGGATCAAAACCCAGGGCCTTCATGGCCTGAGCGGCCAGCCGGATCTTCTGCCGTACTGCCTCTGTGGTGAGCCTCTCCGGCACATCCCGTAAAGGGAGATGGGTCGTTACGAGTATGACGCGGATCGGGCCGCCCATCAGCATCATGCCGACCTCGCGGGCCTTTGTCCTTTCCGCGAGCAGTTCCGTATGGCCTGGATAGTCATAGCCTGCCAGGTGTATGGCCTCCTTGTGGATCGGCGCTGTGACCATGGCATGAATGGTTCCGTTTCTGGCCAGTTCAATGGCTCTCAGGATATAATCCACAGAGGCACGTCCGGCTTTTTGAGAAATATGACCTACCGTATATTCTCCAGGGTGGATATTATCCAGGTCTAATAAATGAGGACCGGTGCCCATGGATTCAGATATGTCCGGGCCGGGGATGGTTCTGCAGGGATT
>CAJICE010000166.1_pt1 | contig 13114 bp, 12 predicted proteins | sample 9199531 | NCBI WGS metagenome assembly CAJICE01 (sample SAMEA7708327, study PRJEB35096) | sediment metagenome | biome: marine neritic benthic zone biome [ENVO:01000025]; feature: sediment [ENVO:00002007]; material: shallow marine sediment [ENVO:03000034] sea grass bed [ENVO_01000059] ... | reverse complement strand
TTCTGATATCCTCAAGCACGCGAGATATAGGCATTCTTGCCTGTTTCATTAATTGAAGGCAGATTAAATATCCCTATGCGATTTGTAATAAAGAGGATTAAAACAATCTTGAATTCTTTGATCTATCAGATCAAAAATTTCTTTTATCTTACTAATATTTTCATATTTCTTGTGGAAAATGTCAACTTTTTTGTAATAAAAAAATGCCAAACGGTAAATTTTCCCTTTTTCCTGCCTTTTTCTTCCTTTTTCTAGCTGTTATCAGTTACAAATAGTTCTGAGGGGATCTTATACAGGCTCAGATATTTTCTTAAAATCCGCTTTAGTTGGTTAGCGGTAAGACCAGGAGTGTCCTTTCTGGCTATTGCTGTAGCTTCTATTTTCTGGCCCCAGAGATCATCGTCTTGAATATTAAAGGTGACCGCCTTAAAACCTTCCACCGATAGTATCCGGTTTCTCAACTCCAACAAATCTACGGCATTTCCCCCAACATTAACCATCTCTTTCTTTAATCCCTCAAAATGGAGATACCCCTCTTCGTCCATCATTCCATAGTCTCCGGATAAGAGCCAGCCGTCCTTGATCACTCTCATGGTGTCCCGTGGATTATTGTAGTAGCCCGCCATCAATTGGGGTGTCTTAATAAGAATTTCTCCTATTTGACCGGGACCGCATTCCTTGCCCTTTTCGTCCACTATCTTTATTTGGACCTTATGGAGCGGGAGGCCCAAGGTCTCCGGTCTGTTGTTCTCCAGATAGTTGCACGTTACGGGCATGCATTCTGTAAGCCCATAGCCCTGAATCACATCAAAGTGCATGGTCTCCTTGATCAATCGATTCAGTTTTGGGGACATATAACTGCCTCCTGTGATCCCATATTTCAAAGAGGATATATCATGAAGGCTTTTATTGTAATATCGCACCAGTGCAGAAAAGAGTGTGGGGACCAGCACCAGGATATTCACCTGGTCCCGGGAAATGGTCCGGAAAATATATCGTGTACTGCGATTCTCAAGGATCACGATCTTGGCTCCCGCCAGCAGGGAGACGATGATACACCCGACCAGGGGAAGGATGTGCGCAGACGGCAAAGCCAGCAAAATCGTCTCGTCGCTTGAAGATTTTCTATGCCGCATGTAATTAAAGGCGCCGTAGATATAATTCGCATGTGTCAACATCGCTCCCAGGGGATATCCATATCCCCGATATGTGTAATTAATGCTAGCGATTTGTCTCGAATTCGTGGTCGCTATCTTCCTTCTGCGGCGGCTGTCGTTTTTTCCCATTTCATAAAGTTCATTTATCGCGTAAAGGACCGATTCGGACAGACCGTCGTTCTTGTCCAATATTGCGGCTTCCACCGTTCCCTCTTTCACGATGATTATCCTGTTCCGTAATAGTGATGGTTTATCACGTAATATCCTGTTTAGAAGAGCTGGCGCCAGGATAAGAACTTTGGGTGTGCAGTTCTTAAAGAGTTCACCCAACTCCCAGCATGTAATCTGGGGTTTTATCGGGACAGCGATGGCGTTTATCTTGAGAAGGGCAAAGAAACTGTAGATAAACTCTTTACAATTAGGAAGGAGAATCGCGACTTTGCTGTTTTTTCTTATTCCTATTGACCTGAACGCATCAGATAAGACTTCTATTTTCTGTTGTAATCGCTCATAAGCGATCTTCTCTTTGTCTTCAACGATCGCAATGTTCTTGGGATATCTGTCCGCTGTTCTTTTCAGCAGAGAAGACAGGTTCATAATTCTATTCTATTCTGAGGCGTAATAAATTGAGCATCGAGACAAAATTGAAAATTTGTATTCAGGAGCTTTTTGTCTATCCTGGGCCATTGAAAACCGTGCTCCTGCAAAATGTCCATAGCCCTCGTGTTATCATATTTCACCCCATCATGGTTAAAATAGGGGATATAGGGTTTCAACAATTCTCTTCGTGCACCCCTGAGGGAATGCATGTCAAAATCATGCAGGGGTATTCTCTCCGGGTCGGGATAGCCGAAAAATTCACTCGCAGTCCTGAAAACAAAGTCCCCTGTTACTTCCCGGGTATTGGTCACATGAAATGTCTGGTTGTAAGGACGACCATGAGTATAAATACGATAAATCGCATCGGACACGGAGTCCACAGGCACGATATTATAATTGATATGACCCGCAGCCGGGATTTGCTTGTAGATCCCTAAGGAAAGAATCTGGATAGGCTGGTAGATTACTCTGAAATTGATGGCATAGCCATCTTGAGAATCTCCTATAATAATACTGGGCCTGAAGATATTCACATTGAGGCCTTTGGCCCGGTAGGCATGGACGAGCTGTTCCGCCTCAAATTTCGTCCGTTCATAGGTATTCTTAAACTCCTGTCCTTCATCCAAAGAATCTTCGGAGAACAGACCGCGGTAGGTCCCGGAGACAGCGATGGTACTGATATGGTTTACAGAATCAAAGGCTCCATTCTGAAGGCATTGCATAGCAAAATCGAGAACGTTTTTTGTTCCGTTTACATTTGTTCCTCTAATTTCTTCGTATGGAACATTGAACTCTGCAAGGGCCGCGCTGTGAAAAATCGTGGTTACTTCTCTTGATAATTTTTTTCTCTCTTCTATGGATAAACCCAGGTTGGGGTCCTGAATACTCCCTTCAACTATCTTCACTCTATCTTTGATGTCTTTGTATTTCTCTTCACTCAGTCGTTGTGTCAATAACCTCTTGATCCTCTGATAAGCGGATAATTTTTCTTTGGGCCTGATCAATAAGATCAGATTGATATCTTCATCCTGAAGAAAACGCTTAACAAGATAGAATCCCAGAAAACCCGTACTGCCTGTCAAGAGTATAGTTCTGCTCACGGTGCTCCCTGTGCTCTGGCCCTCAAGAAAAGTTCATCAGGTTAGAAAAAGGTCAAGAATATGAAGTTTCTTCAACTCCTTGACCTTGCTATTCTACATACCCTTCAATGAGATCCATCATATCCCCTACCGTAACCATCTCAACCGCTCTAGCGACGTCTATCTCTATCTCATAGATGGTCTCCAACACTGCTAATGTCTCCATGGCCATTAAGGAATCCACTTTTAGATCCTGACGGATTCTCGTAGCTTCTGAAAAGGAATCCACATCGATCCTAGTAATTTGGGCCAGGACCTTCTTGATTCTTTCTCTGGTCCGGTCGCTTTGCTCTCGTTTAAGAGCAAACATTTCTTTTAGGTAAGTCGTCAGAAAATCATTTTCAGACTTGCTGATATTCACGAAGCCCAAACCCAGCCGATACTTGGTCTTGACCGAGAGTCCCTTTAAATTGTAGATCCAGGCGACATTGGCTTTTGTACATAGCTGAATGTTTTTATCTATGAGTTCTATGTCTAGATTTAACTTCGTATGATTGGCCGAAAGGTTCTTAGCCGCTTCTTTGTCGTCAATGACAGCCGTGCAGGAGACTCCTCCTATTCCTATGTCATAGGTGTGTGCCTCATATTTGCGTGGTAACGTTTGGCCGGCGTCATGGTTCCCACCAAATACTGTGAAACCGGCTGGCAGGGTTGTTATGATCCGTGCATGATGCCGTCTCTCTCGGCTCTCACTCAAACCAGATCCGCTCGTCTGTAAATCCATAATGCCACCTCCTCAATCCATACACACGCAACACCATGCATTGATCTTAATGCTGTCTATTTCTAATATACTGGAGTGATCATGTATTCATAAATACTCTTCTCACCCAAGATTCGCGAGTATAATAATGTAACATATTTGGATAAAAAGTCGAGAAAAAAGCTAATAGGAGTTTAATTTTTTTTCTTATAACTTCAAACTAACCTCTTTGATCTTCCTTGTACCTGAAGCAGATATAAAACATAACATTGACGATTTTTCGTGTCAAAAAAATAACAAAAACCTAAATAACGATAAAATATCACATTAATTGCCTTATAGAAGAAATTAACTGAAGCTTATAACCAATCCTTTCCTGTTTTAGCCCGGATATTGCATGAGTAATCGTGATGAGAGGCCGTAGAAGCGCCACAGGCAAGGCACAGGAAATATTCTGACTGAAGCAGGTTGCCAGGCATGCGTGCCTGGCACCTTGCTTCAGTCCCTACTATTTCAAAGTCAGAAAATTATCTGAAACGCCGCATGTGGCAGCTTATCCGGACTCGTAATAGGTTCACTCATGCAATATCCGGGCTAGGTGTAATAAGCTAAAGAATTCGTCTTGTATGATAAAATGTGCCGGTGTTGAACGGGAGATTATAGATGAGATGATAAATACGTCGGCCATGACAGTATTTATTCTGAAACAGATCACGCCCGCCGGTCATGGTTTTCAGGCTGGCGGGCGTGATTTATTCAACCTTTATTGATTTCACATTGTTCTGGTCAACGTTAATCCCAGCAGATGGAAATTGGAATCATAGGATGCATTAAACCCCTCATAGTTGGTCCGTGTGCTCCGGTTCTCAAAGTTGGACCATAGATACGCAGCATCGATTGTCCAGTCCCCTCTTGTATATCCGCAGCCCAACGAAAAGTTATGTCGGTCTGAGCCGGGAAGAATCGCTCCCAGAGTCCTGTCAGGAATCGGTGTTTTATCATAGAAGTAGCCGGTCCTAACCGCAAAGTTTTCCGTATATTGATACTCGGCTCCGACATGAAAACTCCAGGTGTTCTCCCAGTCCTCCTCAAGGGTCGGAAGATTTCGTAAACTCATCATTCCGATCACCAGGTCCGGTTCCACGGTGATCTCAACGTCATCGAAGTGATTCCAGGTCGTGTATTGAAGATCGAAAGCAATATTCCATTTGGGAATGGCCGTGGTCGCGATCCCGGCAAAGAAGATTCCGGGAAGCCCCACATCGGTCTTCCCGTAGGTATGCGATCTAAAGGGGATACCAGAAAGGGGGTTGGGAACAAAATCCACGGTACTCTCACTTCGGGAGATATCAATCTCCATATCACTCCGGTAATGGAACCCCACCTTCCAGTAGTCGTTCAATTCATAGAGCAACGCGACATTGTATGCCCAGTCCCCTCCCCTTGCATCGATTTTCAGTCGGCCCAACTGTTGCGGCCCCAGCCCTAATAAAACGGCCGTTTCGTAACTCGCTACGGTTGATAGGCCTGGCAGTGCCACCTGACGGATGATCTGTGTCTTGAAGCGGAGATAATGAACACCCGCGGCAAGGGAGAGCCTGGGATTTACCTTAAAGGCAATGTTGGGATTAAAGTCGTAGCTCTTGACATGTGTTTCGTTGGCCGAGGAATTGCCCACAGACTCGTCTGACCAGTTGGTCCCGACACCGAAGGGCGAGTTGTATCCGAAACCCAACGTAACCTTTTCGTTCATTTGATGTGTCACATAGAAGTGAGGAAGAAAAAATGTCCTGGAGTCCATCTTCTCGTCATAGGTGACCCCGGGGAACAGATCACTAGGCACCTCATAATTCTGATCATTCCGGATAAAGGTGTTCCCGATGGACACCCGGGAACCGGATAGTTGGGTGATCCCCGCCGGATTGTTGAATAGGGTTGAAGGATCATCGGCAATAGCGGTAAACGCCCCAGCCATGGCCATGGATTTGGACCCCTGCTCAATGATAAGAAAGCCGGAACTGAAAGCTGAAGGAATCGAAGAGAAGAAAATAATCCAGTAAAGCAGAAATATGGAGCATGTTCGTTTCATTTTTCTGTCCTCCCTGAAGTCTCCGCACTTTATGTGCCAACACCCCAACATTCCGGTTATGAAACTATTTTGAAAAATACTGATGAAATTTTTTGAGATATGAAATTAACTTTTTTCTAAATTATGAAGCGATTTAGATTAAAAGCCTCTATTAATAGATTAACTGCAAACCTGTCAATAAGTCAAAAACTTTATATGACAATTTTTATGGGCCATATTTATGACATGAAATTTATGGGAAAAAAATTTTTATAACTTGTCAAATTTGATAGAATCCGGAGATAATTGTGAATTTATGGGGATTAGATATGAGGGAAACAGCTCAGAAGTCTTATAACGGCTCTGTTTTCCTGAGTTCTCTTTCGGTCGAATCAATAAAGGAGTGTACAGCTCCCTCACGGGTTTTAAAGGCACCGGTGTCGAACCAGCGGATTCTCGGTTCGCCCTTAAACCACGTGAACTGGCGCTTGGCAAAATGCCGTGTCTCCTGCTTCAGGACCTCAACAGCCCTCTCAAGGGAACGCTCCTTCCTGAGATAAGGGATGATCTCCTTGTACCCGAGACCCTGCATGGAGACCGCATCCTCTTTTACACCCATTTTCAGGAGACCCTTGACTTCATGGATCAGTCCTTTTTCGATCATCTGATCCACCCTGTTTTCAATCGTGGTATAGAGCTTGTTGCGACTAGTAGTAAGGCCGAACATCACATATCGGTATCTCTGTTCACGGCGGATCCTTTGTTCTTTCTGCAGGTTTGAAATGGGTTTGCCCGTAATTTCCAGGACCTCAAGGGCCCGGATTATCCGTCGTTCGTCATTGGGATGGATCTTGTTCGCAGATTCCGGATCGTCCACTTTCAGCTTTATATAGAGTGAGTTAAGCCCGTCTTTTAAGACTTTTTCTTTAAGGCGATTCCTTAAATTATGGTCCGCCTCTGGACCTTCAAAGATTCCATGGGTGATGGCACGGATATAAAGACCTGTTCCGCCGACCACGATAGGAATCTTCTCTTCATCATGAAGCTTTTTCAAAACGTCATCGGCATCCTTTTTGTATCGTCCTGCGCTGTAACGTTCTGCAGGATGGATAAAATCAACGAGGTGGTGATGAACGAGAGAACGCTCCTCAGGTGTGGGTTTCCCGGTCCCGATATCCATATACTGATAAATCTGCATGGAGTCAGCGCCCACGATCTCCGTGTCCAGATGACGGGCCAGGTGGATGGCAAACTCGGTTTTCCCCACTGCTGTGGGTCCGACAATAAAGAGTACGGTTTCTTTATCAGTGATCTCTGACTCTCCTTAGGACGTCATTGTGAGGAGTGATAGCGCTGTCTACAGGACTTTGACTGTCTTCCGTCATCTGTTGTCTGCCATCTGGTTTTTCCCTGTCTACTTAAACTACCGTCTCTGGAACATCTTTTCGATCTCCTGAAGACCGATACGTATCATGGTGGGCCTGCCGTGTTCACAGGTATGAGGGGATTCGGTATCGCTGAGGTCTTTGAGAAGGGACTCCATCTCTTCCAAACTCAGGCGTTGATGCGCCTTGATCGCAGCACGACAGGAAAAGATGTGAATGATCTCCTCCATTCGGCGTTGGACTTCCGCACTCTGCTCCAGCTGGTCGATCTCTTGAAGGATTGAATGGATGATCTCCTCGATATTCGTGTCAGCGACCCACATGGGGACCCCTTTCACCGTATACGTCCCGTGTCCGAAATCTTCGATCTCGATTCCGAAGGACTGTAATGTTTCCAGATGCTCATGAAGAAGGATCTCTTCCCTGCCTTTGAGCTCAAGATTCACAGGAATCAGCAGGTGCTGCACAGGGATCTTAGAAAGAGAGTAGTAATTCTTGAACTTTTCGTAAAGGATCCGTTCGTGGGCTGCATGCTGGTCGATGAGAATCAAACCGTCTCTGTCCTGGCAGATAATAAAAGAGTCCGCGATCTGCCCCATGGGGACCAGCTGCTCTTTATGATAAAGGGTCTGGACCACAGGACGGGGTTCCCCCTGTTCCGGACGGATCGTCCCGGATAACCCGGCACCCCTGGGCCGTGATGATCCCCGAGGACTCGTCTCCCCTTCGTGGGTCCGCAGATAGGTCTCCACAGCCTCCCGGATTCTCTCTTCCTGGGGAGGACGATGCCGCACACCTTCCTCTCCTTCCGCCTCCGCCGGTGTTCGTCCGTACCCCTGAGCGGCCTTACGGACCGCATCACGCAGGAAGTCATGGATCCCTTTCATGTTGGTGAAGCGCACCTCTCTCTTGGTGGGATGGACATTCACGTCCACCATGCCGGGGTCCACATCCATAAACAGATAGACCTCGGGGTGACGTCCTTTCATCAGGAGGGTTTCATAGGCCTCGTACACAGCATGACGGAGAGACCTGTCCCGTACGGGCCTCCGGTTCACAAAGAAATTCATCCATGTGCCTGATGGTTTTGTGTACCCCGGGATTGAAATCAGGCCGAAGAGATGGATCCCTTCCCTTCCCTCTTCCATCTCCATGAGCTGACCCTTTTTCTCCTTGCCGAAAAGCTGAAGGCTCCGTTCCAGCAGCGAAGAGACCGGAGGCGTTTTGAGTAATGTCCGGCTGCCGTGCCGCAGGGTGAAATAGACGTGGGGATGGGCCAGGGCGATCTCTGTGAGGAGTCCGGTGATATGTGAGAGCTCGGTCTGACGGGTCTTAAGAAATTTCTTACGTACGGGAGTATTGTAGAAGAGATTACGTATCTCCAGGGTGGTCCCTCTGGGACAGCCGGTTACGCGTACATCTTTGATCTTTCCACCCTCAATCTGGATCTCCGAACCGGAAGGGTGAGACCCGTCTGAAGAGACCAGACGAACCCTGGCAACGGATGCGATGCTGGGGAGTGCCTCTCCGCGAAAACCCAGGGTAGAGATCCTTTCCAGATCATCCAGGTCCTGAATTTTACTGGTCGCGTGGCGTTCCAGGGCAAGGAGTGCCGAATCGGGGTGCATGCCGCAGCCGTTGTCCTGGACCCGTATCAGACTCTTTCCGCCCTCCTCAACATCTATCCGAATATCCGATGCCCCGGCATCCAGGGAATTCTCCACCAGTTCCTTGACCACCGACGCGGGTCGTTCCACCACCTCACCGGCGGCGATCTTATTGATCAACACTTCAGGCAAGACTCTAATCTGTTTCATGTGCTTCTTTTATCCGTCATCCTAATCGTAATCGAATTATCTTTTGCTCTTGATTCAACCTATATCCATGTTCACATTCTGTTCTACAGGAACGGGGCCTCTCTGACGCTCTCCGTTCGCTCCATCTACCTCATCCACAAGGCGGTTCATGCTGATATTTCCAAGGTGATCCTCAAATGCCGTACGGCCGCGATGGAAGAGATGATCAATGACATTACGTTCCGGCTCATCCGGGAAGGCCGGGACCTTGAGGAGTTTTCCTCGCACCGCTTCAAGGACCTGTACCACGGTAATCTTTTCAGGATCACGGGAGGGAACAAAGGCATCCCGGTTCTCTTCCAACCGTCTGACCAGCCCTCCCCGTTTGAGCTGAATCATGATCTTTTCGACCAGTTCAAAGGCGATTCCCAGCTTCTGTGATATGTCAAGTGTACTGGCCGGATCTGAACCGGAACGGAACTGCCTGACAATCTCAACCATAAAACGGAGTGCCAGGTATCCCTTGTACTGTTCAGGCCGCGTACTTCCAGCCGCCCCTCTTTGATACAGCTCAGGATACTGGAGCACATATGAAAACTCGCCGCCCAAGAGCACAATGATCCAGACCAGAAAAATATAGAGGAGAAAGGCAGGGATCGCGGCCAGAGCTCCGTAGATTTTACTGTACGAGGCGAAGTGTGTAATATAGACACCGAAGCCCCATTTCAACAGCATAAAGAGGACCGTGGCGATGGCAGCACCCCCCAGGGCCGGGAAGTTCCCAACCCGGGTATAAGGGAGAAGTTTATAGAGCATGAAGAAGGCCAGCAGGATCATGATAAAGGGGATAATGTAAACCAGGGAGGCCTTGATCAGAGGATACTCCAGGATTGTTCCGAGCACAGGCAGGGATTTGAGCTTGGCTGTCATGAAGAGCGACAGACCGATCAGTATGGGTGCCATGGTCAACAGGAGCCAGAATGAGCTGACCTTCTCCCAGAGGCTCCGTTTCTCGGTGACATGCCAGATCTCATTAAAGGACCTTTCCATGGTATTGATCATGGAATAGGCCGTCACAAACAGAAACAGGGTCCCGAAGGTACTGAGTGCCGCTGTATTCTCAGAGAACGTGTCGATATTCTCCTGAATGGTGTTGAAAAGCTCCGCATTCGGAAAGAGGTACTGGCTGAGAAAATTCTGCACCTCAGCCTCCGAGAGTTTCATTCGGCTGAACCAGGAAAAAGAAACGGCCATCAGGGGGACAATGGAGAGGATGGTGGTGTATGTCAGAGAGGAGGCGCGGAGCAGGCAGCGGTCATTGATGAACTCAAGGCTCACATAGTAGGTCACTTTGATCTGACGAATGACCCAGGCCGGAAACTTGGAGTATTCGTTCAAGTCAAGAGTGAGAAGGCGAACAATGAAATCCTGAAACCTTTTTTGCTGATCTCTTTTCATGTCACTCTCCACTCACTGAGAGGTTTCCGATCAGGAGGCTCGGGGAACCCACTGCGCCGAAAAACCGGAGATCCTTCCCGACCCCCTCCACCTTCTGAAGCAGGTCGATAAAATTTCCCGCAATGGCACCCCCCCGGACAGGGTGAGAGGGTCGGCCGTTCTCGATCCAGGTGCCGGCGATGCCGACAGAAAATTCACCGGAGATGGGGTTGGCCGTATGCATTCCCATGACCTCCAGAATTTCAACCCCTTTATCCATACCCCGCAGGATCTGATCACGGGACTGTTCTCCTTTCTCGATAAACAAATTGGTCGGCCCCACATAGGGCGTGGAGGAATAGCCGCTCCGTACACCATTACCTGTAGAAGAGGCACCCTCCTTGGCCGCGGTGTAGGCGTTATGAAGAAAACCCTCGAGCAGGCCTTGACGAATCAGGTATTTGGTCTGTGCGACGACCCCTTCATCATCGAAGGGGGCCGTGCCCAGTCCACCGCAGAGCAGGCCATCATCCACCAGAGTCACGGCGCTGGAGGCCACCCCCTCCCCTTTCTTGTCGATGAGTAAAGACTTTCCCTTCTGCACGGCTTCGGCAGAGAATGCAGGGATGAAGACTTCTAAAAAATTTACCGCCGCAAGAGGAGTCAGCAGGACCGGACATTTGATGGTGGGAGCGGTGCGGGCCCCCAGAAGAGCGACGGCATTCCTGGCAGCCCTTTGCCCCACAGCCGTGACATCGAGTCCGGAGAAGGAGCGGCTGAAATCCGAGTCCCAGCCCATCTGCTGATCCTTTCCGTCATCGGCCATGAGCATGACACTTGCTGAGCAGCTTGTGCTGCTGTATAAGGCATCCATTCCTCTGGAACTCATGATATGCAGTGTAAATTCCGAATCTCTGTAACCGGCTTTGCGCACCACCTGGATCCGCTTGTCCGTATCCAGTGCCGCCTTTTCAAGGGCCATAGCCCGTCCGATCTTCTCTTCTTCGCCAACCGCAAGCAAATGGGGATCATAAATATCGAGTTTCACCTCTGGCATTTGCCGGGATGCAGGAAGGGTATTGTAACGGTCCTTTTCTGTATAGGTTGCGGAGGAGAGTGCGTGATCGATGAGGGATGAAACCTCGGAGCCGTCTGAAAGGGAAGCGGAAGAGAACCCCATCCGATTCTCCTGCAAAACCCTCAGCCCCACCCCCCTGGCCGAGGCCTCCACAAAGGCATCGATCTTCTGTTTTTTTACTTCAATGGTCGTGGCCCGTGAGGAGAGCAGATAGACTTCCGCATCATCCACATTGTGCTGGAGAATCCTGTCAAGTATCTCTTTGGCGGTTATCTTGAGGTCCATATCTATTTATATCATAATCATGATCGTACTCATCATATTATTCACATTTTATGTTGCCTTACCTTCGTCTTCTGACCTCTGCTACTCACTGCCTGCTGTTTACCTGTTTTATTTCATCGAATTCAGTCATTGCGAGGAGGATCACCTTCCTCCTGTCATTGCGAGCGACCAAAGGGAGCGTGGCAATCTCACAGTTCATAATATAAGTCCTTCCAATCACTATTCATACCGTTGACCAATTGAATTTCCTTGCATCGCGATCCGGCTTTGATCTGTAAAAATCTCATAATAAACCAATTTATTGATATTGTACTTCTTTGTGAATCCTTCCACCAACTTCTCTTTATGCTCATATACTCTTTTCTGTATGTTGTTTGTGACTCCAGTATATAGAACTGTATTGCCTTTGTTCGTCATGATGTAGACATAGTATCGTTTGTCCATAGATTGCTTCGCTTTGCTCGCAATGACAAATCTATTTCACCTCGTAGATCATGGCCACTTCATTACAGTCCGGGAACTTCACACACTTGATGCATTCTCCCCAGACTTTCTGGGGAAGGACATCTTTTTCTACAACATGGAAGCCGAAACGTTCGAAATATTCCGGTTTGTAAGTCAGCACAAAAACCTGTTTGATCCCCAGGGAAACGGCTTCGGAAAGGCAGGCCTGAGTCAGTCGTGTTCCAACCCCCTGCTTCTGATACTCAGGATGAATGGCCAGGGACTTGATTTCCGCGAGGTCCTCCCAGACCACATGCAGGGCGCAAACACCTTGGATCCCGGCTTCAGTCTGGCAGACATGATAATCCCGCAGATTGTCATAGAGTTCTGCCAGGGAACGGGAAAGCATCAGTTCCTCCTGGGCAAAACCATTAATCAGCTTCTGGATCTCTTTGACGTCCGGGTTGATTGCTTTACGGATCTGATATTTCAATTCTACGGCTGTATCTTTCTTCTTCATTCAATTTTCCCTTGACAGGCTCAAGTCATATTCTCTATAGTAACCCAATTCCGGGACCTTAGCTCAGTCGGTAGAGCAGAGGACTGAAAATCCTCGTGTCCGCAGTTCGATTCTGCGAGGTCCCACCATTTCACGAATTATACGGGATAGCCGTTGAGAAAATCAACGGCTTTTTTTTTAATGATTTACGTTCCTGGCAAATGGATGATGTGCAAGCATTGAAAGGGCCTCAGGGTTAACCCGGATATTGCATGAGTGAATCTATTACGAGGCCGGATAAGCTGCCACATGCGGCGTTGCAGAGAATTTTCTGACTTCGAAATATTTCAATATGTCTTCAGCCAGAAAATTTTCTGCGCCTTGCCTGTGGCGCTTCTACGGCCTTTCATCACGATAACTCATGCAATATCCGGGTTAAGACACTCAGCGGCCCATGGGAATGTTCTTCATGAGTTCCTCGTTGGTCGGATATTTTTCGATCAGCTTTAGAAGTGTTGCCATG
>CAJICE010000189.1_pt1 | contig 13678 bp, 13 predicted proteins | sample 9199531 | NCBI WGS metagenome assembly CAJICE01 (sample SAMEA7708327, study PRJEB35096) | sediment metagenome | biome: marine neritic benthic zone biome [ENVO:01000025]; feature: sediment [ENVO:00002007]; material: shallow marine sediment [ENVO:03000034] sea grass bed [ENVO_01000059] ... | reverse complement strand
GAGGAAGAGTATATTTTGAATAAGGCGTATGTGCCTGAGCATATCATAAGCCTGATGAGCCTGATATCGGGGGGCGAACCCTTTTTGATCAGTGACCATCTCTTTTTTGTGAAGGATGCCTTGCTTATGTTTATTGGATATCCGCTTCACAAGGATTTCGATAAAGAGGAATGCGCAAGACTTCTGGAAGAAACAGTCAAGAAATTTAGTTTAAAGCATATTCGTGTTATAGCGCCTTCTGTCCCGGAGTCATGTCGTGCAATAGAAAGCGACAAGTATTACAGACTCGATATCGATAATTCAGCGATCAACAAGAATCTTGAACGGGTATGTGAAAGGGCGTCGAGGGCGCTTTGGGTGGAGCAGGTCCACGAGATTACAATTCATCACAAAGAACTTATTTCAGAGTTTATTGCGAGGGTGAAGCCTCGTTCCAGGGTGGTTGAGCTTTATAAGAGCTTGGAGTATTATATGTCTGTCTCAAAGACAGCATGTATCCTGAATGCTCAGGACGAACATGGGAATTTATCGGCGTTTTATGTGGTTGATGAAGCAGCGAAAAAATTTGCCACCTATTTGATCGGATGTCATTCCAGGGAGAACTACGTGACCCATGCTTCAGATCTGCTGATGCGTGAGATGATCCGTATGGCTCGGGATCAAGGCAAGGAATATGTCCATCTCGGACTGGGAGTCAACCCGGGGATCAGGAGGTTTAAGGAGAAGTGGAGAGGGTATCCGTTTCTGGATTATGCATATGGTGAGATCGATGTTGGCGGTGGAGTCAAAGACGGAATCATGGATTACCTGGGTTCTAAACTATGAGTACCGCAATCGTGCAGGCATTCTCCAGGCTGAAAGAGAAAAAACTGAAGATGATATGGGAAGTATCCTGTGGCGGGAACAGGTCGTTTCTCGCGGGTACCGCGCATTTCTTTCCTTTGAGTTTCAGAAAATCATTATCAGAATATATTGAAAAAGTGGATACCGTGCTGATCGAAGGGCCTTTGGATAAAGATACCATGACCAAGGTGAGAGAGGCAGGACGTCAGGATGAAACTATTCAGTCACTTCAAGTCGTTTTGGATCATGAGACCAAAAAAAAATTGGTAAAAGCGCTTGCCCTTCCATTCAGGTCCAGGAGCACTTTCTTCAAATATTACGGCACGATTATGGAGAAGGATGCCCGCGATTCGCTCGAAAGAACATTGAATGAAGTGAAACCATGGCTGGCGTTTTTCAGAATATGGCACAACTATTTAAGAGTGAGAGGGTGGGCCTACTCCATGGACAAAGAGATCTACCGGATTGCGATGGAGATGAATAAACATGTCTCCTATCTTGAAGAGATCGATGAGCAGATCGCCGCTCTGGAACAAATACCTTTAGAGAATATTACCAGGTTCCTTGACAGGATCGAGAACTGGAGGGAGTATACAAATAAATATGTCAGAATATTTCGGCGGGGGGAGATTGAGAAACTCATGACACTGGCTCAGGAATTCCCGACTCGATGCAAGGCGATTGTTGAAGATCGTGATACGGTGTTGTATGAAAGGATGAAGCCCTTTGCAGAGCAAGGGAATGCATTCATCAGTGTCGGGATAACGCATATACTCGGGATCCAAAGGATGTTGAACCGGGATGGTTTTACCATCAAGCAATTAAGGTAAGAAAACCATGCTTAAAGATAAGGAAGAGGAATATCTATATCACAACGGCTATATCCCGGAACATGTGACCCCTTATATAGAAGCATTAACGGGCGGAGAAGCGTTCCTCCTGAATGATTATCTTTGTTATTCAGTTCACGGTCAGCTTTTCTTTGTCGGTTATCCATTGCAGCAACCTTTTGAGGAAGAGGCTATGATGGGTGTGCTGAATGCTTCAGTGGAGAAATTCAAGCCGGAAGTCGTCGCGTTGGTCGCTCCTCATTCAACATTCATGGAAGAGAAATGTCGTAAAAGCGAAAAGGATCATTATTTCAGACTGTCCCTCTCGGGATTGACGGTAAAACAAAAAACCCGGAACATGATTCACCGAGCATCAAAGGAGTTGGCCGTTGAAATGGAACAGGAGATTACAGAAGAACATTTGGGGCTTATATCAGAATTTTTATCTTCTCATTCCGTGGATCAAGAGAGAGTGTTTATCTTTGAAAATATTCCGAAATACATATCTGTTGTCTCTACAGTCAGGGTCTTCAATGCGATGGACAAACAAGGCAGACTTGCGGCATTTGATATTGTGGAATTCGGAAGCAAAAAGTATGCTTTTTATATGTTTAATTTCAGATCAAAGGAGCGATCCGTTCCGGGCGCATCGGATCTGCTTTTAAATGAAATCATTCAGACGGCCAAAAATGAAGGGAAGTCATTTGTTAATTTGGGCCTGGGTATGAACCGGGGAAACATATCCTTTAAAGAGAAATGGGGTGGGAAGCCATTTCTTGATTACACATATTGTCATTATCCGTTGGGAAGAAAGGAAAGCCTGTTGTCTTTGCTGATGAAGTTTAAGACGTGCTGATGAAAAAGATACTAAAGAAAATATTTTCAAAGCCAGATTCAAAACCATTTTCCACGTGGCAAATCGAGTTGACCACCCGCTGCCCGCTTCGTTGCAGGATGTGTGCTCGGGAAGGATGCGAGGAGTGGCTGAGTGGAGATATGCAATTGGATAACATATCAAAGATTGTGCCTTACTTGAAGGATGTAGAACGCGTGGTTCTTGAAGGGTGGGGCGAGTCACTTTTGCATAAGGACCTGATAGAGATTATAAGAATGGCAAAAGCAGAGGGTCCCGAAGTGGGGTTTGTCACGAGCGGAATGGGACTGAACAAGGAAAAAATAAAACAATTACTGGATGCAGAAGTGGATTTCATGGGGTTTTCCATTTCAGGCAGTTCTGCCGAGGTTCATGACCGTACAAGGGTCAACTCAGACCTGGAGATATTGCTCAGGAATATCGATTTATTGCAGAGCGAAAAGAAGGCAAGAAAATTAATTAAACCCAATCTGCATATCGCTTATCTTATGCTCAAAGACAATATATCCGAAGCGCCGTCAATCATAGAGCTTGGAAAAAAGATTGGAATATCCGACATCGTATTGTTAAACATCATTCAGATATCGAGCGCGTACCAGGACAGTCTAAAGGTCTTTACCTGCGATGTGAAAATTGAATACGAAGATCTTGTCAAGGAAGCCGAGACAAGAGCCGTGGAATTGAATATGAATCTGAAAAGACCATCGATGACGGCAATTCAAGTATCCGTTTGCGAAGAAAACCCGCTTAGAAATCTCTATATATCAGTAGACGGAGAGATATCGCCTTGTGTCTATCTTTATCCACCCATGCCGACTCCGTTCAAGAGAATATTCTGCGGTGCCGAGCACAGGACCGGGAAACTTAGTTTTGGCAATATTTTTAAAGAGCCGTTTCCCGAAATATGGAACAGCAAAGAATACGTTCAGTTCAGGGAACGTTTTATCAAGAGAAAGAAAAAGACTGAATTTTTTTCTTTGTACATGGATAGGGATCGTTCCAAAAAAAGTAAACCTGCGCCCTTACCGGAACCTCCGGACCACTGCAAGACCTGCCATAAGATGCTCGGCGTTTGAACACTTTATGTGGGGAATCCCATTGCATGCCAGGGTGACAGGCAGTTCTGCCTGTCACCCTGTACGTTGCTCTCCTCGAAATGGTGTGAGGTGCCCGGCACCTTACCCCTATGCACGGCAGCATCTGAGTCTAACACGGCCCCAATATTATGACGGCATTCTTTTCCTCACTTGCCGGCATTGATTTCATAGATCATGGACTCGAGCTCAGCAACTTTTTTCTCCAGGCCTTTTATCTTCTTGTTCGCCCCGGCAAAGTTCCAGTACTGTGCTCCATTAGGCGCCTCAATCGGGTAACCGGCATGCAAGTCTGAGCCGTAGACTCTCCAGGAATCATCCCAGTTTGCCGGATTTTCAAAGCCGAGAAGCCTGAACTGGAGATAGGTGAGGGTCGAACGTGTCCCGGTCTGGCAGTAGGCAATGGTTCTCTTGTTCTTGTCCAGGGACCCGAAATGCTTTTCTGCGGCATCGGCATCCAGGTAAGCCACGGGTTCCATTTTACCGGTCTTTGTGTTCTTTTCCTGTTTCAAGGTATCGATATGAGAAGAATTTGATGCATTGGGGACATGGCCGCCCAGCACGGCTCGAATATCCTTTCCGATGAACTCATTCTTTGAGCGGGAATCAATAAGCTGTTTCCCGCCGCCACTCCCTTTGGCTATCTGCAGTATTTCATCGGTTGAGGCGAGTCTGCTTTTATCAACACTGGCCTTGAATGTCTTGGGTTCTTTCATGGTCGGTTGTTTGTCAAGACGGTTCCCCCCCTTCCGCCAGGCATCGAGTCCGCCGTTGAGAAGATACACTTTGTCATGTCCCAGGTATTCCATGACCCAGAAACCAACTGTAGCATCTGTGATTGTTTTGAGATCTCCATAATAAAAGACGACGTGGGTATCGTTACCGATACCTGCCTTACCCAGCATCTTTTCATATTTGGAAATGTCTGTAAACATACGGGACGAGGGATCGCGCAATGCCTTCTTTGCCCTATTCCCGAGGCTGATTGCGCCCGGAATGTGCCCTTTGGCATAGTCCTTCAGATCCCGGGAGTCGATGACAACCCAGTCCGGTTTATCGATATTTGCCTTCACCGTATCAACATCGACAAGTAACTCCGGATTTGCCCATTCTGCAGCATTCGCTGCCCCAATCGATACCAGGAAAGCACCGACTAATGCGAGCATGGCCCATTTTCTGTTTTTTCTGCTCATGGCTTAACCTCCCTTAAAAAGTTTTGAACCAATCTACCCCTGTCTAACCACCTCTCGCCTCAGACAGCCGGAAGACAAAAGTCCAAGACGGTTAGGTATGTCTTTTGCAGTGCAAAAGACATACCAAGAGTAACAGGGGCGTAGAGGGGCAAATGAAGCAAGGAGTTGTCCGGAATGGGACAACGACAATTTATAAGCTGCCCCTATCGGGCCAATCAGGCATTGATCTTTTCATCAGGATCGATCGAAAAAGGCCGGGAACAAAACAATGAATGCTAGCATATCGGTCATTATCCCCAACTACAACGGGAGTTCTACCATAGGCAACTGCCTTGAGGCTCTCTTCAGCTCGTGTTATGAGAACTTCGAGGTCATCGTTGTCGATGACTCCTCTCAGGATAACTCCTTGGAAATCATACAGAAATTCCCCTGCAAGCTGATCAGGCTTGCCCGGCATGGAGGTGCATCAAAAGCACGAAACGCGGGGGCCCTTCATAGCAGCGGTACCATCCTCTTCTTTACGGATTCGGACTGTATCGTGTCAGAAACGACCTTGTTGGAGGTCAATCACAGCATGGAAGGTCTGAACGGGAAGACGATTATCGGGGGGACCTACACGAAAAAAGCCCGGGATGATCATTTTTTCAGCGACTTCCAATCCATATTCATTCATCACGCCGAGACCAGGAGGCCCGAGTTTCCTGATTACATCGCCACACACGCAATGGCCATTGATGCGGCACTATTCAAAGAAAGCGGCGGGTTCAAAGAGGACTTCCTGCCGATCCTTGAAGATGTGGAATTCAGTCACAGAATGCGAAGGGCCGGTCTGAGACTCTTAATGAACCGGGACATAGAGGTTCAACACATCTTCAACTTTTCTCTCTTTACATCCATGAAAAACGCAATGAAAAAATCCATGTATTGGTCACTCTATTCCTTTTTCAACAGGGACCTGTTTGCCGACTCGGGAACGGCTTCTCGGGGCCTGAAAATGAACCTGGCTGCGTGGCTGGTGGCAATCATAATGATCACGTTGTCTGCAATCTCGAAGCAGTCCCACTACCTCCATCTGGCGGCGGTGCCCATGGGATTCAATGTTTTTCTGAACCGGGGTCTGTTCCGTGCCTTTTATGACACAAGAGGTTTTGCTTTTGCTCTTCCTGCTTTTTTCTATTACACAGTCCTTTACCCCATGGCTGTCGGTACCGGGGTTGCGGCAGGTATGATAAAACTGATCAGGAATTTCTGCAGACGGCTCCTGTCTCCGAACAAGAGAAGCCTGGATTCCTATATCCATGGTGCGGGAATTGCTCCAACGGGAAAACCGCTACAGGGGATTAAAGGAGAACCATGAACTATTCACCTTTTCGTCATCTGGGCTCTGTGATCTGGAAAAGACGCCCTCTTCAACTGACCTTTTTTCTGACACAGAGATGTAATGCAAAATGCGCCTTCTGTTTTTACCGCGCAAACGGCCGGGAACAAACACCCCGGCGGGAGGAATTGTCTCTGGAGGAAATCAGGAAGATCTCCGCATCCATGGGGCCGCTGCTCTGGCTTGCTTTCTCCGGTGGCGAGATATTCCTCCGGGAAGATATTGTCGAGATCACCAGGATTTTCTATCAGCAAAACAAGCCGTCCATAATTCTGCTGCCCACCAATGGCCAGCTTCCAGGAGTCATCCGGGACAGAACCGAGGAGATCCTTCGATCCTGTAAGAAGAGTACCGTGGTGATCAAGCTCTCCCTGGACGGCCCCGAAGAGATACATGACAGGATGCGCGGGATTCAAGGGGCTTTCAAAACCGCAATGGAGACTTACAAGCTGCTGGGCGATCTCCTGGCCGAATATGAGAACTTTGAGTTGGGGATGAACACCGTGTTCTGTGCTACTAACCAGGACAGAATGGAGGAGATTGTCGATTACGTCCAGGGGCTCGACAACATAATGACCCACACCGTCTCGTTGATTCGGGGCGATATCCCGGACAGTAAGCTGAAAGAGATCGAGCCCGAAAGATACGGTGACACCAGCCAAATGTTAGAGCAGAACGTGAAGAAAAAGCTTGCCGGCAGGTACCGCTTTTATGGATCAAGAGTGAAGACAGCACAGGATATACTGCAGCGCCGGCTCATTTACAAAACCCTGGTCCAACAGAGACGTTTGACCCCCTGTTTTGCAGGTCAATTGACCCTGGTGATCACGGAGAGGGGTGACGTCTATCCTTGTGAATCCTTTGTCGGGAAGATGGGCAATCTCCGGGAATCCGATTATGATATCCATCAAATTCTCCGGAGCGATGAAGGGCAGAAGGTACTCCAGGAAATCGGCAGGAAACAATGCCACTGCACTCATGAGTGCTATTTCATGATGAACATACTCTTCAACCCCATGCAGTACCCGGCTCTGCTGAAAGAATATATCCATGTATAAGAGGGGTCAGAGAGGGGTCCCGTGAGGGAAGGCGATTCAGCCGCTGCAATCTGCATGCTTTCCAAAAAGGTCCTCTTTGGCCCAGATCCAGAAGAGGCTTGTCATGCCCTGCAAAGCGACCTTGCAGTCGTGAAGGGACCGCAAACCAAGGAGTCTTCGAACCAGGAATTTCGGCCGGGAATAAAATTTCTTGAAGGCCAACTGCCTGAGCTGCCTGATCTCCTGCCGGGTCATGGTATAGGGGGTAAAGGCGGCACCTTGATAGGTGTAATCGGTCAAGTCTTCTGAGAGGGAACCGTATTTCCGGATGTTGTCATAGAGCTCCGTGCCGGGAAAAGGTGTGAGGGAGTGAAAATTTGCCGCATGGGGGTTCAATTCACAGGCAAACTCAATGGTTTTGAGACCCTCCTCAAAGGTTTCACCGGGGATCCCGAAAACAAAGGGGGTGAAGACCTTCAATCCCGCATCTTTTGCCGCACTCACGGCACTTCGGATCTGGTCAAGACGAACACCTTTTCGAAGGGTGTTCAGGTTTTTCTGCACACCGCTTTCCGCACCCATCAGAATAGCCCAGCATCCGGCTTCCTTGAAGGCTTTCAAGAGCGGTTTGTCGACCTGATTGACACAGGCTGAGGCAAACCAGCTGAAATCGAGTCGCCGCGACTTGATTTCCCTGGCCAATTGCATGGCCCGGTCATAGTCTGCGGCAATGGTTTCATCAATAAACTTGATTTCCCGATAGCCCTGGCTGAGGCACAACTCGATTTCGATCAAGACGTTGTCGACGCTGCGGTAACGGATACCGCTTCTTCTGTTTTTATCAAACTGAAAGCAAAAAATACAGTGTCTGTTGCACCCTCGAGACGTCATGAGAACGGCCACCGGTTTTCGCTTGTAGGTCGCAGGCGGAGGGATATAGGAATCACTGTCCCCCAGAAGTTCACGGGCCGGAAAGGGGAGGTTATCCAGATCCGGAATCAGAGGGCGCGGTTTATTCTTGATGATTTTTCCCTTGCTTCTGAACGCGACACCGGGAATGCCAGGAAGATCTTTTCCCAGGGCAAGTCTTTCCAGTATCTCCACGGTGGTGATTTCTCCTTCTCCGGTCACCACCGCATCCATGGCATGAACTTCCTCCAGGCATTTCTCCTGCATGGCAATGGGGTAGGGGCCGCCACCAGCCACAAAAACATGGGGAAGCTGTTTTTTAATCTCTTCGGCGGTATGAGCGGCTTTTTGCCAACCAAATGCGGTTGCATAGAGTCCAACAAAATCCGGCCTGTATGCGTACGTGGCATCCATGATTTTCTGATGGGTCAAAAAGGCTCCGTTCAGGAATTTTACATCATGGCCTGCCTTCATGAGCGATGCGGCAACGGAAAGTGTTCCCAGGGGCTGCCAGTAATTAATTTGGGCTGCCGCCGTCTTGGCAGGAAAGATATCTTCCGGGACCCAGGGGGGGATGATCAGTTCGCATCTCACAGGTGATTCACCTCATAGCGGGTTAGATACGGCTTCCATGGGGGCACGAATCGGGAGAGAGGATTCCCTGCGGTGCAGGATCTCTTCTGCTGTAAGGATTCCGCTTTCCATGGCACGATCCATGTTGAGATATCGGAACATGCCGCTCCGACCGATGATATGAAGGTTTTCAAACCCGTCCAGATAGTCCGTTAAGGTCTTCACGTGGTCCCGGTAACCCACTTCAAAAACAGGGTAAGCATCGGGAATCCTGAGCACACAACTGTCGGCAACATCATCCCTGTCGATGAGACCCAGGCGATGAAGATGATGCGCGGTCAGTTCTGTGAGGAAGCGGTCGCTTCCGTTCCAGATACTGTCGCCTTCGGAGCAGAAGTATTCGGCCACAAGGTGCGTTCGTCCGGGGGGTGCCATGAAAGGACTCCAGTTCCTGGGTTCGTGGATTCTTCCAAAGGGGACCGCCTTGTCCGGCAGATATAACCAGGTCAGATCGGTGACGCGCTCCTGATTGAACATGAGGGTTACCGTCACAAGTCCCCGGTACCGAATTTTCGAAGCCGCGGTAAGCACATGTTCGGGCGGCGCTGGTGACAGCCGGCGTAAGAGTAGCGTAATCGGGATGCTGGAAACGAACACATCCCCTTCAAGTTCATTTTGTTCGTGAGCTCCTTTGCAGCTGACCGTATGTACTGAACCGTTGTCATGGTAGACCCTGGTCACTTCCGTTTCGGTCAGAACAGGAGAGAACCTGCTGATTTCGTCACGGAGACGGTCGGAGAGCTGGCCAATGCCCCATCGGGGATAGTAAAATGTGTCGGTCAGCGTTTTGATGTTTTTCCCGCTCACCTTTGAAAAAGCATTTTTCAACGCCTGCCAGAGTGACAGGCCATCAATCCTCTGTGCGATCCAGGCCCTGTCAATGCGGTGACAATCCATGCCCCAGACTTTTTCACTGTACTCTTTGAAATAGAGATCGTACATGGTCCGGCCAAATTGGGAGACCACCCAATCCCTGAGCGTCACGATTTCCCGGTCCTTGACCACATCAATCATCTTCTCTTTGAAGTAGTCGTACAGAGCTTTCAGGGCGGTGGGAACCCCCAGGCCGAAAAGAGCGTTTGCGGGGCGAAGCGGGTAGTCTACGTATTGACCGCGCAAGTGAATCCGGCTCCTTCGGGGAACCGTGAGCAGATCCTTGCCGAGAAGGTCTCTGACAAGGGTTTCAATTCCTGCATCGTCGGTGAGAAAACGATGTCCGCCCAGGTCGAACCGGTGATTGTTCACCACGACGGTTCTTGACAGGCCGCCCACAGCAGTACTTTTCTCGACAACAACAATCTCCCGGCCTGACTGAACAAGCCTATGTCCTGCGGCAAGCCCTGATAGGCCCGCTCCCAAAATAACAATCATTTCACCAATAGAACAGACATTCCCGCCTTGTTGGATACCTCTCGGCTGACGCTTCCCATGAAGAGGTTATGAAGCCGTTTGCCTCTGGATCCCATTACGATCATGTCGATTTCCTCCTCGTCGGCGGTTTTCAGGATCTCCTCGGCCGGGTGGCCTTCCTTGACCACTGTCTTGACATGGGTGATCCCTTTTAGAGCCAGCAGGTTTTTAAAGTAGGCAATGATTTGTCCGGCTCTTTCATTGAGCATTTCCTGGTACTCCGTGCCCTGAAGTGATTCTTTCAACGTTTCCATCTCGGAATCACTTAAAATGAGTTCATCCATAATGGAGTACCCTTCAATTTTTTCAACATACAATAAGACCAATTTCTCCGGCAAGACACTGCGAAAGAGGGAGGTCATGGTATCAATAATCTTCACGGAATTCTTGCAGCCGTCCACAGCGAGTAAAATGTTTTTCATGGTTTGCCTTTTCCCCGATTGTTCGATCTGCGCCTTGCCTGTGGCGCTCTTACGGTCTCTCATGACAATCTATCATGCAATATCCGGGCTAGTGTCGTGTCAACCTTGTAGTATCTTTTGTTGTCACCCCCTCATCCTAACCTTCTCCCCTATGGGGAGAAGGGATGTTTTAACTTCCTCTCCCCTTGGGGAGAGGATTGAGGTGAGGGGGAAAATGGGATACGTCATTTTACACGTGACACGACACTAGTCCTCTTGTGACAGGGATTTATAGTATTCGGCCATTTCTGTGCTGATCCCTTCGATGGCTTCACTGCCTCCTCCATAGCCTGCAGCTTCCACCGCCTCAAAATAACCGGGTTCTGTTCCCGATTTGGCCGAGAGTGCATACCCTCCTGCGAAACATGAAAGGGCTACCGCCAGCAACATCAAGGACCACATACCGGACTTCATCGCTTTTCCTCCTCACTCATCGGATTCATCGTATAACTGCTTGTATTGCTCCATCAGGTCTTCATCCATGGGTGCATCCCCGGTGACGGAGACCCTGTCGCCAAACCCGACTTCCATGAATGGAGGAAGACTGTATCCCAGCATAAACGTACAAAAACCGGTCACAATGATGATCATGATCCATAGGTGTTGTTTCACCGTACGTTACCTCCCAATGTCTGTGAGAAGGTTCACCCTCCCTCAGTGATGCCTCTGTCTGCTTCTCCCGAAAAGATCATAGTCGGGAAGAGCCCGGGACATTTCTGTGGATTTCCTTCAACCTTTTTTGATCTTGAAGAAGAACTTCCCGCCTTCCGCGGTCTTTTCGAAGATCTCATTCCCATTAGAATCACACATTGCAGAGACAGATTCCGATGAAGAAGGATTATCGAAAATGACTTCAAGGACATCTCCGCTATTGATCTTCTCAAGGGCCTTCTTGGTGTATATCTGCGGATGGGGGCAAACATATCCCGTGACATCAAGGACATACACGTTATCTTCCTTTTTCGTAAATGTCATAGCCATACCCAAACCTCCTGTGTTCCTCTTTGGTTAAAAGGCAATATCACATCCTGCCATTTCCTTGGCCATCTTCTTTTCGGTGTACCAGTTGAAGAATTTAACGCCGATGTAGGCGCCCCCGATCATACCCAGACCGAACAGCCAGCCGGACATGTCTCCATTGGCCGTCCTGACAAAGAAAGCACCCACGTTGCAGCCCAGGGCAAGCCTTGAGCCGATGCCCATGCCGAAACCGCCGATAATGGCCCACACCGCCAGTTCTTTAGTGGGAGCCTTGAATTTGAATTCACCGTGGAGAAGGGCCATCACCGCAGCCCCGCCGATGAGGGCCACGGACATCCAGTCTGCAGGGTTCAAAGCAGGGCTGGGAATACCGTTGACCCATCCGAAATAGATGTTGTCCATATTTTCCCAGCCTAATTTCTGCATCATCCACCCCACCCACTGTGCTTCCTGGGTGGTGACGTACCAGTAGCCGGGATCGAAGACCGTGCCTTTCGCGGAGATGCCGAAATCAAAACCGATACGCTCCAGGATCGTACCGGCATTCTTGACACCAAACTTCATACGCATGCCTTCAATGACGAACATCTGAAGTCCGCAGGCAATGCCCAGCAGGAGGCCTGCAATCGAGGTCCGCTTTGAGGCCATCACCATGCCCCAGAAACCCTTCAGATGATCCTTGAATGTTGCCGCTCTGCTGCCGATTTCCTTCTGCAATTTTCTCACATAGTTTTTGCGCACCCAGAAAATATAGACAATCACGAGCATCAGCAGGGCCGGCAGAAAAACACCGACGAAGGTGTTCCCGAAGAAGGCCCCGGCAACCGTATCGTCCTTGAACCCCAGCGCTTGGGCGAAGGTTCTGATCGGCTGATTCCAAACGTATCCGGCAAGATACTGGTCCACCCAGCCGTCGCCGGCACTGATCTTTGCGGGAAGCCCCTTCTGCAGGGCCGACTCGTGCCATGATGCAGGAATCATTTTATTCATCCAGCCCCCCACATCCACAAAAACGGACTGGGTCACGCTGATCGACAAGATGACAAGGAGTGAAACTCCGTTACCTTCGCCTGTCTTGTAAAGGGATCCCGAAGCACAGCCTCCGGCAAAGACCATACCGACACCGAAGATCACACCAGCGATGGCCGCATGGATACTGGTGGGCGCAGGATGGAACGTACTCCAGCCGGTTGCGGCAACGAAAGCTGAAGTGAAGGCAAACAGAATCGTGGCAATCATGATGCCCACAACCATTCTTGGTACGCCCACAGCAAAGAGGTCTCTAAAGGCAGAGGCAAAGCAGAATCTTCCATACTGCAGACACATGCCATAGATAAACCCGAACCAGAGGTATGCGGAAAGGTATATGTAATATTCGTGCAGAGCATAGGTGGCGATACTCACCAGCGCGAAAAAACAGATGATGATGTACGCCCATACAATATTTTTTCTCGGCACGGCAATTTCCATCGTGTCAATCCTCCTGTTCGCCACCACACATTCACAAATGTTCGAGGGCCTTCCATTCACAATCTTTTTAAGCAAGGATCATGCCATGATTGCTTGTAATATGCCCCGACAGCCTCAGAGCCCCTAATAACAGCTGTTTCCGGGTCTTTTGCCTTTGTAAATATAACCGCATGTAAAGGGCTTGGCTGTCCCGTTTGGGACAGCTCCCGGGAAGCAATGTTCCCTTCAGGACAGGATTCTTCTTTAGGTTCTTGACAGGAATTTATGGATGAAATCTATCCGCATAGATCAGACGGCAAGCAATCTTGGTTTGGTGGAAAATTATGGTATCCTTTTTTCTCTTTCCTTGCGAAAACAGCAAAAGGAGGGGTAAGCATAATAAATCTAAAAGCCTTTAGACAGGATTTACTGGATAAACAGGATATCAAAAATCAATCTTATATAAGATCCTGTCAATCCTGTTGAGTTATTACTCGTTCCGCTTTTCTCCATTTTTGCCGCCTGCAGCGGCTTATTGCACTAAGGTATCTTGGAATATCCTGTCTAAAAAATGTTTTTATTGCTT
>CAJICE010000168.1_pt1 | contig 13711 bp, 15 predicted proteins | sample 9199531 | NCBI WGS metagenome assembly CAJICE01 (sample SAMEA7708327, study PRJEB35096) | sediment metagenome | biome: marine neritic benthic zone biome [ENVO:01000025]; feature: sediment [ENVO:00002007]; material: shallow marine sediment [ENVO:03000034] sea grass bed [ENVO_01000059] ... | reverse complement strand
TCAGGCCGGAACAGTATTTATTGACGGCAAAGACTACAGACACATTTCAAGAAAAAAACTGAGCACGATCATCACAATGGTCCCACAAAATGCGGCCATCACCTTTCCAATTTCAGTTTATGATGCGGTCTCTATGGGGCGGAACCCCCATCTTGGGCGCTTCCAGGCGCTCACCCGGAATGACAAGAAAATTATTGAAAGGGCCTTAAAGATCACCCGTGTCTATGGATTAAAAGATCGTAACATTAATGAGCTGTCCGGAGGAGAATGTCAGTTATCCATTTTAGCCCGTGCATTGGCTACTGAAGCATCTTTGATATTACTGGATGAGCCGACTTCTGATCTTGATATAGAACATGCACTTTCTATCATGGACCTGCTTTGCGACTTAAAGGAGAAAGGCAAGACCATTTTGGTAAATATCCATGACCTGAACATTGCCAGGAGGTATTGTGACACGATCTCGATTATTCATAAAGGGGAGATGTACTTTAAGGGTTCTCCATCCGAGGCATTTTCTCAGGAAAAGATCCACGAGGTATTTGGCGTCGGCATGACTGAGATAACTGAAGATTCCAGAAGATTCCTCTACTTTTATAAATAGGGCTGCAAGAGTCAGGACCCGGGACCTACGTTGAAGAAATCAATCGTTTTTATTGGTGTCATTATATTTTGTTTGCTTCTACCCTATCCTTTGCCAAGCGATGAGAGTGGAGATAAAGGCCCGACCCTCCCCCTTGATAAGGAAATATTGAAAAAGGCATTGAGTTATGCGAGAGGGAAAGGCGCATCGAATGGAGAGTGGCCCAGGACCATCATCTATGAACATGAAGTCTATGATTTTAGAAAAGACATTTTTCATCACGATCAGAAGTCATTTGAATTAAAAAGTAAACCCCTGCGAATTATTCCCCACCCTGTTGGGGTAGCTGAAATTTTGTGGGCCATATGCCCGAGAGAAAGGCTTATCGCCTTTAATGAATTTGCAGCTGATCCCAAATCCTGTTTTATTGCAGACCAGGTTCAAAAAAGAGGCCCTGTCTTTAAATCGAGACAGACTGAATTGGTTATCGGATACAGACCGGACCTCATATTCACAGTCTTTTATTCAGGGGCCGCATTTAAAGTAAAATTAAATCAGGCAAAGATACCTTATTTTGATTTAGGCTATTTCGGGTCCATTGAATCGATTAAAAAACAGATCCTGCTGATCGGGAGGATTATAGGGGAAGAAAGTAATGCAGAGGAACTGGTCATGATTGTGGATTCAAAAATTCAGGAGCTGCAAAAAAAACTTCCTGAAACCGATAAGCCTGTAAATGTCTTATATTATGATGAAGGCGGGTACATTCCCGGCAAAGCATCTAACTTCACCTCCATATGTAACATCATTAAAGCCGTGAACGTGGGGGCGGAGAAAGGGATCAAATCCTGGTCCCGGATAGACTACGAGACGTTATTGAAGTGGAATCCCGATATGATTATAGTCCCCCAGGGGAGTCACCTGAAAGAACAATTGATGGCCAATGAAATTTTATCCCATGCCAGTGCCATTAAAAAAGGCAGGGTCTACGAGATGCCTGCAGCGTATTTGAGTGTGAGTTCACAGTATATGGTTTTGAGTGCCAATCTGCTTTCCGGAATTGTCTATGAAAAAGCATTCTAATTTCCTTTTTAAAAAAGAGGTTGGATTAACAGGAATATTATTGATCCTTCTTTTATGCGGTGGTTTTCTTGCCCTTTCCTACGGGTCGTGGCAGATAGAAACAGACCATGTGTTCAAAATCCTGTTGATGAAGTTGGGTTTATTTTCAGGCCAAGTCAGCGAAGTTGAATCTACCATCATCTGGGACGGAAGAATGCCCCGTTTACTTGTTGCCTTTCTCGTTGGTTTTTCCCTGGCCGCGGCAGGGTGCATCATGCAAGGACTATTCAATAATCCCATGGCCAGTCCCGGCGTTATCGGGATCAGTTCCGGGGCGGCCCTTGGAGCAGTCGTTGCAATTTATCTGGGTATCGCAGCCAAATCTCTGATTGCCCTTCCTCTGTTTGCGATTATATTTTCATCCCTTACATTGATTCTGGTCTTTGCCATTGCGACTTCTGGAGGACACACCTCTATTTCAACCCTCCTGCTAGCCGGCATCGCCCTGAATCTGATTCTGGGCGCCTTAACATCTTTTGTGATTACACTAAGCACTCGTGAATTTGACGTAGGAAGGGTTATTGTCACATGGCTCATGGGAGACCTGAACAACCGATCCTGGGAACATTTCTACATTGTATTGACAACCACGTTATTGGCCTTGCTGGGAAGCATGTTTTTTGTCAAAGACTTGAATGTGTTGATGATTGACGAAGAAACTGCCTCAAACCTGGGTGTCAATATCAATGCGGCTCGCAATGCCCTGCTTTCTTTTTCTTCTATTTTGACGGGAGGGGCCATTGCCGTTTCAGGAGTGATCGGTTTTGTCGGGCTCATCGCCCCCCATATTGTCAGGGGACTCATCGGGCCGGACAACAGGAAATTGATCCCTCTGTCAGGCCTCTTAGGAGCGGTTTTGGTTATATATGCGGATCTTTTTGTACGACTCGTCGTCAAGGTTGATCTGAAAATCGGTATTTTAACATCCCTGATGGGCGGTCCTTTTTTCCTCTATCTACTGATCAAGTACCGAAAAAGATTCGAATATATGTAATCATCCGCCTGAATGATTAACTGTTATGAAAACGAATAGGGCAAATACTAACGATTCTCCACCCGCATAGAGGCTGTGTCTTAGTGATGAAAAACGCACACTCTGTCATTCCGGGCTTGTCCCAGAATTTTGTTGTTTCATCTACTTACAAATGCAAGGATTCCGGCACTACGGCCGGAATGACAATTGCTACACAGCCTCATAGCGGGTGGTATCATGAAGCCCTGAAGATAACCCTTCGCATCGGCGGCGAAAATCTTTCAATATTTTTTTTGTCTTGACTTTTCAGGCAGCAATTCAATATATTACACCATCAAAACTCAGGTGCTCATGATGAGCTTAAAAGGGAACCCCCTGGGAAACGGGGACGGGCCCGCCGCTGTGATCGGGGACGAAGACCGATAAATGTCACTGTCCGGACGTTAAGTTGGATGGGAAGACACGGTTAGTAGGATGATCCGAGAGTCAGAAGACCTGCCTGAGTGACACTGGTCTAACCTTCGTGGCTTGAGGTTAGCCGTAAGATTCTGAGGATAAAAAAGGGACATCCCCGGATCGGCATTTTTCGGTCCGGGGATTTTTTTTCCCGGGGCCCTGGATACCACTTTAACTTCATGGAGGAGAGCGTATGAATAGGCCAGGGATGCTTGCAGCAGCCGTTATGCTTGGATTGCTTTGCCCGGGATTCAGCGAAGCAGGAGAGGATCAGAAGGACGACAGGTCACCCATTACAATGGGTGAGGTCGTTGTAACAGCCACCCGATATGAGGAAAAAACATCTTCTGTCCCGTCCCACGTATCTGTTATTACAGAAGAGGATATCAAAAACTCTACCGCCCGAAACGTTCCGGATCTCTTGAGGACACAGACAGGCATTCAGGTGAACGATATCACGGGCAACGGCCGCAATTTCACTGTTGATCTTCGCGGCTTCGGTGAAACCGCCGGACTCAACACCCTGGTGCTCGTGGACGGACGGCGGATCAACGAACCGGATTTGAGCGCCGCGGACTGGACTCTCATCGCTCTTGACAGGGTCAAGCGGGTCGAGATCATCCGGGGGGGTAGAGGCAGCGTGCTTTACGGGGACAATGCTTCAGGAGGGGTGATCAATATTATCACCAAAGAAGGGGAAGCGTTCAGGGCAGGCGCCGAAATTGCCGGAGGGAGCTACGATACCTTCCGGGGCAATGCCTCTGTCAGCGGATCGGCACACAATTTCTCTTACGCCTTCTCAGGCAGTTACCTGGACTCAGACGGCTATCGGGACAACAGTGACACAGACCCCAAAGATTTTGGTGGGAACCTCAGTTACTATGTGAGTGATAAATTCCGGTTCAATCTGAGCGGCGACTACCATGACGACAAGACGGGCCTCCCCGGCGCAATAAAAAAGAGCGAATTCGTCCAGGGTGTTTCCAGAAGGGATACGGTGAATCCAGAGGATTTTTCTGATACCGAAGACTACTATATCAAAGGAGGACCTGAGTTCTATTTCCTGACCGACAGCCTGTTCAAGGTTGACGCTTCGTTCAGAAAAAGAGACTTTAAGTCCTTCGCTACTTTTTCCGGCGGATCTTTTACAGGGGATACGGAAATCAAGACCACAGCCGTCTCGCCCCAACTCGTTTTGAGAGAGAAAATTGCGGGGCTGGACAATAATCTCACCATGGGTTTTGATTACTCTGATGCCGAGGAGGATATCACAAATACGGTGCTTTTCTTTGGATTCCTGTCGGAAGGCAAATTTGATCTGGGAAAAAAGAATTACGGGTATTATCTCTATGATGACATCAGCCTGCTGGATAACCTTTCTCTGTCCGGAGGGTACCGTCATGACCGGGCAGAATTCGATTTTAAACCGAGCATTCCCGATCATAAGAACATAGATGAAGACCTCTTCACCGGAGGAATCAATTACAACTTCTACAAGGATTCATCCGCTTATCTCAGTTTTTCCCGCAGTTTCCGGTATCCCCTTCTCGATGAACTCTTCAGCTTTACTATGAATACGATTAATACGAATCTGAAGCATCAAGAATCGGATGACTACGAGATCGGCATCAGGCACTCTTTCAATGAAACCCTGTATGGGAACATCAACGTCTTCAGGATCGACACAGACGATGAAATCTTCTACAATCCGGCGACGTTTTCCAATAAGAACCTGAACCATAAGACGCGGCGCGACGGGGTGGAGGTTTCTCTGACCAAAATCTTTGAACGAGTTACCCTGAGCGGAAGCTACACCTTTACAGATGCCGAAATAAAAGGGGGGATCTGGAAAGACAATGAAGTCCCCAACGTGCCGCGGCACAAGGCATCGCTGGACACCGTTTTTGATCTTGGACGGGGTTGGACCGTGGCCGTGAACGGCATCTATATTGACGAACGCCCTTTCATCAGTGACTTTGCCAATGCTTTTGACGACCAGGAAGACTATGTCTTGATCAACACCAGAGTCAGGTACGCGTGGAAGCATGTTTCCGCGTTCCTGGATATCAATAATATTACCGATGAGAACTACTCCGAATATGGCGTGCTCGGCGGCTTCCCGGTCTTAGAGGAGGCGTTTTACCCCTCCCCGGAGATCAACTTTCTCGTGGGACTGTCTGCGGACTTCTAACGGGATCCACGGCACCCCAAATGCCTTTGAAGGTCCAAATTTTGGGTTTTTGACAGGAATGTATGGATTAAATTAGTCAGTGTAGATCAAATGTCAAGCAATCCTGGTTCAGTGGAAAATCATGATATCCTTTTTTCGACAATAGCTTTAAAACCATAAAAGCCTTTAGACAGGATTTACTGGATAAATAAGATATCAAAAATCAATTTTTTAAAAGATCCTGTCAATCCTGTTATCCTGTCTAAAAAATGTTTTTTCTTTTTATGAATCACAGTGCAGGTTTAGGTCAATCACGAACTTTTGATTTTAACCACACGAAACTGTCTAGAACCATATTTTGTAACGAGGAGACATTATGCTGGAGATATTTCAAAGCGGCGGACCGGTCATGTATCCCCTTCTGGCCTGCTCAGTCATTGTGCTGACCGTGCTCATTGAGCGGATACTTTTCTGGGTCAGTGTGGAGAGACGCCGTTCCCAACCCCTCCTGAACGAAATGCTTGAGCTGTGCCGCAAGGGGGACTGGGAATCGGTCAGAACAAAGGTGGCCGGGTCAAAGGACTATGTGATCAAAGTCCTTGTGAGCGGGATTCTCCATCGTGAGTTTTCCATGTCCAAGGCCATGGAAGCGGCTGCGGTGGAAGAGGTCAAACGGATGCGGCGGTATATGGGCATCCTGGATACGATGATCACCGTCGCACCTCTTCTCGGGATCTTCGGGACGGTGATAGGGATCATTACATCCTTTGAAATGCTCGGATCAACAGGGATTGAACACCCCCAGGCCGTGACCGCGGGGATTGCGCAAGCCCTCATTACCACGGCTGCAGGGCTCGGGATTGCCATCCTCTCTGTCTTCCCCTTTAACTACTTTAATTCCCGGGTGGAAAATGCTGTGCATACTATCGAGAAATATACAACCAGCCTGGAGATAGTCTACGAAAAGATGGCCGGGGCCCCTAACAGACAGGAGGAGATAAGCAGATGAAAATCAGCCTTCCTGCTGTGAGAAAGGTCCGCATTGAAATGCTTCCCCTGATTGATATCGTTTTTCTCCTATTGGTTTTTTTCATCTATGCCATGCTCTCCATGGCTGTGCACCGGGGACTGCCGGTTGTGCTTCCCGCATCGTCCACCGCAAAAATTGATCAGAAGGCGGTCTTATCGGTCACCCTGAAAAAAACCGGGGCGATCTACATCGATGATGAGCAGACAACTCTGGAAGAATTGGCAGAGGCTCTCGAAACAAAGGTCCGGGGGGAGAATGAGACGGACGTCCTGCTCTTTGCAGATCGTGATCTTTCTTATCAAACACTTTTTCGTGTTCTGGACGAGATCAGGACGGCCGGTCTCAATCACATTTCCCTCCAGGCCGAGGCGGACCATTAGGGATGAAACGGATGCTGCTCGCCATAGGACTCTCTTTGGGGATACATGGTCTCCTTCTGGGGATGGAGTTTAGTGAGTTCCAGACAAAACCTCCGGGACGTTTGAAGTCCCGCGCCCTGTCCATGTCACTGACCTACCATCATCCTGAAAAAACGGCATTGGAAACTGCCGTCGAAGACATGGAGGCACCGCCGGAAAAGACTGTGCCGATAATGAAGACGCCTATAACGCCCCCTAAGTCTAAGATTAAGCCGCCTCAAAGAGAGAAGAAAAATATCCCAAAGGTGAGGGACGAGGACCGGCTGACTCCAAAGCCGGCAAAGCAGCTGACTCCTGAGGATTCTGAAGTTCCGGAAGGACCTCGCGAGGTCATGTCCGCTCCGGATAAACCGTCGCGAGGTGGTGACGCAGGACCGGGGATCCCGGGATCGGGGATTCTCAGGGAAGCCACACCCTTATACCGGATCAACAAGCCTCCCTCCTATCCCGGAACGGCCAGGAGAAGAGGATATCACGGAACCGTTGTTCTTGAAGCCTTGATCGATCGACAGGGCAAGGTGATTGACCACCGTGTCTCAACGTCGAGCGGCTATGCCGTGCTGGACAAGGCAGCCATGGAATCGGTAGGGAAATGGCTTTTTGAACCAGGAATGAGGGGTGATGAAAAGGTGGAGATGTGGGTCCGGGTCCCGATTCGATTCGAGCTGGAGTAGTCGGTTCCCGATCAGAAAGCAAAATATGGACGAAGCAAAACAGGGGGGCAACCTACTTCTTTTCCAGCTCGACCAGGTCAATCACAAAAATCAGGCTGGCATCCGCAGGGATAACGTCTTCCACGCCCCTGACGCCATAGCCCAGTGCCGGCGGAAGCATGATCAAGCGCTTGCCGCCTTGCTTCATTCCGATCACGCCTTCATTCCAGCCTTGCATGACTTTATCCGTACCGACAACGAAAGAAACCTGTTTGCCTTCTCTGCGGGTGTTGTAAATCTCCTTTCCTTTTGCGCCGTTATTGTCCAGCCAGCCGACGAAATGTATGGTGACGACATCCCCGACCTGTGCGTTTTCACCCGTGCCCATTTTCAGCTCTTTATACTGTGCGCCTCGTGCTGTGGTCTGAAAGTTATCAGCCGCCAGTGCGAACCCGGGTATCAAAAAGAACAGGGCCAGGAATAGTGTTGTGTTAAGTTTTATTTTCATTTCGACCTCATCAGTTAGCACATGCCGGGTCGTTGCTGCCCCAGTGTGTTCTGCACCATTCTTTTTCCGCCAGCAAGGCATGCCCCGTGGTGCTGGGGTGAAAACAGTCACCATCATTCACATGCGTTGAGCTAAACCGGACATCATAAATGTCAGTATAACGGGCATTGGGCAGGGCACCGGAGGCACGGTATTCTTCCAATACATCACGCAAGATCGGATTATACGTACCACGGATGATTCTGTGAAATTCTTTTCTCCGTTGGCAATTGGTTCCATCCCCGGGATAATCATTGTCCGGGTCTTCACGGGAGGTGCCGCTTACGCAATCGTCTGATGGGTTGTCGAGTAGATTTTCACAGGGCACATTCGGCCAGACAAACACCCGGCACCAGAAGTCATTGCGTTTGGCGTTCCACAACCAGTAAATGGCCGGGATGCCGGACACGTGAATCTGTGCATTGCGGGTGGCACTGTTGGCAGCCAGCACATCCAGACCGGCACGGAATTGTGCTTCGAATAACAAAGGATCGGTCATGCTGGCCATGTTAACCGCACAGACATCATTATTGCCCAGAAAAACAGTGACCATACTCGCCTCGCCTGAAGGTGTTTGTGCCAAGGCGCTTATAATATTCTGTGCCTGTCCTGCAAAGTCGGCCATGACCGAACCGCTGAGCGCATGGTTGAATAAGGGGTCGCGGCTGGCGTTGTTCTCGTAGTACTCAAGGGGCTCCGTAGCGTCGAATCGTTCATTGAAGGTATTAACACTGTCGCCGCCGTTGTAGCCGGTGGACCATACTGTTTCGTGATGCGGTTCGCCGATGGTGCCGTCGGCCGCTTCACCTTCACCGATGGAGTCACCAATATTGAACTGGTTGCCGGGCAAAGAGAAATCTATTCCCAGCAGCATCATGCGCTGGATCACGACCACATCGCCCAGGTTGAACACGCCATCCGGCTGGGGAATACCAGACACCAGCGGTGCGACATCGCCATGTGTCTCTTGATCCGGTGTCAGGGTGCGGCTGCCATGCAGGGCCTGCATGCCCCATAGCGGATCAACCAGGTCGACTGCACCGTCACTATTGATATCGCCGTCATGACCAGCGGCCACAGATAAAGCCTGCGCGAGACAGAACAGAAACACGACTAAACCTTTGTATATACATGACCTTCTTATCATCGCTTGCGCAATCCTTTCAAACCCATCCTAGCAGTAAAATGCGGCTTGCGCAACCGGCTTTGCGAGCAGGGTGACATAAAAGGGGACAGGCTGGTTATTCCGATAAAGCAGCCTGTCCCCTTTTATGTTTTCCTTTAATGTTTCTGCCCTTTAATGTTTCCCTCTATTGATATAAATGAGAATCGCTATAATCACGAAATCCTGCAGAAGCCGAAAGAAAACAAAAATGGGCGCCTTTTGGGCACCCATGAAGATGATGATTCACGCTTCTAGTTTCATTATTTATTATGTAGCAGTTTTCGAAATTCATCGTATATATCTCGCCGGTGACCCACGTAGTGAATCTCTATTATCTTCTTGCCGGTTTCGATCCTGTAGATCACTCGATATCGTTTGAATCGAAGTGAATAGAATCCGGCAAGCTCTTCCATCAGAGGTTTCCCCTGATAAGGATCTTTTCGCAGATTATCAATTTCATTCTTTAGTACAGGTTTCAAATCGGGATGGAGAGTTTTGATAACTCTCCGGCAAGCTACAGAATAGGTTAAACGAAATCGGCTCAATCCTCCCAGACCTCCTTATGACTGACAGTCCTCCCGCTTTCAAAATCCTTCAAAGACTGCTTTAATATTTTCATGGTCTTCGGATCAGAGAGGATCTCAATGGTCTCAAGCAGTCCCTCATAACGGTCAAAAGGCATCATCACGCTGACGGGTATCCCGTTTCTGGTAATCGCCACAACCTCATCGAGCTTCTCCATTCGCTTGATGATCTCGAGCAAGTTTTTCTTCACCGTTGTGACGGGTAGGATCTCCTGTAAATCTTTCATGTCATACTCCTCTAGTCAAGTAATAATAATAGTCATTATAATGATCCCATCCTCCAATGTCAAACGATTTTATGACTGAGTGAATGATCAGAAAATTCTACACGTGTTTTTAAGTAATTTTGGGCACATTTCGTGGACCACTATAATATATGTCTCTAAAAGCCATTAAATTTAAATGATTTTTCATACGATGGCAGGGTACTTGGTGGTGGGATACTCCACCACCAAAGCGAGCTTATAACTTATTGTTTTTAAAATATTTTTTTGAAAGAACGCGAACTGGTGGCGGTGGCTGGACTCGAACCAGCATCCATCCCCTATCCATGCGGGTTTGCGGGCAGGGTGACCCACCAGGGGTACACCGAAGGATTTCAAATAAACGATGATTACTGAGCTCGTAATTAATGATAATCTTATCCATTATTTTTTTCCATTGACAAATGTCATATTAATATGTATAATTCAATGTACAATTAAAGGGGGTGATCTAAGTGATTACATTAAAGGAAGATACAACCCTGATAGGCATCGCTGAATTAAGGAACAAGGCCTCGGAGGTTATGAAAAAGATCAAAAAATACCGTGTGGTCCTGACCAAGAGGAACAAACCTCTGGGTGTAATCATAGACTATGAGGAATATGAACATATGCAGAAGATGCTGGAAGAGGTTGAGGATTTTGTCCTGGGCACGATTGCCAGAGAGAGGCTGAAAAGAAAAGGCAAGAAGGCCATCACTTTGGATGAAGCGGAGAAAAAGGTGGGGCTCAGATAATGTACACCGTCCTGATCGATGAACTTGTCTTCAAGGAAGATTTCCGGAAGATTGACAAACCTGATCAGCAGAAAATTATCAAGGCCATCAGAAAGAAGCTTACCAGAGACTCCGAAGGTTTCGGAGCGCCACTTCGAGGCGGCCTCAAGGGCTTATGGAAATTAAGAGTCGGGCAATATCGAGTTGTTTATGAAATAAAGAAACAGGAGATCGTTGTTTACATTGTCAAAGTTGGATTCAGAAGAGATGAAGAAGTTTACCGGGAAGTTCTTAAGCGATTCAAATGATATGTGACGCCCTCAAGATCCTTTCTTTTACCCTTGCCTCTTGACTTATTGTTTTCGAAAAGAGAGAACCGGGTCAATAAAACCGCATTGTTGGCCTGTCCCTTTTGGGTTTCTTTTCTCGTCCAGAACTTCGATCTGGGCGGCTTCCTCAAAGAGCATCATCTCACAGATCAAGTCGAGAGCCACATTGATGTGGCCGCTAACCTGATCAGTCACGGGACTTCACCCAGCGGCCTCATGACCAATCTGAACGGCAGCATCGGCGCAGTCATGGGCGAGGGTTACCTGACAACTCTATACCTGGACCTGCTTGCCTCCGATGTTTCAAAAAAGGTGATCCCTTTTTGGGGGAAGCATGATGACACGGGACGCATCGAATGCGCCATGGTTCAATTCGATATCAAAGACGGTCTTGCCGCGAGTCAGGCCTTCTTTTTCAACACCCAGCCTGCCGTGCTGATAGGTCATGGCGATATCAATTTGGCGACGGAAACAGTCGACTTTTTCCTTGAGCCGAAGCCCAAAGATCCGAGCCTCTTCAGCCTTGCAGTGGAGCTTGAGGTCAGCGGCAGCGTCACGGCACCGAAGGTGAGGCCAAGCACGGGAGCTCTCTTGAAAAAAGGGGGAAAATTACTCAGCACTCTCGCCGTGGGCCCTGCCGGACTGTTGGCGCCCTTCGTCTCCCTGGGCGCGCGTAATAAGCACCCCTGCGACATCGAAGCTATGGATCAGGAAATCAAAAGCCTTGCCAAGTAGGCTCGGTGCCAGGCAAACAGTTCTCCATTACTTCCCCCTTTAAGAAAGGGGAAGGCAATGGAGTATAATTTGCCTGGCACCGGGTTTCCTCTCGGTACTTCGAATAGGTCAGGCATCCTGCCTGACATCCGAGGCAAGATGCCTCGGCTATTATCACGTCTTTTTCCCAGCCTCCCGGCCGAAAGACCCGTTTATTCTATCCCACAGGTCTGTTTAATTTGGGCAATTTTTTCCTCTATCATCTTGTTATATTCGCCCGAGGCGACCTTGAAGTGTTCGCCTTCTGTCCGTGTGGCCACATTGATGACCAGACTGATCGGTATGATTGCCGACACGCCGGCAGCGATCTCCTTACCCACGTGGGCCTTCTCGCTTTCCAGGACCCTGATGTCGCCCGGAGCGGTCGCGCAATTGACTTCTTTGTTCAGATTATGTTTCGCCTGCTTGGATATGGGCGCACACGCAGTAAAAACAAAAACCAGACAAAAAATCAGAGCAATCTTAATCTTTCCCATCTTCATTCCCTCCCGTTTTGTTGACACGCTGCATTTCTTTTTTGCTTTGTGTCTTTCATTATTTACTGCTTCTGACTTTGATATAAAGTCAATCTATTTGATTCCCATGTAAAAAAAGTGAATGTGCATCTATTTATTCAGCCTAGTGTGTGATAATAAGCGGAAATAACGATTTATATGATTCATCTTTCCGTATCATCTGTTTAAGGAGGCAGGGTGGACCTCTTTCAATATGCATTGAGGCTTATCCTCGCAATCTCCGGCTCAAGTGCCCGGAAAAAAAGCCGTTTTCATTTTCACGGCCTTCCACCTATATATTCTGAGGTTCCGGTATTTGTCAAACGGTACGCATTGTTTTATTATAGGATTCATGTTTTCGATATGAGAATAGGTCAGGCATCCTGCCTGACAGTTCCCCTTTTGTAAAGAGGGGTTAGGGGAGATGATACCTTGAGCTAATCCCCCTCAATCCCCCTTTAAGAAAGGGGAAGGCAATGGAGTATAATTTGCCTGGCGCCGGGTTTCCTCTCACTGCCGCATTTAGGGCATTCAAGCGGATCCACCTCCCAAACCTTCTTTATGCACTCACGCCACTTTGGTGAGTTCGACTTGACTCTCGTTGATGATAGGATTCGGGCTAAAAGTAATTTCGATTCCACCCTTTCCAGTCAAGGGCATTCACTTTGTCACGGCAATTATTGAGTTCGTCAGCTAACAAATTCATATGGGCGGTGACGCGCATAACACCTTGCACAGATGTAAGAATGTGCTTATCGCCGGCGGCCGATCGGCGGAGATCGTCACCCCGGGACTCGATTTCGCGAACGAGGCTCCTTGTTTCCGGCAAGTCCGGGATCGGCTTCAGGTCTGCGAGCGAGTTCGCGATCAACTGGAACGATTCAACACAGGCGTCATAGAAGCGACCGAGCAGTTTGCGCAGGGGCTCATCCAGGGCCTCGACAGACTGTTGGCGGACATGCTCGGCGGCATCGAGGCGGAGGGCCGCGTGTTCGATCGAGTCGATCAGGGCTTGGGTTGCCTGCCGGTCGTTTCCCGGCACCCTGGTGTAATCGATCACGCTCGACCACATCTGCAGATGCTTGAAGAGGCCCGGCCAGCGCTGCCCAGAGGCCTTGGTCATCGCCACCCCCTCGGGGGACCCTGGCGGGACCTTGGCATGGTCTTGCATCGATTTGCCGCAGCCGGCAAAGAACGAACGAACCTGCTTGCTGAACTCGCGCTCAGGCACCACCGGGGAGAGAAGGCCAAAGACCCCCAGTGCGCCCGCAAACCCACCGAAAAAGCCCCACCACATGTCAATGAATGTGCTGAAGGAATAGGTCTGCCCCGACTCATCGAGCGACGGCAGGGCGGCGACAAAGATCGCCGCAAACAGATATTGCATCGTCTTTCGCGGGTTACTGGCCATCAGGTAGAGAAGCGGAAAGAAC
>CAJICE010000107.1_pt1 | contig 13744 bp, 4 predicted proteins | sample 9199531 | NCBI WGS metagenome assembly CAJICE01 (sample SAMEA7708327, study PRJEB35096) | sediment metagenome | biome: marine neritic benthic zone biome [ENVO:01000025]; feature: sediment [ENVO:00002007]; material: shallow marine sediment [ENVO:03000034] sea grass bed [ENVO_01000059] ... | reverse complement strand
TCAGTTCGGATATCGAATTCCCGTTCCGTCAATGACCGCTGGTCATCCAGATAATCAGTATCCCCATAAGCGAATTCCAGAATGAACCTCTCTCTTTCCCATTGAACGGTTCCATACCAGGTTTCCGCTCCCGGCTGGTAGATCATGTCCCCTTCATTAAGGGGGTTGAAGTAGTCATCGATCAGGTCACCCTCACGGGCCCCGACGTCATGATCTGCTTCCATATATCCCACGCCCAGCGTGAAACCGTGAGCGCTCAAATAGGGGTTGATGTGATAGATATTGGTGTCCATCACACGGTCTTCACTGTCCTTAATGCCGTTTTCCCTGTCCTCGTCGGTCATGTAGAAGTCCGCTCTCAGCCCCAGAGTCACCTCTTTCCTCTCTTGTGCAACGTCCAGGTGTACTCCATAGAGGTCAAACAGGTCAGCCTGGCGCAGATAATAGGGGGTCAATGAAAAAAGGTCGGGAAGGGCACGCCATGTGACCTCAAGGATATAAAAGGTGTCTCCAATTTCACTGTTTCCAAAGTCCACATCTCTGAAATCCATGATGTCAGGGAGATCGACTTCTGCCGTCTTTCTTGCTGCAACAAATATGAAATCAACGTTTTCCAGTTCGTGAGACGTGATGCTGAAGGCTTCAAAGTAGAAATCGACAAATGTGATTCCTCCGGTCTCCTGCCGTCCGAGCTTAATTAACGTTTTCGACAAAGAGTATTGAAGGTATAATTCACGTAAGAAAAAATCCTCTCTGTCTCCAGCCTCCGGGTCCTCTTCGATCTTTTTGTTGATAAAGGCATAGCCTGTTACACCAACGCCGAGACTCAGATTGGAATATTCAGGGGTCCTTAAGTCTAGCTTCAAATAGGCTGCCGTGAATCGCTCATTTCTGAGGTCCCTGATCTCACCATCTTCAACGAATCGGCTTCTTTTAAAGTTTTTTTCCTCATGATAGAAACCGGTTTCTCCGCTTAGCCTGCTCTCCAGTTCATCTTCCGTGCCGATGTAAAGCTCTTCGTGTCCGGGAATGATGTGATCGGCCCAGAGCATGGAACTTCCGGAGGGCATCAGAGTCATCCCGAAAAAGAATGTCAGCACAAGGCCAAAGATCGCAACTGTGAGATTCAGTTTCACCGTCTATCCGCAGACATCGCTCGTTGATCATGCGGAGGGATTGAAGAGATTCGGATCTTGTGCCGCGGTCCCACGTTTTTTACCGGCCCTTACCGTCTTTCCGCCTGATCACTTGCACATTGGAGGTTCCTCGAAAATATCTAATGTTAACAATATTGTCTCCTTTTTCACAAGGTCAAAAAAGGGGCTTTAAGAGCGTCGATTACAAGTATATAATCGGAAGATGACCGGGAGATTACCGGAAGGTTACACAAAGATTACCATTTCAGAAGGCTTGTGTTCACTACCACCCCTGCCGAAGCAATTTAAAAGTCCTCCTTTTCTAAAGGGGGATAAGCCCCGTTAGAAGCTTAATAAACAGGAGGTGCACGAAGCACATGGAATACAGGACGTGACGATACTTCTAGCGGGGTGAGGGGGATTATGTCTCCCGCCCACTGTCTTTATCCGTCGTCTGTCTTTATGCTGTCCTCTGCTTTACACTGCCCACGGATCTCCTAAAGTCCATCGGTAAGATAAAGAAGCGCACGATTGATGTCTTCCCGTTTCCCCGTAATATAAAGCAGATCACCGGCTTCGAAGCGGAATTCCGGGTCAGGACTGGTATGCATCTGATTTTCACGCTCAACGGCGATGATGGTTGCACCTGTCTTGGCCCTGAATGCCATGTGTTTAATAGATTTGCCCACCACTGGTGAATGGTCATCAATGCTATAGAGTTCTACGGCGACCTTTGCCAGGACCGTGCATTGATCAAACATGGGCTTTCGTGTCGTGGCCTTGGTCTGTCTCAGGACCTTGTAACCATCTTCTCTAATCATGTCCACGAAATTAAAGATTTCATTTTTCGGCATCTGATAATAGCTCAGGACCCTGGAGAAAATCTCCACCGATGTTTCAAATTCCTCCGGGATCACTTCATCCGCACCGAGCCTTAATAATTCATCGACTTCTGAAATATACCGGGTCCTTGCAATGATACAGAGTTCAGGATTCAGTGTTCTGGCTGTTTTTACAATAGCCCTGCAGGATGCAGGGTCTGAGATGACGATGACAAAAGTCTTGGCTCGAGTGATGCCCAGCCGGTGAAGCACTTCGACCTTGGTCGCATCACCATAATGTATGGGCTCCCCCTGTGTCTTCATTTCCCTGACCGTACCGATGTTCATTTCCAGTACAACATACGGCAGGGCTGCTTCTCTCAAAACTCTTGCAATATTTCTTCCGGCCTTGCCAAAGCCTATAATTATGGTGTGATCACTTGCTCTCGTTGGGAATTCCTTGTCTTTGGATACTTTTTTGATTCTTTCAAGCCTGCCCAGCAGTTTTCGTGAACTTAGCCGGGTCGAGATAGGATGAGAGATCTCCATCAATAACGGGGTCAGAAGCATTGTCAAGACAGATGCGGAGAGGAACCCCTGGTACATCTGATCTGTGATCAGGCCCGCGGAGAGTCCGGCAACGGCAAGCACAAAAGAGAATTCACCGATCTGTGCAAGATTCAGACTGGCCTGTATGGATGTCCGGACCGGCCGTCCCAGTACAGCCATGGAGAAAAAACCGCTGAAGAATTTCAGGAAGAGGATGCCGCCCACAAGAGAGAGGACCGGAGTCAGGTTGTTCACAACAAAGGATGTGTCCATGAGCATGCCCACGGAGATGAAAAAGAGGCCGCTGAAACTGTCCCGAAGCGGCAATATGGCGGATGTTGCTTCATGGGCGTATTCGGATTCAGAAATCACAAGGCCTGCAAGAAACGCACCCAGCGCAAGGGAGAGGCCGAATTCAGAGGTGAGAAGAGCGGTCCCGAAACAGAGGATCAGGATGGTCACCACAAACAGTTCCCGGCTTCTTGTGCGGACAATGTGATAGAGCAGGCTGGGCACAAACCATTTGGCTGAAAGCAAAACAATAGCAATGATGGTCGCGGCTTTTCCGAATGTGAAGAGTAACTCCCCTGTTCCCCGACCGCCGGCCATGACCGGAATCAGAAGCATAAAGGGAACGATGCAGAGGTCCTGAAATATCAGGATGCCCACGCTGACCCGCCCGTGGGTGGTGTCCAGCTCGGCTTTATCAGAAAGAAGCTTCATGACAATAGCGGTACTGCTCAAGGCGACCAGGAAACCGATGAATACGGCCGTGTTCATATTTTCAACCCACCGCATGGCAATGAACGCGGCTGCAACCACGGTGATTCCGACTTGGAGCCCGCCGATACCAAAGACTTCCAGACGCATTTTCAGGAATTTGGACAGGGAAAATTCAAGACCGATAGTAAAAAGCAGGAGGATGACCCCTATTTCCGCAAGAGTCTGAATCGTGTTGATGTCACGTATCAGATGCAGGCCGTGGGGGCCCAGAAGCATGCCTGCCACCAGGAAGCCCACAATCGAGGGGATCTTCATTCTGTGCAGTGCAAACACAACCACTGCAGAGATACCCAGGACAATAATGAGAGATTTTAAAAAAACAAGTTCATGCATGAATGGATTGTAGTCTAAATTGTTACAGAAATCTATTTATTTTGATGGTTTTTCATCTTCTGCCTGCCCCGTTAGAAGTTTAATAAACAATGAGGTGGACGAAGCACAAGGAATACAGGACGTGACGATACTTATAACGGGGTTAGGGGTACTATGTCTACCGCCCACTGGTTTTATCCGTCGTCTGCCATCCGTCTTCCGTCCTCTGTCCTCCATTGTCTGGACTTTTAGACCCGAATACTTAGCAAGGCAAAAAGGGCATAATCCTTCATAGCCTGCCTCCTTTCTTGAGGTTGATTGAAGCCTTCTGACTCAATATTATGGCACTGCATGGCCAACACGTAACCCACGATAACACAACAGGGAGGCAGGCAGCTTTTCGCCAAACAGTTATTGATGGAAAGCTTGAATCTGGGTTATACTGTATCTAATTGAATAATAAAATCCTTTAAGATAATCTTTCCGAATTTTCAAGCAACACTTATTCTGATCTGCAAGATGTATCATTATTCAAACTGAGGAGGGGATGTTTAGTGAAAATAGTGCTTGATTTGGTTGGTAAAATCTTTGGGGGGATTTTTGGTTCTTTCTCCTGGGCCGCTCCGTCTTGGATGAGAACGATTGGCTCGTTACGAAAAGATCGACCCAAAGTCTTCTGGCGTTGGTGTTTTCTGGTGATACTCCTGGCGGTTGGCGGGATATCGGGTACTCTCTATTATCACAGTTTGCCAAAGCCGATTTTGATTAGGGCTTCAATAGAAGCACCGGGGATAACTCCTAACGTCGAAAATCCTGAGCCGAGCAATGTACGAATCGATTTTGAGTATGATTTTAGTAACTTAAGACCGAGACAGGAGCGTCCGTCCGGGTTACCGTCGGTTGCCAGGATAGACCTGGTTGACAAGGCTGTTGAGAAAGGAATCCGTCTGGAGCCGCTAATGCCTGGAACGTGGGCATGGGAGGGGGACAGGTCTCTTGTTTTTTCTCCGAAACAGGAATGGCCGGCCGGTACGGAGTACACCGTCACATTTGATAAAGCCATTTTTGTGGAAGAAGCCCTCCTCAAGAGTCTTTCTTCTAAGTTTGTCACCCCCGCCTTTAACGTGTCATTGAGTGATCTGGAATTTTATCAGGACCCGCGGGATAAGACGGTTCGTAAAATCATCTCGACCCTCGCGTTTTCCCATCCTGTGAACAAGGAGAGTCTTGAGAAACATATTGCCATGACCATGCGCCCATCTGGTGAGGGGATCTCCCTGGCACCCAAACCGTACTCTTTTACCGTGGATTATGACAAGAACCAGCGGGAAGCGTATATCCAGTCTGAGGCAATTTCTTTACCGGATAAACCAAACTATATGCAGATCGCCGTGGCCAAGGGAGTCAAGCCAGCCGTAGGCGGCAAGGCATCGGTTGATGAGATCTCCAAGCAGATATTGATCCCGGATATTTTCAGTTTTCTGAAGGTGGAACAGGCGAGCACCCAGATTGTCCGTAATGAAAAAAAGGAGCCCGAGCAGGTGCTTACACTGCAGTTTACGGATGATATTTCAGAGGAGGAACTCCTCAGTAAACTGTCCGTCTATGTTCTACCCGAAGAAAACAAAAAACGGAACTCCAAGTACTGGAAAAATCCTCGTGAAGTCACTCAAGGGGTCTTGCAAGAAGCGGTGCCTGTGGAACTTAACCTGATTCCGAATGAGTATGATTTTTCGAAACTCTACAGCTTTGTCTACGAGGCACCTTCGGATCGCTATCTTTATCTTTACATCAAGCCGGGCCTTGTTTCCATTAATGAATTTGTCAAATCTTCTTTGTATGACCATGTATTGCGTGTACCAAAATACCCCAAGGAATTGAAAATTATGGGCGAAGGCTCCATGCTCTCTCGTTCTGGTGCGCATCAGTTGAGCATGTTGGCCCGGGGACTTGAGGCCATCCGTGTGAGTGTGGGGAAGCTTTTGCCGGGACAGCTTAACCATCTGGTCAGTCAAACCAGTGGCGACATTAAAGATCCCTATTTCAGCAACTACAGCTTCAATGAGAATAATATCTCAGAATATCAGCAGAACATCATAGAGTTAATGCCTGAACATCCGAAAAAAGCCAACTATGCATCCGTGGATCTCACGTCCTATCTTCCTGACACCACAGATAGATTCGGCTTGTTTTTTGTTAAGGTCTCAGGTTGGGACAAGGAAAAGAAGAAGGAAATCCATCAGGTCTCTGATAAACGTTTGATTCTGGTGACCGATCTGGGCCTGCTGGTGAAGGATAATGTCGACCAAAGCCATGATGTTTTCGTTCAATCCGTGAAACTGGGGAAGCCGGTCAGCGGGGCCCGTGTTGAGTTGTTGGGACGTAACGGAGTGGCACTGCTGACAAGAACCACAGGGGCGGATGGTCATGTGAAGTTTCCGAGCACCAAAGGATTCGAGAACGAACAGAAGCCGAATGTGTATGTGGTGAGGACGGACAATGATACGGCATTTATTCCCTTTGAAAGAGCATCGCGAAGAATAAACTACTCGCAATTCGATGTTGGCGGCGTCAGGGGACAGCATGCAAATAGCGACAACTTAAATGCCTTCCTGTTTACCGATCGTGGTCTTTATCGACCAGGCGAGAAGGTCCAAGTCGCTCTGATTGTCAAGGAACGGGACTTGGGTAATGTGCAGGGAATTCCCCTGGAGATAGCGGTCACCGGGCCAAGGGGTAATGAGATTTCAACAAAAAAGATCAGCCTGCAGGAAAAGGGTTTTTTCGACCACCCGTACCCATCGGACGTGACATCGGATACGGGAACCTATCAGGTGGCTCTCTATTTGGTGCGGGACAACAAGTATCGGGAACGGATGATCGGATCATGCAGTTTCCGAATTGAAGAGTTTCAACCGGATACGCTGAAGATAGAGAGCCGTCTGCTCGGTATGAAAGATATAGGCTGGACATCGGAAAAGAGCCTTAAGGCACAGGTCAAGCTGGAAAACTTGTTTGGCACGCCAGCCCAGGAACGGAAGGTGACGGGCCGAATGAACGTCCGGGCGACCAACTTTACATTCAAGGAGTACCAGGATTATACATTTGTCGATCCCTATTACGATCCAAAGAAGCAGCGCATGGAGCTCGATGAAATCCTCGAATCGCAACAAACCGATCCGGATGGTATGGCCCATTTTATCCTGTCACTGGAACGATTCGATCAGGGGACCTATCTTCTGACCTTCAGCACCGAGGGGTTCGAACCCGGCGGAGGGAGAAGTGTTTGGGCCCAGAATACGGTCTTGCTCTCTCCATTAAGCGCTCTGGTCGGCTATAAGAACGACGGTAAACTAAGTTATATCAACAAAGATGCCGAGCGTTACATTGAACTGCTTGCCATCGATTCGGATTTGAAGCCTCGGGCCATGGAAAACTTGAGGTCCCGTCTTGTGGAAGTGCAGCATATCTCGACCCTGGTCAAGCAGCGCAATGGCACCTTTAAATATGAGACGGTCAAGAGGGAGAAAGAGCTAAGAGTGGAGGCGTTGGACATGGGCACAGACGGTTCGCGCTACCGAATTCCCACGGAAACGCCTGGCGATTACGTATTGGAGATTCTGGACGCTGCGGACTTACGGCTAGCCAGGGTAAGCTTCAGCGTGGTCGGGCATGGAAATCTGCTGGGGCGTCTGGAGAAAAACGCCGAGCTGAGTTTGAAGCTTAACAAGGAAGACTATAAAGCCGGCGAGCTGGTGGAACTGAATATCAAGGCCCCTTATACAGGGGCCGGCCTGATCTCGATTGAGAGTGACCGGGTCCATGCCTATAAGTGGTTCAGCACCGACACCCATAGTACCCTTGAGACCATTAGGATTCCCGAGAATTTGGAGGGGAGTGCCTACATCAACGTTACGTTCGTTCGTGATGCAGGGTCAAAGGAGATCTTCACCAGTCCGCTGAGCTATGCCGTGGCCCCGTTTACCATTGATCGCAGCAAGCGTAAGCTCGGCGTGGAATTGATCGTTCCCCCGCTTGTGCGCCCGGGAAAAGAGATGGAGATCCAATACTCCTCCTCTGACGCATCACGGATCGCTATTTTTGCCGTGGATGAGGGAATCTTGCAGGTGGCAGGTTACGAGACGCCGAAACCCTTGGATCACTTTCTGCGCAAACGGGCCCTTGAGGTGGGAACCTTGCAGATCCTGGATCTGATCTTACCCGAGTTTGACCTGGTGAAAGAGGTCTCCTCTCCTGGAGGAGGCCTTCGGGAGAAAATGGCGGCGGTCGCAAAGAATCTGAACCCCTTCGCCAGAAAAGTCGATAAGCCAGCGGTTTTCTGGTCAGGCATTATCGACGCGGATCCGCAGAACAAGGCCGTTTTTTTTGAGGTGCCCGATAGCTTTGCCGGCACTCTGCGGGTCATGGCCGTGGCCGTGGCCGAGGACTCGATCGGGGTGGCCGAGAAATCTACACTTGTCCGGGGGCCTTTTGTCCTCAACCTCAGCGTGTTGACCCAGGCCGCACCCGGAGATCAGTTTTTGGTGTCTGCGGGGATTTCCAATATCATTGAGGGTTCGGGGCCAGATCTGCCGATCACTGTGAGCGTGGAGGCATCAAAAAACCTTGAAGTGGAAGGCGAGACCGAAACCGAGCTGAAAATCAGTGAGGGTCACGAGAAGACCGCTGTATTTTCGATCCGGGTCAAGGATCGCCTGGGAGCCGCGACGCTGAGGTTCTTCGCCATCTCGGGCAACGAAGAGGGGCACCGATCTGCCAGCCTCAGCGTGAGACCGGTCATGCCTTACTTCTCCAGCCTAGTCAGTGGGTACGAAAAAGGAGGGGCACCTGAGGTAGAAGTTACTCGTCGGCTCTATGAAGATCTTGCCGAGCAAAAAGCCTCTGCTTCGGCCAGTCCCCTGGTGCTGGTTGACGGTCTTTCCTCCTACTTGGAACATTTCCCTCACGGCTGTACCGAACAGGTGGTGAGCAAGGTCTTCCCTGTGGTCGGCTTGATGAGTCATTCGTCCTTCAGGCCCCATTCGCAAGAGAATCGGGAACGTTTTGAGCACCTGATCATGAAGCTGAGACAGCGCCAGTTATCGAGTGGCGGGTTCAGCTTCTGGCCCGGTGGAAGTTCGGTGTCCGAATTTCCCACGGTCTATGTCATGCACTTCCTGATTGAGTCCCAGGAGCTCGGCTATCCAGTACCTGGAGATCTAATGGCCAGAGGCAAGGACTACCTGAAATCCTATGTGGGTGAAGATGCAGACAACATGGAGGAAGCGCGAGTTCGGGCCTACGCAATTTATCTGTTAACGCGTATGGGAGAGGTCACAACCAACTACCTGGTACATCTACAGACCGATCTGGAGCAGAATCACAAGAAAGTTTGGAAAAGTGACCTGACGGCGGTTTATATGGCTGCCGCGTATTCTTTACTGCAAAAGGATTCGGAAACCGCCGAGCTGGTCCGCCATTACCGGATCGGCACAGGGGGCAGAGAAACCTATACCGACTTTCACTCTCCATTGACCCAGGATGCCCAGTATGTCTATCTGCTGGCTCGCCACTTTGAGGAGCAGATTGCCGGGATCGATGGCGAGGAGATCCTTCGCCTCATCGAACCGGTGTTTCGGGGGAGGTACAATACGATTTCTTCCGCCTACACGATTCTGGCTTTGGGGGCTTACAGCAAGCAGAAACTGGACGGTGATTATGAAGAAGCGGTCCGTTTCACTGCCATCGATGCTCAGGGGCAAAAGCAGCCATTGGGAGCTGAGAACGCCCCCTTTGCCACGGCCCATTTTGGTATCGACAGCACGAAGGTTTTGATGAATGCCGATCAGGCTTTGTTTTATCTCGTTTCCCAATCCGGTTTCGACCGGCCATTGCCCACCGCCGTGGTTCGGGAGGGACTTGAAATTACCCGGGATTACCTCGATGACGCCGGTAACGATGTCACACAACTGGAGCAAGGCATGGAAGTCACCGTACGGTTGCGGATTCGCACCCTCGGTGATGATCTTGTAAGCAATGTGGCAGTCATCGATCTTCTGCCGGGCGGATTCGAGGTTATTCGTAAGTCCGTTCCGAGAACGGCCTATAATTGGAGAGCGGACTATGTTGATGTTCGGGAAGACCGCGTGGTCTTTTACGGCAGCTTCGGAACCTCTGTAAAAGAACTGACATATCGGGCCAAGCTGACCGCGGCGGGGAAATTTACCGTCCCCCCTGCGTTCGCTGAGTCCATGTATGATCGATCCGTCCGCTCCAGCAGTCTGGGCGGCCTCTTCGAAGTGATACCCTCACCATGAAACGATACATCAGACTTGCAGCAATCACCGTTTTGGTGATTGCTGCAAGCTACCTACTCATCCCCAAGCCGAATTTGGAAGAATATCATGGCTATTCGCGCGCCTATTATGATCGCAACGACAAGCTCTTGCGCCTCACCTTGGCCGGAGATGAACGGTATCGTATTTACGCTACGCTGGATCAAATCTCTCAAGAGCTCAAAGAGGCCACCTTATTGTATGAGGACCAATATTTCTACCAACACCCGGGTGTTGATCCTTTGGCCCTGATCAGGGCTTTCTGGAGCAGCTATGTCACTCGGGAGAGAACCATCGGGGGCTCAACAATCTCCATGCAGGTGGCCCGTCTGCGCTGGAATCTCCATACTCGAACCATTCCGGGGAAAACCAGACAGATACTTCGGGCGATTCAATTGGGGCGCCACTACAGTAGGGATGAAATCTTTGAGGCCTACCTGAATCTGGCCTCCTATGGGCGAAATATCGAGGGGGTCGAGGCCGCCAGCCTGATCTACTTTAACAAACATACCAGCGAGCTGAGTCTGCCGGAAGCCCTGACCTTGAGTGTGATTCCTCAAAATCCGAGCAGGCGTAATCCAACGACGGTCAGCGGCTTCAAAAAACTCAAAACAGCACGAGACCGGCTGTTTGCCCGATGGGTGGAACAGTATCCCGAAGATGCCGGGCAGAAGGTCTTTTTTGAGATGCCGCTGGCGGTCAGGGCGCCGGAACAATTACCCTTTGCCGCACCCCACTTTGTGAACGAACTCGACCGCGAGCTTCCCATGTTTCATCGCGGTCATATACGGACGACCCTGGACATTGACTTGCAGAGGAGTGTTGTGCAGCGGCTGGCCAGCTACATCGAGCGGAGAAGAGATGAGGGGATCACCAACGGGGCGGTCGCCATTCTCAACTACGAAACCATGGAGCTGGAAGCCCTGATCGGATCGGTGGATTTCTGGAATGATAAAATTGAAGGACAAGTCAATGGCGCCAAGGCTAAGCGCTCACCCGGATCGACACTCAAGCCATTTGTCTATGCCTTGGCCATGGATCAGGAAATCATTCACCCCATGAGCATGCTCAAAGATGCGCCAAAGCGTTATGGCGGATTTACCCCTGAAAATTACGATCAGCTTTTTCTGGGACCCGTTTTTGCGCGAGACGCCCTCATAGCAAGCCGTAACGTTCCGGCGGTATTTCTGCAGGCTCAAGTCAACAATCCGGGTCTCTACCAATTCCTGCAAACCGCTGGAGTGGAGGGGCTCAAACACGAGGATTATTACGGTCTGGCCTTATCCCTGGGTGGGGTCGAGCTCACCATGGAGGAGTTGTTGAAACTCTATGCCATCTTGCCCAATGGTGGTTTGCTCAAACCGGTCAAGAAGCTTTTCCATGGACCAGAACAGGATGAACCGGTTTCTATGCTCAGCCCGGAGGCGAGCTATCTGACCCTGGATATTCTGAAGGATAATCCTCCCCCAACCCAGCCGAGTCTGACGGGGCAGGTGGTCGATGAAATTGAAGTGGCCTGGAAAACCGGGACCTCTTTTGGGTTTCGTGATGCCTGGGCCATCGGGATTTCCGGTCCCTATGTGATCGCCGTCTGGACCGGCAACTTTTCCGGGGAGGGAGATCCGGTTTTTGTCGGGAGGTATGCATCCGGGCCATTACTGTTCGAGATGTTCCGTTCTTTGGGGCGGGGACAGCAATGGAAGGGCACCGGAAATCTCGATCCCGGTTTACTCAATATCAGGAAGGTCTCGGTCTGTGCCAATACCGGTGATCTACCTGGCCGACACTGTCCCCGCGAAACCGAATCCTGGTTTATCCCCGGTGTGTCGCCCATCAAGGTTTCCACCATCCATCGGGCCATACCGATCAACCGGCAGACCGGGCTTCGTGCCTGCTGGGATCAGCCTGGGGAAACGGTTATGCAGGTGTTTGAGTTTTGGCCCTCAGATCTGAAACATATTTTTCGCCAGGCAGGGATTGCCATCAAAACCCCTCCGGAATACGGAATGGATTGTAGTTTGGATGACAAAAGCGTTTCAGGGATGGCTCCGCTTATACGTTCGCCGAATGAGGGAATCATCTATAGCCTTCGTAGCGAATCACTTGAGGATGAGAAAATACCCTTTTCTGCGGCCACTGATGCCGATGTGAAAGAGCTGTTTTGGTTCGTTGATCATCGTTATGTTGGTAAAGTTTCGGGTAACGATATTTTCTTTTGGACACCCGAAAGTGGACAGTTCACGGTTCGCGTGGTTGATGATCATGGCCGTGCGGCACAAAGATCTATTCATGTTGGGCTTGTGAGAGAGCGGGCAGAGATTGTTCGCTAAAGCCTTATAAGGATTAGGTTATATTTGAAGAAAATCCTGTGGTTTGCCAATGGGATCTCACGGCCGACCAAAAAAAAGGAAATAAGGGGACCCCGTTAGAACCATTGTCTCAAACGGGGCAGGCAAACTTTCTTCCCTTTTATGTCAGCCGGCATCCTTGAGTAACTGCTCAATTTCAATAATCTGCTTCTCAGCATTCTCTGTCTTAAGTGGAACGGCTCCTGCACCGATATGGCCGCCTCCGCCGAATTGACTGCATATCTCCCCGCAGTTCGCATTACTTGTCCGGTTGAAAATGTTGTGGCCGATACTTGTGGCAACATATTCCTTGTTGGGCCCCCACTGCAAACGAACGGATACCGTCGCCTCCGGGAAGAGTGTATACACAAGGAACCGGTTTCCCACCGGCGGTTTTTCCAGAGAGCGAAAATCCGTAATCACAACGCTGCCATCCAAGCGGGAGTGTTCCTTGAGCATTTTCAGAAAAGAGGCGTTATTCTCTTTAATGAGCACTATTCTCTCCGCAACTTCAGGTTGTGAGAGAACCTTATCGACAGGCATGGTCCTGAGACAGTCGGTCAGTTTTTTAAAGTAGTCCTTGAACGTTCCTATCCCGGTCCGCGAATCGATTGTGTACCCTAAAAGAATTACACCCTCTGGATCCGTGACGTCTTTCATAGAAAGATGTGCGGCATCGAAACGATCCGTTTCATCGACCAGCATTTCATATTTCTTGAGTTTGTCGGAAGAATAATAATCGTATATGACCCTTGCGACACTTGGCGCTATTTCATGTTTCCCATTGAAATGGTCCGGGGGGGTCGGATTGTTTTCAGTGAGCTGATGATGGTCAAACCATTTTGCACATTTCGGGTGATAGGGCAGGTTGGCCATGATATCATTTTCTGTGATGTCGAATTTGTTGAATGTGATGTCCTGCGGATGGACCAGCTCAATGGAGTCAATCTCCTCCATTTCAGAAATAAGAACGGCAGAAGTCAAACCATCAAGATCTCCTCGTGTGACAAGTCTCATAACACGCTCCTTTGCTTGATTTATTAAGGTATTGGATTCTGATCTATAATTTCGAACCGCCCTGGGTGGTGTTCACAGGTCACATATATTAATTATTGTACCATTGTTGGCCATGAATTGTAAAGAATGAGTCCTGGGGAGGGCCAGGATAATCTATTGATCTTAAACGATAAACTTCGGGAAATCCGCGGTGCTAGACACACATTAGACTCGAAGACTCTAACAGGGCAGGCAAACTTTCCTCCGATTCTAACAATCCATACAAACAGTACTTGATTTGCCCGCCAAATCCATGCCAGTATCATTTAAAGATAATCTATTACCTGATTTTCAAGCTGCCAACATCACCAACGGATAGGATCGCATGAAGAGCGTCCTGTTTTTTCTTGTTATAGTCCTCATCATAGCCAGTGCAGCCCTGGCCAAAAAATTCTTCCGTAAGG
>CAJICE010000053.1_pt1 | contig 14026 bp, 8 predicted proteins | sample 9199531 | NCBI WGS metagenome assembly CAJICE01 (sample SAMEA7708327, study PRJEB35096) | sediment metagenome | biome: marine neritic benthic zone biome [ENVO:01000025]; feature: sediment [ENVO:00002007]; material: shallow marine sediment [ENVO:03000034] sea grass bed [ENVO_01000059] ... | reverse complement strand
CTGTATAACTGTGTCTTTTTTTACACGAAAAACATAGTAAAATCATAACGGTTTGCATTTTTCTTAAAGAAGTTTATAAAAGACATATAAATAACGGTGGGCTTGTAAAAATCCATCATCAACCGATGACTGCAGGGTGTCTTTTCCATGCTTAAAATGATAGTATTTAGACGATGAGATCTCTTGTTTCCCTTGCATATTGTCAGGACTATAATCCGAAGAGAGTGGATGAGTCTGTAGAAAATATCGTGGACTTACTGGGAGGAATGAGCTCTTATATAGAGCCCGGAGATACCGTATTGGTCAAACCCAATCTCCTTGCACCCAAAACGAGCGATACGGCGGTCAATACCCATGCTGAAGTGGTCGGAGCCGTATCAAAACTCGTTCAGGCGGCAGGGGGGCATCCAGTGATCGGAGACAGCCCCGGTCTCGGAAGTGCAACAAAGAATGCTGCCCGGTCCGGAATCGCAAAGATCGCCAGAGACCTTGATGTCCCGATTGTTGAATTCAAGGAGTCCGTTCCGGTAGGGAAAATCCGGGAAGGCGGCTTTCCTCTGGAGCTGGCGCAAGAGGTCCTGGGGGCAGACAAAATTATCAATCTTCCCAAGCTCAAGACACATGGTCAGGTGCTGATGACTCTGGGAGTCAAAAACATGTTCGGATGTGTGATCGGGAGAAGAAAGGTCCAGTGGCACTTCAAAGCAGGGGTCAACCGGAATGCCTTTGCCAGGATGCTCCTGGATATTTATGCCGCCCTCAAACCCACTCTCACCCTGATCGACGGGATCGTGGGCATGGAAGGGAACGGTCCGGGAAGCGGAGCCCCCAGAAAATTCGGCATCCTGGCCGCCTCCCGGGATGCTGTGTCCCTTGACACGGTTATGATGCACCTCATGGGCCTGAATCCTCTACGTCTCCCGACCCTGCGTGCTGCAAGAGAATCAGGTGTGGGAGAATGGGATCTCAGAAAGATCAAGATTATGGGCGAATCGGTTGACCGCCTCAGAATCAGTGACCTGATATTGCCGGAATCCGCTGATCTGGAGTGGAGAATCCCGGATTTTTTAAAGGGGATGCTAAAGGACAGCCTTTGCGCCTATCCTGAATCGGACCCCAAATTATGTGAACTCTGCAATGTCTGTATCGAGGCATGTCCTCAGAAAGTCATCGCTGTTCAGAAAGATCAACTGGAGATCGATACCCGCCATTGTATCCGCTGCTTCTGCTGTCAGGAACTCTGCCCCCACGGGGCCATGAAGACCCGCCAGGGCTGGCTTTTAAAACTTTTCCGTTAACCCGGATATTGCATGTGTAAATCTATTGCGAGGCAACCCTTCTTTCCATTCACACCAACACGAATCGAAAAACAAAATCTCATCAGAAAGGGTTGCATATCATCCGAAAAGAAATAGAAATATCTTGACAAAGTTAATCAATTTATATTAAAAAAAACAGACAATTCCACCCTTTTATCATGATATTAAATGATCGGGATAGAGCACATGCCTGCAGAAACTGAATGGAAGCCATTCCTTAAAAAATGTGTCATCGCCATCGGTGGAGGCAAAGGAGGAACCGGCAAAAGCCTCCTGGCTACAAATCTCGGTATCGCCCTTGCAGAACTCAGGCAGAATGTGATTCTCATCGACCTGGATCTGGGCGGGGCCAACCTCCATACTTTTCTTGGGATTCGATCCGCCGAAACCACTCTGGGAGACTTCCTTCAGAAAAAAGTGGGGCATTTAGAAAAGATCCTGCTGCCGACTCCCGTTGATCGTCTGAAGTTCATCAATGGCTCTAACGACCCGCTGGAGATCGCAAACCTTCCTTACACCCGGAAGGTCAGACTGATCAAACATATCAAACAACTCCAGGCCGATTATATTATCCTCGATCTGGGTGGCGGCACGTCTCTAAATGTTCTGGACTTTTTTCTGAATGCGGATTACGGAATCGTGGTGGCCACACCGGAACCCACTTCCATGGAAAACGCCTCCCTCTTCATCAAGTGTTTCATGATGCGCCATCTCAAGATACTGTTGAAACAATTTCCCATAAGTAACCTTAAGAACCGTATCAAAGATCCCCGTAACCGGGATACACTCAGGACCTTTACAGATCTACTGCGGCTTATCCGTTCCTTTGATCAGGGAACAGCCGGAAAAATTGAGAAAAAGCTTGAGGATTTTCAATTCGGCCTGATCCTGAACAAGCTCCGGGAACATGGAGAGGCCCGGATTGGGGGTGCTTACAAATCCATGATCAACCGCTGTATGGGAATCCGGATGGACCACCTGGGGCAGATCTACTATGATGAAAAGATTCCTGTTGCGGTTAAGAACTTTGAACCCTTCATGGTGAAATACCCGCACACCAAGGCATCCCACTCCATCCGGCTGACCGCCAAGAGGATACTGGGTATCGACCATCTCTCGTCAACTCTTCACCAGTGGCCGCCTCTCTTTGCACCCAAACAGACAGAACGCAGCGAACCTGCAGCACCCGATTCATTGGCTGAGAAAAGCCTGAAAGAGAAGCGTGCCAAGGGACTCCGTTTCTATCTATGACACAGTATAATCACTTCCCTTTGAATTAGTATCGAGGAACGGGAACATGAAAAGTCTGGATGAATGTAATTATTACGACCTTCTGGAGATCCCCCGGGATGCTTCCAAGATCGCCATACAGGAGGCCTACCACTCCTCCTGTTATCTTTTTGATCAGGACTCCATTGTATCCTATAATTTCCTCTCTGACCCGGAGAGAGAAACCCTGCTGAATCGTCTGCGGAAAGCTTACGAAACCCTCATGAATGACCAGAAACGAATAGAGTACGACAAAAACAACTTCCACCGTGTCGGGAACTGGTATACTGTGAGAACCGAGAAATCCCCTGACATTAAAGATCGTCCGGATGAAAAGAAAGGGAAAGAGTTCTGTACAGAGATCCGCCTGCATGATTACCTGGGAGAGGATGGCCTGCTATCCCTTCGTGCACTGCGAGAGGCACGGGGCATCAACGTGGAGGAAATTTCCAGGGTGACACGGATAAGGGTCCCCATGATCATGGCCCTGGAAAACCGTGATGTGAAAAAACTTCCTCCGGCGATCTATGTGAAGGGATACCTTACCTCCTATGCCAATACGCTGGGGATTAAACCCGAGAAGCTGCTGCTGGCTTACGGGCTCTTGCGTCCGACATCGTTCTGATACAAACCTCCGCCAGCAGACAAGGCTTACATTGCTCTGGATCCTTCTCCAGGGTACACTTTCCCAGAATCCCCATACGGGCAAGGGCAAAATCATACTTGACCGGATCCCCGGGATCCAGAAGGCTCAGATGTCCGGTAATTTCCTGTGCAGAAGCCCAATCCGCAGACTTCCGCCGGGTCAATCCGAGTCTTGAAGAGATACGAAAAGTGTGTGTGTCCAGTGGAATGACGAGCCTGGCCGGATCGACCTCATCCCAGACTCCCAGATCGAGCCCGTCATCCCGCCTGACCATCCATCTCAAATACATATTGAGTCTTTTGCACGCACTCCGATTCCGGGGGGACGGAAAAAGGAAACGGAGGCCCCCGTTTTTTGAATGTGCGGTATGTCCGGTTATGGATGAATAATCAAGATTCAAAAAGGTGTCCACAAAATTTATGAGGGCCGGTCTGATGTCCGAATGTCCGGAGGAATACCCTTTCAGGAACATCTCCTTTAACGAGCCGTATCTCCTGAGCACTTCTTTCATACCGTAGAGCAGACAGAGGATGTCCGTTTCATTGTTGAAACGGTGTACAATTCCTTTGAAACGTGGGGCATCCCGTTTCAGCTCTAAGCAGGAAATAAACTCGTAAGGAGGGGCCTCCATACGTTCGAAAATGGTCTTTACCGTCTTCAGGATCTGTGCCACTCTGCCATAAGCAAAGACCGCGGCAATCAGGCCGGCCACCTCTTGGTCTTCAGGCCGGCTAAAGTCATGGACCAGAAGCAGCGGGTCTGACGAGAGGTGACGCACATCATAGGTCCGGTAAAGTTTTTCGAGAGGTTCTTTTAGGGCATGGACGTGCATGGCAGGGTAGGCAGACCTTTATGAATGGTGTCTCAACTCAAAAAATGAAAATGGGATTTGTTGTAGATGCTCAGTAATTCGGTAACTTTTAAAATGACAGGTTCTATGTAGGGCCTGCTCTCCGAGCAGGCCGTTATGAAATGGACGTTGACGGCCCGTTCGGAGAACGGGCCCTACTCTTATTCACCGTCATTGGGAGCGAAGCAATCTCAGTCCTGTATAAGATGAGCTGGGAACAGAACTTTTTCAACAGACCTACTGTCCCATAATTACCGATCAAACATCCTTTGACAGGCTTCAAAGTTTTACCGAATTATTGATCTAGTACATCTGTCGTGTGATCATTCATATCTTTTACTTTTCCTCTTACTTTTTCCCTTCCCGGCAGACGGCTTTAGCTGATAAAAGGCATCCGCCCCGGGAAATCTTGCCGAAGACCCCAGTTCTTCTTCAATTCTGAGAAGCTGATTGTATTTGGCAATTCGCTCGCTCCTGCTGGCCGAACCGGTCTTGATCTGACCAGTGCCTGCAGCCACCACCAGGTCAGCGATTGTTGTATCTTCTGTTTCACCGGAACGGTGGGAAACCACCGCTGTATATCCCGCCTTCCTCGCCATCTCGATTGCTTCAAAGGTTTCTGTGAGAGTACCGATCTGGTTGACTTTAATCAGTATAGAGTTGGCGATATGGCGGTTGATCCCCATCTTCAGCCGTTGGGTATTGGTCACAAAGAGATCGTCCCCGACCAGCTGAATCCGATCCCCCATCTTCTCTGTCATCAACTTCCATCCTTCCCAGTCGTCTTCGGCCATTCCGTCTTCGATTGAAATAATCGGGTACTTGTTGACCCATCCTTCATAATATTCGGCCATCTTCAAAGGCGTTAACTTGGAACCGTCCGATTTCTTGAAGACATATCGTCCTTTCTCAAAAAACTCGCTGGCTGCAGGGTCCAGGGCCAGGGCGATTTCCTTTCCTGATTTGTAGCCTGCCTTCTGAATGGATTCAAGAACCACTTCCACAGCTTCGTCGTTGGAACGTAGATTCGGTGCAAATCCACCTTCATCCCCCACGGATGTACTGTATCCTTTCTTCTTTAACACCGATTTCAGGGAATGAAACACTTCAGCGCCCATGCGAAGGGCATCGGAAAAGGTCCTGGCGCCCACGGGCATGACCATAAACTCCTGCAGGTCCACATTGGTGTCGGCATGGGAACCGCCGTTTAAGATATTCATCATAGGGACCGGGAGGGTATTGGCCTGCACGCCCCCCAGATACCTGTATAGAGGGATCTCCAAAGCCTCTGAAGCGGCTCTGGCCACAGCCAGAGAGCATCCCAGTATCGCGTTGGCTCCCAGCTTACCTTTATTGGGGGTGCCATCCAGCCGGATCATTTTCCGGTCGATCCCGTTCTGGTCCAGGGCGTCCATGCCCTTGAGCTTGGGTCCGATAATCTTGTTAACATTCTGAACGGCTTTTTTAACCCCTTTGCCGAGATAGCGTTTGGGATCTTTGTCTCTTAATTCAACGGCCTCGTGCTCACCCGTTGAAGCGCCGGAAGGCACGGCAGCTCTCCCCGTTACTCCGCATCCCAGCAGCACATCCACCTCTACAGTGGGGTTGCCCCGGGAATCCAATATCTCACGGCCATGGACAGATACGATGCCAGTCATAAAGTCTCTCCTTATGGTGGTCATTTTTTTTTGTTTAATTCTTTTATCATACCCCCCTTGTCATGTCACGTATTATTCACGTAGGAAAGGGATTTCAAAAGGGGTCAGAGTCGTATGAACCAAACGACACCGAACCCTTTTGAATTTTACTCCGACCCCTTTGATTCTCCCTCGGGATAACTCGGACAGATAACGGCTAGTCCCGCTATTCTGAAGACAAATGGAAATGATGCATTTTGTAACATATTCAATCACTATTGGGATATTATGTCCCAGCATTTTTTGCCTTTCTCAAAATTTAGAATCAGGGTGTGCTTATTTTATCTAATCTTATCAAAAGGTTATAAATTTATTTAGTGTTCTAATTGAGTAGGTATACATTTTGCATGTTATTCTAAATAAATAGGGTATCACTATGATATGACACAGGGCCACCAGGCGGCGGAACAGGTTAATCGCCTCCGGGCTGACTGGAACTAATGTATAGTCTCGACTTGACATCACCCCCCATGATGTCATTCTATAAAGGCGCCAGATCCTTTGCGGATGGCGCCTTTTTTTATGGCTTTAACCCCATTCTCTCTTTCACTTATAATTTAAAAACAAACAATACCCAGCCACTCTTTATGTAACAAAAGAGATTTATTTAGTAACTATATTAAAAATAATGATTTTCTTATATATACTACCCTTATGACTTCTTTACAGTAAAATACGCGGTTTGCAATAAAAATCACACAATGATAATATTTGTCTGATATTTGACATCAATAAAACCACTGTTTCATGATTAAGATCCTGTTGGAAGCGCTCTAAATTTATAATTTCAGGTTGAAATTTCAACAGAATTTTATGATGTGTGAAAACTTTCACCCAATAAGAGAAAAAGTTTTCCCTTTTTCTGTAAATTTTTACACACTTATTTTGCCGGCCTTCATTCTTTTAATAACCGCACATAGACAAAATAAAAAAAGCAAACCCTCTAACTATTTGTTTTATAGGGTTTCGCAAGAACCAGACAACGGAAAGGACCCTTAATAAGATCCTGTTTTGGCCATTGGCATGGCTTTTGCTAATAATTATATATGGGAAACATGTTTTTTTATTATTTATGTAATGCAGGTCACTAAGACCATTTTATCCTGGGAAAAAAGATAAATGCCCGAACCTTTAAAATTCACAGAGGATGATCAGATCGCACAGAAATATATCCTTGAAGTCTCACCGGATATCAACAAGGGGTTTGCCACGAAGAAATATAAAGAGATTAATATTCTACTAAAGGCGAACATGATATCCAATCTCAATATGGATTTCAAGGTCTCCCTCCACGTACTGTGTGACCTGATCAGCGAGATGGTTCAGTACGACAAGGCGCTCCTCTATTTTTGGGATAATGATCTGGAAATCATGAATCCTTATATTGTTCGGGGCTTCTCGGATAAACTCCCGGGATCACTTCAACAGGGGAACCTCTTTGCAGAGTGGTGTATGCGCTACGGGAAGACCTTTCTCATCCCCTTCAGCAGTCATGAGGAAGTCACTAACGGTCTTCAGGATGCAAACGCCAAGTCCATGATCTCTGTCCCAATTTACGAGAGCAACAACATCATCGGGACATTACAACTTTTTAATGAACGATCCAACTTCTTTTCAGAAGAGGATGCAAAACTTCTCTGGCTTCTGATGATTCAATCGGAAGTGCTCTTTCGAAACTTTGAAGATATTGAGAATGCCGACAATCTCTCATCACTAAGCCGCACCACAGCCCAGCCCAACCTCTCACAGTTTTATGAACAACTTGAGCGAGAGATTGGACGTGCGGATCGCCGAAAGACACCCATTTCACTACTTTTAATAGAAATTGATGACCTGAGAGATTATACCCTTAATTTCGGCCACCTCAAGGGAGAGCAGACCCTGAATGAAACCGGCTCCCTGCTCATGAACCAGGTTCGCCAGATCGATACATTTTGCCGCTATGGAGAGAACCGTTTTGCACTCATCCTTACTGAAACCGACCGTAAAGGAGGGGTGATCTTTGCGGAACGTTTGCGGGACAGCATCAGCCGTCATCTCTTCCAGGACGAAAAAAGGGAACGAACCGTACAGATCACGATCAGCGCAGGACTGGCCACCTTCCCTTTTGATGCAAAAGATAAAATCACCCTTATCCATGCCGTGGAACAGGCCCTGCACAGGGCAAAGGAGATGGGAGGAAACCGGGTCAACCTCTATCCGGCTGTGGACAGTTCTACGATTGAAGAGAAGGACCTGACCAATCAGGTGGACCTCAATAGAGTCACCCAGACCATCCATTCAATCTTTAATCTGGACAGGCTCCTTGAGCTGGTGGTCCAGATTGTCATGGAGGCCCTTCAGGCAGAAAAGAGTTCCTTACTCCTTCTTGACCGGGGGAACGGCCAGTTCATCATTAAAGTGGCCTGCGGTTTTGGTAAATACGCTGAACTGATCAAGAACACGCGGGTCCCTGTGGAGAACACCATCACCGGCTGGATCGCCGGATTGAGAAAACCTTTTGTCTCTGCCAATATTGAGGAAATCAGAGAGATCCCAAAAAGCCTTTACAAAGATTACAGGAATAACTCTTTTCTCTCCATCCCTCTTGTTATGGATGGAGCGGTCATGGGTGTTATCCATCTTTCCAACAAAGCGACCCAGGGCGGAATTTTTACAGATGAGGATCTTCAACGGATCCTTCCACTCAGTAAGATTCTGACACACTTTCTCTCTGAAGGGGTACGTTTCGAGGAAACTCAACGGAACTTCTCCAAGACGGCCCTTTCAGCCTTGTCCATGATGCTGGAGGCAAAGGATCCTTATAACAGAGGCCATTCCGAAAGGGTTGCACACTATGTTGAAGTTCTTGGTAAACGAATGAATTTAAGCGAAAAAGAGATTGATCAGTTAATCCTTTCTGCCCGTCTCCATGATATCGGCAAGATCGCAATCAGTGAAAACCTCCTGCATAAACCGGAAAAGCTGAATGAAGAGGAAGTCTCCGTTGTACAGCGTCACCCTTTCTTTAGCTGGAAGATACTGGATGCCCTCTCTTCTGAGGATGAAGAGGTGAAAAATACAATTCTGCAGCATCATGAGAAACTGGACGGCTCGGGTTATCCCTATGGCCTGGTCGGCGACCAGATTCCTCTCCCCTCACGAATCCTCAGTGTCGCTGATACCTATGATTCCATGATCTCAAACCGCTCCTACCGCCCCCCCATCAGTAAAGAAGAAGCCCTGAAAAATATGAAGAGCTTTTCCAACATCCTCTTCGACCAGGATGTGCTGCAAAATTTCACCGAGATCGTTAAATAATGAAAGCGATCTAACCAAGATATCTTATGAGGGATTGTCAAGAGAGACCGAACTAGTGTCGTCTCAACCTTGTAGTGTCTTTTGTTGTCACCCCCTCATCCTAACCTTCTCCCCTATGGGGAGAAGGGATGTTTTAACTTCCTCTCCCCAAGGGGAGAGGATTGAGGTGAGGGGGGAAATGGGGTACGTCATTTTACACGTGACATGACACTAGTGCGAAAGGCTTCCGCTGCATCTGGTGACTTATTAGGCCTCGTAATAGATCCTCTCAGACATTATCCGGGTTAAAACATTGCAGCAAATGGCATTGGCAAGATAGTGATAAAAAGGAAAGAGATCCTTACTCGCAATCCTGATCTTTGCAATCCCTAGATTTCCCTGACCGGGAAGATGTTCTAGGGGCTCACCCGCCATGCTTGAAGGAAAGAAAACCCATCAAGGCGACAAAGACTGCAAGGATCACAAATACCCAGATTTCATTCATTGGTAAACCACACGTGATTGGCCTGCGACCGCAGGCATTAGTTTGCTCAGGAGAACCCCCCTTGAGGCTGACAGCCGCCAGCCCCCCCCACTTCGGAAGCGGATCCTCCCAGGACCAATGCAGCGGACATTAACCTTTTGCAATCGTCACTCCCGCACTTCGGGCATTTTTCATCCTTGCCCAATGCGCCGATTTTCTGCAGGACCTCAAAGATTTCTCCACAACCATCACATCGGTATTCATAGAAGGGCATCTTTTTTCACACCTCAATTCTCGCAGATTATTTCAATATATAAGCTGGTCAACAAAGTATATTCATTGAAACAGAACCCGTCAAGTATTATTTCATTTCACAATAGATAAAACTTATGCTAATATTAAATATCATTTATGGGGACAATGGATATGATTGACTCTCGCCTGCTCATCTTTTATAAAGCTTCAGAAAAATTGAGCTTTTCAGAAGCTGCTGAAGAACTTTTCCTGACCCAACCTGCGGTGACGTTTCAGATCAAAAAACTTGAAAATTATTATGGCACCCCTCTCTTTTACCGGGAGAAAAACAGGGTATCATTGACTGAGGCAGGGGAAATCCTGTATAAACAGGCCCAAAAGATCCTCTCCTGTTACCAGGACGCAGAAAGGGCGATCAGCAGGATCAGCGGTTTGGTGCAAGGCCGGATCGTGGTGGGTGCAAGCACGACCATGGGGGAGTATATCCTCCCCCGTGTCCTGGGGGACTTCAGGATCCGCTATCCAGAAGTGGAGACCTTCCTTGAAATCGGCAATTCAGACCGAATCCTAAATGGTGTGACAAGCCGGTACCTGGACCTTGGAATCCTTGCGGAGAAGGTGGTCAACCGGGAACTTCATCAGGAGAAGATCCTCGAGGATGAACTGGTCCTGATTGCTTCTCCAAAACACCCGATCTCCAAAAAAAAATGGGCCGAACTGGAAGATCTGAAAGGCCAGCGCTTCATTGCCCGGGAAAAGGGCTCGGGCACACGAAAAGAGAGCGAAACATACCTCAAAAAAGCCGGGGTGGATCCATTAAGGCTTCGAACCTCCATGTGGCTGGGAAGCAGTGAAGCCATCAAAGGGGCTGTTGAGGCCAATCTGGGTGTCTCCATCCTCTCCAAATGGACCATTCAAAAAGAGCTCCAGCTTGGGACCCTGAAAAAGCTGTCCCTGCGGGGGGTCCGGCTACTCCGGGATTTCAAACTGATCCACTATAAAGGAAAGAAATTTCCACACCACACAGAGGAATTTGTAGAGTATTTAAGGCATTACAACTGGAGCAGTCTTGGGAAGAGATGAATGATGATTAACCCGGATATTGCATGGGAGGTAGTCATGAGAGACCTTAAAAGCGTCACATGAGGCCTCGTAATAGATTCACTCATACAATATAAGGGTTAACCCGCCATGAACAGCTCATACCCAAGCCATTGCATGGCTTGTTCTGAGAAGGACCCTCGCTTATACCCGCCCATGGCCTATGATTTTTTCTTCTTCACTGCAGCTTTCTTTCGAGTTGTCCCTCTTTTCTTGGGAGATTTACTCTTCCGGGATGCAGCCTTTTTCTTCGGGAGCAGCGCTATATTCAGCACTTCATCCATCCGCTCAACCGGGATGAATTCAAGGTTCTTTTTGACCTTGGGGGGAAGTTCTATTAAATCCTTTTCGTTCTTATGGGGGATAATCACCTGCTTGACTCCTGCCCTCATCGCGGCCAGGGACTTTTCCCGCAGCCCTCCTATGGGGAGCACCCGACCCCGGAGGGTCACTTCTCCGGTCATGGCCAGATTTTTTTTCACCGGACGTTCCGTAAAGATCGAAGCCAGTGACGTGGCCATGGTAATCCCCGCTGAAGGCCCGTCTTTTGGGATGGCGCCTGCCGGTACATGGACATGGATATCATGCTGGGAGAACACAGACTCTTTGATTCCCAGAGACTGAGAGCGGGACCGGATGTAACTCATGGCTGCCTGGGCCGATTCCTTCATCACATCTCCCAGTTGGCCGGTCAAAACAAGGCCGCCTTTGCCTTTCATTTTCGTGGATTCAATAAAGATCAAGTCCCCGCCGCTCTGAGTCCAGGCAAGCCCTGTGGCCACACCGACCTGATTCTCTCCAATCTCCACCTCGGGAAGATACTTGGGAGGTCCGAGATACTTATGAAGGTTGTTTGACGTAATCATGGACTTCTTTTCCTTGCCTTCGGCCACATGTCGTGCAATCTTGCGGCAGAGACTTGCGATCTCTCTCTCCAGGTTGCGAAGGCCCGCCTCCAGCGTATAGTACGTGATCAAACTCAAAACGGCCGAGTCGGAAATGAACAACTGTTTCTCCGAGATCCCGTGCTCTTCCAATTGCCTGGGGATCAGGTATCGCCTGGCGATCATTACTTTTTCTTCATGGGTGTATCCGGACAGGTAAAGGACCTCCATCCGGTCTCTCAAGGCCGAAGGAATCGGATCAAGGAGATTGGCTGTGGTGATAAACATCACATTGGTCAGGTCAAAGGGGACATTCAGATAGTGATCAGAAAAAGAGAAGTTCTGTTCCGGGTCCAGGACCTCCAGTAAAGCCGAAGAAGGGTCTCCCCGGAAATCAGAACCGAGCTTGTCGATCTCATCCATCATGAACACCGGATTATTGGTCCCGGACTGCTTAATCCCCTGGATCACCCTTCCCGGAAGCGCCCCCACATAGGTCCTTCGATGGCCGCGGATTTCCGCCTCATCCCGGACCCCCCCCAGGGAGATCCGGACGAACTTTCTTCCCAAAGCCCTGGCAATGGAACGGCCGAGAGACGTTTTACCCACTCCCGGAGGGCCCACAAAACAGAGGATCGGGCCTTTCATCTTCTTCTTGAGTTTACGGACGCTCAGATATTCCAGGATCCGTTCCTTGATCTTTTCCAGATCATAATGATCTTCATCGAGCACCTGTCTGGCCTTCTTGATATTCAAAGAATCCTTGGTACTCTTTTTCCACGGCATATCAATGAGCCACTCCAGGTAGGTACGGACCGTGGAGGCCTCTGCAGAGTCGGGGTGCATTCTTTCCAGTCTCCGAACCTGTTTTTCAGACTCCTGTTCCACCTTCTTGGGCATCTTGGCCTTCTGGATCTTATCCCGCAACTCGTTGATTTCTTCTGTCCGGTCATCCACCTCGCCCAGTTCTTTCTGTATGGCCTTGAGCTGCTCCCGCAGAAAGTACTCCCGCTGTATCTTATCCATCTCGCCTTTTGCTTCGGCCTGTATCTTCTGCTGGACCGAAAGGAGTTCAATCTCCTTGTTCAAATACTCACTGACCTTATGAAGCCTGTGAACAGGATTGCTGAGTTCCAGGATCTCCTGTGCCTGCTCAACCTTCAGGCCTATATTTGAAGTAATCAGATCTGCCAGCCGGCCTGGTTCATCGATATTTTCTGCAATGATCAGAATATCAGGAAGGATCATCTTTCCAAGGGAGACCATATTTTCAAGCTGCTCCTTGACATTCCGCATCAAGGCTTCTTCTTCAACGGTTATCTCCTTGACAACCTCCTCAGGAATCTTCTCAATCGCCACTTTAAAAAAGGGACGGGTCTCAATAAAATTTGTGATCCGGGCCTTGGCCAATCCCTGAACCAGTATCTTGATCCGGCCATCAGGCAATTTTAGCATCCGCATGATCGTGGCCACAGTCCCGACAGCATGGATCTCATCAGCAGTGGGCTCCTCATCCTCAACTTTCTTCTGTGTGCAGAGGAGGATCAAACGATCTCTGGAGAGGGCCTCATCAATGGCACGGATGGAAACCTCTCGACCCACAAATAGCGGGAGGATCATAAAAGGAAAGACCACCACGTCTCTGACGGGCAAGAGCGAAATCTCGTCAGGAATCTTGATCTCTTCTTCTTTTTGAACCTTCTCTTTTTCGTCCTGATTTTGACCTACGGTCATTCTACTCCTCCTCATCCATTCATGCTTCGGTCACAGTATTATCTATCCCTTCAAATGACGAATCCATCCCGGTAAGGCGCACAATATCATCTCCTGAAAATCCGGGCCTCAAGAAACATTAAAATTCCTCCAGATTCAACCTTTCGAGGTAGTTCTTAAAAGCCGGGCCCAGTTCAGGATTCTTCAGCCCCAGTTCAACAGTGGCCTCAAGAAACCCGATTTTGCTCCCCCCGTCATAGCGTTTGCCTGAAAAGGTAAAACCATAAACAGTTTCCTCATCTGCCAGCATCTGAAGGGCATTGGTCAATTGGATCTCGCCCCCGGCCCCTCTCTCTCCCTTCTCCAGGAACTCAAAAATTTTCGGGCTCAGGATATACCGGCCTATAATTGCGAGGTTTGAGGGGGCTTCGCCTTTGGGAGGTTTTTCCACCATCCGGCTGACTCTGTAAATTCCGGCATCCTCTTTCTTCCCCTCAATCACGCCATAGAGATGAATCTGCTCCTCTGG
>CAJICE010000109.1_pt1 | contig 14190 bp, 11 predicted proteins | sample 9199531 | NCBI WGS metagenome assembly CAJICE01 (sample SAMEA7708327, study PRJEB35096) | sediment metagenome | biome: marine neritic benthic zone biome [ENVO:01000025]; feature: sediment [ENVO:00002007]; material: shallow marine sediment [ENVO:03000034] sea grass bed [ENVO_01000059] ... | reverse complement strand
GTTTTTACTATTATATCCGGGCTAGCCCGGATATTGCATGAGAGAATCTATTACGAGGCCGAATAAGTTGCCGGATGCGGCGTTACAGAAAATTTCCCGACATCGAAATATTTCAATATGTCTTCTGCCGTGAAATTTTCTGTGCCTTGCCTACGGCACTTCTTCGACCTCTCAAGACGACCCCTCATGCAATATGCGGGCTAGGTGAGCAGATTCTCGATAGTATTTATTAATTCGGTAAGGTCCGAAGATTTAATCACATATCCATCAGCCTTTTGGACAGACTCTTCATTCTTAAAAGAGCCATAAGCTGAATTCAGTATCACGGACACATCGGGAAATCGGTCCTTGAGTTTTTTCAATATATCCAAACCGTTGACACCGGGCATCTTGATGTCCAGGATCACCACATCGGGGTGCAAACATTCGACATCCTCCAACACTTTTATCCCATCATTCTGGACCTGAACGTGATACCCGCGGTCTTCCAGTTCTGCCTGGTACAACAGGCAGATACTCTCTTCATCATCGACAACGAGTAGCGAATATGTTTTGTCGCCCGACATGGAGTCAATCTTCCATAAAGGTTGCCCACCCGGAACAGCTGTGGAAAGGAAACAGGTTTCGTCAGCGTAAACACAGTGAAGAGGGGGCCGCTCTTATTCTTTTAATATCCGTTTCAAGGCATCTTTCATCTTTGTAAGGTCCGAGGACTTGACGATATACTCTTCCGAGGCCCATAGGGAAAAATCCTGCTTGTACTCTTCATAGGCGGAACAGATAATGACGGGGATATCATCCTCCTGACGCTCCTTGATGAGTTTTAAAAGATTGACCCCGTCCATGCCGGGCATCTTGATATCCAGTATAATGGCATCCGGCTTTTTGGTATTCAGTACCTCCAGGGCTTCATAGCCGTTGCTGGCCAGCAGCACCTCATACCCTTCATCTGTTAACTCCTCCTTATAAAGGGTTCGGATATTCTCTTCGTCATCCACAATCAAAATCATTTTCATAATACTCGCCCCTTTCGTTTCACGATTCCTCTCATTGGTTTTCTGGAGAAGCGTGACCGTGGAACCTGTCTGCCCTTCTCCGTGTATTCAATAGATGCGTCATCCCCATTACGGGCTACATGGATTTCTCTGCCGAATCGCCTATGGAGGTAACGCCCATTTGTTCCGTGATACTCCCCTTGTCCCGTTTGGCCGGGAATAAGGTCAAGAATGTGACACCCACGCCTTTTTCGTTCTTCACCTGGATATTCCCGCCATGCATCTCCACAACACGATGGGTAATCGCCAGCCCCAGCCCTGTACCGGTATGCTTTGTGGTAAAAAAAGGATTAAATATATTCGTCATCGCATCTTCAGAGATCCCGCCGCCCGTATCGCTCACCGAAACGACAACATTGCCTTCCATCTCCTGGTACTTACAACCGACAGACAGACGCCCCCCCCGGCTCATCGCCTGCTGGGCATTTGAAAAAAGGTTGATGAACACCTGCTTGATCTGGTTCGCGTCTCCATGAATCTTTGGAATACCCTCCTGGAAGTCCTTGATCACCTCAATCCCGCATTCCGAGAATCCCTCTTCAAAAACATCCAGGGCATCAACGAGGAGTTCGGGCAGGATGCATTCATTAAAAACAGGTTCAGCGGAGCGTGAGAAGGCCAACACTTCCTGAAGGACTTTTTCCAGACGTCCAACTTCCTTGACAATAATTCGGGAGTAACGCTTCTCCGGATTGGAGGCATCAAGCTTGCTGTCCAGCCTTCTGGCAAAACCGCCGATGGAAACCAGCGGATTCCTGATCTCATGGGCAATACTGGCGGCCATTTCTCCTAATGCGGCCATCTTCTCCGACTGAATCAAGCGGTCCTGGAGTTCCTTGAGGGACCGGTTAGCCAGTTCCAGGTCTGAATAGACCTTGGCATTCTCAATGGCGAGTCCTGCCTGGTTCGCAAAAAGCTCCAGCCGCCTGACATCATTCTCTGTAATCTCCCGTTTGTTATAGAGATTGTCAACAATGATCACGCCTACGACTCTGTCCTTGGATATAAGGGGGACCGTGGCAAAACTCTCAAATCCTAATTTTTGAAGCACTTCGGGATTGGTACGGGGATCCTCGCGGGCATTGTTGATATTGAATCCCCTTCGTTCCAATACGGTCAGTGCCAGCACACCCTTCCCGTATTCATTGGGGACACGAATCCCCTTGGCCAACTGGTCGAAACGGCTAACACGATCCTGGCCAAACGTGGTTTCAGAAGTGATCCATTCTTTGAAGCTCATATTCCTTGAGCCGATCTCACTCCAGATTCGATAGGCGTCTTCCCCGCTGTCCGGACCGACTCCAACCATCCCCTGCAGTGTATTGGTCTTCTCATTGACCAGGAGAAGCACTGCCCGGTTAAAGTTTAACCCTCCACCAAAGGTTACGGCCTTGAGAATAATCTGAAGGAGCTCGTCCAGATTCATGGTTGTATTCATGGCGTTGCTGATCTCATAGAGGATGGCAAAATCGTTCGCTTTTTGCGCATTCTCCCTGAAGAGACGTTCCGCCCGCTCAAAGTTTCGGGCATTCTCCACAACCAGGGCCCCCTGGCTGGCCAGGGCCACTAAAAGGTTCATGTCATCACGGTCAAAGGGGACCCGGGATCCGGGTGCATCCATCTTGTCATGGAGGGTCAATGTCCCGATCACTCTATCCTTGACGGTCATAGGCACACAGAGAAGAGAAGAGAAGGTCTTCTCGCTGGGTAGGAGACCTGATGATTCCTGCCTGATGTCATTGATGATTCGCGGCGTGGCATTCATCGCAACCTGCCCGGCTGCACCTTCCCCCTGCAGAATATGTGTCCTGGAGACCTCTTCCGGATCTTTGTAGAGGCCGTACATGGATTTGACCTTCAGAAGGCCATCCTGTTCATCCAGGAGATGGAGCACGCAACCGCTGGCCCCGATGAGTTCGGTGCTCTTGCGGGTGATCTCTCCGATCAACTCCTGCAGCTCAATGGTGGAATTCAGGACCTTGCTGATATCATAAAGGGAGACCAATTCCTCATACTGTTTTGTGGCATCCAGATAGAGCTGGGCATTTCGGATGCTCCCGCTGATCCCGTCCGCAATGGAATAGAGAAGAAGGACCTCATCCTTTTCGAATTCTCTCTCATCAATGGTCCAGATATTGATGACTCCAAGGCATTTGCCTAGAAACAGGACCGGTGCGGAGATCATGGAGTGGTATCTCTCCTCTCCGCTTCCGGGAAAGTTTTTCATCCTCGGATCATTAAAGATATCCTTGACAGCCACGGGAGATTTTTCCTGAGCCACCCACCCTGTGATACCCTCCCCGACTTTCAGGGCGATCTCATTGATGGAGTCCGTACTCAGGCCCACCGCCGCCTTGAGACTCAGGGACTCTCCGTCCTTCCGCATCACATAAATGGCACAGGCATCTACCGGCATTTTCTCAACGATCTCTTCGACGACCTGATTGAGACGTTCATGCAGATTCAAGGTGGAATTACTGATCTTAAGGATATCTCTTAGTATTTCAAATTCAATCTTACTTTTTTCCATCGCTTACGACTTGCTCCTGCCGGCGTGTGTCCCTGCCGTTTCCATTGCGCTTCGATGCGTCCTGGCCAGTTTCGCATAAAGCTTTTCGTATGTCCTGGCCGACCGGGCCCAGGAAAAATCACAGGCCATGGCATTCCTGACCAGGTCTCTCCACAAGGCCCTGTCATGATAGGTGCGCAGGGCCTTCCGGATGGTTGCGGACAGTTTTTGTACGGAGTATTCTGAAAATTTAAAACCGTTTCCCCTGCGGGTTTTCGGATTGAAGTTGATAATGGTATCATCCAGTCCCCCCGTGGCCCGGACGATCGGTATGGTGCCGTATTTAAGGCTGTACATCTGATTTAATCCACAGGGTTCATATCTCGACGGCATGAGAAAGAGATCCGCCCCGGCTTCGATCAGGTGTGCAATCCGGTTATCGTAGGCAACCTTCACTCTAAACCGATCCTTATATTTTCTGGAAAAACGATCCAAAAGGCGGTGATACTTTTTGTCTCCTGCACCCAGGACCACCAGGGAAAAATCCATGCCGGATAGATCTTTCTCCAGTGCTGTAATCAGGTCAAACCCTTTTTGTTCCGAAAGGCGTGAGACACAACCGATGACCGGACGGTCCAATTCACCCGGTAACCCGAACTCCTTAAGTAGGGCCTGTTTACATGTTTTCTTTCCTTCCAGATTTTTTGAGGAATACCGGGCCGGGATCAGAGGGTCGGTCTCGGGATCCCAGGAGTCATAATCCACACCATTCAAGATTCCCACAAGGTCTTTCGAACGCTTTTGGAGAACGCCCTCCATACCGCAGCCGTATTCCCTGGTCTGAATCTCCCTGGCATATTTACGACTCACCGTACTGATCATGTCCGCGGAGATCAGGCCCGCCTTAAGGAAACTGATCTTCCCATAGAATTCAATCCCTTCAGGGGTGAAATGTCCCCTCCCCAGCCCGGTCAGGGGCAGGTCTAAATGCCGGAACAGACCCTGATATCCCAGGTTGTGGATGGTAAAGAGCGATGCCACGTTATCATACCCGGCAAATTCCTTGTATGCTTTGAGGTAAAGGGCGGCGAGACCGGTCTGCCAGTCGTTGAGGTGGAGCACCTGGGGCCAGAAGTTCATCCCCTTCATGGCATCCAGGATGGCCCTTGAAAAGAAGATAAAGCGGGACGCATTATCCGGGTAATCCCCTTCAGGAGTACCGTAAAGATGATCCCGGTCATAATAAGGATCACAACGGATCAGGTAGACCGGAACACCGGACGGCAGGGTTCCGGCCAGAATATCGCCGGTTTTGATCTCATCCCCAATCCGCGCATGGACTTTCTCCCCGGTCTCCTCCAGGTCGCTCCCCAAATCATCTACCGACCGATACTTGGGCATGATCACACGGATGTCATGACCGAGTTCCCGGAGCGCAGAAGGGAGGCTTCCGGCCACATCGGCCAATCCTCCGGTCTTCGCAAAGGGGACAACCTCGGAGGCTGCAAACAGTATTTTCATCGTGACCTCCGGACCGGTAAATTCCAGGCCCACTTACACGGGCGCTTCCCTCAAGAACTCCGCTGCTTCTTCCGGTGGGGTCGGATTGATATAGAAACCGGAACCCCATTCAAATCCGGCCACCTTGGTAAGCTTGGGCATGATCTCAATATGCCAGTGATAGTGATCATTCACCTCTTCCCCAATGGGGGAGGTATGAAGGATATAGTTATAGGGCGGCACATTCAAGGTCTTATCGATCCGCTTCAGGGTGTCCTGCAGGATCGATGCAAGGGGAAGGAGTTGGTGTCGTGAGATCCGCTCGAAGGAGGAATGGTGAGCCTTGGGGAGAATCCATGTCTCAAAGGGAAACCGTGGAGTAAAGGGTGCCAACGCCACATAATGTTCGTTCTCAGAAATCACCCGGGTTCGCGATTCAAGCTCCTGATGAAGGATATCGCAGTAGACGCATCGCTCCTTGTACTGATAATGCAACAAAGAACCCTGTATCTCTTCCGCAACCCTCTTCGGTACAATGGGAAGTGCAATCAGCTGGGAGTGTGAATGCTCCAGTGAAGCCCCGGCCGATGCACCCTCATTCTTGAAGATCAGAATATACTTGAACCGGGGATCACGCTTCAGGTCAACCATCCGCTCCCGGTACGCCCAAAGCGTATCTTCAACCTTCTCCAGGGGGAGGGTGCTCAGAGTCTTCTCATGGTGGGGCGTCTCAATGATGACTTCATGAGCCCCGACACCGCTCATCTTGTCATAGATTCCATCGGCCCGTTTATGGAGATCTCCTTCAATCTGAAGGGCGGGGAATTTGTTGGATACAACCCGCAGGCTCCATCCTTCCGTATTGGGTGCTGAATCGTTCTTTCGAAAAGCCAGGATCTCTGGAGGGGTCACCTTTTCATTTCCATAACAGAAGGGGCAGAACCCGCCATTCCCCTTACGAAGGGTCTCGCCGAAATCGGTCGGTCTTTTCCCCCGGGTGGTGGAGATGATGACCCATCTTCCAATGATCGGATCCTTTCTCAGTTCAGGCATATGCCCTCCCATGCTTCAAACACGAAAAGAGTCTATTTTTAAATAGGTTAGCAATTTTACAAATATACCACCTCGCTTGAAAAGAAGCAACACAAAAAAATATGATCCGGCCATAGATTCCTCTTGACACTTCCTGACCAAGGATGAACAATAAGAGTGTTTTTATGTTCATTTGGCAATAGAAGATAAATACCGCCGGTTAGGAGAGGGAAGGAAGACCCATGGGCAGGGCGCCTGAAGAGATTGGCCGCACCGTCAAAACCGTGCTCCAGAACCTGGGCATGGACCGGATCATCAGGAAGCATTCCATCTGGAACGGTTGGGAAGAGATCGTGGGAAGAGAGGTAGCCTCCCACACCCGGCCGGCATTTTACTCCGGGAGATGCCTCTTCATCACGGTGGACCACTCCACGTGGATGCATCAGCTCAACTTTCTCAAGGAAAGTCTCATCGCCAACATCAACAGAAGGCTTGGTTCAGAGGCTGTCAAAGAGATTCGTTTCCGTATGGGAACTCTTCCTGATGAGGACGGGAAGCCGGAGGACCGATCCCCGATCCCGACACGCCTCAGCAGGAAGGAACGCAAAGTGGTGGATGAATCTATCAGCATGATCTCCTCCAAAGAACTCAGAGAGACTCTGAGCCGAATCATGGTCAAAGATCTGAGTACAAAAAAACATGGGCGGAATCCTCCAGAGGGATGAAAATTCCATTCCATTAACCCGGACATCAACCACTCACTCCGATTTTGAAGGCACTCCAGTAAAATATCCCGAATTGTCCTGGACCTCTCCTTATGCTATGGTATTCTTAATCTATGGAAAAGAACAGCAACAGCTCAGATGAACGCTTTCAAGAGACCGGGAAATCCCTGGTTAAAAGGGACCCCCTGCAGGCCTACCTGGCCGATATTCGCATGCACCCCCTTCTTTCCCCGGAAGAGGAGTACGCATTAGCGGTCCGCTACTTTCAATCTCAAGAAGTGGAGGCTGCACAGAAACTTGTTCTTGGGAATCTCAGACTGGTGGTCAAGATTGCATTCGGTTTTGTCCGCTATTATCAAAACGTACTCGACCTGATTCAGGAAGGGAATATCGGCCTGATGCAGGCTGTTAAAAAATATGATCCCTTTAAGGGAGTTAAACTTTCAACGTATGCGGCCTGGTGGATTCGAGCCTATATTCTGAAATTCATCATGAACAATTACCGGATTTATAAAATTGGGACCAATGAAGCACAAAAGAAACTCTTTTACAAACTCAAGCAGGAATACGATCGACTTGCAATCGAAGAGGAGACCCCCAGCCCCAAACTTCTGGCCCAGCATTTTGACGTCCGAGAATCGGATGTCATAGAGATGCAGCAAATTCTGGGTGAGGAAGATATCTCACTGGACGCGCCCATTCAGGAAGATTCGAAGACGCCCTTTATGAACTTCTTTTCATCCAGGGATATGCCTGTTGATGAAAAACTTGCAAACAAGGAACTCATGGATCTTTTTTCAAAGAAGCTTGAGGCGTTCTCTGAAACCCTGGATGATAAAGAGCACCGGATATTAAAAAGACGTCTTCTTTCCGATGAGCCTGCCACCCTGAAAGAGATCGGGGATGAGTTCGGAATCAGCCGGGAGCGGATTCGTCAGATTGAAAAGAGATTGGTACGGAAACTTAAAGAATACCTTTCTCAATTTGATGAATTTTCCGGAATACAGATCGGTCAAGATCCTGAAAAAAACAGATAAAACAACCTCTTCATCACTACCCCAACAGCTTGTGAGACCCCCACCCCTTGACAACCGGCAATTCATGATTAGATTGTAGATAACAAAAAAATCGGGAGCGGTTCAATCCCCTTCCCGGCAAATCCAAATAGGAGGTAATGGTTATGGTACGGTTAACAAAATGTGAGCCTTTCCCATCGTTGGGCACCTTCAATGACTGGATGGAGGATGAGTTTGCGAACTTCTTTCCATCCCATCCCGACAGAGAGACCGATCGCTGGCATCCTGCCGTAGATATCCTTGAGAATGAAAACGAATTCAACATCAACGTCGAACTGCCTGGAGTGGAGAATAACGCCATCGACATGCAGGTCGAGAAGAACATCCTCACCCTCAAGGGTGAGCGAAAGATGGAAAAGAAGAAGAACAAAGGTAAATATGCACGGGCGGAGCGTTATTACGGAAGTTTTCAACGGTCCTTCCGGCTTCCTGATGCCGTGGATGCGGATAACTTGACTGCCAGTCTCGAGAAGGGTGTACTCAGCATCCGACTTCCGAAGAAAGAAGAGACAAAACCAAGAAGCATCAAAGTGGACATGAAATAATTCAGCACAACATCCCCAAACCCCTTCGGGGGGCGGAGATAAAACCGCCCCCCTCCAACCTTGATCCAGAAAAAACCATTGACTTTTACACCGCATCTCATTATGTAATGAGTATCGTAACAAATAAATTTGGGGGGAGGTGGAGGATTCAGTCATTCTTTCCCTCATTTAAAAAACTATCTTTATCATAAAGGATGGCTATGGGAATTCGGATTGTCATCATCGGAGGAGGGATTTCCGGACTGGCTGCAGCGTTCACCATCAAGGAGAGCGCTGCAGACAGAGATATTGAGATTGATCTCACCTTGCTTGAAGGGGATGACCGTCTCGGAGGGAAGATCTGGAGCATCCACGATCAGGGATTTCTCTGCGAGTGGGGGCCCAACGGATTTCTGGACAACAAGCCTGCCACCCTGGACCTGTGTAAACGTATTGGTGTTTCTGACCGGCTGCTCAAAAGCAGGGACGAAGCCAGGAAACGCTACATTTATTCGGCAGGCAAACTGCATCAACTCCCGGAAAGCCCGCCGGCATTCTTCATGTCAGACCTTCTCTCACTCAGAGGCCGTTTGAGAATCATCGGTGAACTCTGGGCCCCAAAGGCCCCGAAAGGCCAGGATGAGACGCTTGCAGATTTTGCACGGAGAAGACTGGGTCAGGAGGCATTGGATAAATTGATCGGCCCCATGGTGTCGGGGATCTTTGCCGGAGATCCTGAGCAGATGAGCCTGAAAAGCTGTTTCCCGAGGATCGCAGAATTGGAGGCCGATTATGGGAGCCTGATCAAGGCCATGATCAAGATACAAAAAAGCAAGGCCAAAGAAAAAGTGCGCGGCCCAAAGGCCGGTCCCGCAGGCCCCGGAGGGGTCCTCACTTCCTTTGAAGGAGGTCTGGAAGATCTGGTCCGGGCCCTGAACCATACCTTGTCCAATTCCATCCGCTTATCAACCAGGGTTGTCCGTCTTGAAAAAGGATCCCAGGCAGAGTCACCCTTTCTGGTCCATGTGGAGGGTGAATCGAACCCCGTCCCGGCCGAGATTGTGGTCTCCGCAGTGCCTTCCTATACCGCTGCGGGGATGGTTGCAGAGATTGAACCTCAAGCCTCTGTGATCCTTGAGCAGATCCCTTATTCACCGCTCTCCGTGGTCTGTTTCGGTTACCGAAAAGAGGTGATCCCTATATCCATAGATGGCTTTGGTTTTCTCATCCCTAACAAAGAGAACAAAAAGATCCTGGGGACTCTGTGGGATTCCAGCATCTTTCCGGGAAGGGCACCGGAGGGGTACGTCTCGTTACGGAGCATGGTCGGTGGGGCCTGTCATCCCGATTACGGTCTATTGGCCCCTGATGAACTGGCCGCCAATACCCGGGAGACCCTAAAGGAGATCATGGGGATTGATGCTGCACCGGAATTTGTCAAACTCTTCCAGCATGAAAAAGCCATCCCCCAGTACAGAGTAGGGCACAGTCAGCGCCTTTCAGAGCTGGAACAGATCCTCAAAGAACATCATCCCGGAATCTTTTTGACCGGCAATGCCTTTTATGGGATCGGCATCAACGACTGTGTCGCCAGTGCAGAGAAGGTGGCACATCAAGTGATGGACTTTATTCTGAAAAAATATTCTTAAAGAATCGCTGACGATTTTCCATACTCCATATCTGGATCAGTCGGATTGAAGACTTGAAGGGGTCTATAAAAGAAGGGTTCAAGGATTCGAGTGAAAGGCCAAGAAAGACATAAGGGGCCTAGGGGTCAAGGATTACGCTTCGCGTGCCCCGCTTTTCTCAATAATTGCTGCCTTTGGCGGCTTGAATATTAATGTATCTTGGGGTCATGGGGTCAAGTGAAATGCCTGGCAAGAAACTGAGGGGCCAAGGGTCAGTAAAGCAACGTGGGCAAGGGCATTGAATTTCAATTGATTATTTTCCTCTTTTTTTGTGCTTTTGCTTTTCATTTGAACCCTTGGACCCTTCTTTTATAGCCCCCCTCCCTCTACTTCCCCCAGACATGAATCTCTTTCGCGATCTCAGGATCAATGGCCAGGGTGGTCTCCTCATAGAGGATAACCAGGGCGGGCTGCTTCTGGTGCACCTTCACCCGCGTCCCCGGAAAGAGCCCCATGGAAGTCAGCTGGTCCAGACGGTAATGATCCCGTGTTGAGATATATGCAATGACCCCTTCGTTTCCCGGATCAAGTTTATCCAGGGGATAGATCAGGCTTTCAATCTTGGTCCGTTTTTCTGTACAACAGATCCCCGTCGGGATCCGCTTACCATGGGGACAGGTGGACGGATGGCCCAGGAGGGTGCAGATACGGTCCGTAAGTTCCGGGCTCATCACATGTTCCAGATCGCAGGCAGATTCTTCAATCTTCTCCATGTCTTTAAGAATCAGAACATCCGTGATCAGCCGTTCCGCCAGCCGGTGTCGCCGGATGATCTGCCGGGCCAGCATCTTCCCCTCAGGTGTGGTCTGAATCCGCCCGGCCGAGTCCACCAAAATCATTTTCTCTTTCTGAAGCAGGTCAATCTGTTCCCCATTCAGGGGATGGTCCAGATGACTTGCCTGCAGATCCTTGAGAAAGACATCCCCCTTCTCTTCCAGAGTCCCAACAAGCTCCAGGGCTTCTTCTCGTTCCTGTTTCTCCATCTCCTCCCTCCTATAGAACGGGAAATGTGCGTAAGACTTGATTCAAAACAGTTCCTACCAGAATTGCATAGACCAGGATAAAGGCCACCATATAGAGGGCCTTTTTCTTGCCATGTTCTTTGATCATAACGAAATAGTTTGCCAGACAGGGGACAAAGAGGACCATGACCGTCATGCTCACGGTAAGCTGGAGCATATCCATTTCCCCTTTCTCAGCCATGATGAAAAGTCCGGCCGCGCCGTAATCTCTGCGCAGAAAACCGACGATGAAGGCTTCGGCGGTCTTGGTGGGAAGCCCCAAAAGCCCCTCCAAAACCGGTGCAAGCCCTCTCTCAATGATATGTATCAGCCCCACGCGGTCGAGCAGAAAAAGAATGAAGGTCCCCAGCATAAAAAGGGGCACCGCCTCTTTCATAAACCATTTGACACGGTGATAGGTCTTGATCAGGATATTGGAAAACTGGGGAATCCTGAGGGGCGGGATTTCGATCAGGAAGTCCGAACTCTTTCCCGGCAGGACCTTTGCAGCCAGATAGCCCACGATCAGGAGCTGCATGAGGACCGTCACAGAAACCACGACTAATGACAAGAGTGAAAACCCTCCCAGGAGTCCCAGGATCACCCCCAGCTGAGCTGAACAGGGGATTCCAAGGGCAAGGAGCAGGGTTGCAATGATGCGCTCTTTCTTGGTGGCCAGGATCCTCGTGGTCAGGGTAGCCATGGTCACACACCCAAGGCCGAGGACCATGGGGAGGACGGCCCTCCCATTCAGCCCGATCTTTTTAAAAATCTTGTTGGACATCACCGTCAGCCGGGGAAGGTAACCGGAATCCTCAAGGAGGCCGAAAAAGATAAAGAAGAAACTCACCACCGGAAGAACAATGGCCACAGAATAGGTCAGACCTACAGAGAGGACGCCATATTCTCCGACTAACATATCATGGATCAGGGGAACGGGTAAGATGACATCCAGGATGCGGGTCAAAAAAGGCGTCACGTATTCCCCGAAGACCACCGATTCCAGATAATCCACACCGTAACCGGCTCCGACTTTCCCCACAAAGAGATACATGATATAAAGCAGAACAAGAAGGATCGGGACACCATAGACAGGGTGCATGGCCCAATTTCCCCATCTCTCCCGCCTGCTCGATGCAGGTTTCTTCTCAGCATGAACGCATTGTTGGAAGACCTTATCCACGAATTCCTGCCGCTGTTTCTGGATCACATACCCCAGCGGTTCCTTGAACTCTCTCTCTGTCTCTTGCACAATCTCCTGGATCTTTTCCATGGGAAGTTTCGGATCCACTTCCATCAGATGGGCAACAAGCATCGCATCTCCGGCAAGCAGATTCAGAGAGATGAAACGTTTCGACAGGGGAGTCTCCGGAAGAAGCGCGGAGAGACGCTCTATGGCCTTCTCGATCACAGGGGTAAAACGGACATGAACCTCTTCTTTCCGGAAATCATTGAGGGCTCTGCGAATCTCCCTCAGCCCTCTCCGTTCCGTGGCCACGGTAGGAATGACACGAACACCCAGGAGTTCTGAAAGCCGGTCTCTGTCGATCCGTATCCCCCTCTCCTCGGCTTCGTCATACATATTCAGCACAAGGGCCATGGGTAGGCCCATATCCGACAGCTGGGAATTAATGAGCAGGGCGCGCTTCAAGTTTTTGGAATCGGCGATCTGTAAAACACCGGCATCGGCAAAACGGAACAGGATATTCCGGGTGACCTGTTCGTCCTCGGACTTGGGGATCAGGCTGTTCACTCCCGGACTGTCGATGATCTTGATATTTTCTCTGCCTCCTCCCGAGGCTTTAATGATCCCTTCAGCAATCTCGACCGAGGTTCCGGGGTAGTTCGAAACCGTCACATATCTCCCTGTAAGCAGACCGAAGATCACGCTTTTCCCCACATTCGGGCTCCCTACAAGGATCACTTTCTTGGGTTGCCTTTTCCTGGATTTCAACCTGTTCCCTCAATTAATTATTCATTAATCTCGACACGCATTAACCTGTGAATTGTTATTGTAGTACAAGCCCGTGTTTAAAACAACCCGGCTTTGGAAGGAATTTATGATGGGTCAAAAAGGATGAATGGCATGAATTATCTTGAATTTTCTCCACTCTTTGCCTATGATGAAGTTGTGAATAAGCCATCGTAAACAAGGGAATTTTATGAGATGCCTTCGAGTGGGCATGGCACAAATCAATCCGGTTGTGGGAGATCTTGAGGAAAACGGGGAGAAAATCCGGAAGCAGATCCGTTTGGCCCGCAGAAAAGGGGTCCAATTTCTCACCTTTCCGGAACTTGCCGTCACCGGGTACCCTCCCAAAGACCTCCTGCTGAAGCCCACATTTATTCAGCATAACAGAAAGTGTGTGGAAGAGATCCTTCCGGAGACAAAAGGGATCTGCGTGGTTCTGGGTTTTGTGGACTATACCGATGACCTCTATAACGCAGCGGCCATCCTTCATGACGGCAAATGGATCGGTACCCAGCACAAGATCTTTCTTCCAAATTATGACGTGTTCGATGAGAACCGCTATTTTCAGGCCGGCACCCAAAGCCTGCTCTTCAATCTGGATTGTGCCCTTTTCGGGGTCAACATCTGTGAGGATCTCTGGTTTCCCAGTGGACCGACCATGGATATGGCCCGCAGCGGTGCGGAGATCGTAGTGAATATTTCTGCCTCACCCTTCCATGCCGGAAAAGGAGGCATGCGGCAGCAAATGATCTCCACCCGGGCCAAGGACAACCTGGTCATCCTCATGTTTAACAACCTTGTGGGCGGCCAGGATGATCTGGTTTTTGACGGTCGGAGCATCATTGTGAATCAGCAGGGCCAGCGGATCGCAGAAGGCAAGGCCTTTGAGGAAGACCTGATTGTTGCAGACCTGAACCTGGAAGATATACGCCACGATCGCCTCAAGAGCCCCAGGAACCGGCGGAAAGCACTGGAGGCAAAGATTAGCGGAACTCTGCTTTCGGTCATCCCCTCCAAGGGGAGCACACACCATCCCGGCAAAAAGCCTTGTCAACGAAAATTCAACATAGGGCAAAACCCTTTCCGGCTGCGGGAAGTCCATGAGGTC
>CAJICE010000045.1_pt1 | contig 14474 bp, 12 predicted proteins | sample 9199531 | NCBI WGS metagenome assembly CAJICE01 (sample SAMEA7708327, study PRJEB35096) | sediment metagenome | biome: marine neritic benthic zone biome [ENVO:01000025]; feature: sediment [ENVO:00002007]; material: shallow marine sediment [ENVO:03000034] sea grass bed [ENVO_01000059] ... | reverse complement strand
GGCGCAGCCGATCCTTTTTCGGTTAAAGACTGATCTGGTTGAGGTCATCCAGGGAATCCTTGATTCCCGTCTGGATCAGGTGCAGGTCGAGTGGAAAGACGGCGCTACGATCTGTGTGGTCCTGGCCTCGGGCGGTTATCCGGGGCCCTATGAAAAGGGAAAAGTTATTTCAGGTCTGGACCGGATCCCGAATTCTGATGATCTTTTTGTGTTCCATGCCGGGACCCGGAAAGTGGACGACAAGATTGTCACGTCCGGCGGCAGGGTCCTGGGGGTGACGGCCCATGGTGCGGATCTCTCTTCAGCCCTGGCAAAGGCCTATGGTGCTGTAAAGCTGATCGATTTTAAAGGAAGGCATTTTCGGACCGATATCGGACAGAAAGGCTTGAACCGTTAATTGCCTTAGCGGTTTATATTTATTCATATCATTAAATTAACAATTCCTTTTTGGGGCTGAAATTATGAAACCGGTTGTGGGCATTGTCATGGGAAGCGATTCTGACCTCCAGGTCATGAAAGAAGCATCTGCAATCCTCCACGGATTTGAGATCCCCTATGAGATGCGGGTCATCTCTGCACACCGAACCCCTGACCTCGCTGCGGACTATGCGAAGAAGGCATCCGGACGGGGGCTGAAGGTCATCATTGCCGGAGCAGGAGCGGCCGCACACCTGGCCGGGGTCCTGGCCGCAGGCACGGACCTGCCCGTGATCGGTGTGCCATTGGCCAACTCCGCACTCAGCGGCATGGATTCACTTCTCTCCACTGTGCAGATGCCCGGCGGGGTCCCGGTTGCGACCATGGGTATCGGAGCCTCCGGGGCGAAGAATGCCGGTCTCTTTGCGATCCGGATCCTGGCCCTCAAGAGTGTTCCCCTGAGAAAATCGCTCAAGGAATTCAGAAAGACCCAGCGAAGAAAGGTGGAGGACGCGGATCAAAACGTAAGGGATCAAGAATGAAGTGTTCACTGCTTCTCCTTCTTCTCCTTTCTGTGTTCTCCTTTCCACTCCCTGTCCGGGCCGAACCCGGAACTCTGCTGACTCAGGATGTTTCGGATCAGGAGATCAATGAACTGGTTCAGAAAAATGAGGTCCACCTTTCTCTCAATGCCTCCCTTCAGTTAGCCCTCAAGAATAATCTGGAGATCGCTATCCAGAGGGCTGATCCTGAAATCAGTGAACAGATGCTGGTGCAGGAAAAATCGGTTTTCGATCCTGCGGTATCCCTGAACGTATCTAAAGATCGGTCTGTTCGACAGACAAGCTCCGCATTGGCACTTCCTCCGCAGAACGAAACAGAAGACATAAACTGGGATGCTGGGATCGGGAACAAATGGATTACCGGAACAGAGACGGATCTCCGTTTTACGAATAACAAAAATGAGACCAACTCGATTTTTGAAGGTCTGAATCCTACCTATGCGTCGGAGCTGATCCTCTTTCTGACCCAGCCGCTGCTCAAAGATTTCGGCATTGGAACCAACAGTGCCCGAATCCGGATCGCTGCAAACAACAGAGACATCTCTATGTCCCAATTCAAAGAAAATGTGATGCGCATCCTCTTTGAGGTAGAATCTAAATACTGGGTTTTGGTTTTTGCAATGGAAGAACTCAAGGTGCAACAGGAGTCGCTACGACTGGCTGATGATTTTTTAAAGATGACCCGTCGTAAGGTCGAGGTCGGGGTTCTCCCTCCGGTAGAGATCCTCCAGGCCGAAGCCGAAAAGGCGGCAAGGGAAGAGGGGGTGATCACTGCTGAAGACGCCCTCCAGGATGCCGAAGACAGTTTACGCCGGGTTTTGAACCTCACAGATGACCCCAGGTACTGGGAGATTAGTCTGGTCCCATCGGATCTGCCCGTAATGGAGGCACTGGTTTCAGATCTTCAGGAGCAACTCATGGCGGCCATTGAATCCCGGCCGGATTTGAACCAGGCAAAGAAGGATCTTGAAAACAAGAGAATTAATCTGAAATATGCCAAGAACCAGTTGCTCCCGCGAATAGACCTTGTTGGATCCCTTGGCGTCAGCGGTCTCGCGGGCGATGCACAACCGCAAGTAGCCTCAGGGGCCACTGTCTTCAGCCCCTTTGACGGAAACTATTCTGACTCCCTGGAGGAACTCAAGTCTGGTGACAACTACTCTTATAGCGTTGGAATCCAGGTGGAGTATCCTCTTGGAAATCGGGCGGCAAGAAGCGAGATGGTCATGGCCGACCTGGAGAAACAGAAGGCCCTTTACGGTGTCAAAGACCTTGAGAACCGTGTGATCCAGGAGGTCCGTGAGGCGTACCGGCAGATTGAAACCAACCGGAAAAGAATTGCCGCTGCAGAGGCGTCTCGTAAGCTGGCCGAGGAGAGGCTCAGGAGCGAGACCCGAAGGTTTGAAGTGGGCCTGGCCACCAGCCTCGATGTGTTGGATTTCCAGGAGAAGCTCTCTGTGGCCAGAAGCAAAGAACTCAGAGCCCGTATCGATTATCAGGGGTCCCTGGTCAATTTGGAACGGGTTAAAGGGACGTTGCTTGAGAGTAAGGGGATCTCTCTATAAGTTTTCAGCGATCTGAAGCCTTCTCCCCTGCCCATCGTATATCTTCGATTCCAGCCAGCCGAGCTTGTGAAGCCGGAAGCGGATCGCTGTCTCCAGGACCCCCAGACCGTAAGTCACACTTCTCGAGAAATTGATGGAGGAAGCCTCTTCAAAATATTTGGTGGGGCAGGTGATCTCGGCAATGGAGTATCCGAAGTAGATGATCTGGGCGAGCATCTGATTGTCGAAGACGAAATCATCGGAGTTTTCCAGAAGAGGCAGAGACTCCAGGACCTTTCGGGAAAAAGCCCGATACCCTGTGTGGTACTCGGAGAGCTTGTGGGCCACAAGAAGATTCTCCGCGGCAGTGAGAAAACGGTTGCTCATGTATTTATAAAGCGGCATGCCTCCCTTTAGGGCACCGGTACCCAAAATGCGGGAGCCGAGGACCACATCATAAAGTCCCTCGGCGATCATGGAAGACATGGCCGTGATCAGCTTGGGAGTATACTGGTAGTCAGGGTGGAGCATGACCACAATGTCGGCGCCCAGCTTCAAGGCCTCGGCATAGCAGGTCTTCTGATTCCCTCCGTAACCGAGATTCTGTTCATGCACAAAGGTCAGGATTCCGAGCCTTCGAGCCACCTCGATGGTTCTGTCCGAACTTTTGTCGTCCACCAGCAGGACCTCGTCCACGATATGGTGCGGGATCTCTTCAAAAGTGGCCTCCAGAGTCTTTTCAGCATTGTAGGCGGGAAGGACAACCACAATCTTCTTGTCATTGAGCATTCATTTCTCCTTATTTTTTAGGTTCTTGACAGGAATGTATGGGTAAAATTTATCCGCATAGATCAAATGTCAAGCAATCTTGGTTCAGTGGAAAATCATGATATCCTTTTTTCGACAATAGCTTTATAAAGACTTCTTTTTTATCTTTCCTGGCGAAATCAGCAAAAGGAGAGGTAAACATAAGAAACATAAAAGCCTTTAGACAGGATAACAGGATTGACAGGATCTTTTAAAAGATTGATTTTTGATATCCTGTTTATCCAGTAAATCTTGTCTAAAAAATGTTTTTTCTTTTTTTGTTTTTTGTGAAGCACCGTGCAGGTTTAGGTCAATCATGATCTTTTGTTTTTACCCACACAAAACTGTCTAGAACCGTTATTATAACCTGTTAATCCTGTTATCCTGTCACAATAATTATTCCACGATCTCTCCAACCAAATCATACGTATGGGCATCGGTGATCCGTACGTCATAGAACTTCCCCACCTCGGCGTTCCCTTCATTGATTAGAACCAGTCCGTCTATCTCCGGGGCCTGACCGTAATACCTCCCCGCCAGGAGGAGGTCGGTCTCTGGAGAGGTTCCTTCCACCAGGACGTTCAACACCGTTCCCACCCGTTCCAGGTTTTTTTCTCTGGAGATTTCAGCCTGCAGGCTGAGTATCGTATCCTTTCGTTCAGCCTTGATCGATTCATCAACCTGGTCCGGCAATGCTGCTGCCGGTGTTCCCTGTTCCCGGGAATAAGCAAAGACACCAAGGTGATCGAAGCGGGTCTCCTCCACAAAGTCACACAATTCCTGAAAAATCTCCTCTGTCTCACCCGGGAATCCCGCAATCAGTGATGTTCTTAAAACCAGACCGGGAATACGTTCACGGATCACCCGGATCTGATCACGGATCGCTCTGGCATCCCCTTTACGATTCATGTTACTCAGGATTGTATTGTTAATATGCTGGACCGGAAGGTCCAGATAAGGGAGGATGCTGGGTTCCGATGGGATCATCTGGATCAGGTCCTCAGACAGGTGGCCGGGATGGAGATACATGAGCCGGACCCAGAAAAGCCCTTCGATCTGTGGAAGCGCCCTGAGGAGGCGGACCAGATCTTCCGGTTTTTCTCTGTCCTTTCCGAAGCGGGCAATATCCTGCCCGATTAGAATGATCTCACGAACCCCCTGTCGGCAGAGTTCCTCTGCTTCGTCCAGAAGACCGGAAATTTCCCTGCTTCTGTGGGGCCCGCGGATGAAGGGGATGGTGCAATAACTGCAGCGGTTGCTGCAGCCTTCCGAGATCTTGAGGTAAGCCGTGTGAAAGGGTGTGAGGATTGACCGTGGATGGGGGGTGCGCATTTCCTCTTGAGCATCTCCATTGGAGACCTCAAGGATCTCATCCAGCACCTTAACGATATTCTTCTCATCTCTAAGGAGGAGAAATCGGTCCACTTCCGGGATCTCTTGTGAGAGCTCATCACCATAACGCTGGGCCAGGCACCCGGTAACCACCAGACCTTTTAGTTCTCCCTGGGTTCTTTTACGGGTAAAGGAGAGGATGGTATCGATCGATTCCTCCTTGGCCGTTTCGATGAAACCGCAGGTATTGATCAGGACCAGATCAGCCTCTTCTTCAATGCCTGTAAATTCATAGCCGGCCTGTGTGAGACGGCCGACCATCTCTTCGCTGTCTACCAGGTTTTTGGGGCAGCCCAGTGAAACCAATCCGATTTTTTTATTTTTCATGATTTGCTTTATCTTGCAACTAGAAATTATTCTTTTGCATCTGTGGAATCATGGTTGAACAATGACCTCCACCCCCTTAGGCGGTACAAACAAGAAGTGTGAATCGGGAAGTTTCTGGTTGGTCTTCACGTCCTGGAAATAGAGTTCTGTCACATTCCCATACAGGTCGTACTGGTCGACACGCGTCACTTGATAGTCCGATTTGTCCACAAAGAGCAGGATCTTCAGGAGGGGTGTTTTCTCTCTGTTTCTGGGTGTCAGCTGGAGGATATGGCGAGTGGACCGGTCAAAGATCGGTTCGTTATTAAAGGACAGGATGTAGTCCGGTTCTGCCGTTTTCAAGCCCTCGAAAAAAACCAGGGGAGACCGGATCCCTTCATGGCGTGTGAGGCTGATCCGCCGGGCCTGCTTGATGTCAGGGCTGTAAAAGATGACGGTGTCATGATTAATAAAATACTGGTCCTTTGAGGGTGTTTCGTAATCCCACCGCATCATGCGGTCCCTCTTGAGATACACCTTGCCTTCGGAGCGCTGGTCCTCAGGATAGGAGAGGATCCGGGCGAGCTGTATGAAATGTGCCTGAAAGTCTTTGAGGGATTTGTAGCGATGCTCTACTTTCTGGATGACGTTCTCAAGGTCGGGCTGGCTCTCAACCGTTTGTTCAGTCTTGGCGTCCCCATTGGCATAGGCGGGCACGAAAAAGAAGAGCAGAGTCAGACAGAATGCAACGAGAAACAGAAAAGAGAGGTTCGTCTGCTTGATCATATGTAAACTCCTGTTCCATTATATCCGTGCGAAAAGCCGGATACGGGTTAGTTGAAATCCTTTCCCACCAGGACTTCCCTTGGGCGGGCACCGTCCGGAGGTCCCACCACACCTTCCTTTTCCATGCGTTCAATCATGCGGGCCGCCCGGTTATAGCCGACACGGAGCCTCCGCTGCAGCATGGAGATAGAGGCTTGCCGGCTGCTGATAACCAGCTGTAACGCTTCATCATAGAATTCATCATAGGGTTCATCATCCTCTTTTTCCATGTCGGACCGGATCCCGACTTTGAGTACTTCCTCATCATATTCAGGTTTCCCCTGTCTCTTCACAAAGTCCACGACCCCTTTGATGTCATCATCAGAGAGGAAGGAGCCGTGAACACGTATGAGCTGGGAGGATGCCGGCGGGAGAAAGAGCATGTCCCCCTTACCGAGGAGGTGCTCGGAGCCGACTGTGTCGAGAATGGTCCTGGCATCATATTTCGATGAGACCTGGAACGAGATCCGGGCCGGGAAATTGGCCTTGATGACACCGGTAATGACGTCAGTGGAGGGCCTCTGCGTGGCCATGATGAGATGAATGCCCGCGGCTCGAGCCATTTGGGAGAGTCTTGTGATGGCCTCTTCCACATCTCTTCCGGCCACCATCATCAGGTCGGCCAGCTCATCGATCACAATCACCAGATAGGGGAGTTTCTGCGGTTTCTCACCGGGGTCCTGGTCCTGTTTCTTATTTAGGGAGAGGGTTTTCTTCTTCTGGGACCACTCCTTTACCTCTTTTTCGATCGTGCGGTTAAATCCCACGATGTTCCGGACGCCTTTTTCTGAAAGGAGGATGTAGCGGCGTTCCATCTCTTTCACGGCCCAGAACAGGGCGCCCGCTGCCTTACGGGAGTCGGTCACCACCGGGGTGATCAGGTGAGGAATCCCGTCATAGATAGAAAGTTCCAACATCTTGGGGTCGACCATGATCATCCGCACCTCTTCCGGCGTGGCATTGAAGAGGAGACTCATGATCATGGCATTGACGGCCACTGATTTTCCGGAGCCCGTGGCCCCGGCCACCAGGAGGTGGGGCATCTTGATCAGGTCATAGTGAAAGGGTTCCCCAAAGATATTTTTACCCAGGGCCAGTTTGAGCTTGGATTGGACTTTCTGATAACTTTCGGAGGTGAGGATCTCTTTCATATAGACATCCTCCCGATTATTATTGGGGATCTCAATACCGACTGCGGCTTTGCCGGGGAGGGGCGCCACGATGCGGACCCGTATGGCCCTCATGGCCATGGCCAGGTCATCTGCGAGGTTCATAATCTTGCTGACCTTGATCCCCGCTGCCGGCTGATATTCGTACATGGTGACCACCGGTCCGGGATGGACTTCTGTAACCTGGCCATGGACCCCGAAGTCGGCCAGCTTCTTTTCCAGGATTTCCGAGTTCATCAGAAGTTCTTCGCGGCTGGCCTTGCGTTCCGAAGCCGGGGGGTCATCCAGGAGTGTGACCGCAGGGAGGCGGTAGACCCCATCGGTGGCATGAAAGTCCAGTTCATCCTGGACAAACTCCAGGACCTTCTGAGGCTTCTTTTCCTCTTCTACCCTGGGCTTGGGGCGTTTACTCTTGATCTCGATCTTCCTCTTTAAGACCTGAGTCTTCTCCTCCCTCTCTTTTCTGTTCAGGTAGAACTCTTTTGCCTTGCCATACAGGTCTTTGGTAACGTTGTAGCATTTAACGGACAAGTTGAGTACGGAAAGGCCTGTGGTGATCATCAAAGATATCACAAGGAGGATCAGGACAATCAGGTAGGTCCCTATCCTGGCGAAGAGGTGGGTCAGCAAAGAAGAAAGCCCCTCGCCTATCAGCCCGCCTGCCCGGTAGACCTTTTGTGAAAAGATGGTCAGGCTGCCGTATTCCAGGCTCAGGAAGGTGGAGAGAGAGAGCAAGAGGAGCAGGCCGCCGATTCCATGAAACAGGACTTTCCTCCTGTCCCATTCATGGTTTTTAAACCGGTTTCCTGCCACAAGGATCAGGAACAGAGGAATCAGAAAAGCCGAGGCCCCGAAGAGATGATAGAGGATATCGGATATATAGGACCCGACCAGGCCGCCATAGTTTCGTAACTCCCCGTTTCCCGGTGTGGTGAAGGAGGGATCTGTATTGTGGTAGGTCAGGAGGCTGAGTATCATAAAGAGTGCCGCCCCAATTAAGATGATACCAATTCCTTCATTAAACCGCCGGTTGCTGATGAGTTGTTTCACGGCGCATTCCCTCTTTTGAAAAGTGTAACCTATGTTGTCCAGGCGGAATTGTCATGAAATGAAAAAGAATGTCCAGCCGGCCACTAGCCAGCAGTAAATCGCAAAGATCCAAAGCCTCTTCCGCTTGAGGACTTCCATGAGTATTTTTATCGCCAGCCATCCGCTGATCGCCGCGGCCACGAATCCGGAAAGAAACTCCACTCCGGACCCATTCACAGCATGGCCCAGAATATTCTTTCCCTCCAGGGCCACAGCCCCCAAAATCGCAGGGATCGATAGGAGGAAGGAGAACCGGGCCGCTGCATTCCCATCGATCTTGAGAAAAAGACCGGTCGCGATCGTGGATCCGGACCGAGAGATCCCCGGAATGATAGACAACCCCTGTACCACACCGATCAGGAGAGCATCCAGGACTCTGATCCCGAAGAGAGGCCGGTCGGTCTTACGAATTCGGTCCGAGGCAAAGAGAAGGAGGCCGGTCACGAAAAGCATGATGGCCACAACACGGACGGATTCGAACAGTCCTTCAAGGGGCTCTTTGAAGAAGAACCCGATCAGGCCTGTGGGGATGGTCCCCCAAAGGATCAGCCATGCCACCTTATTCCACGAGGCATCCCCTTTGCCCAGTGCAGAACGCATAACCTTCTGAATATCCCTCCTGAAGTAGACAAGAACGGCCAATAAACTCCCCATGTGAAGAACGATATCAAACGTCAGATTCGGACCTTCAAAGTTGAGGAGGTGCTGACCGATGACCAGGTGCCCGGAACTGCTGATGGGCAGAAATTCAGTCAGGCCTTGCACAAGCCCTAGTATGATCGCGTCAAGAGTGCTCATCGTGTTCCGGATCAGGTAGTGTGGAACATATCAGGAATCTCCTCTTTATCTATCAGATCCTGCAGGGTCTCCCGTTTTCGGACCACAAAATAACGGTCTTCCGATACAAGGACTTCCGGTACCCTGGGCCGGGAATTATAGTTAGAGGACATGACAAAACCGTAGGCCCCCACGGACATGACCGCCAGGTGGTCTCCCGATTCACAGGGCTGAAGATCCCTCTCCTGGGCCAGAAAGTCGCCGGATTCACAGATGGGGCCGACCACATCAGTGGTGACTTTCTCTGTGATTCTCCGCTTTACGGGCATGATCTTATGAAAGGCCTGATACAGGCTGGGCCGGATCAGGTCGTTCATCCCGGCATCCACGATCCAGAATTTCTTTCCGTGATTCTCTTTGGTATAAAGGACCCGGGTCACCATGATTCCTGCATTGCCTACGATGACTCTTCCCGGTTCAAAGATCAGGGTACAGTCCAGCCCTTCTGTGTTCTTGATCAAAGACCGTCCGTACTCTGTGGGGTGTGGAGGCTCTTCTTCGTCATAGTTAATCCCGAGGCCGCCCCCCAGATCCAGGTAGCGGATTGCAAAACCCTCATCACGAAGGGATCCAATCAGTGTCTTGACCTTCTCCAGGGCATCCACAAACGGCGTGATCTCGGTCAACTGCGAGCCGATATGGCAGTCCACACCCGCCGGATCAATGTGCGGAAGCTTACGTGCCATGTGGTACGCCTCGAGAGCCTCTTCGATGGGGATCCCGAATTTGTTCATCTTGAGCCCTGTCGAGATGTAGGGATGGGTGCGGGGGTCCACATCGGGATTCACCCGGAAGGATATGCGGGCGGTCTTCCCCTTCTCCCTCGCGATCCGGTTGATCTCATGAAGCTCCTGAAGGGACTCCACATTGAAGAGCAGAATCCCTGCATCGAGGGCGCTCTTGATTTCCTCTGTAGTTTTACCCACACCGGAAAAGACGATCTTCTCCGGGTCGGCGTTGCTTTTCAGGGTCCGGAAGAGTTCTCCACCGGAGACGATGTCAAAACCGCTTCCAAGCTGGGCAAAAAGAGAAAGGATGGCCAGGTTGGAATTGGCCTTGACCGAATAACAAACCAGGTGATCCGTATCCTTGAGGGCCTCTTCAAAGGCCTGGTAGTGGCGCTCCAGGGTGGCCGTGCTGTAAAGGAAGAAAGGCGTGCCCACGTCCTCGGCCACTTTTATGATCGGCACATCCTCGCAATAAAGCTGATCTCCCTTATAATGAAAATGATGCATCTCTACATACTCCTTACGGCTGAACCTTTACAGTCCTGGAGGGTTCGCTCTCATTCTGTGTCGGGGCGTTGTCGTAGGCGGAGACATAATATTCATAATAATTCCCGACCTGAACATCATTATCCGTGAAAATCGTGACCGGCTGACGGATGTCCCCGATCTGCACAAAACCTCCACGCCTCCCGGACCTCCGGTATACCCGGTATCCTGAGAGATCGTTTTCTTTGTTCTCCTCCCAGAACAGCCGGATGATCTCCTGCCCGGGAATGGCCTCCAGACCTTCCGGCGGTGCAGGAGAGATCAGATCCACGGGTATGGCTTCAACCTCATGGCTTGCACTGCTTTCGATCCAGGGTTTAGTCTCTGTTGTCAGGGCACGGATTTGATAGTGGTACCGGGTCCCGTTTCGAACTTTCTTATCCAGATACCGGTTCTCTAAAACAGGAACAGAATTCACAGGCAACAAAGGGTATGTCCCATCATCGGTCCTTCTATAAATGTTAAACATCAGGGGGATGTCCACACCAGGTGTTTCCCATTGCAAATCAACAGACTTGTCACCGGATTGCGCCTGTAACGCCTCCGGCTTCGAAGGGGGAGGCATCCAGTGGATCGTAATCTCCCTGGACTCTTCCCCGGCATAACCTTTGCGGTTCACCGGAACCACCACGTAATGATAAGTCTTCCAGAAGAGAGCCGGGTCCACGGCGAGCCGGAGTTCCACCCGTTTCTCTTTGATCCAATACGCCTCCTCATCTTCAAGGTCCAGAAAGGCCAGATCCCGGAACTTCCGGCATGGAAAGCGGCATCTCTTTGTCTCGTCAGAATCTTCAGAAAAAACCCTGTAGGCGATAATGCCAGTCCGGCTTTCGTCTGTGGGCGCATCCCATGTCAACAGAAGTTCCTCTCCCCGCACAAAGGCCTGAAACTGGGAAACCGCTTTGATTATGTTGAGGTCCGGGGGAATGATCGGCCCTTTGACCCCGCATCCTGTGATCCATCCTAATCCCAAGAGTGCTGCTGCGAAAAGGATTCTCTTCCTCTTATTTAGAATCGGAATGCCTCCCCGGTTGTGTATGCTACTTCCCTGGACTCTTGTTCAGCTTCTTCTGGAGTGCTCGGATCCTTTTTTTTACCTGAGCTGGTGCCGTGCCTCCCGGGATATTCCGTGAGGCAACGGACCGCTTCATCTCGATAACGTCAAAGACGTCTTTCTGAATGGCTCCGTGGAACCGTTGGAACTCCTCCAGTGTAAGAGCGGTGAGATCCTGGTTGGACTGCACGCAGTGCCGGACAATTCGACCTGTTATTTCATGGGCCTTCCGGAAAGGAAGGCCTTTTCGTGTCAGGTAATCTGCCAGATCTGTGGCCGTCGAGTATCCTCCTGCTGCGGCCTCCTCCATCCGTGCCCTGTTTACGGTCAGGCCTGCGAGCATCCCGGTAAAAACCGAGAGAGACCCTGTGAGGGTCTCCACCGTGTCGAAAAGGGGTTCTTTGTCTTCCTGAAGATCCCGGTTGTAGGTCAAAGGGAGTCCCTTGAGTGTGGTCAGCATCCCCATGAGATGGCCGTAAATTCTTCCGGTCTTTCCCCGGACAAGTTCGGGGACGTCCGGGTTTTTCTTCTGCGGCATAATGCTGCTTCCCGTTGCATAATCGTCTCCGATCTCCACGAAAGAGAAAGGCTCGCTGGACCAGAGGATCAACTCTTCGCTGAATCGTGATAAGTGCATCATGATTATGGAGGCACAGGAGAGGAACTCGATGATATAGTCCCGGTCACTGACCGCATCCATGCTGTTTTGCGTGAGTCTCTGAAAACCGAGTTCTTTGGCAACCTGCCTCCGGTCGATGGGGAAGGACGTCCCGGCAAGGGCCCCCGACCCCAGAGGCATCTGATTGACCCGCTTTGCACATTCCGAAAGCCTTTGCAGGTCCCGTTCAAACATGTCGCAGTAAGCCAGAAGATGATGGGCAAAAAGGATTGGCTGTCCGATCTGGAGGTGCGTGAATCCGGGCATCAGGACCTTCACTTCACTTTCCGCTTTGGTGACAAGTGTCCGGATCAGTTCATGGAGAAGAGTCTGGATTGACGAAATCCTGTCCCGGAGATAGAGGCGTGTGTCCAGCGCCACCTGATCATTCCGGCTTCGGGCGGTATGGAGTTTTCCTCCCAGCTCGCCGATCCTCTCGATGAGCCGGTGTTCAATATTCATATGGATATCTTCCAAGTCAGGCCTGAAGGGAAAGGTCCCATTTTCAATCTCCTTTCCGATCTCTGTCAGGCCCTGAATGATCTTCCTGGATTCACTGGACGTGATGATTTTCTGCTGCGCGAGCATCCGGCAGTGTGCGATACTTCCCTGGATATCGTAGGGAGCCAGTTCCCGGTCAAAATGCACCGAGGCCGTGAATGCCTCTACACTTCGATCCGTGTTTTTTAAAAACCTTCCGCCCCAGGGCTTTTGAGCCATGGGCCCCCTCCTTTGCATAAGCTATCTATTTGAAAAACAAGTAAAACATCCCTCTTTAATTTCGAAATATCTTATCAATCGCACTCTGGGATGTCAAGAAATGAATAAGGGTGAAGCTAAAGGGTCAGACCCTTAATAATAAATCAATTAAGGGTCAGACCCTTAATAATTGAAAGAAGTTTATGATGGGTGTTTCTTTTTGACAATCTAATGAGCTGCGGTTATACTTCCACAAAACCATGCATTCTCTACTTGAACGATTCAAGCCTGCTGTAGGAAAGGGCATGCTTCTCCTCCTTTCCGGATTCATGTGGATTGCCGTGGGGATGCTGCTGCTCAATTATGCCTACCAATGGCTGGAAGAGGAGGGAGGAAGAACCGCTCTTTTTCTCGCTGTGGCCGGGCTCCTCTGTTCTCTGGTGATTCACCACTTCGGGTTTTTAAAGGTGGTGGATAAAAACCTTGCCAGGATCCTACCCGTGAAAGGAAAGAGATGTATCTTTGCCTTTCAACCCTGGAAGAGCTATCTGATTATTCTGATGATGATCGCGATGGGGATCGGGCTCCGCCACTCCCCCATCCCCAAACCCTATCTGTCGATTCTCTATATCGGTATCGGCATGGCACTGATTCTCTCCAGCATTCGATATCTGCGGACATTTCTAAAAGTGACCTATGGAAACGAATAGAAAGGCACCGGTGGAGATGAGAGAGCAAAACCGTCCTGTTACACTCGGGCTGATTCAGTGCAGGGTGTCGGACAATGTTTCCGTTAATATGGATAATGCCCTGGAGCGAACCAGGGAGGCGGCCAGCAGGGGCGCACAGATCATCTGTCACCAGGAGTTGTATCGAACCCGATATTTTCCACAGAATGAAGAGAGCGCGGTTGGACATCTCGCTGAAACCATTCCCGGAGATTCGACAAATGCCTTCTCAATTCTGGCCAGGGAGCTGGGTGTGGTGGTCATCCTCCCTCTGTTTGAAAAAGATGGAGAGGGAAATTTCTATAATTCGGCGGCGGTGATCGATGAGAAAGGAACTCTTCTTGAGAGCTACCGCAAAGTCCATATTCCGCACGATCCCCTCTTTTATGAACAGAACTATTTTACCGCCGGCAACCTCGGGTATCCTGTCTTCCATACCCGTTACGCCTCCTTTTCGGTCCTGATCTGTTATGACCAATGGTTCCCGGAAGCGGCAAGAGTCTGTGCGCTTCACGGAGCGGAGATCCTCTTCTATCCCACTGCCATCGCCTGGATAAAGGATGAAGAGCAGGGGGAAGAGGACTGGCTCGATGCCTGGCAAACCATACAACGCTCCCATGCCATTGCCAACGGAGTCCATGTGGCGGCTGTGAACCGTGTGGGCGAGGAGGGGAGGCTTCAGTTCTGGGGCGGCTCTTTTGTCTGCGATGCTTTCGGCAAGGTGCTCCAGCAGGCCGGTAGTGGAAATGATGAGATCCTGATCGTGGAGATAGATCCGGCCATGAACCAGCGGGTTCGCGAAGAATGGGGGTTCCTCAGAAACCGACATCCCGAAACTTATGAAAGACTGACTCATATCGAATAATGTGAAATAAGCCGTCATGGAAAACTGTTTGTTTCTGATTTTACGAAAGGATCAGTGACCATGAAAACAAATAGCCCTTCCAGAACTCCCCGTGCATTGGGATACCGTATGCCCGCTGAATGGGAACGTCATGCTGCGGTCTGGCTGGCTTGGCCCCATGATCCCAAGACTTTTCCCGATTGTCTTCCTGTGGTCGAGGAAACCTATTTACAAATTATTGAAACACTCTATCCAGACGAAAGGGTTC
>CAJICE010000167.1_pt1 | contig 15072 bp, 12 predicted proteins | sample 9199531 | NCBI WGS metagenome assembly CAJICE01 (sample SAMEA7708327, study PRJEB35096) | sediment metagenome | biome: marine neritic benthic zone biome [ENVO:01000025]; feature: sediment [ENVO:00002007]; material: shallow marine sediment [ENVO:03000034] sea grass bed [ENVO_01000059] ... | reverse complement strand
CTTTCAGGAGCATGAAGCTTCCCTTCTGATACCTCCGGACCTGCCTCGGTTTCATGTGAAGTTCTCCAAATTCCTATCTGAGGGGATTCGGCTTATTAAGAACGAGGATTTCATCGATCGAATACTGGGTGACACCGGCCTGGTTGTTCAGCCCACAGCCACTTCAGTACTTTCACAGGATTTAAGCTTCAAGGGTGAAGAGAAGGTCATTCATGACGAACTCCCTTATGGCAAGACCATTCAGGAGATTGTGGACTCCCTGGATTATGCACCCGTTGTGGTCAAGAAGGTTCTCTATACACTCTTCTGCCTGGGTGCTGTGAAATTCCAGGCTCCTGCTCCTGTTGTAGAGCATAAGGCCGAAGAGGAACTCCCGGCCCTGAGCGAATCGTCACTCTCTGCCTTCATGAGTGACATCATTCCTGAAGATAGGCCTGGCGAGCTTCCTGTCTTTGAGAGCAGTGCAGCGCATACACCGGACGCGGAGGAAACGTTAGCCGGCGGTATGGGAGAAATAGACGAATTCCTTCCGACTCAGGCGGATACGTTAACAGAAGAGGAACCTCTGCTTACGGAAGAAGGAGTTGAAGAAGAGGTTATTCCTGTTCCGCTGGAGGACCAGGCTGTTCCGATTCTTGAAGAATCTGTACCACAGGTAGAAACAATCCTGCCGGGTCAGGAAGACCTCCTCTCTGAGACCATGGGAGAAAAGATAGCAATGGATGAGGAGCAAGGCCCATTCGAGCCTGTGTTAGAGAAAATGGAGGCAGGGATTGATGAAGAGGCATCGGTTCCGCTGGTCGATGAGCCCATGCTGGAGGACTCGGGGGAAGAAGTCCTGGAAGATAAGAAAGAAGCCTTCTCCTCCGAACAGGAGGAGATCCTGGCACAGACCATGGAAGAGATGGCCGAAGCAGGTTTGGATATGGGCCGCGAAGATGCCGGGGGGATCAAAGCGGGAGAAGTGCCTGAGGGGATTGAAGAGCCTGCGTTTGGATTTGCCGAAGAGGAATCCGTAAAAGAAATGGGAACAATCCTGCCGCCCGAACAGGAGGAGGTATCCACGGAGTCTGCTGAGAAAGAGGCGGACAGGGCCGTTTTTATGGCGGGACAAGAGAAGACTCCGGAACCTCCTGCTGAGCCGGTGATGAGGATAAAAAGAAAGAGAAAGAAAAAGAAAAAGAGTTCTTATCTGGTGCCGGTCACGATTATTCTGGGTGTCCTGATACTTGGGGGGCTGGCGCTCTTCTACTTTTTCAAGGCAAAAGAACCCCAGACCACCCTTCTTGCGAAAGAGGAGCAAGAGAGAACCATAGCTGAAAAGGATGAGGTAGAAAGTCCTGAAGAGGTCGTGCAGAAACTTGCCAACGAAGAGGTATCTGAAAAAGGACCGGCGGGGACTCCTTCTGAACCGGAAGAGAAAAAATCCGAGGTGATTGTTCCTGGTCCGGCCCCCGAAGAGAAGCCTGAAGAGAGTCCTGATAAAGTTGTGAAACAGGCGGCCCCGTTGGAAGAAGTGAGCCCTGCGGAAGAGACACCCCCTTCCGTGAAAAAAGATGTCTCACCACCTCCGAAACCGCCTGCATCCTGGAAGGATCTCTACACAAAGGGAATGACACATTTCCAGGATGGAAAACTTAATAGCGCATTTAAAGCCTGGAAGGATGCCGTCCGTTTGGCACCGGATCATGCCTACAGCATACAGATCGAAATAACCTCTTATTTGAACTATGCCTCCAGGGATATTAAGGAGTCCTCTCCGGATGAAGATGTCTTTATTGTGACGACTCTTCTCAAAGATAAAGCGGCATATAAAGTCTTATGCGGCATCTATGAAGATCGTAACAAAGCAGAAAAGGCTCTTCAAAACCTGAGCCCCTATCTCAAGGCGCAAAAACCTGCCCTGGTCAAAGTCGACCGTTTGAAGCAGAAACTGGTTGATTGAGGCCGGTGCCTTCTTAATTTTACTGTTGTTCCCCTCATTACATTATGCTATAGTTATCTGCTTACAACACCATCAGAATTTGGGAGTGTAATGAAAATAAGCCGGAAAGAGGTTGAGCACGTCGCGTTACTGGCCAGGCTGAAGCTCACGGATAAAGAGATTGAGCAGTTTACGGGCCAGCTCAATGGCATACTCACCTATATGGAAAAATTGAACGAGCTGGACACCGAGGATGTGGAACCCACATCCCATGTGATCGAGGTCGGGAATGTGGTCCGTGAAGACCGCGTTCAAAAATCCATCCCCATAGAAGATGCCCTTGCCAATGCACCGGAACGGGGCGACGGGTTTTTTAAGGTCCCGAGGATCATCTGATAAGAGGAAAAGACCGATGCTTCGCCGTTTTCTTAAATCCAAGATTCACCGAGCAACCGTGATCGAGACCAACCTCGATTATGAGGGAAGCATTACAATCGATGAGTCCCTGATGGAGGCGGCCGGGATACTCCCCTTTGAACAGCTCCTGATTGCGAACCTGAGGAACGGAGAGCGCTTCGAGACCTATGTGATCCCGGGCCAGCGCGGCAGCGGGAACATCTGTATAAACGGCGCGGCAGCACACAAGGCTGCCGTGGGGGATCTGATTATTGTATTTCAATATATCTACCTGACTCCCGAAGAGCACCTGACCCATACACCGGCTATCGTTTATGTGAACGAACGAAACCAGATCCTTCACAAGTAAAGCAATTCCATGAACCTTTATGAGCTGACCATTCATGAAGCGGCCGAAGAGATCGCCCGGGGCCGTATCACATCTGAAGATCTGATCGCATCCATCAACCAGCGCATCAGTGAGGTTGAGGATAAAACTCATACCTATGTGACGACCCTGGGCGGGGATACGGTCCAGCAAGCGCCTGAACCCCCCGAAAGCCCCCTCTCCGGGATTCCTCTTGCCATCAAGGACAACATCATCACCAGAGGGATCAAGACGACCTGTTCATCCAGGATGCTTGAAAATTTCGTTCCCCCCTATGATGCCACGGTTGTGGAACGTCTGAGGCAGGCCGGGGCGGTTTTTATCGGCAAGACGAATCTGGACGAGTTCGCCATGGGTTCCTCCACCGAGACGTCTTATAAGGGGGTCACCAAAAACCCGTGGGACCTGGAAAGGATTCCAGGCGGGTCAAGCGGCGGCTCGGCCGCAGCTGTGGCTGCAGATGAATGTATTGCCGCCATCGGCTCCGATACCGGCGGCTCCATTCGCCAGCCCGCGGCCCACTGCGGAGTGGTGGGTATGAAACCGACCTACGGCCGGGTATCACGATTCGGGCTGGTGGCCTTTGCCTCCTCCCTGGACCAGATCGGTCCCATTACCAAGGATGTCACGGACTGTGCCCTGCTGATGAACGTGCTTTGCGGTCACGATCCCAGGGATTCCACATCACTCAGGGTTCCGGTGCCTGATTTTACTTCAACCCTCACAGGAGATGTGCGGGGCCTGACCATTGGTGTCCCGGCAGAATATTTCGTTGCCGGCATCCAGCCGGAGGTAGACGAGGCGGTCCGTCATGCTCTCGCTCTGCTTGAAAGCCGGGGGGCCGCTCTGAAGGAGGTTTCCCTCCCCCATACCGATTATGCCGTGGCCACCTATTATATTCTTGCCACGGCAGAGGCCTCCTCCAACCTGGCCCGTTATGATGGTGTCAAGTACGGATACCGTTACGGTGAGGCATCGGATCTCAAGGAGATGTATCTGATGACGCGGGCCCAGGGATTTGGGCTCGAGGTCAAGCGGCGGATTATGCTCGGGACCTATGTCCTCTCTGCGGGTTATTATGATGCGTACTACCGTAAAGCCCAGCAGGTCCGGACCCTGGTCAAGAATGATTTTGATCAGGCCTTTCAGGAATGCGATGTCCTGATCACACCTTCGTCTCCGACCACGGCGTTCAGGATTGGAGAGAAAGTTGATGATCCGCTGCAGATGTATCTTTCGGACATCTTAACAATCTCCGTTAATCTGGCCGGTATTCCCGGCATCTCCATCCCCTGCGGGTTCGACAAGGAAGGACTTCCTGTCGGTGTTCAGATCCTGGGGCGCCACTTTGACGAGGAGAGTCTTATCAGGACAGCCTATGCCTATGAACAACAGACCGATTGGCACAAGAAGCGGCCTGCATTGTAGGTAAAGACCTAACCACGAAGGACACGAAGGTCACGAAGTTAAATAGCAGGACAAGGATCGGAGGTCAGGTGCCAGCCTAAACCCAATACAGCCGGTACGTTAAGTGCAAGCTGACAACCGGAAGCTGAATTAAGTTTTTTCTTCGTGTACTTCGTGGTGAAAAAACAGAGGATTATCATGCAGTACGAAACCATCATTGGCCTGGAAGTGCATGCCCAGCTTAAAACCCGGGGCAAGATCTTTTGCCGCTGCAGTACTGAATTCGGAGCCTCTCCGAACCATCATACCTGTCCGGTTTGTCTCGGTATGCCCGGTGTACTCCCGGTCCTGAACAGGGAGGTGGTGAATTTTGCGCTGCGTACCGCCTTGGCCCTGCATTGTAACATCAATCCCTTCTCCCGTTTCGCACGGAAAAATTATTTCTACCCGGACCTTCCCAAGGGATATCAGATCTCACAGTATGAACTGCCCATTGCGGAACACGGCACTCTCACGTTTGATCAAAGCGGGATGGAGAAACGGATTGGCATTACGCGTGTCCATATGGAGGAGGATGCGGGGAAGAATATTCATGGAGAACACAATGATCCTTGCAGTTACGTGGACCTGAACAGGACCGGCGTCCCCCTTATGGAGATCGTGAGTGAACCTGATATCCGAAGCCCCGAGGAGGCCTCGGCTTACATGCGGAAACTCAGAACCATTCTCCGTTACATCGATGTCTGTGACGGAAATATGGAGGAGGGATCGCTTCGGTGCGATGCCAATATCTCTCTTCGCCCCGCGGGTCAGGGAGCATTCGGAATCCGTGCAGAAATCAAGAACATGAACTCCTTTAAGCATGTGCAGAAGGCGCTTGAATATGAAGTCAAAAGGCAGACCCAGGTCCTGGACCAGGGCGGCAGCATCGTGCAGGAGACACGCCTCTGGGACGCCGATCGAGGCATCACCCTCTCCATGCGAGGAAAGGAAGAGGCCCATGACTACCGATATTTCCCCGATCCTGATCTGGTCCCCCTGCAGATGGATGAGGCATGGATTGGGGAGGTGAAAAAGTCCCTTCCTGAACTGCCGGATGAAAAACAGGAGCGTTTCATCAAGGAATATGATCTTCCCCCTTATGACGCTGAAGTTTTGACCGCTTCCAGGGATCTGGCTGATTACTTTGAGGCCTGCAACCAATCGGCCCGCTCTCCTAAAGCGGTCTCGAACTGGATCATGGGGGACCTGCTGCGCGAATTAAAAGATGATGAGCAAGGCATCTCAGCCTGTCCGGTCAAGCCTGAGATGCTGGCTGAAATGATCCAGATGATTGAGAAGGGGACGATCAGCGGCAAGATTGCCAAGACGGTCTTTGCCGAGATGTACAAGACCGGGAACCCACCGGCACAGATCGTCAAAAAGAAGAAGCTGGTCCAGGTCTCGGATGAGGGAGCGATTATCAAGATTATCGACCAGGTCCTTGCCGACCACCCTGCTCAAGTCGAGGAGTACCGGAGCGGCAAGGAGAAAGTTTTCGGCTTTTTGGTGGGACAGGTGATGAAGGCATCCAGGGGCAAGGCAAACCCTGCTGCCGTCAACAAGATCTTAAAGCAGAAGCTTTAGCCAGATGTATCTCGAAATATTTTCTCGGGTGACAGCGTAGGTTGGTAATTTCATAATAAATCATAATCATAATCCTAATCGTACTCATATTCGCATTTTTCTTTAATGATGTGGAAACGGGAAATTCGATTAAGATCAAGATTATGATTAAGATTACGAATGACGATCAAAAGGTTTTTTCTTCTATTACCCCTTGTCCTGCTATGGACCCTCGAAGGTCTCTCTGCCCCCCTTCACGCCCAGGAACCCCCTTCAATTTCCACTGAACATTTTCACTATTATTTTTCAAAAGCGGATCAACGGCTTGCAGAGCACCTGTCCTCTGTTGCAGAGGAGATCTACAGTGAGATCGTGACCGATGTGGGGGTCCACCCGAGGCCTGGTATAAAGGTCTATCTTGAGCACACCCATGATTCTTTTCTTAAGCGCCAGCCTCATCCGGTGAAGGCCCCGGAGTGGGCGGCCGGTCTTGCCTATCCCGAATTGAACATTATGATCTTGAAGTCCCCTCAAGCGGCCCTCTACGGGACCATCGACCCGATCCGGACGTTCCGTCATGAACTGGCACACCTGACCCTGCACCAGGCCCTCTCAGATGTCCGCTATCCCAAATGGCTGGATGAGGGGTTTGCCATGTATGAAGCCAGGGAGTGGACACTCCGTACCACGGCGGTGATCTCGGCGGTCACACTGAAAAAGAAGTTCATCCCCATGGCTTCATTGAACCATGCATTCCCCATCGCCTTTGAAGAGGCGGAAGTCGCTTATGCCCAGAGCTTCTCCCTGGTCGCCTATCTGCTGAACCATTTTGGGCGGGAGGAGTTCCATGATTTCGTTTTGAACTTAAAAAAAAGGATGACCTTAAGCCAATCTTCACAGGGTGCTTTTGGGGTCAGTTTTTATGAGTTGGAAAAACGCTGGCACCGCTACCTGAGGCTTCGATATACCTGGATCCCTGTGGTCACGTCAACGGTTACCCTGTGGTTCCTGGTCTCCATTGTTTTTTTCATCATCTATCTGCGAAAGAGACATCAGGCCAGGCTGAAGGTCATGGAGTGGGAGCTTGAGGATATGTGGGATGACAGCGACTAAAAAATTATTGATCCGCATCATCCAGATCATGGTGCCGATGGTCATCATGGCTGTGAGGATGGGAGTGACGGACAATCCGGCGTTCATTGTGTCCGTCCCGGCTGTGGTAATGATAAATGTGCTCATGCTCATGCTCGTGAAGGGACTCGTGATCTCCTGAATGAAGGGCCATTAAATAGCGGATCACCAGTGGAATCTCCATGCCATTCTCTTGCAGAAGAGGCTCATCCGTCAGAATATCCACAGGCGTGCCGTCGGCCTTGATCCGTCCCCTGTTAATCAGGATCACCCGTGTCGCCACCTTGAGAATCAATTCAAAATCATGGGTCGCAATCACCCGTGTCCCGGGAAACTTCTGAATCAGTTTGATGACTTCCAGCCGGGATCTCGGATCGAGGTGGCTGGTGGGTTCATCCAGCAATAGAATTTCAGGTTCCATGGAATAGATGGTTGCCAGACTGACCCTCCTCTTTTCACCGCCGCTTAACTGATAGGGAACCCGGTGTTCATAACCTGTCAGGCCCACCGCAGAAAGCGCCATGGTGACGCGCTGTTTAACCCGCTCACTGGGAAGTCCCAGATTGACCGGGCCGAAGGCCACGTCATCAAAGACGGTCGGCGAGAAAAGCTGGTCGTCGGGGTTTTGAAAAACCAGGCCCACCTTTTCGGCCATCTCTTCTACCTTTTTTTGGGTATCGAGCTTTTCTCCCCCGATCCTGACACGGCCGTCCAGATCTCCCAGGATGCCTCGCGTCATCAGGAGAAGAGTACTTTTGCCTGCCCCGTTGGGTCCGATAAGAACAACGGTTTCACCCTGATGAATGTCAAGAGTGATGTCAGAGAGCGCCGGGATACCGCTTGCGTAATGATAGCTGAGGTCTTTGATCTGGATTACCGGACCCACGGCAGACCTCCCCGGAGAAACTGGTCAAGCATGATCAGAAACAGAGAGAGAAAAGCCAGCAAGGCGAACTTTAATCCGTCGATACGGTTCAAGGGTGAAAATTCATAAAGCGTGATAAAATGGTCGGTGTAGCCCCGGCTGATCATGGCCTGGTAGATCCGCTCCGTTTGTTCAAAAGAGCGGATCAGGAGTGATCCGATCAGGTTCCCAAAGGTTCTGAGTGTCGAAAGGTTCCCTTTGGGTTTGAACCCCCTGGATTGAAGTGCTATCCGGATTGTTTGAAGTTGGTCCGCATAGACAGTCAGATAACGGAATGTGAAAAAGAACAGGGTGATCAATTTACGGGAAACCTTCAGGCGCTCCATTGCCTTCAGGGTCTGATCAAGGGGTGAGGTGCTGAACATGGGGAAGATTGTTAAGGTCATGGCCGTTCCTTTCAGCAGGATGACACCAGCCTGAGTGGCCCCCGCCTGAACTCCCATCGGGTGGCTGAAGGGAAGGATCAGAAAGAAGGTGGAAAGAAAGAGTAGTATAGGACGGAGTCGACGCAGAACAAAACCGAAAGGGAATCGGGCATAGGCCACCAGAACACAGGCCATGCCCATGGCACAAAAGGCTGAAGCAGGAGATGTAACCAGGGCCGTGGCGGCCAGAAAAATGCCGCACCCCAGAAGTTTGACCCTTGGATCCATGAGATGGAACCCTGAGTTTATTGCTGGATCATAATGGAAATCAATATGCACTTGAGCCGTCCCAGATTTAACCCGGATCTTTCATGACAACAACTCATGCAATATCCGGGTTATTAATTAAATGAAATCTCCTTGTTTAGAGTCTCCGGTCTGACTCTGGAGAGAAATGATACAGCGGCTGCCGTGATGGCCCCTTCTATTATCATGACCGGGAAATGAGCCGCAAGCGCCAGTTTGGCTGCTGGGATGAAGGCTTGTCCAGCGGTTATGAGAATCAAGGCCAGTAATAAACCGGAGAATAGAGTCGCCAGGGCCCCGGCTGCGAATCCGAAAAAACTGACTTTAAACGTTGACGGTAAAAAGATCCGAAAGTTAAAAATCCAATAAGAGATGATTGCTGGAATACCCATGATTACAGCATTGATTCCGATGACTGTAATGCCTCCATGTTGAAACAGAACGGCCTGGAGTGTCAGGCCCAGAAAGATCGAAGGGTAGGCACTATAACCGAGTATCACTCCCACAAGCCCATGCAGGATGAGGTGGGCACTGAAGGGCCCCAGAGGGATATGGATCAGGGAGGCCACAAAGAACACCGAAGTGATGACAGCTGTTTTCGGCAGCTCCTCCCCTTTGATCTTCCAAAGGGCCACACCTGTAATGACCGATGTGACGGCCCATCCCGAAACAATGACCGGGGCGGATAAAACGCCTTCTGAAATATGCATAACGATTCACCTGATCTTTGCTGGGGTCTAATTCCCTTTCTTTCGGCTGGTAAGAAACATGACGAATCCGCATACTCCAAGAATGTAGCCGAAACCAGCGATGATCCGGCTTGCAGTGATCCCATCTTCCTCTTGGGTTTTAGAGAGCATGGCGTAAAAGGTTTTGAATTTTTCGTCAAGGGCGTGTTCCACCGTATGATCCAGCATCTCCTGCAATACGTCCGGGTCAACCAGAATCATTTCTCCTGATTCGTTAATAAATTCTGTATCATGATGGCTATGCCCGATTTCACCGTTAAACAAGCCCGGTGCCGGATCATTTCCCTGTTTCACTCGACTGATCTCATCTGCCTTGATAGTCAAATCGCTTCGATGTCCCAGGCGTGTTGAAAGGACGATCTTGAGATCTGTTTTTTGGGGGATCTTAAAGGAGAACCGCCCTTCCCTGTCTGTTGTTCCTTTCAGCAGCTTATCCCCTTGAGGACTCCAAACCTCAACATGAGCATGTTGTACCTTACTGGATTGGCTGAAGGATGCTTCTACATGACAGGTCTCCCCTTCCACATAGGCATGAAGATTTATCCTGTGCGCAACGGCCTGTGAAGAGAAGCAGATGATGACCACACAGATGAAGAGGTAGAGTGAAACCTTTATTGTTTTCATTGAAGACCCCCTCTGTGATATTCTTACGAAAGAGTTAATGGCTGGCTTCATTCAAGTCCTTTCCCCCCTGTCGTCAGTGTCAGCTTCCCGTGTTTGACACCCTTTGTGCCGATCAGCCGATCGGCAATCTGCTTGACCCTTGAGGCGTTGCCTTTCACCACAAGGACCTCAAGACAGTTATGCTCATCCATATGCACATGCATGCTGGAGACAATATGCTGGTAATGATCATGCTGGAGATGGGTCAGGCTGTCTGAAAGTTCTCTCGTGTGATGATTGTAGACCAGGGTGATGGTACCCACCGTCTCATTGGCCCCCTGCTTCCATTCTTCCTGAACCAGATGATCGCGGATCAGGTCACGAATGGCTTCGGACCGGCTTGTGTATCCTTTTCGGACGATGAGCCGGTCAAACCTTTTTAGGAGTTGATTCTCTATGGATACTCCAAATCGAGTCAGGTCGGACATGTTGACCCCCTTTATTCTGTAGCACAATTATTATAATCGTGCTACAGAAAGTCAAGAATATTTTCGGGCTGTGTGAAATAATTTCCTTACTCAATACTCACGAGTATCTCCAAGTATTTGATTGAATTTATGGTTAAAAAGGTGCAAAAGTTCTAGAGGATCGGTTTTTTATGATGAATATAATGAAAATCTTCTATTTTTGTTAATAAATAGATAACATTACAAATTTGATTCAAATAATTGAATCTGAATAGTTGACAGTACTCCTTCATTATGATAAAAAAAATCATTTAAGGATGGTTTTTATATTAGAAAAGACGTATGTAAAGAATAGACGTATTCCAGAGGGTCCATTCCATATGATTTGCAGGGGATGCGTGATTCATACATATGGATTTTCATTCACCTCATCATGAGGTGAATTATGGCCGTTGCATTACAAAGGCCCCTGTTTCAGGATGAACGCTCAGGGGTTATGGATCCCCGCAGGATTCGATCGATCCTCCAGGAAATTGTAGACCGGATGGTCAGGGTACAGGTTTCTGTACAGGGCGATCCGGTGCTTTATGCAGCCTACCTTGACATTGTTACATCAAATTTTCAGAATGATACGTTGCGCATCGAATGCGGAGGTTGGAAAAGAACTCCAAACAAGGTGGCGTGCGGTTCATCACTCACCCTCTCTTTTATGCTTCAGGAGAATGCTTACTGTTTTGACACAAAGATAATAGAAGTTCGTGAAGGTGCTGTGCGTGCGGCTCTTCCAGGAACACTTCTTTACTACCCCCCTCGAAATGTCCCCCGCGTTCGATATCCTCTTCAGAGGCCGATTACGGTAGAATTTCTGAACCCCCGGGTGCATCATGAACGAATTGTCCGGGAGCTCGAGGACATGAGCTACGATGGACTCAGTTTTCGGGTCTACACTCCGGATCTTCCACCTCCGTCTGGAACGGTAATTCCCGTGATAGATCTTTGCTCCTTTGACCAATGTTATTATTCGACTGCGGCCAAAGTCACACATGTTACTCCCTGTTGTGATAACAATGGGAAACAACTGTATCGGGTGGGTGTCTCTTTTTTAGAGAAAAGAGAATCCTCTTCTCAGGATATTCCACTCCTGAAAGAGAATGAATGTGAGGAGATTGCTGAATCGGCCAGTATCCAGAGATGCCTGATGGAAACCATAACATCCAAAGCAATCGTTCATGTTCAGGATGCAGAACAGAAAAGGCCCGCTGTACGCGCCTTGCCCCAGGGCCTGATATGCATAGAAGAGCCTCTCTTTTCATTACAGATTCGCCATAATGGCCCGACCCTGAAACGCTTCGCAACGGGACAGCGGATCCGGATTCGATACCTCATGCATGGGACGTTGTACCTCTTCAATGCATCCATATGCCGGGCAACCATGGACGATATCGTTATCCGAGTTCCGGCTTGCATGCACCGGGTACGGAGACGGCGAACACTTCGCACGATTAAGCCTGTCAGCAGAGGTGTTCGGTTAAACTTTCGAACACCTCTATTAGATACCATCGTCGACCGGCCGGTTTTGGTTCTTTCCGAAGAAGGTCTTTCTATCTCCATGAATTTCAGACGGACTCTGCTTTTCCCCGGGATGAGGATTAAGGGTGCAACGTTGAATCTCAACGGGACAAGATACGCATTGCCGGGCATTAAGATACAGTCCGTTATGATCATTCCTTCCATGAGAGGCAGGCCGTCCTGCCGTATCGGGTTCCTTTTTGAATATCTTCCAGAGTCTGCCCGTCAGGCGATCCTTGCTCTCCTCTTACAGGAACACCACCCCTTGCTGATTCGATCCACCCAGCGAATGGTTCAAGATGTCTGGGACCTCCATTACCGATCAGGATTTATCTATCCGGATAAACACGCCTCCATCGTGAAGATGCAAAATGAGATTGACCGGACGTGGGAGAAGCTCTATTCCCCGGAAACAAATTTTTTTCTCAATCTGGCCTTTATTCATGAGGAGAATATCCTGGGGTCTGGATCCATCCTACAGGCCTATGATGAAACATGGCTGCTCCAGCATCTGTCCGCACTCAAGCATCCTTTTGCAAAGGCGAGCAAAGAGGTCAATCTCGGATTGGCGGAAGAACTGATGCGGGACAAGAGAATTCATTACATCAAAACCTATTTCAGGCCGGAAAACCCCTGGCCAAACAAGAACTTTCGTTCTTTTGCCGAGAAGAATCTGAAACCACAGGATTTTGATCTGACTCTCTTCCGCATCTACTGGAGAGACCCTCGCCCCATTCCGGTTCAGGGAGGACTTCCTGATGAAATTGAAATAGGTAGAATGAATAACGGCGAACAGGAGGTTATCAAGAACTATTTTATACGGAGGGGAAAGATCCTGTACGCCCGTTCTGAATCACTCCTCAGTTCACATGCGGATTTAACAGAGACATCAAAGGTATACCGTCAAAGGGGTCTCAGAAGAGAGAGAAAGATATTTGTTGCACGCAGAGGAACAGAGGTCATCTGTTTTGTCCTGGCAGAAGACGCTTCTTTCGGAGTGAATCTTTCAGGGCTTCTTAATCACTTCAGGTTATTCATTGTGCATCAGGAGGAACGTGTCGTTCAAAAGATTCTTCCATTTTTACTGAACCAGGTTGTCTCATATTATCGTGTCCTTGGATACCCGAAGGTGACCCTTATGACGACCGGTGATGAGAACACACTCTTGAAGAAATGGGGTTTTCGCCCTATGCGTGACTATTACTGTCTGACCTTCCAGCGGAAGTCCATACTTCAATACCTTCATTACATCCGGGAGAAATATGGAAAGCTGGAATGCAGAATATTACGGAGAATAAAATAGACCATTCAATGAACGTTTTATTGATTAAGCCTCCCCTGAACAAGATTTCGGTCCTCGGTGACTCGTTGATTGAACCCCTAGAGCTTGAGATCCTTGCCGCAACCATTCCTGAACATCAATGCAGGATCCTTGATATGCGTATTGATAATGATTTGGAGGGAACGCTACTTGAATTCCAACCGGATGTGGTTGGGCTCACGGCGTATACAACCGAAGTTCCCGTGGTACATTCCCTGCTCCGGAAGGTGAAAGAATATTGTCCAGAAAGTTTTACGATCGTCGGGGGGTGTCATGCATCGGTGATGCCGAAGGATTTCTTCGACCCCCACCTTGATGCGGTGGCTGTGGGGAGCGGTGAGCAGCTCTTTCCCGATCTTGTGGCCTATCTTTCTCGCCAGCAAGATATTTCAGAGATACGCAGCCTCTGGGTCCGGCGGCGCGATCGATTTACATACACGGGCAAGGGACTTCCCTTGAAGAACCTTCATGCACTGCCTGAACCGAAGAGGGACCTGACACGTGATTATCGTCATCGGTACTTTTTCGGATCGAACCGTCCGGCTGCTGCGCTGATCACCTCAAGAGGGTGTCCTTTCCGGTGCAGTTTCTGTTCCATATGGCGGTCCATGCATGGCAAGTACCTGACCCGTGATCCTGTAAAGGTGGCTGAGGAACTTGGAGGGATCAGCGAATCCCACGTTTTTATTGCGGACGATAACACCCTGACTCACGCGAGCCATGCGGAAGCCCTTTACATGGCCATTCGGGATAGCGGTGTTCAAAAGCATTACAAAATGTATGGAAGAGCCGATGCCATCGTGGCAAGACCTGACCTGATTGAGAAGTGGAGGGCTGTCGGTTTGAAGTCCGTCATTATGGGACTGGAATCTTTTCAGGATCAGAGACTCGAAAGTTTTCACAAGAAGAGTTCGGTGGCACTCCAAAATCAGGCGATGCGGATCCTCAAGGCCCATGATGTGAAGGTGCGTGCCTATTTTATTGTGGATCCCGATTTTTCATCCGGTGATTTTGAAGAACTATTAGACTATGTTCATAAGGAGGAGATTAACGAACCGATGTTCACCGTGCTTACCCCTCTTCCGGGAACGGATTTTTACGATGAGGTCCGCGATAAGATGGTGCTGAACCAGTACGAATTTTTTGATCTGGCTCACGCCCTGCTTCCCACAAGACTGGCGAGAAAGGATTTCTACCGGAAGTTCAGCCGCCTCTATAGGGAATGTTATCCTTTAAAACGGGCTTTCAGGAACAAACCAGGTTCCACTCGAGTAAACGAACTCATCAAAGGACTCGTCTCCTATTTTAAAGTTCGATCTGTCACACGCAAGATGCAATATGCTTACAAGATGGAGGAGCAGTGTTATGCCAAGACTTGTACTGATCAATCCCGTTGCCATTCATGAAAGAGGGTTGCATCGCAAAAAAATTACCCGCTTCCCTCCTTTGGGTCTGGCCTATCTCGGGGCAGCGACTCCTGAAGGCTGGGAGGTGAAGCTCCTCGATGAGAATGTCCGTGTCATACCTCTGCCGGATGCGGACCTCGTGGGGATTACTTCTTTTACCTCCACGGTAAACCGGGCCTATGAGATCGCTTCATATTATCAAAATAAAAACGTTCCCGTTGTGATGGGGGGGATTCATGTCACCATGATGCCCGACGAGGCCCTTGATTATGCCACCAGTGTGGTGCAGGGGGAAGGCGAATGGGTCTGGCCGCAGGTCTTGAAGGATTGTGAGACAGGAAACCTGCAAAAGATCTATAAGGCCCAACCGGAAGAGCTTTCCAAACTTTTTCTACCCAGAAGAGACCTTCTCGATTCTGCTTATAAATGGGGAACACTTCAGACCTCCCGGGGCTGTCCCATGAAATGTCATTTCTGTTCGGTCACAGCCTTTAACGGGCGCCGCTTCCG
>CAJICE010000058.1_pt1 | contig 15329 bp, 10 predicted proteins | sample 9199531 | NCBI WGS metagenome assembly CAJICE01 (sample SAMEA7708327, study PRJEB35096) | sediment metagenome | biome: marine neritic benthic zone biome [ENVO:01000025]; feature: sediment [ENVO:00002007]; material: shallow marine sediment [ENVO:03000034] sea grass bed [ENVO_01000059] ... | reverse complement strand
GTCGGTACAGACATTCAAATCGTCACAGTCCAGGGGAGGGCCGACGTTCAAACAAGCGCCAGCGCCGTCACATTCTTCAAGACCGTCACAGACATCCAGGTTGTCACAGGTGGATCCCGCCAGCTCAAAATCGCAGTTCGGGTCACAGCAGCCGTCGGGGCTCGGGTCTGCAGGATCACATTCTTCGGGGGGAGTGACGGTCAAGTCGCCGCAGACAGCCGGGGGAAGACAATCCGAATCGGCGGCATCATAGAGTAAGTCACCATCGTTATCGAGACCCTCGTTCAAACCGGCCAGGACCTCGGTATTCCCCGTATTGCAGGAATCCATTAAGCCGCCCTGGGTCGTATTCGTGGTACTTCCAAACCAGGGGGGATTGGAATTCTCACCGGCCGGGGTGTACGCCGCCGGATTGGAATCCGCGTGGCAACCCTCACAGCTCGTAATACCGCTTCTGAAGTGATGCTGGCGGAGACCGGCACCGATTCCGCAATACGTCGGATCCGAAGCGGGATCATCACAGATACCTGACGCGTCATCGAGAGAGCCGTGGCAGCCGCTGCAGGCGATGGCATGGGTACCGTCCTTCGCATTACCCGAGTTGACCAGGTTTACGGTCCTGGTCACAGAGCCGGGCGGCACCGGAGAGCCGCCATGGCAGTTGTTACAGCTGCTCCCAATATCGGTATTGTTGAGGTGAACAGCGTGAAGATGGCCGCCCCAGGAGACCCCCTCGGCCTGCGATGTATAGGTGCCGGACCGGAATTCGCCATGACAGTCGGCGCAAAATCCGTTTGCACTTGAACCATCTGAATAGACCATGTAGGCGCCCGCGTCCGGCACCCAGGATACAGAAAAGATTGCAGCGCATGTTAGAGATACAAGTACTCGAACCAATGATGTTGTAGTTTTTCTTGCCATTCCCCGTTCCTCCCCTTTTTAGTAGAGATCATTTGGAAAAATATATTAAAACCTAACTATAACTCCTCCTTATTAATAAAAATAATCGTATTTCTACACTTTGTGGGAAAGAATCCCCATTAAATTTCTGAACTATTATCAAGTGGCCTATACTGAAAAATTTGATTACCATATTGCTGTTTTTCTAATAATTTTGTCCTTTAATATGAACCCATTTTAGAGTCATTAAATTGCAATTTTCGTGCCATGAAAATAAGTACAAATTGAATAGAAGTGGTCTTTTTATATATTAAATAATTGAAATAAAAAGATTAATAAATTTTATATTTATTTTATTTAACAATTTTATTGCATCTGATCATTATGATTTGTTGTGTGTTTTAACTCATCAGGTGAGTTAAATAACTCAATAAAAAAAATAGTAAAACTGTTACACTTTTATGTAGTAAAATCGTTACAATAACACTTAAAAATGATCAATTTTGTTATATAAGATAAGCCAATCTTTTTTTCATGATTCCATGTTCTAATCATGAAATCCGGGCAGTATATTAATGTGAAAAAAAAAGTTTTAAAGTGGCCTTGTATTGTTTATACTGATAAGAATTTTTGAATTGGAGAAAAAATGCGATTTACAGCACTGGGTGGCTGCGGAGAAGTCGGGGCAAATTCGTATTATCTCGAATTGGATGATACCGGGCTCTTATTGGATGCCGGGATCCATCCCAAAAAGTACGGTCATGAGAGCCTTCCCATGATCGAGGCCCTTAGAAAGAAGGAGATTCATTCCATCCTTATCAGTCACTGCCATATCGACCATCTTGGTGCCCTCCCGGTGATTTTGAAATATTTCCCCACTCCCAGAATCTTTATGACCCGGCCTTCCTTCCCTGTTTCCATGCGTATGCTCCATAATACGGTTACGGTCATGGAGCGCCTTAAGGAAGAGAAATGGATTGCAGAGTATCCCTTCTATACCCATCAGGAAATCGACATGATTGCAAATCTTTTTCAGGCCATGGATTATGACCGGCCCTTCTCCATCCCCTCCATGAACGGATCTCCCCGTTCTGATCTGGAGGGTGTCTTTCTGGATGCCGGCCATATCCTGGGCTCGGCGGGAGTTCTGATACGCGGCAAGGAGGGGACGGTTTTTTACACCGGAGACACGTGCTTTCATGATCAGACCGTAATCAAAGGGGCCGTCTATCCTGATGAGAAGATCGATCTTCTGATTATTGAGAATACCCTCTGTTCCAGTGCGGAGGCAGAAAAGAAGCGGCGAGGAAATGAGGTACAGAGGCTTGCTGCAGAGATCCGGAGAGTGGCCGAACGGGGCGGTTCTGTGTTAATTCCCACTTTTGCACTGGGGAGGACCCAGGAAATCCTGGCAGTTCTGGACAGGCTTAAAAAACGTGAGCGTATTCCGGATATCCCGATCCGGGTGAGCGGCATGGGTCAGGTCTTCTCAAAGATTTATGACCGGTTCTCCCTTCAAACCAGGCGCAAGGATCCTGGATTCCTTTTCAAGGACATTGCAACCAAGAAACTCGGTCCCAAGGCCCCCATGAACAAGAAACTGCTGAAAGATCCCTGTATCGTGGTGGCAACTTCCGGGATGTTGAATGAAAAAACCCCGGCCAATATAATCGCCCGGAACATGATGGACGATCCGAGGCACGGGATCTTCTTTGTGGGTTATCTGGATGAGGATTCGAGAGGGTTCCAGCTGCTTGCTGCTGAGAAAGGGCAGGAAGTGGTGCTTGATGAGTCGGCTGAATCATCAGTCAAAAACTGTGATGTGCTCTCTTTCCGGTTCTCTGCCCATTCTCACCGGAATGAAATTCTCAAAGTGGTTCAGGATCTCAACCCCGGAAAGGTGGTCCTTGTCCATGGAGAGGAAGGGTCCATCGGCTGGACAGCTGAAATGGTCCGCCAGATGAATAACGGTATTGAAGTGTTTCTCCCTGAGCTGGGGAAGGAAATTGAATTGTGAAAGAAGCATTCAGCTGTCAGCCTTCAGTGATCAGTTGTCAGCAGGAACTTTAGGATCATCTCAAAAATAGTGTGTGAAGACATAAGGGGCCAAGTGAAATGCTTAAACATTATTACTCAGCTATTTTTCCTGGACTGCCTGCAGGGCCACACCTGCGGCGCCGATGATTCCGGCGTGGTCGCCGAGTCTGGCCTTGACAAGTCTGGCCCGTTTCCTGGGAACCTCAAAGGCTCGAATCTGGATCTCTTCCTTGACAATGGGGATAAAGTCCTTCCATGCGGCTGTGACACCTCCTGTCAGGACGATCAATTCAGGATTGAAGATGTTCACCAGGTTCGCAATACCGATCCCCAGGTAACGTCCCATCTGATGGATGACGCGGAGACAGACCGGGTCTCCGGCCTTGGCAGCACGGAATACATCCTTTGCAGTAAAGTAGTCCTCTCTTCCCTGAAAGCTCTTCTTGAGGATAGAGTCCTCCCGTTTCAAGAGCCGCCTGACCTCCCGGACAATCCCTGAAGCAGAGGCATAGACCTCAACACAACCGGTATTTCCGCACTGGCATTGCGGGCCATCCGGGTTGACCGTGGTGTGCCCCACTTCGGCAGCCATGCCGTCTTCTCCATGCCAGACTCTTCCATCCAGAATGATCCCTCCGCCCACACCTGTGCCCAGGGTGATGCAGATCATACTGTTGGCTCCTTTGCCGGCGCCGACCCATTTCTCACCAAAGGCCGCGGCGTTGGCGTCGTTCTCGATGACAACGGGAAGGGGAATCTCTTTTTTCACCATCTTTTTGAGAGGAACGTTGACCCAGTCAGGAAGGTTGGGGGAGGAGACCACGATCCCCTGTTTGATGTAAATCACACCGGGTGCCCCGATCCCGAGGGAAACCGGTTTCCGTCCAGACTCTTTTTCCTTGAGAATCGCATCCCTGAGCATCTGAATCAGTTTCTGGATCACCAGGTCTTTGCCGTTTTGGGTATCTGTGGGGACCTTTTTGCGGGTCAACACCTCTCCCTTAAGGGAGATCGCCGCGACCCGGATATTTGTCCCGCCCAGATCCACACCGATCAATGATTTCTTCATGAATCATGCCTCTGGTTTTTATTAACAGTAAAGACTTAAATTGATTCCGTTGCAAATGCTCCAGATGCAAGGCGCGAGGATTTTGAGGAATGAGACGTACTAAATCGTACGTCGCAGTGACTCAAAATTCGAAGTAACGCAGCAGATGGGGTATTTGCGGCGGAATCTTGCATCAGACGCTCCACATCATCGCCTCAAAATCCTTGGACGGGACCTGAAAAGAGAGGGAGGCACCCATGGGCCATTTTTCCAGTTCCAGATCTTTACGTTTGACCAGCACAAAGAAGCTCACGCGGTCATTCACATCAACCATCAGCCTCTCAAAGGGGACCGCTATCTCGATAATCCGGTCCCGTGCAACCTCTGTAATGGGGATGGACTCTGCTTCCTTCTGGTGGAAGTGGGCGAGGATTTTGTCCTTTTCAAACTCCATGATGATCCGTTTCCCTTCAGGTTCTATGAAGTGAATCTGAAAGGTGAGCTCCTGGAAGAGTTTCTTGTCCAGACGCTGACTCGTATCCAGGCGCAGGAAAAGGGTTTTCAGGTTAAATCCGTAATAGATCTTGTGGATGATCGAATCTGCCTGGTGCATGGTGCCGCCCACGGTGGAGATGTTGTAGAGGGCCGCGGAGATCCATTCATAATAGTTGGTGACGTTTCCATCGATGGTGGGGGTCATAAAAGAGGTCACTTCGGAAGTGATTTCAGCCTCTCTCTCCCGGAAGATCGGGATGAAGAGCTTGTCCGGGGGTTCCTCACCCATGAGCGTGTAAACGTTGGCAAGATGTTTGCGGTAGAGCTCGTCAAAGTCCCTGTCGTTTGAAGAGGAATGGTCGTCACCGTACCACCAGTTCCAATCACTCCCTTCTGCAATATAGATCTCTTTCCAGGCCATCTCGAGCTTGACGGGATCGAGGCTATCCTTTTTCTTCTGTTCCGTCCGGCTCAGGAATTCCCGTGTTTCGTAAAGATAGTCCCAGGAGGTGTTGTCATCTTGATGGCCGATCCAGACGCGGAAATTGTGATTGATCCAGGATCCTGCATGCAGACGGGGAAGGGTTTCCTGGGGTGGAAATTTCTCCAGATAGTCCTGAACCGTCGTGGTCCGGATCAGGGGGTCCTGACTCAGTCGAGTATAGAGTTCCGTAAAGAAGTCCCAGCCGTCGTTCTTGTAATGTTCCCAGGCATTCTCTCCGTCCAGGATGACCGTCACCAGAGGGGCCTTCTGCTTCTTGATCGTTGCGTCACGGATCCTGTGAATATGTTCGATAAAATCCGTAGCGGCAATCCCGGGATCCCATTTCGAATAGACGAACCCGATCAGATCTGAGAGTCCATGGTCCCGGAAGAGGATATTCAGGCTCTTCCCATCAACTTCCACCCGATAAGGTTTGAAGAGGAAATCCTTTTTCTCTTTCTTCTCTTTGATAAAGGACTCTCGCATGGAATAGAACAGGACCTCCTCGTCGGTGGCGATCCATTGGATGCCGGAGTCGGCGATAATCGGAACGATCTCTTCGGAGACAGAACCTTCTGAGGGCCACATGCCCACGGGCCTTTTTCCGAAAAGCTTCTCGAAATATTCGACACCCATCTCCACCTGTTTGCGGGCGTCTTCGGGGTGTCTGAACTGGTTCCGGGGGAGGTGGATCTTGGGACAGGCATCCTTGGCCCTGTCTGTGTTGCAGAGCAGCGGCAGGATCGGGTGATAGAAAGGCGTGGCGGACACCTCAATCTGACCGGAGGCCCACATCTCACTATATTCGGGGACAATTTTGTTCATCACATCAATCTGCTTATGGAGCAGGAGTGCTTTCTCATCCTCTGTAAAGTTCTCTCCTTTTTGCAGAAGGGACTGGAGGAACGGATCGGTGTTCTTGAAGAGAGGATCAAACCATGTCAGGTTGAAATAGACCTGGAGGTCCAGAAAGTCCTGAGGCTTGAATATCTTTTCCACCTGTTCGAGCTGCGTTTCATCCGCATTGAATCCTCTCTTTTTGAGCAGCTGCCAGTATCTCGGGTAGGGCTTGATCATGTTTTCCCATTCGGCGAAGAAAAAATTATAGAGGATCTGGATCCTTTCTTTCTTGTCCAGCTCTTTTGCCGGCTTCAAAGAAAGGTCCATAAAGGTATCCTTGGCCTGATGTTCGGCATAATCCAAAATCTGTTCCAGGAGGCAGGGGACCAGATTGAAGTTCTGGCGGATCGATGGATAATCACGCAGCATGTGAACCATGTCATAATAATCTTTGATCCCGTGCATCCTGACCCAGGGGAGTCTGTACTCTCCCTTGACCAGGTCCTTGTAATAAGGCTGATGCATATGCCAGACGATACATAGATAGATGGGATCGGTTGAGTGTTTGGGTGCAGGCATTGGATACATCTCCCTGTAAGAGAGCAGGAGAGCGGGATTACCGGATTCCAGGGATCGGGTTTTCGACCTTCAGGATCTCCCCATGATTAAAGAGATAGACCCTTTCATTCTCCTTGACCATGCCGAGATCTTCCCGGGCGATCTTCTCCACGATAAAGAGATCATCCCGTGCCGCCAGTATCTTCTGCCTGAGTGAGGCGTTCTCCTGAACCTGACGGGCATTTTCCTGGGTCCACCACTCCTTTTGTAACTCTAATTTGTGTAATTGGAAAAGGCTCTTGTCTCCGAGCAGAGAGGTAAAGAGAAGAAAGATGGCAGACAGAAAGAAGATCAGTCCCATGGCCGCCCGGGTATTATTCTTCTGCCAGGGTGTTTTCTTCTTTGCTCTGCACTTTTTGGTACGACCTTTCACAATGTCTGCTCAGTTGTGGTTAAAGCCTTATCTAGCTTTTCAGCAGGCGCCCACCGGTCTATGTTTTTCCAAACCTTGCATCCTGTTCATGTGGGTCGTCCAACTCTTTGGAATCTTATCACAATTGCTCCCCCGATGCCAATTTGTTTTTCATGGATCTTATCTGTATTCATAATCGTATTCGTATTCGTAATCTTAATCATTATTACTTCTTCTTATTCTCACTCTTTCCTGAAGCCCAGTCTGTCTGCCTCAAGATGCCTCTTAATATTTTTACTTCTCTTGCGTCCAGATGGGCCCGTCCGTATATCCTGCGGAGATCCCTCATCATGTGATAATTGTTTTCCTTATTAAGAAAACCGATGGAGAGCAGGGTCTGCTGGAGGTGTTCATACATCTGCTCCAGGGTATCCACTTCAGCAAGAGGCCTTCTCTCCTGAGTTTCCTGGTTTTGCGCACAGGTGAGGATTTCATAGGCGATGACCATCACTGCCTGGGCAAGATTCAGGGATGGGAAGTCAGAATGGGATGGGATGGTCACAAATTCATGGCAGAGATCCAGTTCCCGGTTGGACAGGCCGTTGTCCTCTGTCCCGAATAGAATGGAGATCCGGTCGTGGGGATGGGTCTCGAGGAGACGGTGGGCCAGTGTCCGGGGTGAAAGAACCTGAGTCTGGAAACGCGGGCGGTCCGGAGGAATGGTTCCGATCACGAGATTGGAGCCGGAGAGGGCCTCTTTGACTTCATCAAAGACGTCCGCGCGGTCAAGAATCTCTTTTGCTGAAACAGCCATCCAGTAGGCAAGGTCGCTTTTGAAATCACAGGGTGAGACCAGCCTGAGACGGTGGAGCCCCATGTTTTTCATTGCCCGTGCGGCGGCCCCCACATTGCCGGGGTGGAGCGGACGGTCCAGGACGATGGTGATTCGGTCCAGATGGCTTTTCATGCCCATCATCTTACCGTAAGGACCCTGTTTCACAAAGCAAAAATACCTTAAGGGTAAATGCCTTAAGGGTCAGACCCTTAAGACGTTAGTAAGTGTCTGATTTCTAAATAGAAAAACTCATAAAGAGATGCTTGAATAATGTGTCAACCATGCCTTAAGGGTCTGACCCTTAAGACATTTGGACCCTTAAGGCATTTGAACTATTTGGAGATTTGGCCGTACAGACGGTCCATCCTGAAGTATTGGAGCAATTCAATAAAGGAAGGCTGCTTCTGCGGGTCAGTCTTCATCCCGAACAGGTGGGATGAACAGGAACAGTCGGATGTTCCGAATCCGGGTACAGACCAGTCAGAGATCTCCATCATCCTCTTTGCCATGTCGCACTCCAGCCGGGTACTGGCGCGAACGGGGAAGACTGTGCAGAATTCGGCATGTTCACGGAGATAGTCGATATGCCAGAAGTGCCTTTTTCTCTTTCGCTGATGTCTCTGGATCCTTTTTGAAAGATTCTTCATGGCCGATCCCACATAGAGATAATATCCCTGCTGGAAAAGGACCTCTCCCAGTCCTCCGATGGGAAGCCGCCGGTTCCTTCTTAGTTTCAGAATCACCATGTAACAGCCCCTGTCATGGGCTTCCTTCTCCGCCAGTTCCCAGGGAACCTCAAGAGGGCGCACGACCCTCCCAAGAGAGAGATTTTTGCTCCATTCGATGCCCAGTGAAAGGACGAACAGTTCCTTTCTCAGATCCAGAAGTGTGCGTGAAAAGTTCAGATCTGTGTGGTATTCAGGGAGGAAAAATTGTATGGAGGGAGAATGGACCACAAAAAGTACACCAGCCTGATATCCCTTCCGAGTGAGTTCGGCGAGTTCCAGGAGATGTTTCCTTCCCCGGAGGGTTACGGCATCGGGGAACATGGCGATCTCTTTTCCGAAGAGGGTACAGGATTTGACTTCAAGGATGAACTGCTTCTCATTTTTATGAAGGAGAAAATCAAACCTGCTCCTTCCAAAGGTTGCCTCTGCTTTGAGAACCTTGAATCCCTCCAGTCCCGGGATTCGCTGCTGTTCAATGAGATGGTGTGCCACATGGTTGGTCAAATGAGTGTGCAGGAAGACGGGTTTCCCCTCTTTTTCAACGGCCACAACGGTATATTCTGTTTTTCTTTGAGAGGAGCCGGGATATTTCTCAAGAAAGAGTCTGCTGTCAGGTAGGAGAAGCTCCCTGAGTTTGCCAGGATTGGGAAGATGGGCCCTGATGCGTCTCCCTTTCAGAGAACATTCGGCCACGAACCTGTTCGGCCTGTGAAGAAAGGAGGCCATCTCTATATTTTGAAAAAAATTAAGCAAAATAAAGTCAATCCGGTGAACATATACGTAACGTGTGTACCCTCGGAGGGTGTACCTACTTCCTGTTTGCTTTATTGGAGTGGGTATTGTATATATTAATTGTCAACGATACAAGGAGTATCCCATGGGATTTTTTAAGAAGACCCGCTTGACCCAGCTTTCGCATGGTGCGGGTTGAGCCTGTAAACTCAGTCCTTCGGACCTGTCCCAGGTACTGGGGCAGCTGCCTCAGATTGATGACCCGAACCTGCTCATCGGGAGCAGCACGGCCGATGACTGCGCGGTCTATCAGATCAACGACCGCCAAGCCCTGATCCAGACCGTGGATTTTTTCACACCCGTGGTGGATGATCCCTTCCGGTTCGGGGAGGTCGCTGCGGCGAATTCGCTGTCCGATATCTATGCCATGGGGTGTGAGCCTCTTCTTGCCCTGAACATCATCGGCTTCCCCAAGGACCTTCCCATGGAGATTCTGGCAAAGATCCTCCAGGGAGGGGCCTCCAAGGCCGCCGAGGCCGGGATTCCGATTGTGGGCGGGCACACCGTTGACGACAAGGAGCCCAAATATGGACTGGTGGTCACGGCCATTGCAGAAATCGATCAAGTTGTGGCAAATAAAGGGGCCCGGGTGGGCGACGACCTGATTCTGACCAAACCCCTTGGAAGCGGCATCCTGGTCTCGGCCATTAAAAAGGATGCCGCAGAACCGGAACTGATTGAAAAGATCACGACCCTGATGGCCACGCTCAACCGGGATGCAGCCTTGGCCATGAAAGAGGTGTCGCCCCACGCCTGCACCGACATCACCGGATTCGGCCTCCTGGGACATCTTCATGAAATGACTCTGGCTTCAGGCGTGGGCGCAGAGATCTATCTGGATCAGGTTCCTGTCATGGAGGAGGTCTGGGGTTTGGCCACAAAGAGTCATATTCCCGGCGGGACTTTGGCCAACTTCAAGTTTTTGGCCGATGCCGTGGAATGGGATCCCGCCATGGCAGAGAAAGAGCAGCTGGTGCTCTGTGATGCACAGACCTCGGGAGGGCTTCTGATTGCAGTGGAACCGGGGGAGGGGGATCGTCTGATCGCGTCATTGAAACAGAGAGGAACACCTGCAGCTCATCGCATCGGCAGGATCATCGAAGATCCTTCGGCGAAGATCAATGTTCGGAAAGTTCGTCCAGCCTAGTATATATCTATCATCCTGGTCATATCCAATTTCTTAATCATAATCGTAATCCTAATCGCCTTAAACCGGATATTGTATGAGTAAATCTATTACGATTAAGATTACGAGTACGAGTACGATTAAGATTATGACTATGATTTATGATAAGAGAGAGGTGTCAGGAGAATAACTCTACGAAGATCTCTACCATATCAGGATCAAACTGTTTGCCGGCATTCTTCCTGAGTTCCTCCAAGGCTGCCTCCTGGGAGAGTCTTTCCCGGTAGGGGCGCTCAGAGATCATGGCTTGGTAGGCCTCCACCACGGAGAGGATCCGTGCCAGAAAGGGGATCTTTTTCCCTTTGAGACCGTTGGGGTAGCCCTTCCCGTCATACTGTTCATGATGATAGAGGATGGCAGGGATAATGCTTTCGAGCTGGCTTGCCTTCTGCAGGATCATCTCCCCGAATTCAGGGTGTCCCTGGACGATGCTCCGTTCCTCATCATTTAAAGGCCCCTTTTTGTTCATGATTTCATCGGGGATGCTCACTGTTCCGATATCGTGCAAAAGGCTTGCAAGACGCAAATTATCAATCTCTGCTGGAGAGAGCTTCAGTGCCTTGGCCAGAGAGACCGCATAGTGGACGACTTCATCCGTATGACCCCGGGTATAACTGTTTTTGGCGTCCACCGCCGCAGCCAGATCGCGTATGACCTTGATTTTGGCATCTTTCAGGATATCTTCAATGTGGTCTTCTTTGTGTTCGATGAAGGACTTCAGGGTTTCGTCGTATCGTCGGACGCGGTTTCTCCCCTCTCTTTTGGCAAAATAGAGGGCCTGATCAACCCTGGAGATCAGTTCATCACGGTTCAGGCCGTCTTCTGGAAAAGCGGAGACCCCCACGCTGACTGTGATGAAAAACTCTTCGTTCCCCAGGTTCTTTCCAAAGGATTTTTCATAAATATTACCCCGTATCCGTTCCGCAACGATCAGGGCGTGATCGTATGAGGTTTCAGGCAGGATTACAACGAATTCTTCACCGCCATACCGGGCCGGGATATCGATTTCCCGGATCGAGTCCCGGATGGTTTTTGAGACCTCCCGTAAGACCTTGTCTCCCATTGGATGGCCAAAGGTGTCGTTGAATGTCTTGAAATGATCAATGTCGATCATAAGCAGTGAAAAGAAACGCTTGTACCGGATACACCGCTTGACTTCTGATGACAGCAAGTTCTGCAGTTCACGATGGTTATAGAGTTCGGTCAGGCCGTCGGTGATGGCCAGTCGTTTGTTATGCTCATGAAGGTTGGCATTTTCGATGGAAAGAGCGGCCTGAAACCCGTAGGTCATCAGCAGATCCTCATCTTCCTTGTCGAAATAACTGCTATGGACTTTGTTTAACAGCATGAGGATGCCGATGGGCTTATCCTGCTGGACCAGAGGGATAGCCAGGAGGTTCCTGATGTTCGGCATGGAGAAAGGAAGGTCAATATTATGTGTTTCCAGTTCACCCGATTGAAGATTGAGTACTTTGTGACTGGTTGTCATATCGGAAAGGAGACCTGTAATCTGAGACCCAAACTCAGTAGGCCCACTTTTCGAATCCCCCGATTGATAAATCTGGTGGATGCGATTCGAGTCTGGATGGAGCAGGATCAGAAATGCCTTATCCGCCCGCAGGAGAAAGACAGCATGGTCCGTCAGTTTCTGGAACAGGGATTTCGTATCGGGTTCCGTTGATAGCGAGACCGTGGCCTCATTCAGGATGTTTAATTGGCGGATCTTTCTCTCTTTCTCTTCGCAGAGCAGGGCATTGTCGATGGCTGTGGCAGCGTGGTTCGCAAAGACCTTCAATACCTGGATCTGGCTTTCCTGTAAGATCGACTCTGAAGAATTGAAGAAGTAGAGATATCCTCTCAGCTTGCCACTGGTAACGATTAAAAAGCGGCAAGTGGAGCGGATCCCTTCCCTGGAGCTCCCGGGGAAGTTTTCAAGGGATTCAAATTCATCAGTGGTTCCCGGCTGATAGACAGGATTCCGGGATAGGGCATGGATGTCTTTTACGAATTCTTCGCCGAGTCCATGGGAATAGACCTCGGGGGTGACTTCATTCATCTCATCGAACAGGACCAGAGAGGCCCCTGCACAACCTGAAAGTTCTGCTGCTTTGGCCAGTACCAGGTTGATGACCTGGGACTTGTTCAATATGGAAGTCAGTTCATGGGTTGCCCGGGTCAATTCAATAAATTGATCCGATGTCAGGGTTTCTGTCTTAATCATAAAGTGGATTGACCAAAGATGATATTTGATAAGATGATAAAGAATTCAGGGAGAATAGAAATATTCATCTCCATATAATAATACTATTATAATGTGGGATTCCAATTTGTGTCAATAAGTTATAGGACGAAAAAGTGACCATTGCGCCAAATAGATCGAATCTTGACAGGATCGTTGCCATCGTGTAGTTTTAGTACCTAAAACGTATGATAGTCGATCGTAAGAAATGAGGAGATGAAATGGACTGGAGAGTTTTTTTCACAACCTTCGGGCTTCTTTTTCTTGCTGAATTGGGAGACAAGACCCAGCTTGCCGTGATCTCTCTCGCCTCCAGTGAGAAGAGCCCCCTCTCTGTTTTTGTGGGTGCTGTTCTTGCCCTGGCCATGGTGACCCTGGTGGGGGTTTTGGTTGGGAACAATCTGGACCGCTGGATACCAAAAGAAGTTGTGCATAGAGGGGCAGGGATACTCTTTATTATACTGGGGATCTTTATGTTCCTTCAAAAGGCCCCTTCATGAAATGCAGGACCACGAAGTAAAAACTATACAGGATTTAGAAACAATAAAGATTTAACCACGAAGGACACGAAGGACACGAAGAAAAAAATCATATGTCCATCTGCCACGTCAAAACACGAATTGACACAAAAAGAAACGGCTCTTTCCATTCGTGACTATTCGTGAAAATTTGTGGCTGATTGGTTTTGCTTTTATATGATCGCCAACCCCCGATTTAAGACTTTATGCATTTATAGTTGACATTTCTTAGCTTCTAAATGTAATAGAGCTTTTCTTCGTGCCCTTCGTGTCCTTCGTGGTTATGTTTATTGTGGTTTCAATTCCCCCGCACGATCAGAGCTGCATTGGCGCCTCCGAAGGCAAAGGAGGAGGTAAGGACCGTTGTGATTTTTTCAACTCTTGCTTCACCGCGGACGAGATTGAGCCTGCACCCGGGATCAGGGTGGTCGAGATTAAGGATGGGGGGGACGATTCCTTTATGTGCCGTCAGCACCGAAACGATCATCTCCAGGGCACCGCTGGCGCCAAGCATGTGGCCGGTCATGGATTTGATGGCACAGGTGGGGACCTTCTGTGCCCGCGGCCCCAGTGCCTTGTTGACCGCCAGGGCCTCGGTCCTGTCATTCAAGTCTGTTCCGGTCCCGTGGGCATTGATGAGGTCAATCTCGTCCGGACCGAGTCCTGCATCCTTCATGGCCAGACGCATGGACCTTTCCATGCCGGTCCCTCCCGGATCGGGTGCGGTCATGTGATGGGCATCGGATGACATGCCGAAACCGAGGATCTCGCCCAGAATCATAGCGCCTCTGGCCTCGGCATGCTCCCACTCCTCTAATATGAGGATTCCTGAGCCCTCGCTGATCACAAAACCGTCCCGGTCACGGTCAAAGGGTCTGCAGGCTTTGGTGGGTTCCAGGTTCCTTCGTGAGAGTGCCCGGGCCCTGGCAAAGCCCCCCACAATCAGGGGAGTGAGGGGAGCCTCGGAGCCCCCGGTGATCATCACATCGGCATCACCGGACCGGATGATGCGGACCGCTTCGCCGATGGCATGGGCGCCGGAGGCACAGGCCGTGGAGACGGCAAAGCTCGGCCCCAGTACCCCGTATTGCTGAGAGATCATGGCCGGTGCCTGGTTCAGTAGAGAGGAGGCCGTGACAGTGGGAGAGAGTGCATGATAACCGTTGCGGGAAAAAGCATGCCAGTTGGATTCCAGTGTGGTCACACCGCCGCGGCTGGAGCCTAGGACAACCCCCGATCTTTTCCTGTCCCAGTCAGACCGGTCAAGACCCGCCTGAGTGCATGCCTCATCACACGCGGTCAATGCGTAAAGAACAAATGGATCAAGACGCCGGCTGAGTTTTTTGGAGATTCCTTCAATTTCAGGCAGATCCCCTATCTCGCCGGCTATCCGGCAGGGAAGTTTTGAGGGGTCAAAGCGGGTAATGGGACCGATTCCGGAGCACCCTCGGACCAGGCCTTCCCACGTTACTTCGACTGTATTTCCCAGGGGCGTTACCGTGCCCATTCCGGTGATGGCGATTCTTTTTTTCATGGTGGAAACTCTTTGTCACGAAAGCATATTCTTCAACTATATGGGTCTTAAACTAATGAATGCGTTATGATTAGTCAACCAAATAATCATGATGGGTTGACGGATCAATCCCTTGATCCTTAACGGGTTATGCTGGAGGCTTGGGAGAGGGGAGGAGATCATTCCGGCAGGTTCTGAAGAAGGTGCAAAATTCCGGGAGGGGCCGAATGTTCTGACAAAAGAAGGGCCGGGGGAGCTTCCCCCGGCCCTTGCTTACGCAATACCCGTCTTCCTGTCCGCTGATCCATTCAGCTGACACGGATTTAGTTGCATCCTCATCTACGCCCGATCAAGGGCACGCACCGAGCGTGTCTCCGTGAGCCAGGTGCGCAGGAACGGCATCTGCGTGAACACTGATTGTGTTCTTTCCTTTGTGGCACAGGGTGACCTTGTTGTCTACCGGATCACACATGTCCGTATCTTCATTGCAGGTCGTGCCTGCAGGACAGGGATCACCCGTTGAGACACAGCCGATCATCGGATCACAGATCTCCTGACCCGTGCAGAAGAGACCATCGTCGGGACAATTGTTGTCATTGGGTGTATTCACACAGGTATCGTTGACCTCGTCGCAGGAATCCACGGTGCAGTCGATCCCATCGTCGCAGTCGACCGGTGTCCCCGCAATACATGTTCCCGCTCCATCGCAGGTCTCCTCGCCGTTGCAGAACTCGCCATCCGGAC
>CAJICE010000077.1_pt1 | contig 15681 bp, 15 predicted proteins | sample 9199531 | NCBI WGS metagenome assembly CAJICE01 (sample SAMEA7708327, study PRJEB35096) | sediment metagenome | biome: marine neritic benthic zone biome [ENVO:01000025]; feature: sediment [ENVO:00002007]; material: shallow marine sediment [ENVO:03000034] sea grass bed [ENVO_01000059] ... | reverse complement strand
TATGATTTTAAGGTTTTGGAATAATCAGGTTTTGCAAAATACAGATGGAGTATTAGAGACCATAAGAAATAAATGTGTAAATCACCCTCCCCTAGCCCCTCCCGTCAAGGGAGGGGAAAAGAGGTAAGGTGCTTATTTACGAAAGACTTTCAGGAAGAGGGGAAAAGAGGTAAGGTGCTTATATACGAAAAGTTTTTAGGAATAGAAATAATCTTTGATGAAGATTAAAAAGAAGGAGCGCTCTGACCGTTCGAAAATGATCCGAACCTTTATCGCAGTGGAGATCCCTGAAGATCTCAAGCAGGCATTACAGAGACTACAGGGGGAATTCGGGAGATCCAGGGACCGGGTGACATGGGTCAAACCTGCAGGCATGCATATCACACTGAAGTTCCTAGGGGATATTGAAGAGCAGAGGATTCCAGAATTGGGAGAAAAGATCCGGGAGTCCTGTGCCGGGCGGTCTTGTTTTCCTGTCCGTCTATCAGGAACCGGGGTCTTTCCGGGCATGAAGCGGCCCCGGGTACTATGGGTGGGTATCGTGGAAGGTGCCGAAGAGCTCAGGGCCATCTTTCAGAATCTGGATCCCCGCCTCTCTGAAATAGGTTTTTCAGAGGAGAAGAGGCCCTTCAGGCCGCACATCACCCTGGGCCGTATCAAGGAGATTCGAGATCCCAAAGGGTTTAAGACACAAATGGAGATGCACAGAGAAGTGGTGATCGGGTCCATGACGGCCCATGCAGTTCATCTTGTGGAGAGCCGGCTCAGGCCGGAAGGGGCCGTCTACAGATCAAGGCTAGCCGTTTCTTTTGAATAAGAAACGAATCTAACAGAATGAGTCTGACAGAATAATGAAGAATAAGTTGTTTAATTTTTTTTTTGATGGTTTCATAATAACTCCCTCTTCATCGATGGGAGAGGGTTGGGGTGAGGGTGGCAAATTTTATATTTTATTCCGTTCGCATCCCCCTCCCCTTTGTCCCCTCCCGCCAGGGGAGGGGAAATATGGTTTTTACGAAGCCGTCTTTTGCTGAAAGGAGTACAGCATGACCGACAAGGACAATAACAATCATCGCAAAAAGGCACTGGATTTAGCGGTTACACAGATCGAGAAGCAGTTCGGCAAGGGATCGATCATGCGGTTAGGGTCGAAGGATGTGATCCAGGATATCCCGTCAATCCCGACCGGATCGCTCTCTCTGGATTATGCCCTGGGCACGTGGGGGTATCCAAGAGGACGGATCATCGAGATCTACGGGCCTGAATCGTCGGGAAAGACCACCCTGACTCTCCACGCGATTGCCGAGGCACAGAAGGAAGGAGGGATCGCTGCCTTCATCGATGCCGAGCACGCCCTGGACGTGACCTATGCCAGGAAGCTGGGCGTGAACACCGACGACCTTCTGATCTCCCAGCCTGATACGGGGGAGCAGGCCCTGGAAATCACGGAAGTGCTGGTCCGGAGTGCCGCCGTGGATATCATTGTGGTTGACTCGGTCGCGGCCCTGGTTCCGAGAGCTGAGATCGAGGGGGATATGGGGGATTCCCACATGGGGCTCCAGGCCAGGCTCATGTCCCAGGCGCTTAGAAAACTTACAGGGACCGTATCCAGGTCCAAGACAACCCTGATCTTTATCAACCAGATCCGTATGAAGATCGGTGTCATGTTCGGCAATCCCGAAACCACGACTGGCGGCAATGCCCTGAAATTCTATTGTTCCATGAGACTGGATATCCGAAAAATCGGGCAGATCAAGGATGGAGATCAGGTCAACGGGAACCGCACACGGGTGAAAGTCGTGAAAAACAAGGTGGCCCCTCCCTTCAGGCAGGCTGAATTCGATATCCTCTTTAACGAAGGGATCTCCAAAGAAGGGGACCTGGTTGACCTGGGTGTGACTCACGAAATCGTCAACAAAAGCGGTGCCTGGTACTCCTATGGCGATACACGGATCGGTCAGGGCAGGGAGAATGCCAGGGCCTTCCTCAAGGAAAATCCCGATATTCGGGATCAGATCGAAAAGAAGGTTCAGGAGAAGATGGGGATGAAAAAGGTCTCTACGGAGAAATCCGTAAAGGCCTGATTTATTGACAGTTCAAAGATTTCCATGTTATTCTGAATATAGTTAGATCATCATCTCCGCCCACCTTTTTCAGGTGTTTCAAGGGCATAGACAAGCAGCACTATGGAAGGTGTAATCTTATGAATTTAAATGACCTTTTGAAGACGGCCATCGAACGGAAAGCCTCGGATATCCACATCAAGGTGGGATCTACTCCGGTTCTCAGGATCGATGGAGAACTCACCCCCATGATTGAACATAAACGTCTGATGTCGGAAGACACGATCGCGATCGCCTTCTCCATCATGAACAACTATCAGAAACAGAAGTTCAAGGCGAATAATGAGGTGGACATGGCTTACAGTGTCCCGGGGATGGGCCGTTTTCGTGTGAATATCTTTCAGCAACGGAATACAGTCGCCATTGTCCTTCGCGTCATTCCCCACAGGATTCAGACCATCTCTGAATTGAACCTGCCTCCGGTGATTGAAAAACTCTCTGTCATGCCCAGGGGGCTGATCCTGGTCACCGGTACAACAGGAAGCGGAAAGACCACAACCCTTGCTGCCATGATTGATCATATCAACAATAACCGGACGGCGAATGTCATTACTATTGAAGACCCTATCGAATTTCTCCATAAAGACAAGAAGAGCATTATCAATCAGCGGGAGATCGGGGGGGATGTCAAAGCCTTTGACAGCGCACTCAGGTCATCACTCCGTCAGGACCCGGATGTGATCCTGGTCGGTGAGATGAGGGATTACGAGACGATCTCTACGGCCCTGTTGGCGGCCGAGACCGGGCATTTTGTGATGAGCACACTCCATACTGTAGACGCGACGGAAACCATCAACCGAATCATATCGGTATTTCCGCCTCACCAGCAGAAGCAGGTGCGGCTCCAGATGGCCGGGGTCATCAAAGGAATTATCTCCCAGAGACTGGTGGTCCGGGCCGACGGCAAGGGCCGTATCCCGGCTGTGGAAGTGATGATTGCCACCAACCTGATCCGGGAATATATAGTGGAGAAGGATAAGACCCGCCTGATCCACGATGCCGTTGCCGCAGGCAAGAGTCAGTACGAGATGCAGACCTTTGACCAGTCATTGATGGAGCTTTACAAAAGGGGACTGATCTCTTACGAAGAGGCCCTCAAGAGAAGTTCAAACCCCGACGATTTTGCCCTCAAGGCCCGGGGGATCCAGTCCACCAGCGATCTCTCCTGGGAAGAACAGGAGAAAGCGAGCGGGACATCGGATACAAAGGATGCGAAAGAGGGCGAAGAGTTCAAAATCGACAGGTTCTTCTCCTGAGATAGATCAATGACTTATTGAACTATACCTGTTGGTTTTACTGCCAGACCATTTCTCTGTGCCTTGCCTGTGTCACTTCTACGGCCTCTCATGACGATCACTCATGCAATATCCGGGTTAACCCCCTCATCCCCATCATAATCTTAAACGTAATCGTCTTTTTAGCCTGTAAAATCAAATACGATTATGACTAGGATTAAGATTAGGATTACGATTACCATACAAGAAAAGAGAGAAAGAATGGACGCTTATCCTGTTGACAATAGGGTATAAAATCTCTATTCTTACAGCGAAGTGAGCGCAATATCCGGGTTAAATAAAAAAGAGATTTTAACGGATTATCAGGTTCTGATAGCAATAAATGGTTTTACTAAAGGCGAAGGAATGAAAGGTTCTGAAATACGAAAGCGGTTTCTGGAATACTTCCAGGAACAGGATCACACGATCCTTCCGAGTTCACCACTGATCCCCCGGAATGATCCGACACTCCTCTTCACCAATGCCGGGATGGTTCAGTTCAAGGATATCTTTACCGGTGAGAAGCCTAGCAGGGTCCCGAGGGCGGTGACATCCCAGAAGTGTATGCGGGCGGGGGGCAAACACAACGATCTGGAGAATGTGGGGCGTACGGCACGGCACCAGACTTTCTTTGAAATGCTTGGAAATTTTTCCTTTGGTGATTATTTCAAAGAGAAGGCCATTGAGCTTGCATGGGATTTCCTGGTCCGTGAAATGGGGCTCCCTAAGGACCGCCTCTGGGTCAGTGTCTATCTGGATGATGATGATGCTTACGGGATCTGGAGGGATAAGATTCAGGTTCCCGAAGACCGGATCCTGCGCCTGGGAGAAGCGGACAATTTCTGGGCCATGGGGGATACCGGCCCCTGCGGGCCCTGTTCCGAGATCCATATTGATCAGGGAGAGACCGTCGGCTGCGGCCGTCCGGACTGCGGTCTGGAATGCGATTGTGACCGCTTTCTTGAGATCTGGAACCTGGTCTTTATGCAATACAACCGGGACGAGAAGGGCGAGTTGGATCCACTTCCCCACCCGAGTATTGATACGGGGATGGGGCTTGAGAGAGTTACGGCAGTGGTTCAGGGGAGAACCTCCAATTACGAAACGGACCTCTTTTCCGGGATCATCTCGGCCATCAGTGAACTGACCAACAAGGCATACGGGGCCGATCCGTCACGGGATACGTCCATCCGGGTCATTGCCGACCATTCCCGGGCCCTGACGTTCCTTCTTGCCGATGGGATACTTCCCAGCAACGAAGGAAGGGGATATGTCCTGAGGAGGATTCTCAGGAGGGCGGCCCGACACGGCAAGCTGCTCGGTATGGATGAGCCCTTTCTCTATAAGCTCACCGGTACCGTGACAGACGAAATGAGAGAGGCCTATCCTGAACTTCACCGCGCCAGGGAGCATGTGGCTGCCGTGGTCCTGAATGAAGAAGAACGTTTTCTCAATACTCTTGATCAGGGGCTGATGATTCTCAATGACCTTATTGAGAAACTTGTTAACAAGGGTGAAAAAACCGTGCCGGGAAAAGAGATCTTCAAGCTCTATGATACCTATGGATTCCCCCTGGACCTGACCCAGGATATCGCCGAGGAGAAGGGGCTGGCACTGGATGAGACCGGATTCCATGAGGAGATGGAGCGCCAGAGAGAGCGGGCACGCTCCTCCTGGAAAGGCTCTGCGGAGAAGGGAGTGGACCCGGTCTACAAGTCTCTGTCTGAAAAGTACAGCACGACCTTCGTGGGGTATGACCGGATCGAGAGTGAATCCGAGGTTCTGGCCATGGTCAGGGAGAGTGCTCTTCAGAAGGCAGGCCTGGAAGGGGAAGAACTGGATCTGGTCCTGGACACCACGCCTTTTTATGCCGAATCAGGCGGCCAGGTGGGGGATTGCGGGATGCTTACGTGGGAAGAGGGGTCGGCTGATGTGGTCCAGACCTTGAAGCCGGCAGGGGAACTCATTGTGCACCGAGCCCGAATCCTTCAAGGGACCTTGAAACCCGGACAGAAGCTTTGGGCCCGGGTGGATCAAAAGAAGAGAAAGACCACGGCCCACAACCATACGGCCACACATATCCTGCACGCGGTCCTCCGCCAGGTTCTGGGGGATCACGTCAAGCAAGCGGGTTCTCTGGTGGCACCGGACCGCCTCCGTTTCGATTTTACCCACTTCGCATCCATACAACCCCGTGAACTTGAACGGATAGAGAGGCTGACCAACAAGTGGATCTGGGAGAATGCCCACGTAGAGAAAAACGTGAAGTCCCTGGATGAGGCGGTTCGTGACGGGGCCATCGCCCTTTTTGGTGAAAAGTATGGAGATCAGGTCCGCGTGATCTCCATCCCCGATCTTTCCCAGGAACTCTGCGGAGGGACTCATGTGGATGCCACCGGTGAGATCGGCCTTTTCAAGGTCATACACGAGGGGGGGATTGCTGCAGGTGTCCGGAGGATTGAGGCGGTTACAGGAACACAAGCCTATGAGAATTTTAAGAATCTGGAGTCCGAGGTCCTCAGCCTTTCCGAGGTGGTCAAAGGGACTCCCGGTCAGATTGTCCCCAAGGTGGAAAAGACCCTCAAAGAACGGAAGGAACTTCTTCAGCAGATCGGAGACCTGAAGAAGGAGCTTGCTGAATTCCGTGATGGGGATCTCTCGGATCAGATCCGTGACGTGGACGGGATCAAGGTCCTTGCACAGAGAACAGAGAATCTTTCCCCTGAAGAACTCAGGGAATATGCTGACAGGCTTCGAGACCGGGTCGGCTCGGGAGTCGTGGTTATCGGCTCCGAGAACAAGGGGAAGGTCTCCTTGATCGCCATGGTGACAAAGGATTTGACCAAGAAGATTCACGCCGGGAATCTGATCAAGGAGATTGCACGCATGACAGGCGGCAGCGGCGGCGGCCGGCCGGATATGGCCCAGGCCGGGGGCAAGGATGCTTCAAAACTTGACGAAGCACTGAAAAGAGTGTTTGATATTATACATGAGCAGAGCGTATCATGAGGAAGAGCGAAAGGAGAAGGGATTTGAATCTTCACAGATGTTTACCGGCTGTTTGCAGTCGGTTTTATTCGTTCAAACGTATTGAAAGGAGGGGTTCCCATGTTTGAAACTGTAAAAAAAGCCATGCTCGTTGGCCTCGGTGTCCAGGAGAAGATGAGAGAATATGTTGACGACCTGGTCAAAAAGGGGGAAGTGAGCAAGGAGCAGAGCGGATCCCTGTTCAAGGACCTGATGAGTACAGCGGAAAAGAACATGGAAGGGCTGGACAAGACGTGGAAGGAGATGATCCAATCCACCATGGAGCGTATGAATCTTCCAACCCGGGAGGATATGGAAAATCTTGAAAAGAAGGTCAACGCTCTGAGCCGGCGGGTTGCCAAACTGGATAAGCAAGGTGAGGGAGAATAGCGGCCTTGTAAAAAGTCCATCTGCGGGTTATGCTTCCCGCTCAGGAACGTCGTTCCTGAGCGCCGCCGGAGTCGATACGGCTGAGGTATCTTGGGGTGCCCTGTGCCCGGAGTTATTATGTTGCTGTTTATTAAGATTTTTTGCGAGACCATCAAGTATAATCCTTCCGGAAAGTTATGAGAATCCTGGGGCTGGACGTAGGAGAAAAGACCATCGGTGTGGCTGTGAGTGACGAACTGGGCATCACGGCCCAGGGAGTCAGGACCATTCGCCGGAAAGGGATCAGGACGGACCTGGAAGCCCTGAACACCCTAGTCTCGGAATACGGTGTTGAACTCATGGTGGTGGGGATCCCGGTCAGTATGAATGGTTCCATTGGGACGGCAGCCAAGAACGTCCTGGTGTTTGTGGAGAAGCTCAAACAATTGAACATACCCGTTATCACAGAGGATGAGCGGCTGACTACGGTCATGGCAGAACGGATGCTGATTGAGGGTGATGTTCGAAGGGCCAAGCGTAAAAAAGTCATCGACAAGGTGGCCGCTGCACTGATTCTTCAAGGGTATCTGGATCGACGGGCCAGGGAGCAGAGGCATGAGGCCTAGGGCATGGACCGGAGCGGTGGCGGTACTTGTCCTTGGAGCCGTTTCCCTCCTCTTTTTCCAATTTTATCTCTTCTATTTTACACCTTATCAGAAACAGCAGGATCTCGGGATCGTTGACGTCCCCTTTGGGGCGACTGTTCAGGAGACAGCGGAGAGCCTTTCTCAGCAGGGATGGATCCCCTGGGTACCAGGATTTATTGTCCTGGTCCGCCTGACCGAATCCAGTGGGCCTATCCGGGCCGGGGAATACCGGTTGACGGCCGACATGTCGCCATGGGAGATTTTGGACCACCTGCGAAAGGGGTCTGTGGTTTTACACAAGGTTACGGTTCCCGAAGGTCTCAGGGGAACCGATGTGGCCGGCATCGTGATGGAAAAATTGTCCCTCTCGCGGGCCCGATTTATAGAACTTTTCACGGACCCCGAATGGATCCATTCCCTCGGTCTTTCCACCACGTCCCTTGAAGGGTATCTCCTGCCCGAAACCTACGCCTTCCCAAAAAATGTCACCGAAGAGCAGGTCCTCGGGAAGATGGTACAGGAGATGTTGAACTTTTTTGACGAAGAGAAGAGGAGACGGGCCCAGGATCTGGGGATGACTCTTCACCAGATCCTGACTTTGGCGTCTATCATTGAGAAAGAGGTGGGAGTGGAGAGCGAAAGTCCACGGATCTCTTCGGTCTACCACAATCGTATGAGAAAGAAGATGCTCCTCCAGAGCGATCCCACAGTGATATACGGAATCGAGGACTTTGACGGGAACCTCCGGTGGAAAGACCTGAAAGAGGATACCCCCTACAACACGTATTTGCGCCCCGGTCTTCCTCCCACACCGATTGCAAACCCCGGCAAGGCGTCCATCCTGGCTGCCCTTTATCCGGAAGAAACGGATTATCTCTATTTCGTGTCCAGAAACGACCGGACCCATCTCTTTTCCAGGAATCTTGCAGACCATAATCGTGCGGTGGATCGGTATCAGAAGCGGAAATAGAGTACGAATCTGTATAATAGGAACAGGCGCACAGCACAGTTTTTATAAATGATTTTGTCATATTCCTAATCTTAATCATAATCATAATCGAGATCCAGTCTTTTTGTTCATGGTTATGGCGTATGACAAGTAATAGATTACGATTAGGATTAAGATAAAGATTACGATAATGGGATATGCAATTCTATGGATAAACAGTGGGGGAGTATCCTGAAAACCACTTGACAGGGCTGTGTCTTTTCTATAGAACCTTACGTAAACCCGGATATTGCATGAATGAATCTATTACGAGGCCGGACTTGTCACGGCGTAGCATTTTGCGAAGACGGATAAGCTGCCACATGCGGTGTTGCAGAAAATTTTCTGACTTCGAAATAGTAGGCCCAGGCACGCCTGCCTGGCAACCTGCTTCAGCCAGAATAAGGGTGTCCAGGCAGTTCTGCCTGGCACCCCATTGCCTGTGGCGCTTCTACGGACTCTCATCACGATTACTCATGCAATATCCGGGTTAAGTCTTTCAGATTGCATCAATAATAAGTGAGGAAGTGATGAACCAAACGCCTGAAGAGATAAAGAAACGACTGATCCAGATCATCCTGGAACGCTCTTTTCAGTATCGGGATGAACCGACCTTCCAACTCGTCTCCGGGCAGAAGAGTCAGTATTATTTTAATTGCAAGGCAACCATGCTTCATCCCGAAGGGATGGTGCTTATCGGCCGGCTTGGATTCCAGATGATGAGAGCCCTGAATATCCAGGCCGTGGGAGGTTTGACACTCGGCGCAGATCCCATCGCCTATGCCGTCAGTTACACTTCTTTCCTTGAGAATCAGTCTGTTGAGACATTTATTGTACGCAAGAAGGCGAAAGAACATGGCATGATGCACCGGATCGAAGGGAATGTAAGCCGTGGAGACCGTGTGGTCGTTGTGGATGATGTGATTACGACAGGGGGATCCACCCTGCAGGCCATGGAGGCAGCCCGTCAGGCCGGACTTGAAGTGGTGAAAGCCATGGTGTTGGTGGACCGCCAGGAAGGGGGGAGGGAGAAGATCGAAGAGACCGGCATCCCCTTTGAAGCGATGCTCACCCGTGAGGAAGTAATGCAATACTATCGGGATCGAGGCGGATCTGAATTGTAAACGCGAGGCCTATCCCGTGAAAGTCATTCCGTGACACCCCATCTCATCTGATTTTTCCTTTACATCGAATAAAAATTATATTCACTCCTACCCTCTTTTTCCATTGACTTTATTGTTATTTCTTTTATAATTTTTCCCAGTGATCATGAGAACCAAAAACTTTATTGGAGGGAGGTTTTGATGGCGACGAAGAAAAAAACAACCAGGAAGACAGCAACAAAGAAAGCCGCACCAAAGAAGAAGACCGCTGCAAAGAAGAAAACTACTGCAAAGAAAAAGACCACCGCAAAGAAGAAAACCACTGCAAAGAAAAAGACCACCGCAAAGAAGAAAACCACTGCAAAGAAAAAGACCACTGCAAAGAAAAAGACTACAAAGAAACCTGCTGCAAAGAAGAAGACTGCTGCAAAGAAGACCGTGAAGAAATCCGCACCCAAAAAGAAACGTAAACCCAATCCTGCATTCATGAAGCCCGTTAAGCCCTCGAGCGCACTCAGTGCAGTCGTTGGTGCATCGGCCCTGCCGAGAACTGAAGTGACCAAGAAGTTGTGGAACTACATCAAGAAGAATGACCTGCAGGATCCGGTGAACAGAAGGATGATTAATGCAGACGACAAACTGAGACCAATTTTCGGAGGCAAAAGACAGGTCAATATGTTTGAAATGACAAAGCTGGTCTCCAAACACTTAACTGCCTGATCAGAGTCACCGATTACTCCCTTGATCACGATCCGGGGACATCGGATCAAGGGAGTAATAAAATGATCTCTTTATATCAAGAATATCCCATCTGATTTATGGTGAGACGCCTCTCTTGAAGGCTTAGGAGAAGACGATCTTTTATGGCAGGATACCTATGGCTTTGCCTTCTTCTTTGCCAGCACCTGTTCAACAAAGTCTCTGATCAATGCCAGGTTTTGTTTTGAGATCTCTTGAAGCCTGATCCCCATTCCCGGTTCTTGAGAACTGATCGTGGATTGGGTAAGCTGGTGTTGCCAGACGACCAGACCTCTGGCCGTAATTGTTTTTTCCTGCCCCGGAAGAGTAAACTCAAGATCGATTTCCGACCCGAGGGGCAGAGGAGAATCGGTTTTGATAAACATCCCACCCTGGCTGATATTCAGTACCGTGTTTTTATAAAAAAGATCCAGGTTCTTGTAGTTGACTTCGATCTGGATCTCAACCCTTGGATGTTTTCTATTCTCTATCACGATTCTTCCCTTTTGCAGGGTTATTTGAAAGCTGTCTTGAATGACAGGCTAACAGATTCGAGTCGGATTAACAATAAAAAGGATTGTTTCGATTGTAAGGATCTGTTGTCGATGTGCATGGTGACGGAGGCCTGCTGATCTCACCGGTTCTTTTTATACCGTTTTCTCTTTTTTGACCTTCCTCATTCTTTATGTTATCTTACCAAACTGGAATCCAGTCCATTGACTGACGAAAAGGTGATCTATGTCCAAGATTTTTCTTTTTTATATCCTGACGGTCATTACCCGCAATCCTCTTCTGGCGCTTTTAGTCATATTGCTCCTCTACTTCTTCCTGGACCGCCGGTATATCGGTCTGATTCCCGATTTCGCAGGTCCTTTCCGGACCCGCAGGGAGATCGCACGGCTAAAAAGAGAAGTGATGCTGAATCCCCACAATGGACAGGCCCTGAGCAACCTGGGCCGCGACCTGGTGCGGATAAAAAAATACAGAGAAGGGGTCGAGTATCTCGATCGGGCACTGGAAAAGATGGACGATATTCCAGAGACTCAATTTTATCTGGGGCTGGGCTGGTTGAGCCTGAATAATCTTGACCGGGCCAGTGAACATCTGGAAAAGGCCATCGAACTCGACAGAAGGTACGGTTATGGAGAACCTCATCTCCGTCTTGGAGATTATCACACCGCCAGCAATAACCTGGACCAAGCCTTAAAGGCCTATGAGGACTTCACCGGAATCCATACCTCAAGTTCAGAAGGGTTCTTTAAAATCGGTGAAATCTGGCTTCAGAAAGGGGATCGCCAAAAGGCTGGAGAATACTATCGGAATGCCATGCATGCTTTTAAAGGATCACCTCCACACAAGAAGAGGATCGACCGACCGTGGTTCTGGAAGGCAAGGCAAAGGCTGTTGCGGATCTGAAAGGACTGTTTTTTCAGGTTCTAGGCAGTTTTGTGTGGGTAAAAACAAAAGTTCATGGTTGACCTAAACCTGCACGGTGCTTCACAAAAAGAAAAACCATTTTTCAGACAGGATAACAGGATTGACAGGATCTTTTAAAAGATTGATTATTGATATCCTGTTTATCCAGTAAATCCTGTCTAAAGGCTTTTATGTTTTTTTATGTTTACCCCTCCTTTTGCTGCTTCCGCCAGGAAAGAGAAAAAAGAAGTCTCTATAAAGCTATTGTCGAAAAAAGGATCTCATGATTTTCCACTGAACCAAGATTGCTTGACATTTGATCTATGCTGATAGTTTTTGCCCATACATTCCTGTCAGGAACCTTTTTCATAGGCGCATGAGACAAAAAAATCCTCTCTTCTCTTCTGCCGCAAATACGAGATTCAGAACCGAGAGATTTTATGCGGCCATATCCTTGAGTTTGTCCACGAGACCCATGAGGATCGCTTTCCGTCTCTTTAGATGGTCCCGGAAATCCTTGCGGTCCGTGTCTGCGATCTCCATGCCGAGTTCGGAAATCTGGCTGGTCAGGGCCTCTTTGAGGATCTTGGCTTCTTCCATGGTCAGCTCAATCATCATTAGTTTACCCCCCTTTCCATTGCATTTTATAACCTCTATGCTTTAATTAATAGCACCAGACACCAATTTTGTCCACAGGGCGCGGGGAGAATTCATCCATAAAAAAAGCGGGGCAGCACCCCGCTCTTAATCGGTTCTTAAGAATCTGTCTTATCTCCTGAATCTCTTGCCCACCCCGATGATCCCAATTAATCCGGAACCAATGAGCAGAAGGCTGGATGGTTCGGGTACGGCAGATATGGTCACAGCGCCTACGATCCAGCTGCTGGTATACGGTCCGCTGAGAATTTCCATGGAAGTCGGAAGACCCGGATTGATGTCCCATAAAGCGTTTTCAGCAACCCAGTTATGTAGTGCATTATTGCCCGGGTCGTTCACGACGATTTGATTGATGTTGGAACCGGTCATGGTGACCGCGTGTCCCGTCGGATTGGGATTATTTGTTTCATCAAAATCGAGTGGAAGTTCATTCTCCACGTCATTCTGAGTTCCCGGGGGACTCGAAAAACTGATAAGGGGCAGGACCTGAGCACCACTGGAAAATGCGGTCTGCATGGCATTCCAGAGGGTTTGACCGTCTCCGAGTGTCCCTCCGGGCCCAGTGTTAAAAGCAGTGAGGATCAAAACGCTGTAGCTCGCAGAACCCATGGTGAGATAATCTTCCAGTCCAATTTTCATGTTTGCTACGGTCGTTCCGTTGGCTCCGACATTTGTATTCATTCTGTTTGCGAGGTCCATAATTGCGGCATTTGCCTTCTGGTCATCTGTTCCCATAAAAGGCATCAGTGCTGGATCCGCAGCAGATAAGTCCCAAATGGAGTTGGCAGCTGAAGTGGGTGCACAATAAAATTGCCATGTAACATCATTGGTTTGCGATAGGTCCGGGATAAGTGCCTGCGCTTGATAAGGAAGGAGAACGAGTGTGAAAGTGAGAGAGATGAATACAATAAATATCTTCTGGAAAGAATGAATCCTCAAATCGCTGATTGTTTTCATCATAAAGTCCCTCCATAAATGAGTGTATTTATGAAATAATGCTACGCATCACCTCCTTATAGTATTAAATGAAATGTTTATTTATGAATGGACCTAATTAGCTATATAAATAAAATATGCAAAATTTATACCTGTTTAAATACAGCCCTAAAGTTGTAGGTTTGAGTTATGTCTGATGCCTCTAAGTTGTTCTCTTTTCAATCTAATAAATATGCAAAAATTTTTTGATGTCCCAAAATATTAAGAAACTGTAATTTCTTAATATGTGAAAAAGAATTCATATTATGGGTAAATATTTTCCATTAATGGGAAATATTTTTCACACAGAGAGGATCACTCTTCAGGGTCCGAGATCAGGGTCAGAATCCCGGAAAAGGTATGCAGATAATTCTGCTGGTTGATCGGGGCGATCTCGCCGAAGGTAAAGAAGCCGATAAGGGGCATCTCTCCCAGGTATTTCTGTATCAGTTGAATGTCTGTATTGGGTGACTGGTAAAGGGAGTTCCCTCTCCCTGCACAATTAAAATAGAGGCCGAACCGCGGCGGATTGGAAGACTTCATTTGTGCGATCTCGTCAAGTAGCTCTTCAAATTCCTGGAGTGCCCTTTTCCTGTCCCGCATCACGAAGGTGAGCGGTTGTCCGGGTGTGATCTCATCATTGATGATGATACTGTTGTTTGATGGGTCCACACCGGTGATGTGACGAACGATATATTTCCCGGATTCGAGTTCCGTGCCGGAGGGATCCACAGGAAGGCCGATCATCAGATACTCCAGGACTTCAGAAAAACGCTTGGGGTCGGGCTCTTTGATCAGCTGGGTCAGATATTCCAGGGCCGGACGGCCTCGCAGTTCATGTATGACTTTTTCATCTGCCCGAGTGACGATCAGTGGACCGCTAACAGGGTGACAGGCCTGGGTGATGCCTATCGTATGCGTGAAATCACCGGTAAGATAGATCCCGGAGATGGAATTGGAGGCAACGTCTTTCTCGCTGAACTGGTAGGTCTGTTTGCTCGTTATTTCATTGGATGCACAGCCCCCGGTGAGGGTGAGAGAGGAATGGCATTCTTCTTGTATGGTATTGAAGAGGGAAGAGGATTCAAAAGAGTAGGGGTCGGGGAAGAGGATCATGAGTTCCGATCCCTTCCTGAATCGGCGTACCAGTTCCCCCATGGATCGACCGATTGTCAGGTTTTTTTCCATGAGATCGTGGTACAGAAAGGAGTATCCCGAAAGTGTGTCCGAGTGCACAGCCATGACAGCGATTCCCGGACTGTCCTCGATCTCCTCCTGATTCGTGATCACGCCGATACCGCTGCAACCTGCGACATGCACGGCGCCTGTGACATCCTTGACTTTCTGTAAGATCCGGACATACTGGCTGGAGTGGTGGGGCGTTGCAAAGACCAGGGCAAAATCAGATCGGATGATTCCCGCGCTGGACACAGCATTGCGGGAAGCCTCTTCTGCGGCATCAAGAGTCTCTTCCTTTCTGGAAATGCCGACGCCGACTTCAATCATGATCGATCCTTTCCGTATAAAATTGTTATTATTAGACCATTTTTCGTTTTCTCTGTCAAATTGTTAAAAAAGATAGGGACAGGCACCAATTCCCGAATCTCGAATTGGTGCCTGTCCCTATTTTTTTGCCAGGATTGACTTGTGCAGGAATTCTATGTTTGAATATGACCCGAAAAATTAAGTTCCAACCCTTCCGGCTGGTTAATGGTTTTTCTGGTTTCGTTTGGTGATTTGAAGAATGAAAAACCGGATCACAATAGGTCACTTTCAATGTCTTCTTCTGGATGGCGGAACCCTCCGCGTCGATGGAGGCGCCATGTACGGTATGGTGCCAAAAGCCCTCTGGGAGAAGAGGGTCCGTGCCGATGCGCTGAACCGGGTTGAGCTTTCCATGGCACCTCTCCTGATTCTCGGGCCGAGCCACAAGATCCTTGTGGATCCCGGGATGGGTGCAAGAGAGATTAAGAAGTTCAGAAAGGCCTATGAAATCAGGGGTGCCGGGAATCTGGAACAGGAGCTTTCCCGTGCCGGCGTGAAGCCTGAAGAGATAGAAATTGTCATCAATACCCATCTTCACTGGGACCATTCCGGGGCCAATCTCAAACTTCAACGTGACGGAACCCCTGTTCCGGCTTTCCCCAATGCAGAATTTTATGTTCAGAGCGGCGAATGGGAATCTGCCACCCATACAAACGCACTGACCCGGGAAAGTTATCTTAACCAGAATGACCCCACTCTGATCCGGACCGGTCAGCTCAAACGGGTCGAGGGGGACTTGGAGATCGTTCCGGGAATCCGGGTGATCCGGACCCCCGGGCACACACCGGACCATCAGTCTCTACTCATTGAATCCGGCGG
>CAJICE010000095.1_pt1 | contig 15710 bp, 9 predicted proteins | sample 9199531 | NCBI WGS metagenome assembly CAJICE01 (sample SAMEA7708327, study PRJEB35096) | sediment metagenome | biome: marine neritic benthic zone biome [ENVO:01000025]; feature: sediment [ENVO:00002007]; material: shallow marine sediment [ENVO:03000034] sea grass bed [ENVO_01000059] ... | reverse complement strand
GCTCACGGTATTGGACGGAAAACTCTCCTCGGACCCATCACAGGGATCGAGGGGCACAGCCCCGACACCCGGATAGAATGCCGGCGGCACGTCTTCGCCTACTCCCACAGGGCCTGTGGCGTCACTATGACACAACCCACAGTCGGATGCGCCCGAATTCTGGTGGTGCTGACGCAGGCCGCGCCCCTCTCCCGCCGAAAGCCCGTCACCACCGGCGTCCTGGGTGCGGCCGTGGCACCGGGTGCAATTTACACCTATGGGCGGATTATTGAAGGAACCGGCATGGCATGAGGCGCAGTCATTGCCGGTGGGTTCAGCATGAGCGATGTGATTCGGATCCGAAGTTCCCGAGTTGGCTAATGCAGGGTGACAGTCGGCACAGCTCAACCCTTCAGCCCCCGCTTCTTCGAAGCTCGACATCGCTCCCGCGCTCGGCGCCCAGACAGTGAAGGCCGCCAGGGCGATGATGCAGAAATAAAGAATAGATATTTTTTTCATTACCTACCTCCTGTTTCTGATATTGATTACCGGGAAAACGCTCTTCTGGACTTTTCTCTTTGAATTTATGAACGCCACCTCCTTTCTAACATTCACAATGGTTTCATGAAAGCCCCCCCTGTCCCCGGTCATGCTTTGAATTGACTTGCTGCTCATGAAAACGGCTCGACCGTGCTCCAATTCAATGAGAGATAAGGACTGAAATCGGGGAAGAGAGGCCGGTTAATTATCTGTTTTAAGGCTAAAAAGCTTTTATCCTCATTTGGGTTATAAACAAATCGGCTCTGACGGGATTGTAGATATAAACTCAACCTATCTCCAGTCACATGATCTGTCAAGTATGCCGTAAGGTTATAATTAAAATTTATAAATAAACCATTTTACTATATTCACAAATTATTATAATATAATGAGTCAATCTGTTGATCTCCAGCCCGGGAGAATGTATGCTCCTTGACCCGACAATAATAGAAAGGCAGTGCTTCGCAGACGCCCAGACACTGCCCTTAAACCGTTTCGGCTGATCTCAATGATCCCGTCTGTTGCAAGGTCCGGGCCCCGTCAAGGGCCCGGTACCTTGCATCTGCAGAAACCTGTAGCTTACGGCCTGATGAAGCCGCCTACGTTGCCTCCCAAATCCTCTATGGAATCGATGATCGTCTGGATCACATACTTGTGATTGTGGATATCCCCGCAGGGATCCTGGTTCGAATGATAGTTGAACGCCGCTTTCAGCAGAGTGTCGTCAAACGTGGTGTACCGGTTCGGGAAGATCGCCTCTCCCGGGTCCACCGTGCCGTTCTCGTTCGTGTCATTAAAGAAGTAGGGGTAGGCCCCTGCCTGGTAGATAATCCAATCACCGATGACATTGGCGGCATAGGTCTGTATTTCCTCCAGGAGGGCCGCCTCCAGGCCGTCGATCTCACCCTGGAAACTCTCTCCCGTTCCGTCGCCGTCATAGTCGATGTTCGGCAACCCAAAGGGCCGACCGAGCTCCTCGAAATCGGTGATACCGGAATGGCACCCGCTGCAGTCGCCCAGCTCGGGCAGGAAGTTATGGTCCTCAACGCCCCGCATGTGGCACTTAACACAGGTATCCAGGCCTCCCCCATGTCCGGGGTAGGTGTTCTGCCCGAGATAGGTCTTGCCGTCATACTCGTAGCCGGCGTTGACGCCGTCCCCGAAGAGGATGGCCGCCGCAGCATAATAGTGCCGGTTGATGAATGTGTGAGGACCGCCGGGGTTTTCGGCAATCTCTTCATCGATCGAGGCGCCCGATTCCCGTCCCTGGTGACAGGTCATACAGATGTTGCTGCTGTCACCCAATGATTGGATGTCGCCCGAGGGGAACATCACTTCCTGGACTTTCCCCGCCTCGTACACGGTCTGTCCGCCCCCGTTGGGCTCATGGCAGGTCTCGCAGCCGAGCACTTTGGGGAAGATCACGGACTGTGCGGTGAGCTCCTCTCCATTGATCAGCTGGGTAAAGCCTCCCATGGTATGGCATCTCACACATCTCGAGGAGACCGCGCCGTCGGCGTTCCAGTGGTTGAAGGGCTCGCCAAAGCCGTCGGCATGCCCGGACCCGTACCACTGGGTGACGATGTCATCGTCGGCACCGGGGACGTGGCAGCCGCTGGTCATGCAGGAATTGGGGATGGGTCCGATGGAGGCAAAGGGGTCCGTACCGTCACCAGGATCAACAAAACTTTCGTTGGATTCCCACCACTTCTGAAAACCGGACCAGCTGAAGGTCCCTGACTGCTGCACGTAGTTGGGCCAGATGATATTGAAGACATGGCTCTTGATGTCCCCTTCCAGGGCCGATTTCGCCGTATCGGGCATGTGGCACTCGGAGCAGTTGTTGGTAAAGGGCACATCCATATAGGCCCTGTTCTTGGTGTGGTCCTGAATGGCTTCATCCACACCGGTGTTGGTGTTGATGTCCTGCGGTGTCAGGTCCGCAAAATCGCCGTGGCCCGAGTGACAGGCGAGACAGAGCGGATTGTTCGTGGAGGCGGAACCGTTGTCCACGGGGATACCGTCTTCCACGATCTCGGCGAGCACCAGATGTTCCTTGTCGGCCTTGTGCATGCTGTGGCACTCATGACAGGCATGGTCCCAGGGCCTGTCTGCGCCGTGAGGGCCGAAGGCATGGTCTTGCTGCTGCTGGTGGTGGCCCTTGGAGGTGATGAAATCGCCGCTTGTGGGGTCCCCGCCCCAGTAATCGTTGCGTTTCGTGGAAATGTCGTAAAACTCCCTCCAGTCCATGCCGGGCCGGTAGAGCTCGATGCGCCCTGAAACGTCTTCCCGGCTGGGATAGGCGAGGGTCGTTCCTCCTGCACTGAATTTGCCGGCTCCCCGGGAGTGGCATTGGTAACAGACAAAGTTCCGGACCATGAGAGTATCGACCTGGTCAACTGAGCTGTCGCCGTTCAGATCCATGTCTGTGGTCATGGTGCCGGGGTTGACAATGTTCTCCTTGCTCGGTGACGCGGCGTGCTGACTGCCCGGGCCATGACAGGCCTCGCAGGCAACGGAGATGTCGGAAAAGCTCATGACCCATTCGCCCTCGTCAAGTCCGACCTGAAGTCCGGTCACGTGGCAGCCGGCGCACCGTCTTTCATAGGACCGATTTTTGCCGATCTCCTTGGGCAGGTTGGCGTCGTCGTACCAGTCTTCGGGATGATAGGTCGTGTACTGCTGGTTTTTTGCGTTGAACTGAACGGGAAGGATGTAATTGCTCTTTCCGATCATGGTGATGTAGCGCTGTTTCCATTGGGCTTCGTCGTTGAGGATCGTCCCATCATCATTGGCGTCCGCTTCGGAACGGCTCTGGATCGCCGAGCCTCCCAGGGTGAACAGAATATAGTACTTTGCGGCGCCGATCTTGATATAGGCACCGCCGCCGTCACTGCCCAGAATGGGTGCGTTATCGCCGAAGGCGTCGAACTTGCTGCCGCCGGGCAGTGTCCGGATGTCCACTTCGCCCCCATCAAAGTAGTCCGATCGGTCCGTCAGGCTGCCGTCGTTCATGTAATTGCCTTCCAGAGACCCGTCCCGGAGTTTCTGGGTGTGGGCCGTTTCGGACCAGCCGGCATGGGTGTTCGTATGGCAGCCGCTGCATCGGTCGGCCCCGACAAATTGGGCTTCATTTCTTTTCGGTTTCTTCGGATTTTTCGTGCTCGTTCCCTGACCCACATTGGCCTCGCTGGAAAAGACAAAAGCGGACGCTGACATAAAAAGACTCAGGGCGATTACGAAAAACGTTTTCGTTATTTTGCGAACCATGTTTTGTCTCCTTTTTGTAAAATTTTGGAACGTCTCATAAATCCTTTTTCAGTTTTCTTCCTCAGCACCTCCTTTCATTTCCTCACTAATTGTTGTACTCTTATTGCCCTCCTTGACTATGGCATCTTCATGCCATCTTTTTGCAGGCATGACAGGCATATCGACTCCGGCCTTCATGGGCACCCTGAAAATCTTCAGGCTCTCGCGGAGGGCAGCGTATATTTTGTGTGAACGGTCATCCCATTGATCCAGTACCGTCACCCGGAAATACGGTCCTGGTTCAATCATCCATAAATCTGAGTGTTTCTCTTCGATCTATGGATCAATGTGTTGTTCTTTGTAGAAAATAATTTACTGAAATCAGGATGAATCGTTTAAGAAAAAGCGATTCAACGTCATATTTCGATCCCCGTAGGACATATTAGAGCAATAATTGTGCCAAAAGGAGATGAAGGCGGATACCTGAAAAAAGTTAAGGTGTTACCGCAGTCGTCGAAGTTGTCTCTTCACTATTCTTGAAACACATTCGGTCAATTCACCAAATGGACTTGGTGAAATCACCAAATCAGATTCTTTTATTTAACCTGGGGAGGGCTTAAATCGGTTTGAGGATATGATGTTCCTGAAAATGGTTCTTTATTATCATTGGTATATTTATTGCATTAATTATAGAAACAGGACAATTAATCAGGATGGACAAAGGCATGGGTCAATCATCATGACTAAAGACTTAAAAAAGATCCTGATTGTGGACGATGAACCGCTGATCCTTTTTGGGCTTTCCAAAACCTTTGGAGATATTGCAGAGGTGAAAACCGTGAGGACAGGAGAAGAGGCATGCGAGGAACTCGCAGCGAGTAACTATGACCTATGTATTCTGGACATCTACCTCCCCGGCATGAGCGGAATGGAGGTGTTGGAAAGAATTAAACAGACATCCCCTTGGACCAAAGTAATGATCATGACGGCCTATGCAGATGATCAAATAAAGCGTCAGGTTAGAAAAATAACCCCTTATTTCTTCGAAAAGCCTTTCAAGCTTTCCGAGATTAGAGAGATCGTGAAGAAGAGCATCTGAAGGGTTTTACAGAACGATCATAAACCATATTTCTTGATCTGGTACCTGAGAGTATCGTAACTGATGCCGAGGAGTTTGGCGGCCTGGGTCTTATTGTTTTGTGATTTTTGAAGCGCCTGTTCAATGAGGTCTTTTTCCACATCATCTAGAACAATTCCGGATTCTGGCAGGATGAAACGGTCCGTAAACCCTTTGGATGAAGATTCAGATTGATTCATGATCTCAAAAGGCAGGTGCTCCGGCAGGATCTCTTCTGCGCATTTCAGCACCACAATGCGTTCTATGACATTCTTGAGTTCCCGAACATTTCCCGGCCATGGATAGGCACGTAAGAGAATGTCTGCCTCCCGGGATAAACCCTTCAGATCCTTCTTGTTGTACTTCTCGGAATAGAATGAAAGAAAATGTCCGGCCAGCAAAGGGATGTCTTCTTTTCTGCTCCTGAGAGGGACGATACGCAGGTTAAAGGTATTCAAACGGTAAAACAGGTCCAGTCGGAAAGACCCTTCTTCCACTTTTCTGGAGAGGTCTTGGTTCGTGGTGGCGATCACCGTGACCGCAACGGGGATCTCATCTTTTCCACCGACACGCCTGATTTTCCTCTCTTCCAGGACCCGAAGTAACTTGCTTTGAAGACCTGCTTGCATTTCGCCGATTTCATCAAGGAGAATACAGCCCCCGTCGGAGAGCTCGAACAGGCCCTTTTTGTCTTTTTTGGCATCGGTAAAAGCGCCTTTAAAATATCCGAAGAGTTCTGTTTCAAGCAAAGCTTCAGGCAAGGCCGAGCAGTTCACACGGATAAACGGCGGATAGCCGTCTTGATACATTACATTATAAATATACCTTGCCAAGAGCTCCTTGCCTGTTCCGCTTTCTCCTGTAATGAGTATGGTTGAAACGCCTGCTTTCGCCACCTGTTCGACTTCCAGGATTAATTTTTTAATCGTCCGGTCTTCCCCGATGAAGTTTGTTTTGATCTCTTCAGAAAAGCGTTTCTTGAGATAGCCTGCTTCCTCTTTCAGCTTAACGCTTTCGATAATGTTTCGGATAACAATCTTCACTTCTTCCATATTAAAAGGTTTGGTCAGGTAGTCTACTGCGCCGAGTTTCATGGCCTTCACAGAGGTTTCTGCCGTATCATCAGCGGTGAGCATCACCACTGGTATGGCGGCACCCGCACCCATCAGCTCTTTAAGGATATCGATGCCGCTGATGTCAGGGAGCCTTACATCCAGCAGGAGTAAATCAGGAGACCAGGCTCGAATCTTATTGACAATATGATCCGTATGGGTCTCCGCACGAACCGTATACCCCTCTTTCTCCAATGCCCGTGTCAGCATAGTGATGATCAATTCGTCATCATCAACTAAAAATATTTTATGCTGGCTTTTCATCAGCTCTGCACCGTTTGGTTGAGAGTGGTTGTGGGAAAGCTGATCGTGAAGGTCGCTCCCCCGTCCTGATTATTCGATACACGGATATGTCCATCGTGCTGTTCCACAATGAGTTGTGTGATGGTCAGACCTAAGCCGGTCCCTTTCGGTTTGGATGTGAAGAATGGCTGAAACAGCTTGTCCATCGACTCTTTGTCTATTCCCTTGCCGGTATCGGAAATCTCAACATACACAGCGCTCTCGGAGGTTTGATGGCTCGTCCGAATACGCAATGTCCCGCCTCTCGGCATGGCGTCGAGGGCATTGAGTAAGATATTCAAGAAAACCTGCTGCAGCTGCATGGGGTCTGCCATGATTTCGGGTAGGTGATCTTCAAAATCCCTTACGATCTTTATTGCAGCGGATCTTTTCATTAAATGAGAGGACTGTTTTTCAATGAAAGGAAACGTTCTGTCAAGAAGGTTACGCACATCGACTTTCATCAATTGGGGTTTAGTGGGCCTGGAAAAGTTGAGCAGGCTTTTCATTAAAAGGTCGATACGCTGTACTTCTTGAATGACCTTTTCAAGCACACCCGTGTCCTCTTTTGTGATAGAGGAATCTTCCGCAAGGACCTCCATGGCGATCTTGATGCCTGCCAGGGGATTCTTGATTTCATGAACCAGGCGGGTGGCCAGTTGTCCACATGCCACCATCTGTTCCGTCCGCTGCATTGCCTCTTCAGCGCGTTTACGTTCCGTAATGTCACTGATCGCGCCAATTAATCCATCGACACTGCCATCGGGTTTATGAAAGGTGGCTTTGTTGAAAATAACATGGTGAATGTCACCGTCCACATCTTTAACCGAGAATTCATATATTTGGCGGCCCGGGTTATTGATAAGTTCGTTATCTTTTGCATAATAGGTATCTGCAAGTTCTTTGGGAGCTAAATCATATACGGTCTTCCCAATAATTTCCTTTTTCCCTAAACCCAAAAAACTCTCAAACGCCTTGTTGCACCCAAGATAGCGGCCCTGGATATCTTTATAAAAGACAGGAATCGGGATGGAGTCAATCATGAGCTGTTGAAAATGAAGCTGATCCTGTAAGGCAGTCTCTGCTTCTTTCCGCTCCGTGATATCTCTGTCATAGGCAAAAATATACTTGTGGGTCTGAAATTCCAAGAGTCCGGCAATCACCTCAACAGGGAAAACGGTTCCATCCTTCTTGCGATGTGTCATCTCTATATGGATGGTTTCTCCCTCCAGCATACGCCGGATCCGGTCAGGTGCCTTTTCAGCTATATCAGGGGTGTCCAGATCCATAATATTGAGTTCCAGGAGTTCTTCTATTGTATATCCATGCATTTCTGCAGCGGCATGATTGGCAGACACAATCCTGCCGGCATCATCCCCTTCTGCCTCCAGAATGAAGATGGCATCCCCGGCAGATTCAAACAGCATGCGATAACGCTTCTCGCTCTCCAACATTTTATACATGTGGTCCTTCAACGACCAGGCCATTTCATTAAAGGATCCTGCAACCTCGCCAAACTCATCACTGAGACCTGTGATTCGATGATCCAAATCACCCACTTTCAGTCTTCTCGTTGCATCCAACAGTTGACTCATCGGGCGGGAAAATTGTCTTAGAAAATAGGTGCCGAAAATAACCGTCAAAACGGGGCCAAGAAGCATAAGAAAATAGAGTAAGGACTGGGTATTTGATATCTCCCGAATGACGGAACCCGTTTTTCTGTCCAATCTAGTTCTTGCCATGGAGATCATATCATTCAGTTTTGAAATCAGTTCTTCACCGGTTTGAAAAGCCCTGTCCTTTTCAATGATCAACCTCTCGGCGTTGGCCCGGACCGTATAAACCCGGCTCAGTGCGATTTTGTATGTATACGTCTCATCCTTAAATTCGTTCAGGCTTTTTGCGACATCCTCAGTATGGTGACAATTGAAACATTCGCTAATCACTTGCTCCATGTTTCTGACATGATTGACCGTTGTATCGATACCTCTGGCATATCGTGTGTCATGCAGGTTCAAGTCAGACTGGACCCGTTTTATCTGGATCAATAATTGCTCCCGCAGGATTTCAACCTGGTGTAATGTGATTAGATTGTTCAGGGTGGTTGTAGATCTTTCAATGGTGCGGATGATGTAGAGGCCTCCCACGACGTAAAACAAACAGACCAACGTTAATGTGATGATAATTTTTTTCTTCATTACTCATTAATGTAGTCATAGGTTGAGAGATCGAGATCAATATTTTCCGCATAATCGAATACGGGCTGATAATCACGATCGACGGTTTCAATAAATCTTCTCACCCCGAAATTTTTCAGTACCTGTTGACCTTCCAGGTCATTATGCATATTCAACAGTATCTCCTTCAAGTTAGTCTTTAGAAATTCGTCAAGATCTTTTCTCACAGCGAGTGCGTTTTCCGGGACTTCGGGTGAAGTTGCCACGATTTTCAACTCATCTCTGACGGATTGATTGTTGCTTGCAAGCCTGTCAAAAACAGTATTTTTTGCAGCACCGATGTCCGCCCGTTTCCGGAGTACATCATAGATGGCATCCCCGTGTGTCCCTGCAAAATAGGTCTCCTTGAAATAGGATTTGTAATTGTCGACGCCTTTGTTTTTCAAGTAGGCCATGGGGAGGAGAAACCCGGCCGTGGTTGCCTTGTCCACAAAAACGAAGATCTTGCCTTTCATGTCCTGAACGGTTTGAATCCCGCTGTCTTTTCTCACAAACATCAATCCATGGTATGTGGAGGTGCCATCCAGACGTTCAGGCCTTGCGAGAACTTGTATCCCTAGTTTTTGATGAGCCAGTGCATAGGTGAAGCTTCCAAAGAACGCGCCATCCAGTTTTGCGGATTGAAAATTATCAATGATATTTCCATACCGGACAAGCATCTTGAGTTCTATCTTTCTTCCAATTTGTGTTGACAGATAATCGGCAAGGGGTTGATATCTTTTTAATTGGTTAAAGATGCTGTGCTCGGGAATGAGGCCAATCAGGATAGGTTCTTCTTGAGATACGTCTTGAGTGTTTTCTGTTGCCGGCATCTTCAAGGCTGTTTCGTCAGTCTGATTACATCCCATTACAAGAGCCAGACAGAGATAGACTGCACAAACGAGCGGTTTCATTCTATTCTTCCCCCAATCCCCCATATGATCAGTTATCTAATCATGCACATCCTAATGTGATGCAAGTTAAACCGCAATTTTTCATCATTCTTAAATGGTGAAACAGTTCCTGCCATGCTTTTCTTAGACATGAAAAACCATACCATTATAAATTGAGGTTTGTAAACGGTTTTATCCAGGGCGATGATCATTCAATCCTTCATCGAATCTTACTAAGTGTAAATAAAATAATGGATATATTTGACTTCAAAACGTTATCATAATATGCCCTCTCAGGCTGAAAATCTCTTCCATGTTTCTGTTTCTATAACTGGGCTCAAATTTCCGCTTATTAACTATCCGAATGGAACCCTGAGAACACTTTCCCCATCTATTTGCCTGATCAATCTGTAGAAGGTGTAAAGTCCCGTGAGTGGTCGGATGCTCTGACAAAAGAAGGGCCGGAGGAGTCTCCTCCGGCCCTTGCTTACGCAATACCAGTCTTCCTGTCCGCTGATCCATTCAGCTGATACGGATTTAGTTACATCCTCATCTACGCCCTATCAAGGGCACGCACCGAGCGTGTCTCCGTGAGCCAGGTGTGCAGGAACTGCATCTGCGTTTACACTAATTGTGTTCTTTCCCTTGTGGCAGAGAGTGTTTTTCTTCACGTCTACGGGGCAAGCCGAATCCCTGTCACAGTCGGGATCGCCGCAATCGACTTCAGCATCGCAGTCGTTGTCAGCGCCGTCGGAACAGACCTCGGGGCTCGGATCGCCGGGCGCACAGGTGTCGCCGATCACCGCCTGTCCGTCCACTTCCGTGCAGGTGGTCATCCCTGTGGAGGCGCATTCGCCGATGCCGCAGGTCGTGTCCTTAGGCACGAAACCCTCACACGGCCCTGCCGGCGGGCAGCCCATGGTGTCCGCTCCGTCGGTCAGACCGTCACAGTCGTTGTCCAAACCGTCGTCGCAGATTTCGGCGCTCGGATTTCCTTCCACACAGGTGTCGACCATTGTCCCATCCTGGCATTCCATGACCCCCGTGGAGGCGCACTCGCCGACCCCGCAGGTCGTCGGAGTGGTGGCAATGTCGTTGTCGACGACGCCGTCACAATCGTTGTCGAGACCGTCGCAGACTTCGGCAACAGGCACGTTATCTAGGTCACACGCTTCCACGCCGACGGTGCAACTCAATGTTCCGGCTGCGCAGATACCCGGTTCGCCCGTATCGCATTCACCGCCCGCAATATAGTCCTCATCGATCTCCCCGTCACAGTCGTCGTCGATGTCGTCACAGGTTACATCTGTTCCCCCACAGTCGGAATCCGCGCCGTCGTAACAGAGATCCCCGTCGTTGTCCAGGCTCACGGTGAAGGATCCATCGCTGAAGGGTTCGTTGGGACCAAACCGTTCCTCTGATCCATCACAGGGGTCCAGCGCGATCGTTGCCACCGGATCCGTACCATCCGTATAGCCAGGCGGAATGGTGTCTTCAGGTAGAGCTAACTCAAGATCGGGGTGGCATTCTACCGCACCATTACATGTGCTAACACCGGCATTTCTGTGGTGTTCCCTGAGGCCCTCAGGGACATGGCATTGAACGCATTGGTCCAGGGTTGGGGGAACCGTTAATCCAGGAGCATGACAGACACCGCAGCTACCGCCGACGGCATCAGAATGTATAATATGATTAATGTTTCTCGTCCCGCCTTCAAAGGTATTCGTATGGCAGACTTTGCAGTGAGTGGGCATCTCTCCTATTGCCGTGGCTCCAAAATTTGAATACGCCCCAGCATCCGGCGCCCAGGCTGCAAGTGCCGTCAGGGCGATGATACTGAAGTATATAATAAGTCTTTTTTTCATAGCCAACCTCCCTTTTTTCAATACAGCAATCATTATTTCTCCTGAATATTTATTGCTAAGGAGAAAGATTGCAGTTTCAATCCCTGTCCCTTCCTCACATCACCTCCTTTTTTGCGGGAACATCTGTCCGGCAGTTTACAAGTTAAACTGCCCGACGTCGGTTAATAATACGCAATCCGATTCAATGATTATTTCTCTATATCATCAGCGTTCACTGTGGTTTCAGATGGTGTTTGACATTTTCTGCTCCACAGCAACTTTATTGTTTGATAATAGCAAAGGAAATTCACTATCCGACGCAACTCCATCATAAAATTTGTTAAGAATATTTTAAGTGGTACGAAAAAGCTTGTTCCACTTATGAGAACTCACGTATGTATGCACGGGGTGTTTGGTCTCCTCTTAGAGAAAACAGGGTGCCGAAATCAACCTAATTTTTAATTATAAGCGAAGAATAAGGGGTATTGCAAGTTAATATAGCCGAATAATTGTTATTTAAGACAGTTTATGTCTATAAATATATTCTAATCTCCTTTAAACGCCAGAAAATGCACATATATACTCGCTTTCTCTAATCAGGGATTGTTAGGCATGGTTTGGGTAATTATTTAAGTTCAAGAAGTCATGGGTCTCTTCGGGCTGTTCTCACCGGTTCTGATCAGCGGCAGGACCCCCACAAGATCAGGGCCGCATGTGGCAGCATATCCGTCTTCGCAAAATGCTACGCCGTGACAAGTCCGGCCTCGTAATAGATTTGTTCATGCAATATCCGGGTTAATTCTGTTCCGGTTCAGTGGGCATTGATCAGGTCAATCTCGTCCGGATCGAGTCCTGCATCTTTCATGGAGCTGGGGAAGGGGATCTTACCGGTATGTTCTGAAGAAGGTGCAACGTCCCGTGAGTGGTCGAATGCTCTGACAAAAGAAGGGCCGGAGGAGACTCCTCCGGCCCTTGTCTGTTCAAAACCAGCCGCTGGCTGGTTCAGTTTTCACAGACGTTGTCGCACCGACACGCACGACCCTACTCAGGGCACGCACCGAGCGTGTCTCCGTGAGCCAGGTGCGCGGGAACGGCATCTACGTTAACACTTTTTGTTTTCTTTCCTTTGTGGCAGATAGTGACCTTGTTGTCTACCTGATCACAGGAATCCGTATCCTCATTGCAGGTCGTGCCTGCAGGACAGGGATCGCCCGTTGAGACACAGCCAATGACCGGATCACAGATCTCCTGACCCGTACAGAACAGACCATCGTCGGGACAATTGTTATCATTGGGTGTGTTCACACAGGTATCGTTCACCTCGTCGCAGGAATCCACGGTGCAGTCGATCCCATCGTCGCAGTCGACCGGTGTCCCCGCAATACATGTTCCCGCTCCATCGCAGGTCTCCTCGCCGTTGCAGAACTCGCCATCCGGACAGGGGCTTCCCGCGGGTTCAAAAGTGCAGTTGGCCGAACAGCAATCGCCATCCATGGTATTGCCGTCGTCACATTCCTCGCCAGGATCGACAATTCCATCACCGCAACCGGCTACGGGATCGCAGGTGCCGGTCTCTTCGATGCAGACCGTGCCCATCGGGCAGGGATCGCCCGTGGAGGAGCAGTCGTTCTGCGCGTCACAGAATTCCATTCCGTTACAGAAGAGGCCATCGTCCGGACAATTGGCATCATTGGGTACGTTCACGCAGGCATCCGCATCCTCGTCGCAGGAGTCGTCCGTACAGCCCACTCCGTCATCGCAGTCCACGGGGGTGCCTGGCTGGCAGTCGAGGTCAGGGTCACAGATCTCTGCACCGTTGCAGAACTGTCCATCGTCACAGGCTGCATCGTCGGGCGTGTTCACGCAGACATCGTTCACCTCGTCGCAGGAATCCACGGTACAGCCCACTCCGTCATCGCAGTCCACCGGTGTCCCGGCCTGACATGTGCCAGCTCCGTCGCAGGTCTCGTCACCATTACAGAACTGGCCATCCGGACATGGGCTTCCCGCCGCTTCAAAGGTACAGTTGGCCGAACAGCAGTCGCCGTCCAGGAGATTGCCGTCGTCGCATTCCTCATTGCCTTCCACGATACCGTTGCCGCACTCTTCCGCCGGGTCGCAGGTATCGGTTCCTTCGTTGCAGACCGTGCCCACCGGGCAGGGATCTCCTGTGGAGGTGCAGTCGAGCTCAGCGTCACAGAATTCCGTCCCGTTGCAGAACAGACCATCATCCGGACAATTAGCATCATTGGGTGCATTCACGCAGACATCGTTCACTTCGTCGCAGGAGTCATCGGTGCAGCCCACCCCGTCACTGCAGTCCACCGGAGTGCCGGCCTGGCAGGCCCCGGCTCCGTCGCACGTCTCGTCGCCGTTACAGAACTCGCCATCCGGACAGGGGCTCCCCGCCGCTTCAAAAGTACAGTTGGCCGAGCAGCAGTCGCCGTCCAGGATGTTGCCGTCATCACACTCCTCCCCCGCTTCGATGATGCCGTTGCCGCATTCCGCTGGAGGTGCGCAGTCGGGATCGGCGCCGTCGGTCAACAGATCGCCGTCATTGTCGAGGCTCACGGTATTGGACGGAAAACTCTCCTCGGACCCATCACAGGGATCGAGGGGCACAGCCCCGACACCCGGATAGAATGCCGGCGGCACGTCTTCGCCTACTCCCACAGGGCCTGTGGCGTCACTATGACACAACCCACAGTCGGATGCACCCGAATTCTGGTGGTGCTGACGCAGGCCGCGCCCCTCTCCCGCCGAAAGCCCGTCACCACCGGCGTCCTGAGCGCGGCCGTGGCACCGAGTGCAATTAACACCTATTGGCGGATCGTTGAAGGAACCGACATGGCACGAGGCGCAGTCTTGGCCAGTGGGTTCACCATGCGCGACGTGGTTCGCATCCCCAGGTCCCGAGTTGGCCAATGCAGGGTGACAATCGGAACAGCTCAACCCTTCGGCACCCGGGCTTTCGAAGCTCGACATCGCTAGGACGTCCGGTGCCCAGGCAGCAAAGGCCGCCAGGGCGATGATACAGTAACAAAGAATAGAAATTTTTTTCATTACCTACCTCCTGTTTCTTAATTGGATTACTGGAAAACTCTCGTTGGTACTTCCTTCTTTGGATGAATGAACCTTCACCTCCTTTCACATGTTTTCAGTGAGTGACTGTAGAGATACCCCCCCTTCTACAGTCATGCATGAAATTCATTTGCTGCTCATGAGATCGGCTCGAGCGCTCTCCAAGTCAATGATAGATCAGGATTTGAGCGGGGAAGAGAGGCCGGTTTATTCTCTGTGTTAAGGCAAAAAACCTTTTACCCCCCTTGGGTTACAAACAAATCGGCTCTGACGGGATTGGGATTGTATATATTCAAATAAAATATCTGAAGCCACATAATCTGTCAAGTATACTGCGTGGTTATAATAATAATTTATAATTAAATAATTTTATTGTATTCACAAATTATTATAATATAATGAGTCAATATGTTGCTATCCAACCCGGTTGAATTAAGTTCTGCTCGGCCTCACAAATTCAATGGCAGTGCTTCGCAGACGCCCAAGCACTGCCTTCAAACCGGTCCGGTTGATTTCAATAGTACCGCTCCGGGGTCAGCCCTTAACATTGGACTCCCTGAGTTGATACCTTGCGTTAAAAAAAGATAATTTATTTTTTATGGAACAAGACTACCTTTATTGTGCAAAACGACCTGAGCATCGCGGTGCCAAATGAGCATCGCGGTGCCAGGCAAAATATCCACTCCTTCGAAAGACCTCTTTTGGGGTCAGACCTACGCATTTGACATTTTGGAACCCAAAAAGGGGACAGGTGTACCCTTTTTCACTTCCTGTCCCCTTTTTAGTTTCCTTTATTTTTTTAAAAATAAAAAAACAGAGCAAAAAGTCAATCGTTGCCAAATTATATGTTGACATTTTAATCGCAACTTGACAGCCAGCCGTTTCTCGGGTATTTTACCAAATACCTGTAAAAGCCAATTCCTATACTTTGTCAAAACTCATTTACGTGGCCTGGAGCCCTAAAGAAGCATCGAGTTCAACGGGGGTTTCTTTTTTTCTTTGCGCACCTGCGGGCAGCAAGAGAGAGGAGGTGAAAGAGAACCGAAAAGCCGGCAGGTGCCTTCACGCATAGGGAACCACTGCTTTTAATCAAGAAGTAAAGAGGGTGGGTATCCGGACACGGCCACCGACGAGGCGCGAGGGCCGGGCGAAGGTCGTCGAATGCCCGTCGATGGTCGTGACTAATATTATAAGAACAACCTTATGGAGGTGACTTATGCTTAAGAACAATCTCTTGACCGTCCTCACAATCCTGCTCCTGGGAGTGGCTGTGGGAGCTGCAGCGCAGCAGACGCCGATCCAGGAGCTCGGTGACGAGATCTTCGAGGATGAGGATCTGTCGATCAATAACAACCAGTCGTGCGCCTCGTGCCACGACGACGCCTGGGGCTCGACTG
>CAJICE010000138.1_pt1 | contig 15962 bp, 11 predicted proteins | sample 9199531 | NCBI WGS metagenome assembly CAJICE01 (sample SAMEA7708327, study PRJEB35096) | sediment metagenome | biome: marine neritic benthic zone biome [ENVO:01000025]; feature: sediment [ENVO:00002007]; material: shallow marine sediment [ENVO:03000034] sea grass bed [ENVO_01000059] ... | reverse complement strand
TCTATATCAATACCGACACTCGTCCGTGGATTCATGGGAACCAGAACACACCCAGACGGGCAGGGGTGAATGCCTTCGGGTTCGGTGGGGTGAATGCCCACGTCATTCTCGAAGAATCCTCTGACGGTGGAAGTTCGATATTTCAGAGCCGTCATTTGCATTGGGATACAGAGGTATGCATCCTGACGGCAGAAAACCGTTCGGAACTCTGTCAGCAAATTGAGAGGCTTCAGACTTTTCTGGAGACCGCATCGGATGTGTCTCTTAAGGACGTGGCGTATACGCTTAATGTCCCATTGTCCTCGGAATCCTATCGCCTTGCTATCGTTGCGTCCACGATTGAGGATTTACAGACAAAGCTGGGCCGGGCACTGGAACGGATTTCCAACTCCAAATGCCGCAGGATCAAGGAGGTTCAAGGCATCTATTTCTTTGAGACGCCTCCGGCATCCCTCGGACAACTGGCCTTTCTCTTCCCAGGTGAAGGGAGTCAATACGGAAATATGCTGGCAGACCTGTGCATCCATTTCCCTGAGGTTCGTGCAAGCTTTGATTTAGCGGATCGTGTATTTGCCGAGCAAGCCAGAGATTATCGGATGGAAGATCTTGTGTTTCAACGGTCAAGCTCTTCTAAGGACCAGCGTGAAAAGGCTGAGGCCCGGCTGTGGAACATGGAGGGGGCCATTGAGGCCGTTTTGACTGCCAACCATGCCTTGTTTAACTTGTTGGGTCGTTTGGACATCGTCCCGGACGCGGTGATGGGACACAGTACAGGCGAATACTCGGCCATGCTTGCTGCGGGCATGATCGATCTGAGGGATGAAGTCCGGATCGGAGAATTTGCGGCGGATTTGAACCGGGTCTATCAAGATGCCGCGGGGCAGGATGAAATCTTGCGTTCAACCCTGATTGCTGTGGGCGCAGGTGTTGAAACCGTGTCTGAAGTTCTTGGACAGATTTGCGGCACCATTCATGTCGCCATGGACAATTGCCCTCACCAGGCAGTGATTGCAGGTGACGAAACAGCCATGGAACAGGCAGCCGATCAGCTGCGGAGCCGCGGCGTGATCTACGAGAAGATGGCCTTCGATCGTCCTTATCACACGCCGCTCTTCGAGGCCTTCGCCACGCGCCTGAAAACCTGCCTTGCCCAATGGATTGTTTCGCCGCCCCGGATCAAAACGTATTCATGCACGACGGTTTCGCCCTTTTCAGATGATCTTGATGAGATTCACAAAGTGGCCGTGGATCACTGGAACCGTCCCGTAGAGTTTCGAAAGACAATCCGGGCCATGTATGATGATGGAGTGCGTCTATTTGTAGAAGTGGGTCCCAGGGGCAACCTGTCTGCTTTTGTCGATGATATACTGCGTGGCGAGCAGCATCTGACAGTACCGGTCGATGTGATGCGCCGATCAGGGACGGCCCAGCTCAACCACCTTGTGGGTTTGCTGGCGGCCGGTCATGTACCTCTTCGACTGGAACACCTTTACGAACGACGGTCGCCTCGGAAGTTGTCCCTGAACGGGGCATCCGATTCCGTGACCGGAAGACGAGAGGCATCCAGCCGCATTCAGCTGTTCACGGGACGGCCTCCAATGACTCTTTCAGGGGAGACCGTCGCCAGTCTCCGCGTCAGACACCTTGAGGCTGTTACACCCATGCCGCCCGAGCATTCGAACAAAGGCGCCCCGGCGATCGCCGAGGGTGTCGCAGCGGGCGAGCGGCATCCTTTGTTGGGAATCTCTGACGAGACCGCGGTGTCCACCACAGAATCGTCTCCGTCGGGAGTGCACCCGGACGCCGTTGGAGACAGGATTGCGGCGCGATCTGCATCGGCCGCCATCCCCAAGGATCCTTCAACGGCGCGATTACCTTCCGCACCGGAGATCATGTCGGCCCATTTCCAGACCATGGAGACCTTTCTAACTGTACAGCAAGAGGTCATGGAGGCGTTTCTGAACGGGGGCCCCCCGAGTCCGTCAGCCTCCGAGACTGCCGGTCTGTCGTCCGGCTTGAAGGCAGAAGACCCGGCTGAAATGGACGGCCCGGTCGACGTTTCGCACGGCCCAGCAAACATCTCCAGCCCCCTCCCTGCTCTCACCGTGTCAGCCGATGAAGAAATCGCACCGGAAGCGCAGCCACAGTCTCCCCTGTCTGCCTCGAATGATCGTGAAGGAGCCCCGCCCTCTAGGGCCGGGGAAAACGACTCGTTCGATCTGGGAACCACCCGCAATCTCCTGCTCCAGCAGGTGGGTGAAAGAACGGGCTACCCCGTCGAGATGCTCGATCTCGACATGGATTTAGAAGCCGACCTGGGGATTGATTCCATCAAACGGGTCGAGATCATCGGGTCACTCCAAAAACAAGTGGATTTCTTGAAGGAAGAGGACATGGAGACCCTGGCGGGCCGAAGGACACTGCGGGAGATCATTGACTTTCTGGCCGCCAAAGGGCAGGAGCAAACAATGCCGGAGCCAGACGAGGTCACCGATGCCGCTCCGGCCTCGTCTCTGCCCGAGTCACCGGTGGACTCAGAAATGCCCTTTACAGGAACCGTTATCTCCTTGACCCCGGGCGATGAACTGATCACACAGTACCGGCTCTCCCTGGATGAGGACCTATATTTAAGACATCACACCTTTGGACGGCAGGTTTCTACGACCGATCCGCTATTGGCGGGGCTGCCTGTGGTGCCGCTGACAATGCTGATGGAGATGATGGCCGAAGCCGCTGCTGTTCTTGTGCCCGGCCAGTTGTTGATCGGGATGAGGCAGGTTCGGTCTCAACGCTGGATTGTACTCGAAGAAGACACGCTGACGTTGGAGATTATTGCGAAGCGCCAGCCATCTTCCAAAAACGATTCGGTCCACGTTCAGGTTCGCGAAGTCCGGACAGACCACAATGCCGGTGCCCCTCCGGCGACCATTGTCGCAGGGACCATGATCCTTGGCGAGAGCTATCCCGAGCCGCCTGCGGCTGAAGATTTCACTCTGCGAGAGGAACGACCCTCCCATTGGGCGTCGGAGCGACTGTATGAGGATCTTATGTTTCACGGTCCGGAGATGCGAGGTGTAGTTTCAATGGACCGCTGGGGCGAAGACGGCGCAAAGGCGACGCTGAAGGTCTTACCGAACAATAAGCTTCTGCAGTCGAACCCCAATCCCCCCTTCCTGACGGATCCGGTCCTGCTGGACCAGCCGGGCCAGATTGTGGGTTTCTGGATGGATGAACATGTGGAGATCGGCTATGTGGCCTTACCCTTTTACATGGACGCACTCGATCTCTACGGTCCCCCTTTGCCGGTCCATGAACAGGTAAGGTGTCATGCCAGAATAGCGATTGTGAACGATTGGCAGGTGCGTTCGGACCTGGACGTCGTGCGTGACGATGGATCTGTATGGGCCCGCTTTGCGGGATGGGAGGATCGCCGGCTGGACGTGCCGCGGTTTTTCTTGCGTGCCCTATTGTCACCCCGTGACGAGACGATGAGCGAATCATGGCCGATTTTGACAGCTCAGGCGCCAGGAATTGAGAAATTTCAGGCTTTTAAAATCAGTCTGGATGCCTTTCCCAAGGATTACTTTATCGCTTATGGAGGGATTTGTCAGCGCGCGTTGGCGTATTTAGTGCTGACCCGGGATGAACGGGAACTGTGGCGAAGCCTGAAAATGCCTGAGACAAGACGATCGGAGTGGCTCCTGGGAAGGGTCGTCGCCAAAGATGCCGTGCGTCACTATCTGAAACAGCATTATGGGATGATCCTCTGCCCGGCGGATATCAGCATACTGCATGACGAACATGGACGTCCGGTGGTTCAAGGGGCCTGGACCCGTCAGGTGACATGCGTGCCTATCGTCTCATTGTCCCATGCGGCGGGCATGGCCGCGGCAATCATAGGGGACGGGAATTCCAGTCAGGGCGTGGGCGTGGACATTGAGCCTTTGGGCCGAATCAATGAGGTTGTGGAGGCACTTGCTTTAACGCCTCAGGAGTTGAGCCTCCTCGCCGCCTCCATCGGGGAGGACGCGAAGAACGAATGGGCGCTCCGGTTATGGTGTGCCAAGGAGGCCGTATCCAAGGCCCTGGGAAGAGGACTGATTGAAGGTCCCAGAAGCCTGCTGGTAGAAGCATTGGATGTTCGAACGGGTATGCTCAAGGTCGCTTTGCGGGGAAGGCTGGCAGAGGAGTTCCCCAATCTTTCCGGGTCGTCCCTGGTGGCCCATACGGCCCAGGAGTCCAGTTACGTCGCGGCCAGTGCATTTCTGTAAAAGGAGAAAGTATGCCCGGAGTGCTTAAGGAAACCATCTTTCAAGACTTGCTCGCAATGCTGAATAAACTGGCTGAAGATTGGGAATACTCTGAGGAGATAACGCCGAAAACCCTACTGGTCGCTGATCTGGGGTTTGAGTCTATTGACGTTGTAGTCCTGGCAACGAACATCGAAAAACATTACCAGCAGCCGCTCCCTTTTGCCGGATTCTATACGACGATTGCGGAGCGGGAGATTAAAGATATTGCTCTGGATGAACTCGTTGATTTTATCCATCAGCATTTGAACGGCAAATCATCCGTATAAACCATCTCGGAGCGTATGATGAAGACCCGTACCATTCTTATCGGGTTAGACGGTGCCACCTTCTCGGTGCTTGATCCGCTGATGAGAGATGGAGTGATGCCTTTCCTAAAGGAGTTCGTCACATCGGGCGTTCGTGCGGAGCTGCTTTCAGTGGTGCCCCCGCTGACACCTCCTGCATGGACGTCCATGGTGACCGGACGAAGTCCCGGCCACCATGGCATCTTCGATTTTTTCAGCAAGGAAGAAGGCAGCCACCATATTCGTCTCGCCAATTTTAATGATATCTGTAGTGAGACTATCTGGTCCATTGTAAGCCGGCAAGGCATGCGGGCCGCGGCACTGAATTTCCCTTTAATGTGGCCACCGCCGGCCATCCATGGAAATGTGGTGTCCGGTTGGATGCCATGGCGGCAGCTGCGATTCGGGTGCTATCCGGATGATCTTTACGACACATTGAAGAAGGCTGTGCCGGATTTTGATGCGCGCAAACTTGCCATGGACATGTCCCATGAAGAGAAGGCTATCGAAGGGTGCCGTCATGAGGAATATCACGACTGGATTGAGCTGCATATTCACCGGGAGAAGCAATGGTTTAACATCTTCAGCTATCTGGAGCGCAAGGATCCTTGCGATCTTACGGCGATTCTCTTTGACGGTATCGATAAACTCCAGCACCTGTGCTGGCGGTTTTTGGACCCGAAACACCTCGGTAAGAAGCCATCATCCTGGGAGAAAAAGATTCTAAGTCTATTGCTTGATTATTTCCGTGAGCTGGACCAGCTGCTTGCGGAAATCGCCGACCTGGCCGGTCCTGATGCCACCATCGTCATGGCCTCGGACCACGGCTTCGGGGCCCAGCATGAGACTTTTTTTGTCAACACATGGCTGGAACAGAACGGCTATTTGACCTGGGCCGACAAGAATGCTCCAAAAGAGACAGAATCATCAGTACTGGGTATCGGCCAGCTTGCGCGCCACGTGTCAATCTTAGACTGGGAGCAAACCCTGGCCTATGCTTCAACGCCGAGCAGCAACGGCATTCATATCGTGCGCTCGAACAGCAGTCATGAAAAGGGTGTCCGTAAAAAAGACTATGAGCAGTTTCGCAGCCGATTGATGGTTTCCCTCTACAGTCTAAAAAGTCCGTCCACGGGTGAACCGGTGGTCAAACATATCTGGACGCGGGAGGAGGCCTTTGACGGTCCGTATAGGGATCTTGCCCCGGACCTGACGTTGAATCTGAGGGACGGCGGGCTTCTTTCCATACTGTCCTCGGACAAACCGGTCAAGCCCCGGAACGAACCCAGCGGCACCCATCGCCCCGAAGGGGTCCTGATAGCCGGAGGACCCGGTGTTCGCCGCGGGATCACATTGGATCTTATTTCAATCCTTGATGTTGCCCCCACACTGCTTTATACCCTGGGACTTTCTGTTCCCGAGGATATGGAAGGCCGTGTCATCAGGGATCTGTTTGAACCCACAGCCTTGCGGCGCCATCCAGTTCAGGTGAGCGGTGCTTCCGAGCCTGTGAGGTCTCATAGAAAATCGTGTAAAGATAAAAGGGGTTTTGATGACGCAGTAGAGACCGAAGTGGCCGCCCGGCTGAGAGCTTTAGGCTATTTGGACTAATCTGTCTCAGCGAGCGCCCTGTCTCTCAAACCATGAATCGAGCGGCCGAGAAGGGCTCTTTTTGAGTTGACGAAACAGTTTCAGAAGGGGATGAATCCACCATGTCAAAAGTGCGCGTGAAGGGGATGAAAATGCATTATTTGCAGGCAGGCAAAGGCCCTGACGTCGTGTGTATTCATGGTGTAGGCGGGAACCTGGTGATCTGGTTCCTGCATACGATTGAGAAGCTTCAGAATAATTTTCACTTCACAGTCTATGACCTGCGCGGTCATGGCAAGAGCGACGTGCCACCCGCCGGCTACACCACAGCGGACATGGCGGAGGATCTGAGAGGCCTGCTGGACACCCTGGGCATTGAAAAGGCCCACTTGGTGGGCCATAGCTGGGGCGCGGATATTGCCATGCACTTTACCGTCCTGTATCCGGAAAGGGTGGATCGATTGGTTTTGCTGGAGCCGAACATTGCGGCCCTGATCGATCTGAGAAAGAGCAAGGGTTGGGTCGGTTGGGAATACTGGGGCCAGAAGCTCCAGGAATTCGGTGTCCATGTGCCTCGCGAGAAATGGCACGATATAAGCTATATGCTGAGGCAGACGGAACATATTCCCATACGGTTCGGCCCGTTCAAGGGACGGAAACGCCGGATCGATGCCCTGAAGCGGCTGCTCAAAACCACCACGATAACCAAGGAATACGAACAGGTCGCCGGACTGACCCTGGACAAGGTCAAAGGGATCAGCCGTCCGACGCTGGCCCTTTACGGTATGAAGTCCCATTTTATGATTACCTATGAATATCTCCGTGACCATGTGCCCAACTGCAAGACCGTGCTTCTTCCGGACGGCGACCACTACGGTCCGTTGGAGCACCCGGAAATGATTGTCGAGCATTTAAAGGATTTTCTTCAGTCGGACGATTGACCCTTTTTTCATGATGTCGGCACAGATAAGTTCTGGGGAGCTATCTGTTTTATTCATATCATTTTATCAAGGAGGTTTGTTATGAAAGTTATTCTATTCACACTCTTCTCCATGGTTTTGACTGTGGTGCTTGGGGCGCCGCCGGGAGAAGCATTTGAACCACCAGTTCCAAGTCCCAAAATGGACATCGAATTGCTGGCAGAGGCCCAGGAAGACGGATGTTTCTTTGGCATCGGGAACCCCTCAAATTTCTACGATCCCGAGCTTCATATAAATCCTGGAGACTGCGGAGGCATTCTGAAGAAAAACGCCTCTTATCCGTGGGGGATGACCAAGTGCGGCGACAAAGTGTGGGTCACCACGGTCAATAACCTGATCTGTCAGGCCTCGGCCTCTACCGATCCCACGCCTTTTGTTGTAGATTACTTCGGACCAGTAATTGCCTGCGAGTTCGCGGAAAGTCAATATGTGCTGCCCCCTTTGATCCCCCCGGAACTTGGGGATTGGCGTCCGTCGTCCGTCTTCATGTATGATCTAAACACCGGCGTTCTCGAAGACATGACCGATCTGATTGATCCGTCCGACAAGCCATTGCTGGATGAATTGTTCGGCTTCCGTTCAATGGGGTCCCATCACAACGTGGTTTTCGCGGCCGGCCCCACCCTTGCCGATATCCTGGTTCCCGATATCGAGCCCGGCATCATTATGGTCGCCTACAACAAGGAGGGCGTGTACCTGGGGGCCCGAAAATACACGGAATACACAAATATCAGGAAATGGATTGTCATGAAAGATGTGCTCTATACGACGGGGCGATTGAAAGACGGCCGGGGGGTAGTCCTGCGCTGGCAAGGAGATGAAGGGAATCCGTTTAACTTTCAGGAAGTGGCCTATCTGCCCAGCGAGGGGGTGGAGCTCGCGATTTACATGGATGACTATCTGGTCGTCAGCACATGGCCGAATGTGCCCATCCCTGATGGTTTCGGTCCCGGCAGTATTGGAGGGGTTGATTTGATTGGCAGCCTTGTTGATCTTTTAGGCGTGACGCCGGCCGGGGTCTACATCAGCCCCAGGATCTCCAGCCGGGGCTTAAGGTGGTGGCAAAAATTCATTCCGTGGAAGAAAGTGATGCAGGCCACAGACTACGAGCCGGACTTCCTGATGGGCTATCTCTATGGAATGGGTGCCATGGCCTATTACGATGGTTATCTCTATTTCGGCACCATGCAGCTTCCGGAAGTGGGTTCTCTCGTTCACGGCTGGATCTACGGTGAACCCGAGACGCCGGAAGAGTGGGAAGCCGTGGAGACAGGAAGACATCGCGCCCTCTCCCTCTTCCGTGCCAAAAATCTGGAAGGGAGTTTCTTCTTTCGGCCCCAGATCGAACTCCTGTACGGGGAAGAGGAGTTTCCTGTGTACAATATGTTCACCGGTGAGTTCACGGATGAACCGAACAAGATGGGAACCGTTCCGCTCTATGGCCATTCCGGGTTTGACTGGTATTACAATCTCTACACCTGGACCATGGCTGTGGCCGATAATAGCCTCTTTATCGGCACCCTCGATTTTGGCTTCATTTACGGAGATGAAAACCTTGACGCATGGGGCGCAGACATGTGGCGATTCGATTCATCCTCCACGCCCGCTGTCCCCGAAAACATCAATGGCCTGTGGAACCCTGCCGCCTATGGGATCCGGGTCATGTTCGCGGAAGGTGACGTGATTTATGCGGGCACTTCAAACCCCACTAATTTCGACACCTTTTTCTCTTCCGGCGGATGGCAGCTGCGCAAGCTGACACCGATGGCGCCATAGCCGTAGCAAAGGGGAATCTTTGTAAGAACGGGCAACAGTCACTCCCGGCCGGCGGATGGGAGTGGCTGGAGCTTTTGCCCATTGAAACATAGTGTGTAAAAGGGTTTGCTGTTAATCCCGGCACTGACGAGGATGGGCCGCAAGAGCACCTTGATGTAACGGCCGGGCATTTGAGAGTCATCCTCCGTCCAGAGGAGAGGCGGGTAAGTTCTATTTCACAAGGAGTTACAAGATGGTCAATAGCGTAGTTGTGACCGGGGCTTCAACTGGTTTAGGTCTGGAAACCGCTCTCTACCTTGCCGAGCGTGATTTTAAGGTCTACGCCACCATGCGGGATTTAGGCCGGCGGGAGGCACTCGATCAAGAGGCCATGCGGCGCAAGGTCCGGTTGGACGTGCTGCAGCTGGATATCACCAATCCAGACAGTATTCAGAAGGCTTTCCATACAGTCGTTCAGCAAAGCGGAGGACTTTACGGCCTTATTAATAATGCCGGAATAGGTCTGCGGGGCTATTTTGAGGACCTTTCCGATGAGGAGATTCGCAAAGTTTTCGAAGTGAACATTTACGGGACCATGGCGGTCACCCGGGCGGCTCTCCCCTACATGCGGTCGGCCGGCCGGGGAAGAATTGTCATGATTACTTCTGTGGGGGGGCGCATTGGCGCCATAGGGGTAAGCGCTTACTGTTCAACGAAGTTTGCTCAGGAAGGCTTTGGTGAATCCCTCTCTCAGGAAGTCGCGCCTTTGGGAATCCAGGTCGTATTGGTGGAACCGGCGATTATTAAGACGGAACGGTGGGGCATGAATCGTGCCGTCGCGAAGAGGGCGTTTGGGCCCGATAGTCCTTACACGCCATGGTTCCGTGAATCTGAGAGGCTGGCCGATAGGCTGGTAGAAACGTCGCCCACAAAGCCCATTCATGTCGCGAAGACGGTCTACAAGGCCCTGAAGGCCAAACATCCGAGACTGCGCTATCTGGTGGGTTGGCGAGCAAGCGTGCCGGTTGCCCTGCGGAGACATATTCCCGGTGAACTCTTTGACCGGATTTTTTTCAGGGAGGCAGTGCGCCGAGTGATTCGTCCCACACTTAAAACAGATAAGTCATAGTGAAGAACATGGAGTCCGTCACGCCATGGGCAGGGCCTTCACTTGATCCATGATCGCTTGAATCCTTCGGTGTTCATCGGCATGACAACGGTCATGCATCCTATGTATTATCGTTCTATCATCGCATCATATTATGAATATTGATAAAGATTTCTTAAAAGATCTCCACGACCTTTCAAATTCTCGGGAACAGCAGGGCAGTCTGGAAAGCTTTATTTCTGAGACAGCCGACCGGGTGGCCAAAATCCTCCAGGTGGATAACTGTTGTATCGCACTGGTCAAGGAAGATGGCAATACCAATCATGTGAATATAACCGTCTTTTCGGGTCAGGAGCCTGTCTACGATTCCCCATTTCTTGAATCCTTCCCGTTGGATGAGTCTCTTGCCCGGCATGTCGCCGCGACAGGTGAAGCCCTTCTTATAGAAGATCTCCGTCGTTGTCCCATTCCCTTGACTGCAGGGCCTGAAAAAGATCTGGATAGAAGTCTCATCTCTGCCCCAATCATAAATGATAATAAAATTATTGGTGTTATCAATATTCACTCTCCAACGGATGAGTATCTATTCAATAATGACGATTTGAGAGTGGTCCGTTTACTCGCTCTTTTTATCGGTAAATCAATGGAGGTTGTGCAATTAAGAAACCTTTATAATTCAAAATACGCCCGATGGGCGGAGGTACTGAAGGCTAAAGAACGTTTGGAAAATACGATTCCCTTCGCTGTTCAAGATCCTAAAGCGATGGCAAAGCTGCTGGCAAAAACATTCTACAAGGACATGAGGAGGGCTGGATTTGGTACCAACGAAATAATCAACACGGCTTCTGAAATTATTTCACTTTTAAATAGCAACCTGAAAGAGTGCGAAAAGCGTTTTGAGGATGGTTAACATATCTCTATTTTGTTTCCTGACACCGACAAGAGTGTTCCATGGACGTTACATGGAGTGGTCAAATAGAAGTCATGTTCATCATGAATGAGGATAGCAGGAATGGGTATTTACGATTTCAAAGATAAAGTTGCGATTGTGACCGGTGGGGCTTCAGGGCTCGGCCGAGCACTCTGCGAGGAGTTAGGCAGACGGGGGGCTGCGGTCATTGTAACGGACATCGACAGAGAAGGAGCTGAACAGGTTTCTTTGACCATTACGACTGCCGATGGCCGGGCGCGTGCGGCTCAAATAGACGTGGCAGAGGCAAAGGATGTACAAAGGATTATAAAAGAGGCAGCCTCCGAACATGGGAGACTGGATTACATTTTCAACAACGCGGGGATCGCTATCGGAGGCGAAGTACGCGACATGAGTCTTGATCACTGGCGACGTATTGTCGATGTCAACCTGTTTGGTGTCCTCTACGGTACGACAGAGGCTTATTCGTTGATGGCCAGGCAAGGCTTCGGGCATATCGTGAATATTGCTTCCCTGTCAGGTCTGGTTGGTTTGCCAATCAGTACGCCTTATGCGATGACCAAACATGCAGTGGTTGGACTCTCGACCTCGTTGCGTGCAGAGGGTTCAGACCTTGGAGTCAAGGTAAGCGTTGTTTGCCCGGGATATATTCATACGGGCATTCATGATGCATCTCCTGTAGTAAAGGCCGAGCGGGAGGAGGTCAATGCAATGTTACCGTGGGACAAGATGATGGATGCAAAAAAGGCTGCAGGACTCATTTTGCGGGATGTGTTACGCAACCGGGCGATCATCATCTTTCCTTTCCGATCCCGTTTACTATGGAGGCTTTTCCGAATCCACCCGGCCATCTTTAATCCCATTTGGTCGAAAATCGTCAGAGGATTCCGGGTACTACGCAGCGAATCCTAATCTGATAACCCCTTTTATCATTCAAGCCGGGGAGGGATCACACCGTATCACCGATAGAGAATTTGCGTGGCAGGGTCGTCCTGATTACCGGCGGGACCGGAGGCATAGGCAAGGCCACAGCCACGGGGATCGCTAAGCTCGGTGGTACGGTGGTCATCGCGGGCCGCAGCAGGGAGCGGGGAAAGACCGTTTCGGCTGAGATCCAGGCCCAAAGCGGCAACTCGTCTGTCGAATGGATGCTCGCGGATCTGTCGTCACAGGAATCCATCCGGACGTTGGCAAGAGACTTCTGTTCCAGATATGATCGTTTGCATGTACTGATTAACAATGTGGGCGGTTTATATGCAAATCGCTGGGAAACCGTGGACGGGATTGAAGCCACCTTGGTTATGAATCACCTTTGCCCGTTTCTGCTGACTCATCTCTTGCTCCCTCTTCTTCAGGACAGTACCCCAGCCCGGATTGTGAATGTTTCGGGGCATAAATCAGCGAAATTGAACTTCGACGATTTGCAAGCAGAGCAGTGGTACCACGGATTCAAAATCTGCAATCAAGCGAAGCTTGCTAATTTTCTGTTTACCCATGAGCTGGCGAAGCGCCTTGCTGGAACGGGAGTAACGGTGAATGCTGCACATCCTGGCATCGCCCGTACCCGGTTGCTGAAACAGTACATTTCAGAAAAAGAGTATTCTTCAAAGATTGTTTCCTCTTTTTTGAAGGCTTTGCTTTTTCTGTTGTCAAAGCACATGACAACAGAAAAAGCAGCGCAATCGTCCGTTTATCTGGCTTCTTCTCCCGAGGTAGAAGGTGTCAGCGGAAAGTGCTTCAGCCGCAAGAAGAAGATAGTAAAGCCCCGCCTGGAAGACTGCGATGAGGAGGTGGTCAAACGGCTCTGGAAAATCAGCGCAGAACTGACGGGCCTTACCCAAACTGAGATCAAACCAAGCAGGCCGTGCCCTGCGAGTTCCGTGCAGGTGTCAGAACCATTAATGTGATACAGGTCCCTGAGTGGGATAGATCCTGTGCACAATGAGCTATTCTTTCGAGCCCTTAAAACCGGGGCCCGTTGAGGGAATTTATCAATGATACCAAAGATTATTCATCAAATATGGTACGATTTAGGAAATGGAAAAGAAATTCCCGACAGACTGCAACGGTATCAGGAATCATGGAAAAGCTTTCACCCTGACTGGGAACATAAATTGTGGAGTGAAGAAAATGGAAGAGATTTAATTCAAGAACACTATCCATTCTTTCTAAAGACCTATGATAACTATCCTTATGGTATACAGAGAGTGGATGCTGTTCGTTATCTTATTCTTTATGCGCATGGTGGTTTATACGCTGATTTAGATTATGAGTGTTTCAGGTCGTTGAATGAGACGATCGAAAAAAATAAAGATAAAAATATTTTCCTATCAGAAAGTCAGCTTAAGTTCAATATAAAGTTTTTTCATAATGGTCTATTAATTTCGTCACCAGGGCATCCCTTTCTATCATCAGTTATAAAGGCACTGGAAGATAATAAAAAAAAGAAATGGTATTATAGAAAAAATCTCTACGTCATAAAGTCAACGGGCCCCGGTTTGATAAGTCATTGTTATAAGAATACGGAAAATAAAAACGATATATTTATTTTACCCCAGGAAATTTTTACTCCCCGTTTGAGAAGAAAAAATGAACTCAGTAATGATGTCATCTGCTTTCATCATGCCTCAGCATCATGGCTTTCATCCAATAAGATGAGGACTGTTGTGCTTAAGGCGATAGAGAAATTTGAAAAAGATTAAATACGGATTTTATCTTCTTCTGATTATTATGATTGGCGGAATTCCTTCATGAAACTAATCTCAGGTAATATCAATATCATCTATTAAGAATACAGCAGAAAGGCAGGAGATTCAGGAGGACATGGATAAGCTATTGAGAAATCATCAACGCCAGTGATTAGCCGCATGATAAAATCTCAAATCCAGTTTTTAAAGTACGGGATATTTTCCAAGCTATTAAAGAAAGTTCGTTTTCACTTTTTTCCCGACAGGAAATACATGGTGGAAGAGATTCTTCCTTGTCTCGCTTCTGCCAACTTTTCGAAAGTTCTTTTTGTCGGCTGTGAATTTTATACGAGTCATTATAGAAAATGGTTCGCAAGTACCCAAACTGAATACTGGACAACAGACAACAATCCGGAAGCTGCAGTCTGGGGTGAAACGGGCAGACACATCGTCTGCGACGTCCAGGAGCTGAATTTGCATTTTCCAGTGCAATCCTTTGATGTGGTCCTTCTTAATGGTGTTTTTGGTTTTGGGGTTAATGATCAACCTGCGATGAACCGGACGATTGCAGCGATTCATCGGGTGCTTAAGCCGAAAGGGATTCTCATGATTGGTTGGAACGAGGTCCTGGTTTCAGATCCATGCGACCTTGAAAATATATAAATATTCTTAAGCGTGAAACCTGATTGAGGGCCAGCTCGGAAGTCCGAGACAGTCTAGAAACAGAGCTGAAAAGAGAAACTATATAATGTCCTATGATTCTATTTATATTTCACCTCATGAAGATGATGCAGTACTTTCGTGCGGCGGTAAAATAGCGAGTGAACACAAAAACAAGAAGATATTGATCATAACAATATTTGGAAGGCCATCGGAGATAACAAGTAAAAAATTTGCCAGAAGGAAAAAAGCTTTTGATGAATACGAGACAAGGAACATTGAAGATAGCGGTGCAATGGAGTTTTTAAATGTCGATTATGTCAGACTTGAGTATCCGGAGCTCTTTTTTAGAGGAAGCCTGCTAACGCTCATATTTCCGACAATTGATGTAAAGAAAAACGACCTTTATAGTGATCTTTATATAAAATTAAAATCATTAATCACAGAACATTTGAGTTCAAATGGATATGTGTTCTTTCCCCTTGCCATTGGTGCACATAGAGATCATCTCATAACCTTCCAGGTAGGAAAGGCATTAACAAATGAAAACAGGGAAAATCTGTTTTTTTATGAGGATATACCTTATGTTTTTGTTCCATATTATTTCATGTACCGTATGAATAATCTGTGCATGAACGATGAGAGACAAAACATCGTGAAACAGATCGTTTCGATCAATTCTTACTTTTCAGAAGTTTATGGATATTCTAAGGTATTATCATTGATCCCTTTATTTTTTGTAGTCCTAATTCATGTTGTGTGTATTAAAAGAAAATCCAATATCAAAATTAATGAAATGGAACCGTATGTGTTTGAGGTAAAAGAGACTGACTTTTTTAAGAAAATCAGTGCTATTCAACAATACAAATCACAATTAAAATTGTTGTTTGGGAATGATTCTGTTTCCTCTATTGAAAAAAGATTAAGAGAATATTCCCAGAAAATAAATTCTGCAATATTTTATCAGGAAAGATGTTGGAAGATATATTGATTTTTATTTTATTTGTACCATAACATTTTCTGCAATTTATAAATACGGTATTTGCACGCGTGTATGATTTTAAAGAGAAGATGAATCAGTACTCTATATCACGGAGTTTCTCAAACTAACTATTTACTTCAAAGGCAACGATTAACTCATCTAAGTCCAGCCTCGATACTTCCAGCCTTTTTCTACCTTTCGAAGAGATCCCTGGTGGTTTACTCATTCATCTAAATATAACAATCCTATTATCTCTCCAGGATGGCTTATGCAAAATCTGAAGCTGAATCATAAGATTGCCTTCGGTGTGGGCCAGATGGCTGAAGGCATAAAGAACACTTCTTTCGAAACCTTCCTCTTCTTTTATTATAACCAGGTTCTAGGGCTTTCCGGCTCTTTGTCGGGCCTGGCCATTCTCATTGCACTCGTTTTCGATGCCGTCACAGATCCCGCTACCGGTTCTTTCTCAGATTCGTTCCAGTCGAGGTGGGGCCGGCGGCATCCTTTCATGTACATCTCTGCTCTTCCCCTCGCTGTAACGTTCTGTCTGCTTTTCACGCCGCCTTCCGGTCTGGGAGAATGGGGTTTATTTGCATGGTTGACGATCTTCGCAATGCTTGTTCGGGGATCGATGACCCTCTATCATATTCCGCACCTTGCTTTGGGAGCGGA